>Ga0081539_10007042_pt1 | contig 10413 bp, 11 predicted proteins | sample TabmetS4T2R2_FD_71023 | JGI IMG/M metagenome (GOLD analysis project Ga0081539, IMG submission 71023) | Tabebuia heterophylla rhizosphere microbial communities from the University of Puerto Rico - S4T2R2 | ecosystem: Host-associated > Plants > Roots > Rhizosphere ... | reverse complement strand
GCCATGGCGACCGGTTTTGGTCTGGGGGGTGTTCGGAGACGGCTGGCGCTTTTTTGAAGCGATTTTGGTGCGGATTTTCCAAAGCAGCTTGGGTTCGCGCGCTGCCTAAGGCGCAGGGTGAAGAATTTTTATTTAAATTCCCTGATTTTTGGGGATTTTGGACTTTTCCCCAAATTAGTGATTTACCATAGTTTTTCCCCATTTTTGTGTAGAATTTTGATTTTCCCTAAGTTTTAGGGATTTTAGGGAAATGTATGGTAAATCACATAATTTGGGGAAAAGTCAAATTTCCCCAATTTTAATGACATCCTGTCAGAAAAATAGGTAGGCAATTTGGAAAATCCACACCAGAATCACACTCAGCCTCTCTCCAAATCACCACTCCGCAGATCAATACCGGTCACCATGGCCAATTGATTATTTTTTATTTCGACTCTTTATTCGTGCAACAACAACAACAACAACAACAACATTGTCAGTAATAGTATTGACACGATAAAATGAAAGATGAACAGTAATTCATTGTCGGATGTTATATTTGTACATTGTTTTTTACATGAATGTCGGCAACATCAGTAACATCGCAATGTTAAAGTGTCAGTGCAGTTGATACCTTATGAGATTCGCAACATGAATGTCAGTAACAACAATAACAACAACTGTTAACACAGTGCTCGATTGTCAGTGAAGTTGAGACCTTTGAGATTTGTAATCGGATAGAAAATGCCCTTGTCTGTGCGTACAATGTATACAGTGCGCTTTCCCTGATCCCTCTGTGGAGCTGAGAGAGAAATTGACCCGTCACGTTTGAAAACGACAATATCAAGAGTGTGCTTTGTTTTTTCGAATATCGTCACACTATTGTCACGCAATCCACACTCGAATTGATTGAGATATCTGGAGGCATTAGAGGAGAGGAATGAGGCAGGGCGTTTGCTGACGTCACTGGAAGCTGCCCCACTCGCAATGAACAAAGAGACCCCAAATGACGCGCACGCCGGAACACGAGTGATTGGAGCTGAAATGATGCTTCGCTTCCGCTTCACCCACTGATCATCACTTAGCCCGAGCTCCCCAACTTTCCCGATGTTACGCAGGCGTTTACACGGAGACTTAGCTTTCGGTCTCTGCTGCTGCTGCTGCTGCTGCTGCTTCTGCTGGCGCTTACGCAGTCGGAGTTTGTGACGCCAGCGTTTCACTCTCAGCAGCTGTTGTGCCCTCTTCTGCCGGGTCTTGTCGACAGGATCAGAAGTGGTGGCAGCAGCAGCAACATCAGCATCGGCAGAGGGTGGAAGTATACAGAGGGCAAGGAAATCCTCGAAATCGTCACCGTCGCATGCATCCACGGCGCCGGGTTCTGGTGACAACACCTCCGCTGACGGCTCCACCGCTGGAGAACTGGTAACGCTTGCACTGGTATCACCGCCGCTGACACTATCACTGACAGAGTGCGCGAATGATGGCACGGGAGGGGAATGTGTTGCTCCGAGTGCAACTTGAATGCCATCGAATCCAAGGCTGATGGTCAATGCATCGACGATTGATTCGACAACTGTATCACTGTTAGAGGCGAGGACTGCTGGCTGCGTCAACGGTGGTAGCAATGACAGCGGCGGCTGCAATGACAGCAGCGGCCGCTGAGGAGACGGCACAGGAGGTGTAGCATCGAGTGGAGTGACGAGATCGGTGCGCAACGGAGAGAGAGCCGGCGGAGTGGAGAGGGATGGAGAAATGCTGAGTGTAGGGGTCAGACGCAGTTGCGGGCGCTGCGGGGTCGTCAGCAGGCGAGGTGACAATGAGCAGTCGGACACAGGCGAGAGTGACAAAACGAACTGGTCGGGGAGTTGTGTGCTAAGACGGGTGAGTTGGAGAATAGATGCCCGGTCTTCTGCGGATAGCGTCGGTATGGGTTGCTGCTGCCACTCGTCACCGAACGATAACGGCGGCAGCAGCGGGATTGGGGAATGAGCTGGTGATGGTGGTGGTGGTGGTGGCTGTGGTTGCGGCGGTGACAGAAGCATCTGCTCGGCGGACATCAGAACGGCAGGCATCTGAGAAAAATATGCAGAGGAAGAACCACAAGGAAATATGTTGACAAAGAGACCGGGGAAGAAGGGAAGATAAAATAACTGAATAGAAAGTACACGACATACTGCATGAGAGCGGAAGAAAAAAACATGATCAATGATAAGATCCATTCACCTCGACGCCGTCCAGCTGAAGCGGATTGCGAAGCATCTCCTCCCTTCGACGCGTCTCGGCCACCAACTCGAGAAGCTGAATGTGCTGATGCTGCTGCTGAGAGTAGTGCTGCTGCTGATACTGGTGATGGAGAGCGTGCTGAACTTGAACGTCTGAAAAGAAGTACGGACAGTTCAGGAAAGCCTGCTCACTGCGCGCACACTCTGCTGAGAGAGTCTGGGTCGGAACTGAAGTTTGATAGTCTGTAGCAAAATGAAATTGATCATTCAATCGTCTGCACACACGCTCTCTGTTGATGATGTGACGCACAGGAGTTACTTTTTTCGGTTGTGAAAATTGTGTCTTCTTCTGCTGCTGCAGCTGCTGCTGCTTCTGCTGATGCTTCTGCTGCTGATGAAAAATCAAATGTTCCTTTCGAAATATCGGAGTTTTTCTCATTGTGTGAGTGACATGAGGAGCAAATGACGAATGACAATCGTACATTACGAGTCACTGCTTTTTAAATCTCTCAATTCGAATCAGCAGCAGCAGCACACGAAAGAGTAAATGTAAACAAACAGGTATATGACGTCACAGACAACAACAAATATCATCGGCAGCAGCAGCACGTGAAAGAGCAAATGTAAACAAACAGGTATATGACGTCACTGATATAAACAAATACCTGATACAGTGCATGAAGAAGTGGTGTAAACACATGTGAGTGACGTCACCAATCAAAACAAACTGCACTAGACAAAGTAATGATAAAGTATACTGTACAGTGTAAAAATACATTTCGACTTACATTTTGCTATCGATGAGTCCCGCAGTCTTCATTCGCTCATTTCTCTCATTGATGTATCCGTTTCCCAGTGCCCTCATTTTTTTCTGCTTTTCTTTCTCAATTGAAGCTAAAAGATCACGGAAGCAATTACGCCACGCTGATCGCTCTGCATCACTTGTTGCACTCTGGAGCTTTGTCTTGAGTTCTTCGGTTGCACGAGTTTTTTTATCTTCTACACGTTCCTTCACTTCTCGTACACGTTTCAAAAACAACTTCTCTCTGTGTTTTTCTTCTGCTTTGACATTTACGATACTACCTTGTGAAACTGATGAAGCATCCTGCTGCATTTTCTCTATTTCCTCTTCATTGCACTGCGAGAGAAATTCAAAATACTCCTTATCACTTGCTGAGATTGTTCTCGGTGATTCAGTTGGTGCTGCTGCTGATGATGATGATGCTTCTGCTGCTGCTGCTGTAACGCTGCTAATACCAGGAAATAATGATACTACAGCATCATTCGCTGAAGATGATGTGCGCTCAGAATCGATTCCAACAAGATGGCCTTTTTCAAAAGAGAGCATCACTTTACAGTCAAATGGTAACAACTTATTCTCCGATTCAGATTCCTTTTTCACAGGAATTCTGTTATATCCAACAGAGTTAAGATTTCCATTGCAGAAATCAACAGTTATTCGAAACTGGTGAATATTATTTTTTATTGGTCTTCCGCACTTCTTCTTTACAGGTTGCAACTGCTTTTTTTCTAATTTGATTCTGTTTTTTCTGCTGCTGCTGCTACTACTATTACTGCTGTTACATTTGACGCTACTACTATTTTTACTCTCACGCCTGCTACGTTTTTCACACACTTTGTCTACGCTGATAGATCTGCTACGCTTTTCACCTTTTTTCTTCTTCGTCTGCTGCTTCTGTTTTATTTGCTGCTCCTGTGGAGAACTGACATTGTCAATATTCGTGCGGCAAAGATTTAACAATACCGGCTCCATTGCGAATTACCTTAAAAATCACATTCACTCGTAGAATCTTCAGAGCTGTCACACAACCTCCTGCTATCACTGCTGAGAGCTGACTGATACGCGCGTGAAACTACTGTTTTGGGTCATACCTCGGAAGCGTTACACCCCTATAAACACGTTTATAGGGGTGTAACGCGTTACAGCACCTATAAACATGTTTATAGGGTATGTAACGCGTTACACCCCTATAAACATGTTTATAGGGGTGTAACGCTGGCGATATCAGACTCCAAAGTGTAACTAGTCAGTGATCAGCTATTATAGTGAGAGGGTTGTATGTAAGATGAGAAAAACATGTTGGAAAAACAAAAATGAATCTTTTTATTGACATTGCATTTTTGAGAGGTTGTGGAAATGAGTTGATAGTGAAAGAACTTGCATTTGTTCAGCTCAGAAAATCTCGAAGTGTGACGCAATCATATGTGTTCAAGTATCCATACTTTCATGGATATTTATCGACTTCGGTGAAACGTACAAACAGTTGGTGTGCGGAAAATTTGAACAATCTGCGCTGGTGTGACGGGACTGTTAATTATTCTGAGCTGAACAACATCTTTTCGGATGCCGTGAAATGGTACGCACCGCGACAAAAAGGAATCAACGGACTACGTGTGATCTTCGCAAAAGGAAGTGAAAAGTGTACATTTCTACGCAGACTTGTGAAGGTGAACAGACTATCCAATACCATTGTGAAAGACCTGGATGAGTACAAGTGTCCAAAAGCTGACTCTCTGTATTTTGAAAATTTGACTGGTGAAAACCCATTTGACCTCTTCGCATCACTTGAGTGTGGTTTTGCGCATGAGGGAAAGGAATGTGCACTGAATAAAGCAGCAAAGTATAATGTCTGGTACGAGACAGAGGTGAGGAGTAAATGCAATACGTCTTCCAGAAACTCGAGCATCTGCTGCATCATCAACTCAAACAGAAGGAAATCATCAGGTAGGTAGAAAAAAAGTATTATTCGCAAAAAAAAAAGACAATCATGGTAAAATAAAATACTATTTTTCTTCGCGCTCTCATCGTATTGATTTTTTATTTTTCTCGCAATCAATAGACAACGCAAACAGATGTATGCTGTGTTCAGATGAGAGAGTATACCGGTGATACAGAATTACTGTTTATCACGCTTTTCCCCCATAATTGTGAAACGACCTCTGCTGTTTTCCCCAGTGAAGCAGTTCAAACTAATATTAGTTGTCACCCCTGAAACGGAAGCGCTTCCCTTGTTTGTGGAAGAGGATGAAATTGGAGGTGGAAGAAGACGAGATTTTGAAAGTAGTTTGCGTCGTGAAAGAAAAGGTGCCTTGGGGTACTTGATGGGTGAAAGTGTTCCTCTGAGCCTCTTCAGATCCTTTCCCTGCTGCCCGAGCCCCCTCCCCTGTTTCTGCTGCTGTTGATGCTGTCGCTGTGCGTCGCTCACTTGTTCACCTGCGAGTTGAAAAAAAGCAAGCATATTTTCATGGTATTGTTATTCACTTCCTCTGTTATTTGGAGAAATAAAAAATACACTTGTATGAATTTCTTTTGCAATAAAATAAATGAAAAATAAAAAACAGTAAACACTAATAGATTACCATTATTCTTCTCAGGTTGCGCATTAGCCGGTGTCGCGGTTTCAGGTGTCGCCATCGCAGCAGCAGCATCGGCAGCAGCAGCCTCATCAGCATTGACCGTGATATCCGCATCTTCTGCTGCTGCTGCTACTCGTCCTTCAAACGATAGCTCTGGTCCGAGCTCGGCGAGGTCCATGCGGTCATCGGTCAACAGTTCCCCTTCCACAGCAGCGAAGAGGGAATCAGAGAGGAGGTTACTCTGTGAGAGGAGAGGGGAGTGCTGAGAGGGTAGTGGTGACGACGATGGTGTGGGAGATGCAGCAGTAGCAGCAGCAGAGGCAACAGCGGAGACTGCAGCATCGATGGCAGCATCAGCAGCAACAGCTGAAGTGGGTGCGATGGAAACTGAAACCGTCGGTCCTTGCTGACTTGCTGAAGATGCTGACACGTTCGCAATGAAGACGATGGAGTCATCCCCCTCGCTTGCTGTGACCGTGTCCTCATCGTCGGCGACTGCGGCAGCAGCAGTAGTAGCAGAAGATGCGGTAGCAGAGGAAATCGTCTGTGCCGGAGCTGAAAAGATGGAGAAGAACACGTTGTTACTCGTGATGCTGCCGCTTGTGCTCGTTGCATTTCGGATGTTCTCGTTCAGCTCCTGCGGTGGCGATCGTACTCTCCCTGTGCTGCTGGTGTTGATGCTGTTGCTATTGTTGCTGCTGCTGCCGCTGACCATCGAGTACTCTGCTGCATTCATCGGCACCTTCCGCGGATGTTGGTGCAGCTGCTGCAGTTGATTCTGCTGCAGCAGCTGCTGGTGAATCAGCTGCTGGTGAAGATAGTACTTGTGATGGTCTTCTCGTGTCGACTCGCACAACGGTGGAGAAGTCGGAGTCGAGGAGAGAATGGAACTCGAGAACGCATCTTCCGATGATCGTGATGAACGAGCTCTGGCCTCACGCAGCTCTGCACGCATCGGAAGAGAAAAAAAGTGAGAAAAATCTTTATTTTTATTTCCCATACAATGTATTAAACGCTGTATGAAATAAATTATTTGAGTATTATTTTGTCACTGTATGCGAATAAAAAATAATAAATATGACCTCAGATACACAAAAAGAATATGATGTAATAACAATAATTGTGATAATTGTAAATTGTTAATTTTGTAAAGAAGTAGTGAGTGTAAAACATCATACAGGATGGAGAAATAAAATAATAATTGTATTCTTCATACCCGATTTCAGTTGAGAGATTTCCCCGAGCAGTTCTTCGTTCTTCTCGAGCACGCGTTTCTTCTCCGTCTTCTCATCCTGCAGCATCTGTATGAGAAGATTGAGCATCTGCGTTGAGCTTGCGTCTGATGATCTGCAGGTGTGTGTAACGGAGAGGAGAAAATAATAAAAAACAATAATAACATTGTGCAGTGAAATAACATCCATGATTAATTATTACAACAATATTTTTAACGTAATAACTACTGGAAAAACCGGTTGAACTTCAGATGAAAATTCGTGTATGATTTAAAAACATTCTAAAAGTGCGAGCAATTGGTGTAGACATATCACTTACCCTGCCATGATGCGGTGAGTGCTGAGAAGAATGCAAATTGATGATGTGAATCCTGAAACTCCATTTTATATGCACGCAGTTCTACTGCTACCTGAGGTGAAAAATCCGGTTCCTGTTTACTCATTTTTATCAACTTCACCAACATCTGACTCAGTATGATAATATACATTTAATTTTGTTTTTATTACTTTTAGCTTATTTTCATTGAATATTTGGTGAAATTATTGCAGATTATTGCGCAATATAACGTATAGTTGCATTCTCCTTAAGCGTTACACTCCTATAACCATGTTTATAGGGGTGTAACGCTGCGTTACACCCCTATAAACATGTTTATAGGGGTGTAACGCGTTACACCCCTATAAACATGGTTATAGGGGTGTAACGCTGCGTTACACCCCTATAAACATGGTTATAGGGGTGTAACACAACCGAGGTTTGTGCCTGCATGGGACTTCTATTTTTCACTTGAATTCAGATCAGTCTTCAAATCAGTGCTACAGTGAACGGTTGTGTGCGCATCTCACATTTTATTACTACTTCGTCAGCAAGTGTTTTCATCTCAATCTCCTCATCATGAATCTCTCTTTTCCTGCTGCTATTGTTGCATCATCATCTGCATCTCCTGCTGCTGCAGGAACTCCAGCATCAGCAGCAGGGGCTAAGCCCAATTATCCGCAAAAGCCGAAAGTGTACAAGAAATACGATCTCTCCGATACAACTGACGTCCGCGTGAGCATCTATGCTGGAAATATCGTCACCCGCATCTCCAACGTGCACGACCTCACTGAGCAGCGCCCTATGCCTCCATTCCCATACAAGTACAACACCTGGGACAATCGGAAGCGCAAGTCAACGTTCATTGCCGATTCATCACCACCAGAGCCCAAGAAGCAAAGAGTGGCAAAGGTCAGCTTAATACGAATATTCAATTAGTTACAAAATATAGATATATACAGCAGTACTTTGTTGATCACTTACATCATTGCTAATTTTCTTGTGTATATACATGTTAATTTACTTGATTTTAATTGGCATCTTGTTTTCTCTGCGTTTTTTTTCAGGCTGGTGACTCGGAGGAGGAGCGTGACAGCGAGGAGAGTGAGGACGATGACCAGCAGCTGGACTGTGACAGCGAAGGCGAATGTGGTGCTGACGATGACGATGATGATCTCCAGAACGCGCGCACCGTCTTTCTCACCGTCGATGAGGTCAAGCATCTGCACGAGTCCCTTCCACGTGCACATGCCTTCATCATCAGTCAGCTCGAAAAGGAGCGAATTCAGCAGCAGAAGTTGCTGCTGCAGCAGAAGAAGAAACACATGCTCAGCAAGAAGAAAAAGAAGTCGGCAGATACAAGGTGAGAACCTGACATGCAGAATTATAGTTTGTGATTGTATACATACTTTTTTATTTTGCATTAGTTTTCAGTATTGCAGATTTAACATTATTTTCATATTTTTTCTTATTTGCTTCCACAGTGACGCGGAGAGCCGTATGGTTCCGGGAACGGTCATGATCGACGCCTGCAAGAAGTCTGAGGAAGTGGGAGAGGGGGTGGAGGAGATCGTGGTGCCGGATGAGGACGACAGGCTCGGGTTTCTTCGCATCAAACTCAGCAGCGAAGAAGACCCTGACGACATCGAGATTGGGCAGTACAACCACTACACTCTGCCCAACCCCGCCGCTGAGCTCACCATCAATCCAAAATCGCAATCCGTCGCCATCAACCAGTACATGCTGGTGAGTGGAGACAACCAGATGGACCAGTGCATCATGCCTGTTGCGCGCGTGTGTTTGACATACAGCGAGTTTTACACTCTCTGCCAGATCCGGGATGATCTGAAGGATCATGTGACGAAGATGGCGCAGTCAGTGGAACAGGTCGGCAAGCGCATTCTGACTCTCGCCGGGCAGACCCTCTCTCACATGATCTTCACGCGTGTGGGGCCGTTCAATGGTGTGAATGACAAGAAAACCCCGATCTTCCGCGAGTTTCTCTCAGCATATGCCGAGTTCATGGCAATGAACTACAATCTCAATCTTGTGCGCGCGCTCAGCAAGGAGATAAAGGAGGACAAGTTCGCCCACTACCCTCCTGGTGATCTTCTCAACCTCGTCAATGTGATCCTCATGCAGACCGACCAACTCTACAGCAGTCGTTACCTCAATAAAATGCACGCTTACCACCTCGACATCGTCCCCTCCTAGTGAATGTGCGCGTGTGCGTATGTGCGTGGGCGTGAGTGAGATCAATGTACGACATTGTTGTGAAGCGTATAAAATCATTGGACAATGTTTCATCTTTTCACTGTGCGCGTGTGTCAGCGTTGTCGCATTCTATTGATTTTTTTTGTTTTTTTCCAATCAATAGATTCCTATCTTTTTCTGTATATTCAATTGACAGGAAAAAATCAATGGAATATGGCAGCGCTGGCATGTGTATTGGTGAAATTACTCCTCCTGTACTCTTCAGTGGAAAATACCTGCAATCACCTGACTCTGGTGTTATTGTTTTGCATATAAAATACTCTACCTGACGAAATATATCATCATGTGCATAACATTATATACAGTACATGTACACTGAGAAAATGACTACAATCATTGATTGTATACCCGAATGAATAACTATCTGATGTATAAAATAACACTGTTGACACATCCTGTTTGACGAGAACAATGTATAAAAAAGAGAATACAGCAGCAAATTAACCCTTTCATTTCCACCATTATGCGCATTCGTACACTGTTATTGTCACTATTGTTGATATAATACTGTTGATGTTGTACAGAGAGAGTCGAAATAAAGAAAAAACAACAATGTGGCCATGGTGTCCGGTATTGGTCTGCGGAGTGGTGTTTCGGAGAGGCTGAGCATGATTTTGGTGTGCGGATTTTCCAAATTGCCCCAGTTCCCATTTTCAGTGAAAATTAATTAATTTATGTGAATTTGTTTCTCCTGTGAATTTCAGAGGTATGCAACTCACCATTCCCAAAAATGGTTGCATACCCCTGAAATTCACAGGGTGAAAAATAATCACAAAAAATTAATTAAATCACAAAAAATAATTAATTCTTCACCCTGCGCCTTAGGCAGCGCGCGAACCCAAGCTGCTTTGGAAAATCCGCACCAAAATCGCTTCAAAAAAGCGCCAGCCGTCTCCGAACACCCCCCGGACCAAAACCGGTCGCCATGGCTATTCATTTATATAAAGGGCATCTGAACTATATTTTTACAGTGATGGGAAATGCACAATGTGAAGTGACTCCGAATTTACAG
>Ga0081539_10007041_pt1 | contig 10413 bp, 9 predicted proteins | sample TabmetS4T2R2_FD_71023 | JGI IMG/M metagenome (GOLD analysis project Ga0081539, IMG submission 71023) | Tabebuia heterophylla rhizosphere microbial communities from the University of Puerto Rico - S4T2R2 | ecosystem: Host-associated > Plants > Roots > Rhizosphere ... | reverse complement strand
GCCCGGTAGCCCGCCCCCCTCGACCTCACGGTGCTGGCACACGAAGCAGATCGGCGGGGGCGGGAGCCGGAACGTGCCGCAGTTCGTGCAGCGCGGCGCGACGAGGCGTTCCTCCACCGACGCTTCCCAGAACGGCCGGGACGCGTCGTCGGAGCTCGGGCGCTTCAGGATCGACGGGAACACGCCCGCACCGTCGCTCACGCCGCGCTCCGGGCCAGCAGGGTGCCGCTCACCGGCAGCGCCGCGGGACCGCCGGTCACCAGCGCGATCTCGGCGCCGTCTACCTGGTTCACTGCGGTCCCTCGGATCTGCTCCACCGCTTCCCGAATGTGAGTCATGCCGATGATGTAGGCCTCCGAGAGGTTCCCGCCGTGGGTGTTGACGGGGACGGTGCCGGTGGGCCAGCGCATGTTGCCTTCGGCGACGAACGGGCCGCCCTCACCGATCGGACAGAAGCCGTAGTCCTCGAGCTGCATGACGACGAGCGGTGAGAAGTGGTCGTACAGCAGCGCGACGTCGACGTCGGCGGGCGTCACTCCTGCCATCTCGAACAGGCGCTTGGCGACCGGACGGTGGCCGGACGACGCGAACTCCTCGTCGGGCGCCTGGAAGTAGCGGAAGATCGCCGGGCCCCAGCGGCCGCTGCCGCCGTGCGCGGACGCCAGGATGTACGCGGGTGGCTGGCGGAGATCCTTGGCCCGATCGGCCGACGTGGTGATCACCGCGACGGCACCGTCGGTCTCCTGCGTGTAGTCGAAGAGGCACAGCGGATCGGAGATCATCCGAGCCGCGAAGTACTCCTCGCGCGTCAATGGCTGGGTCTGCAGCGACGTCGGCCGACGGATCGCATTGGCGCGTTGCGAGATCGCCACCTCCGCGAAGTGGTCGCGCGTCGTGCCGTACAAGTGCATGTGACGCTGGGTGAGCACGGAGAAGCTGTGGCCCGGGGAGAGCAGGCCGGCGTTGGCCGCGAGCGCGGCGCTGGCGGAGATGCCACCCCCACCGCCGTACGCGCCGCCGCCCTCCGACATGGTGGCGTAGGCCAACACGCCGTCGACCTCGGAGCCGCCGAGGCGACGGTTGAGTTGCTGCAGCGACATCACCGACACGCACACGTTGGCCATGCCGCCGTGGATGGCAGCGGCGGCCAACCCGAGCTGGCCCGCGCACCCGCCGCCGCCCGACGTGAGCGAGGACGCGAAGCGCACTTCGGGCACGCCGAGGATCGAAGCGACCTCGGCCGGGTCGCACGCGAACGAGTAGATGGCGAACCCGTCGAGGTCCTGCACGGTGAGGCCGGCGTCGTCGAGCGCACCCAGGATCGCGGTGCACATCATCGACATCTCGGTTTCGGGGTACGACTGGCCGCGTTTGTAGTACGGCGTCGCGCCGACGCCCACCACCGCAGCCTGGTTCCGGATGCTCATCTCGGTGAAAATAGGGTTTTCAGAATTGCCTGGTCAACCCGAGGGGGTGAACTCCCCCAACCGCTCGATGCACTCGAGCGTGAGCGCGGGGATCTGCTCCCACGCGGCACCGGCGTCGCCGCCTGCCTTCACCAGCCGCTTCATCAGAAGCGCGGTCGCGGCGGCCTCCTTGTAGCGGATCAAGCAGTGGAACCATTCGAGATCGTCGGGTACCGCGCCCGACTCGGCGACGTACGCGTCGAGGAGCGCGTCGGCGGTGGGCATCCCGGTTGGTCCCGGATTGCTCGCCATCGGGTGCTCGGCCTCGTCGGTGAAGAAGAGGAACCACGCGAGGTCGAGGCGCGGATCCGACAGCGACCAGATCTCCCAGTCGATGAGCGCGGCCACCTCGGTGCCGGCGCACAGCATGTTGCCGAGGCGGTAGTCGCCGTGGCAGACGGCGTCGGGGAACGGACGGGGCATCGTGTCGAACAGCAACTTCTCGGCGTCGAGGTAGCGCGCGCTCATGCGCTCGTCAACGGTCTCGAACGCGCGCGTCCAGCGCCCGATCTCTCCGTCCAGCGTGTAGCGCTTCTCGTCACCCAGACCGACCGCGTCGGGGTCGACGCGGTGGAGGGCGGCCAGCATGCGCGCGGCACCGAAGGCGCGCTCGGGAACGAGCGGGAGCACTTCGGGCGACACCTCGGACAGGATCGGCTCGAGGCACTCCCCCGGCACGATGTTCATCGCGTGGAACGGCGACACCTCGGGCGGCGCACCGTCGTCCTCGAAGTAGACGGTGGGGACGCGCACGCCGGGCGCGTCGGCGAGGGCGCGCATGAGGCGGGCCTGGCGCGCGACGTCGCGGTTGCGCACCGGTTCGAGGCCGGGAGGCGCCACCTTCAGCACGATGCGCTCGCCCGTCACCCATCCGCCGGTGACGAGTGCGGTGTAGGTGAGGCTCGATGCACCGCCGGTGAGCGGCTGAACGTCGGAGATCGTGCACCCCGGCGCCCACGATTGTGCGGCCGCAGTGGCGCGCCGCGCGAGCTCGTCGCGCTCTGCGTCGTCGGTCATCGACCCATTCTGTCGATCACCCCATCGCGACCGCAACGTCGCGACGGTCAGGCCTTGCGGTCGGCGCTGACCCGGCGCCGCAGCCGTACGGTGGTGCCGTCGGACGCGGTGTCGACCGCGACGGCATCGGTGAGCGCTTCCATCAACAGGAACCCGCGACCGCGATCGGGTCGACGGATGGGCTGCGCCCAGCGACCGCGATCGCGCACGCTGATCCGGACTGACTCGTCGATGACTCCGTCGACGATGACCTCGCTCACCCGATCCTGCTGATACGCGTGGTCGACCGAGTTGGAGACGGCCTCCGACACCGCGATCACGAGGTCGGACGCCACCGGTGCCGGCACGTGGTGATCGTGCAACCACTCACGCAAGCGCCGGCGGACACCGCGCACGAACATCGCGTCCGCGGTGACGCGCAGATTGAAGTAGCGCGACGGTGCGTTCGGGATGCGCACGCAGAGCAGGGCGGCGTCGTCGCGACGGTGTTCCTGCGCGAGGTCGCGTAGGAGGGCGTCGGCGATCTCCTCGATGGGTTCGAGGGCACAGCCGCCGAGTGATCGGCGGAGCGCGTCGAGACCGTCGTCGATCGATTTGCCCCGCTGTTCGACGAGGCCGTCGGTGTAGAGGACCAACACCGCCTCGGAGCCGAGCGTGACCGTGGCGGTCGTGCGGGGTTCGTCGACCAAGCCGAACCCCACCGGCGCGCTCCGCGCGCCTTCGAGGAACTGAGCTCGCTCCCCCACCAGCAGCGGAGGCACGTGGCCGGCGCAGGTGTAGCGGAACTCGCGCCGGCCGAGGTCGAGCACGCCGTAGCAGATCGTGGCGCCCGGCGTGGTCGGTTCGTCGCTCGCGAAGCGATCGAGCTCGTCCATGACGCAGCCGGGGTCTGCTTCGCGGAAGGCCGCCGCCCGCAAGACGCTGCGCATCTGTCCCATGCGTGCGGCCGCGTCGACGCCATGTCCGACGACGTCGCCCACCGCGACGCCGAGGTTGCCGTCGGGAAGCGCGAACACGTCGTACCAGTCGCCGCCCACCTCCAACGCCAGCGCCGGCTCGTAGCGAACGGCCACGTGCACGCTCTCGGGGAAGTCGCTGGGCAGCGATGCTCGCTGGAACGCGTGCACCGCCCGCCGCTCGAGCTCGGTCGACTGCGCGCGGGCGACGCCCTCGGCGAGGATCGCGATGAGGCTGCCGTAGAACAACAGCTCCTGTTCCGTCGGTTCGCGGTGCTCACGCCACCCGAGGTTCACCACCCCGCCACCAGTGGCGCTGCTCGGAAACGGCATGTACGCAACCGTGGCCAACGACTCGTTCGCGAACACGCTGTACGACGTGGATTCGGGATCGACGTCGTCGACGTGCACGACCATCGCCTCTCCCTCCCGATAGGCCGCGGCAGTGAACGTGTCGGCATCGGCGCGGATGTACTGCCAGTCGCGCTCCGTCGAGCGATGCGTTCCGTCTTTGAGCACGGCTTGCAGCCCACGTCGCTCGGGGTCGCCGACCAGGATCCAGATCACGTCGGCACCGGTTGCCGACGCGAGCACGTCGCGCACCGACGTCGCGACGTCGTCGACCGATTCGTGGATGGCGACTGCGCGCGTCGCCATCGCGATGGCGGCGAGACGAGCCCGCTCGATGTTGCGCGCGGTGACATCACGCGCGACACCGAGCACACCGACGCGACCATCGGCGAAGCGGAACGCGGCCTTCGTGGCTTCGTACACGCGGTCACCGACCAGCTCTTCGAAGACGAGCACTTCGTCGCTGGCCTTGACCGCGGCGTCATCGCTCAGGATGGCGTCGATCTGGTCGGTCGGGAACAGCTCGGCGTCGCGGCGTCCGACGTAGTTCGCGGCCACGTCACCGCCGAGGGCCTGCGCGGTGCCCTCGTTGAGGAACACGTAGCGACCTTCGGCGTCCTTCAGGAAGATGGGGTCGGGCGACGTGTTCGTGACGCGCAGCAGCAGCTCGGTCTGCTCCGCGAGCCGGCCCTCGATCTCACGTTGACGATCGAGCCGCGCGGCCCAGCGTCCCGAGAGGGTGCGCGCGAGCACGAGGATCGCGAGGATGCCGCCGGTCGCGGCCAGCAACGCGACCAGCAGTCGGTTGTCGGCACGGTCGACGGCGTCCAAGGACTCCTGCATGCGCATCGCCGCGTACGCGGTGAGCGTCCGTTCGGCGTCGCGCAGCGCGTCGAACAGCCGCTTCCCGGTTCCCTGTGCCACGGCGGCCACGGCCTCGGCCTGCCGCCCGGCTTGTACGAGCGCGATCTCCGGCCGCGCCGCCTGCTCACCCCAACTCTGGTAGTCGCGCTGCACACGCGCGAGCAGGGATCGACCCCGGTCGTCGTCACCGAGCCGCGTGCGCAGGTTGCGAACCTGGGAGTTGATGAGCGGCTGGGCGCGGCGGTAGCGCGCGAGGAAGGAGTCGTCTCGCGTCATCACGTAGCCGCGTTCCGCCGACTCCTGGTCGATGAACGCCGCCGCCAGCGACGAGGAGGCGGTTTGCACGTGTGCCCAACGGGAACGAAGGTCGTCGATGTCGCTGCGGATGCTGAGCACCTGCGGGATCGCCACCCCGACCAGCACGACGAGGAGCAGCGCGAAGATCACGAACGTCGCTCGGACACGCGGGGCGAGTCGTGTGCGTCGTCGGCGCCGCGTCTGGTCGCCGTCGATGCCCACACGCGTGTTCATCGCACGATGCGATCGGAGCGAGGCCGGGCCAAGCGCTAGGACTGTACCGGACCGATGTCGTCCGCGGGCAGGGCCGATGCGCCTCGTGAGCGGGACGTTTGACCGCCAGCGGGCGCCGGGCAGCCTTCGTCGACATGAGTCCGGTCGCGGTCCCGTCGTTGCGCCACACCGCCCCCGAAGAGCTCTTGCTCCGGCGGGTGCGTCGCGGTCGCGGGTTCAGCTACCACCATCCCGACGGTGCGCGCGTGACCGACACGACGACGATCGAACGCATCCACGCGATCGTGATCCCGCCGGCATGGACCGACGTGCGCATCAGCGACTCGCCGCACTCGCACCTCCAGGCCGTCGGTCGTGACCAGCGAGGTCGGCTCCAATACCGCTACCACCCCGAATGGACTGCATTTCGCGACCGCGTGAAGTTCGATCGCCTCCCAGCGCTGGCGAACGTCCTCCCGCGGGTCCGCCGCCGCGTCGACACCGACCTCACGCTTCCCGGCGTGCCGCGCGACAAGGTGTTGGCCACCATCGTGGAACTGCTCCAGGTCACCCTCATCCGCGTCGGCAACGAGGAGTACGCGCGCGAGAACGGCGCCTACGGCCTGACGACGTTCCGGAACCGCCACGCGAAGGTCATCGGCGAGGGGGTGACGTTCGTGTTCACCGGCAAGGGCGGCATCCAGCACGAGGTGCACGCACGTGATCGCCGCATCGCGAAGGTGCTGCGCGACTGCCAGGAGATCCCGGGCCAAAGGCTCTTCCAGTACGTCGACGACGACGGCGCGCCCACTCCGGTGCACTCGCACGACGTGAACGACTATCTCCGCGACGCGTCGGGAGCCGACATCACCGCCAAGGACTTCCGCACCTGGGTCGCGACAGTCGCCACTGCGTCGGCCCTCGGTCCGCTCGAGCCGCCGACCTCGGAGCGAGAAGAACGGGAAGCGACGAAGGCCGCCATCGAGGCGGTCGCGCTCGACTTGGGCAACACGCCTGCGGTCTGTCGAGCGTCGTACGTACATCCGAAGGTGCTGGACACCTTCGGAACCGGCACGCTCCACGACGTGTGGTCGACCACGCCTCGCCGTCGCGCCCGGCTCACGGTCGACGAGCGGCGCACGCAGGTGCTGCTCGGCTCACGCGCTCGCGCGGCGGCCGCAACCGCGGCGCCATTACGTCGCGTCGGATGAAGGTGTTTCAGCGCGTGCCGTGTCGGAGACAACACCCGAATCCCCGAACGGAGGTGGACGATGAACGATCCGGTTGCGATCCTGAAGGCCGACCACCGCGAGGTGGCGGAGATGCTCAAGACGCTCGAAGCGTCGAAGCCAGGTGCGCGCCGACGCACGACGGTCGACAAGCTCGCCGCCGCGCTCGAGCTGCACATGGAGATCGAGGAGCGCGACGTCTACCCGCTCGTCAAGCGGCGCGTCGGCGAAGAGGAGGCCAAAGAGGCGGGAATCGAGCACCGGCTCGCGCGTGAAGGGTTGACCGAGGTGCAGCGTCTCGTCGACGCACCGGGCTTCGGGGCCGCGGTCGCCATGCTGACCGCCGGCATCCGTCATCACGTGAAGGAAGAGGAGCACGAGGTGTTCCCCGAGCTCAAGCGCAACCTCGAACGCGACGAGCTCGCCGCGCTCGGTGACCGCGTTGCCGCGGCGAAGAAGCCGAGGCGGCGAGCGCGGGCCGCCTGAGGGTGCGAGCGCGGCCGTCTGACCTCGTCACTCCAGATTCAAGTTCGCGAGCACGAGCGCGACGTCGTCCTCCGATTCGCGTGCGTCCAGATCGTCCAGGATCGCATCGCACATCGAGTCCGGGTGCTCGGGTGCCGTTCGGAGCGAGGCAGCGAGCCGCTCCATACCGATGTCGAGCATCTCACCGCGGCGTTCGATCAGGCCGTCGGTGTAGAGCGCGAGCACGGAGCCGCGGTCGAGCGTGACGGAGCCGGACGGGAACCGCACATCGCGAGCCAACCCGAGCATCGGCCCGTTCCCCACCTCGACGAAGCGGACGGTTGCGTCGGGGTCGCGGATCGCGGGCAGACAGTGACCGGCATTCGCTTGGTGCCAGCGCCGATTCGGCACGTCGAGCACCCCGTACACCACCGACACGAGGGCGTCGGGACTCGAGAACAGCAGTAGTTGGTTCAGACGCTCGAGCACGCGGCTCGGATCGGGATCGATGGTCGCGAACGCTCGCAGGGCGTGCCGCATCTGCGCCATGACGGCGGTGGCGCCGACACCGTGCCCGGCGACGTCGCCGATGGCCAGCGCCATGCCATCGCATCCGACGGGAACGACCGCGTACCAATCACCGCCGGCACGGCGACCGTCGGTCGCGCCGACGTACCTCGTCGCAACTTCCACGCCGGGCACACGAGGCAAGACCGCGGGCAGGATCGCAAGTTGCAGCTCACGAGTGATGCGTTGCTCGGACTCCAACGCCGCCTCGGAGCGCACGCGCTGCTCGGTCTCGCGGGTCGCCCGGACCACGAGACGGTCGAGCACGACGACGAACGCCAGGGCGATGAGGACGAACATGCCGAGGCTGAGCAGATCGAGACCGCGATCGACTGCGAACTCACCGCGCGGCGGGAAGTACCAGTAGGAGAGGACGGCGGCCGACGCGACGCACGCGAGCACCCCCACGATCAGTCCACCGACGAGGGCCGCGATCACGACGCCGAAGAGCATGGGCACCATGGCGATGTTCATGCGGTGGACGTCGTGGGGCACCAGCGCCGCGACCACGAAGGGCAAGCCGACGCCGACGACCAGGCCGAGCAGGGCCGAGCGCGGTCCGGTCCACATCCGCCGTCCGACGCTCGGGGTGGCCACGGCGCTCGTGCTCCCAACCCACCATCGAGCCGGCGTGATACGGCCCCGCGTCACCGACGCGACTCCGCGCCGGCGACGCATTCGAGCAACCACTCCAACGCGGCATCGCACGTGTCGCGGACCACGTCGGCGGCCGAGCCGTCGAACCGGAAGCAGCGAGCCGCGGTTTCGTCGTGATCGTGCAGCGCCATCCACACCGTGCCCTGCGGCGCGCCGTCCTGAGGTGCGGGACCGCCCACCCCGGTCACGGAGATGGTCACGTCGGCGCCGAGCAGCGAGGCCACGCCGTCGGCCATGGCCCGCGCGGCGGTCTGCGAGACGACCGGTCCCGGAGGGACCGCCAGCACGTCGTGCTTCACCTCGGACGCGTACGCCACCACCGCGCCGCGATACCACTCGCTCGCGTCGGAGAGGCGCGCCAAGCGAGCAGACAGCGCGCCCCCGGTCAGCGACTCCGCGACCGCGATCGACCGTCGCGTCCTCAGCGCGGCGCGGGCAAGCCGCTCGCCGGCCTCGTCGTCGTGCTGCGGCATCCGCCTCCCCGGTCCGGACCGAACGGTGCCTGCTCGGTACCCGCAGGGCCAGGCAGCGAAAACCCCGTTCCACCTGCTCGCGCGCTGGCGGAGGCGCGATTGCCTGCCTGGGCCGCTGGGTACCAGCCGCAGATGGAGATGCCGCCCCTCACCGAGCGACTGCAAGTCGCGCTCGGTGCCCATCCCGACTCGTTCGACACGCGCACGACGCTCCTCACCCTGCTCGACGTCCACGCGCTGCATCTCGCGCCGCTCGACCAGCTCGACGGCGCCGAGACCTGGCAGCACGACCCGCGGGTCGCGGCGCTGAAGCGCAGTCTCGAGACGCGCTTCCGCTCGCGCATCGACGGCGGATCGGCCGACGGCTGGACCGACGCCGGCGAAGCGCTGCCGCGGCTCGCACGCCAGGAGCCGGTTCCACCGATCTACGACTGGCTCGCCGAGCACGCAACCCGCGACGAGTTGGTCGAGTTCGTGTCGCTGGAGGGCGGACCCGATGCCGACTTCGACGACCTCGTGGCGATCTGCCAGGTCGGTCTGACCGGAGCCCCGAAGGTGACGCTCGGCGCGAACTACTGGGACGAGATGGGCCGGGGCACGCTGCGACGGGTGCACACGCAACTGCACGATCGCATGGTGCGGGCACTCGGGATCCGTGCGGTACCGGCGACCGAGCTGCCGCTCGAGGCGCTGGAGCGCAAGGTGCTGAACGGCTACTTGGCGACGAACCGGGCGTTGCAGCCCGAGCTCCTCGGGAACCTGGGCCTCATCGAATGCCAAGCCGGGCCGCGCTGTCGCCAGGTCGTCGCCGCCATGCGGCGGCTCGGCGTCCCACCCGACGCGTTGCCCTTCTACGAGGAGCACGCGTCGGTCGACCCTGGCCACGGACGAGAGTGGATCGACGGAGCCGTCGTACCGCTGACCCGGGCCCATCCCGAGTGGAACCAGCGCATCGCGCGCGGCGCCGCGTGGCGCGCCACGGTGAACGACCGGTTCTTCGCGGCGATGGATCGGCGCTTTCGCGGCGCGGCCCGCGCCGCGTGACCACCGACTCCGTGCGCTTCGGACCGGTCACCGTCGGCTCCGACCATCACGTGCTCGAGCCCCGCGCCTGGACGCTGGCCCAGAGCGAGCGTGCCGCGCAACGCCTCCGGTCGTTGCCGCCGGGCCCGGTCCTGGAACTGCACTGCGGCGCCGGCCACATCGGACAGGCCGCGGCCGCGTGGAGCGGTCGCGACCTCGTGCAGCTCGACGACGACCCAGTCTGTTGCACCTGGGCAGCGCGCAACGCAACCAACAACGGACTGCGGTCCGTCGTCGTCTGCGCGCAGATCGGCGCGGAGCCGTTCCGCGACGAGCACTTCGTGCTCGTGCTCGCGGATCCGCCGTACGTCCCGTCGCACGAGACGGTGCGGTTTCCTGACGACCCGCGCCATGCGATCGACGGTGGTGCCGATGGACTCGACGGCGTACGCACCTGCCTGCCGGCCGCGGCGCGCGCAGTGCGGCGAGGCGGCGTCGTGCTGCTCCAAACGCGCGGTCTCGAACAGGCGCGCCGGGCAGCCTGCCTCGCAGGGGGTTCCGAACCACCGCTGCGCCTGGACCGCGTCGTCGTGGTCGCGCCCGACCGCGCGATCGCCGAGTTCGTGCGCAACTGAACGCCGACTACTGCGTCGAGCGCGTGCCCTGCAGCTCGCCCGCGAGCGCGGCGGCGTCGACGCCGCAGGAACGCATCGCCGGGAAGAGCTCGGACTCCTCCTCCTCCACGTGACCGGCGACCGCGCCGTGCAGCTCGGTGACGAGGTCCGTGATTCGCTCCGGAGTCGCGGAGTCGTAGAGCGCGGCCACCATGGTGGCG
>Ga0081539_10007040_pt1 | contig 10414 bp, 10 predicted proteins | sample TabmetS4T2R2_FD_71023 | JGI IMG/M metagenome (GOLD analysis project Ga0081539, IMG submission 71023) | Tabebuia heterophylla rhizosphere microbial communities from the University of Puerto Rico - S4T2R2 | ecosystem: Host-associated > Plants > Roots > Rhizosphere ... | reverse complement strand
GGACGGTGGGCACGACTGGAAGCCTACGATCCGGCCCTGGCGGCCGCAGCCTCCGCTCGATGTACCCCGGTTTGCTTGATCGACCCCGGTTTGCTTGATCGACCCCGGTTTGCTTGATCGACCTCGGTTTGCTTGATCGACGCCGTGATCGGGCGGGTCTCTTCGGTTAGGTGGCGCTCAGCGTCCTGGTCACCAGCAGGATGGCCACCGCGATGCCGGCGCCGACCCGGTACGGGACGAAGACGCTGATCGGGTGGCGCGCCACGAGCCGGAGCAACCACGCGATCGACGCGTACGCCACGGCGAACGCCACGATCGTGCCGAGCACCAGCGGACCCGTGCCCACGACCGAGGTGTCGACGTCCTTCAACTCATACAGGCCGGCCGCCGTCAGCGCCGGGATCGCGAGGAAGAACGACAGGCGCGTCGCCGCCACCCGCGATGTCCCGGCCAGTAGCCCGGCTGAGATCGTCGCCCCGGAGCGTGACACCCCCGGCACCAGCGCCAGGCACTGCATCAGCCCGACGCCGAGCACCTGGCGCAGCGAGAGGCTCTCCTCGTCCAATTCCTCGCCACCGCCCTCGACCCGGATCGCGTGCACCCGCTCGGCGAACCACATCGCGCCGCTCCAGACCACCAGGGCGGCGGCCACCACCCACAGATTGCGCAGCGGGCCGGTGATGAGCGGCTTGGCCAGCAGGCCGACCACCATGATCGGCAGTGAGCCGGCGACGACGTACCAGGCGAAGCGGTAGTCGGGCTCCTTGCGTGCGTCGGCCGACGCCAGACCGCGTCCCCAGGCGACGGCCAGCCGCACGATGTCGCGACGGAAGTACAGGAACGTCGCGACGATGGCACCGAGCTGCACGATCGCCGTGAACGCCGTGACGGCGGGCGCGTCCACCGGCAGACCGAGCAACCCCTCGGCGATGGTCAGGTGCCCGGTGCTGGACACGGGCAGGAATTCCGTCAGCCCCTCGACGATGCCGAGAACCAGCGAGTCGCCGTAGCCGAGAGATGCGCTCACGAGGCCAGCCCTGCGGCGTCCAGCGCCTCGGCGACCTGGCGAAGAGTCTGGACCCGGCCCTCGAGCGAGGGAGCCATCGCTGCGACGCTCAACGTGGTTACACCCGCCTCGGCGAATGCGTGCATGCGGTCCCTGATCCTCTCGACCGGCCCGATCAGGCTGGTCTGGTCGATGAACTCGGGCGGGATTGCGGCGGCCGCCTCGCGATGCTGCCGGGCCAGATAGAGGTCCTGCACCCGCTGAGCCTCGGCCTCGAACCCCATCCGGCAGGCGAGGGCGTTGTAGAAGTTCTTCTCCCTGCTCCCCATGCCGCCGACGTACAGCGCGGCATAAGCACGGATCGGCAGCGCCGCCGCCTCCAGATCGTCGTCGATCACCACCGGCACCGTGGGGACGACGTCGAACCCGGCCAGCGGCGTCGCTGCGTCGGCCCGCCCGGAGCGTACCCGGCCTTCGGCGAGGGGCTGCAGCGACAGCTGGGCGTGTTCGGGTGAGAAGAAGATGGCGAGCCAGCCTTCGGCGATCTCCCCCGTCAGCTCGAGATTCTTCGGCCCCACCGAGGCGAGGTAGATCGGGATCTCCTCCCGGACCGGATGCACCGTCAGCCGCAGCGCCTTGCCCGGGCCGTCGGGCAGCGGCAGCGTGAAGTGCTCCCCCTGGTAGGCCACCTGCTGACGGTGCAGCGCCATCCGCACGATGTCGACATACTCCCGGGTCCGGCTCAGCGGTTTGGCGAACCGGACGCCGTGCCACCCCTCCGACACCTGCGGTCCGGACACGCCCAGTCCCAGCCGGAACCGGCCGCCGGACAGCGTGTCGAGGGTCGCCGCTGTCATCGCCGTCATGGCGGGTGTGCGGGCGGGGATCTGGAAGACGGCGCTACCGACGTCGATGCGCTCGGTCTGGGCCGCCACCCAGGCCAGGACCGTCGCGGCGTCCGACCCATAGGCCTCCGCAACCCAGCACACCCGGTAGCCCAGCCGGTCCGCCTCCCGGGCCAGCGCCAGGTTGTCCGCGTCGTTGCCGGCGCCCCAGTACCCGAGATTCACTCCCAGTTGCATGGTCCGCGAGCCTATCGACCCGTGTCCAACCCCCAGTCAGTAGGTTGTCGACCATGCAGCAGAGGTACGTCGGCCGCACCGGCCTGCGGGTTTCCCGCCTCGGCCTGGGCACGATGACCTGGGGCCGGGACACCGACGTCCATGAGGCGACCGACCAGCTGCACGACTTCACCGACGCCGGCGGCACGCTGATCGACACCGGCAACGGCTACGGCGGTGGCGTCGCGGAGGAGGTCCTCGGTGGCCTGCTCGGCGACGTCGTGGCCCGGGACGACGTCGTCATCTGCGCCCGCGCGGGCGCAGCGCGCCCTCCCGCGGGCTCGCCGTCGTTCAACGGTGCCGGCGGCGCGCCGGACACCTCCCGCCGCGCGATGCTCGCCGCACTCGACGGCTGTCTCACCAGGCTCGGCACCGACCACCTCGACCTCTGGCTGGTGCCCGGCTGGAGTCCCGCGGTGCCGTTGGACGAGACGCTGTCCGCGCTGGACGCGGCCGTCACGTCGGGCAGGGCGCGCTACGCCGGAGTGTCCAACTTCGCCGGCTGGCAGCTCGCGCTGGCCGCCGCGGGGGCCGTCGCATCGGGGATGGCCGGGACAGGTCGTGCTGCGCCCGGAACGCCCGTGGCCGTGGAGGCCGAGTACTCGCTGGTTCAGCGCGGGATCGAGCGCGAGCTGCTGCCGGCGGCGACGGCGCTCGGTGTCGGGGTTCTCGCCTGGTCGCCGCTCGGCCGCGGAGTGCTGACCGGCAAGTACCGCACCGGAACGCCCGCCGACTCGCGGGCGGCGTCGGATCATCTGGCGCACTTCGTGGCGCCGTACCTCAACCGCGCCGCCCGCCGGGTCGTTGATGCCGTCGTCACCGCCGGGGACGGTCTCGGGTGCTCGCCGCTTGAGGTGGCGCTCGCCTGGGTCCGCGATCAGCCGGGCATCTGCTCGGCGATCGTCGGCGCCCGGACCGCCGCGCAACTGCGCGCGTCACTGGCCAGCGACGACGTCGAACTGCCGGCGGAGATCCGGGCGGCGCTGGATGAGGTGTCCGCCCCGGCGCTGGGGTATCCCGAGCGGGTCTGACCCGGCCGGTGTCGGTTACAAGATCGATGCCGAGCGCAGGTCAGCGGACCCGATCGGGCGCTTCGGAATCGAGGTTGATGTCGGCGCCATTTCCGGTCGCGCCGCGCTTCGGCCGGTCCTCGGCATCCTCGTCAGGCTCCTCGTCGACGTCCTCGAAGTCGTCGAGGTCGTCGTCGCCCTCGTCGTCCACGTCGTCCGGCTCGTCGTCGACGTCCAGATCGTCGATCTCGTCGTCGTAGTCCTCGTCGCCCTCTTCGTCCAGGTCCTCGTCGTCGAAGGCGTCCTCCGCCGCGTCTTCGGCGTCGTCGTACAGGACGAACGGCGTGACCTCGTCGAACGCGTCGTAGAGCGCCTCGTCGTAGGCCTCGAAGGCGTCGGCGAGGGTCTGGTAGGCGGCGACCACGGCGGGATCCGCCTCGCCGTGCCGCCGTTCGGCGGCCGCGAGGTGCGCCTCCAGGGCGGCGACGAGTCGATCGAGCGCAGCGCGGGGCTCCGACGTCATGGCATGACCGTATCGGTTCGTGGTGACATTGGGAGACGATGACTGACCCCACGCGCCGAGCGGTTCCGCCGTATCCGGAAATGGCCGACCGCGACGAGGAGTACGAATACCGCATACTCGTCCTGCCCCGGGGAATCTCCCGGAGCGAGGCCTGGCGGCTGCTCACCGATCATGCCGAGTACGGCCGCTGGGAGCTGGCGCGGGTGCAGGTCAAGCTGGGCGGCGTGCGCCGGGTGTGGCTGCGCCGACGGATCATGCGGGTGGTCCGCACCGCGTGACCCTGTTGATCGACCCTGTTGATCGACCCTGTTGATCGACACGGCTCAGCAGCTGCGCAGGAACCGGTCCAGCGTCCGGACGCCGAAGCGCAGCGACTCGATCGGCACCCGCTCGTCGACGCCGTGGAACATGCCGCTGAAGTCCAGACCCGGCGGCAGGCGCAGCGGGGCGAACCCGTACCCGGCGATGCCCAGGCGGCTGAAGGACTTGTTGTCCGTGCCACCGGCCAGGCAGTAGGGCAGGACGGCGGCATCCGGGTCCTCGGCGCTCAGCGCGGAGATCATGGCGTCCATCAGCGGGCCGCCGAACGGCACCTCCAGCGCCACGTCGCGGTGGACGACGTCGACCGCCACATGCTCCCCCGCGAGCTCGCGGATCGTGCTCATCAGCTCCTCCTCCCGGCCAGGGAGGAATCTGCAGTCCAGCAGGGCCGTGGCGGTTCCGGGGATGACGTTGTGCTTGTAGCCGGCGTCCAGCAGCGTCGGATTGGCCGTGTTGCGGGTAGTGGCCTCCACCCAGCGGGCCGTGGAGCCGAGCATGTCGTACAAGAGCCCGCGGTCCACCGTGTCGCCGTGCACCGGATTGGGGGCGCCGGCCAGGTCGCTGAGGCCCGTGAGGAAGGCGCGCACGGTGGGTGGCACCTCCAGTGGCCACTCGTGGGCGCCGATCCGGGCAACCGCCGCCGCGAGGTGGGTGACCGCGTTGTCCGGGTTCGCCTGGGAGCCGTGGCCGGCCCGCCCGCGGGCGGTGAGGCGGAGCCAGGCGAGGCCCTTTTCGGCGGTCTGCAGCAGGTAGGCCCGGCGCCCGCCGACGTCGATCGAGAAGCCGCCGACCTCGCTGACCGCCTCGGTGACGCCCTCGAACAGCTCCGGGCGCTCTGTGACGAGCCAGCGCGCGCCGTGACCCCCGCCGGCCTCCTCGTCCGCGACGAAGGCCAGAACGAGATCGCGGGGTGGGCGACGTCCTGTGCGTGCCATATCCCGGACGACGGCCAGGATCATGGCGTCCATGTCCTTCATGTCGACGGCGCCACGGCCCCACAGGCAGCCATCACGCTCGTCGCCGGAGAACGGCGCGACCTGCCAGTCGGCAGCCTGAGCGGGGACGACGTCGAGATGGCCGTGGAGCAGCAGCGCGGGCCGGTCCGCGTCCTCGCCCGAGATGCGCACGACGACGTTCGTGCGCCGCGGCTCGCGCTCCAGCACCTCCGGCTCCAGGCCCACCTCGGCGAGCAGCCCGGCGACATACTCCGCGGCGGCGCGCTCCCCCGGCCCCGAGTCGTCGCCGTAATTGGTGGAGTCGATCCGGATCAGTTCGTGACAGATCGTGACGGCCTCGTCCTGGACATCGCGCGTGGTGTCGTGACCCACTGCAGCCCCCGAGGACCGTGCGTCCACGCTCATCCCCTTCCGCGTCGTCCCGCCCGGATCGCCGCGCCGAACGGCTGGCGCCACCGTAGACCTTGCCCGTGACGGGCGCGCGGCGTCGGCTTTTCGCGAACGCCCGGTCGGGCGTTTGGGCAGGTGGGAGACGTGCCCGCGGCGACGCAATGTCATGTCTGCCGCCCAGCCTCCGCGTGCTAACCTCGGTTGCGCTCCGGGGTCATCCTGGAGTCACGTCCGGGTGGCGGAATTGGCAGACGCGCTAGCTTGAGGTGCTAGTGCCCAATAGGGCATGGGGGTTCAAGTCCCCCCTCGGACACCGACTTGAGTACATGCCTCTGAACTCGTTTCGGCGATCACGATCTTCCTCTCATCGTCGTACGTGAGCCTGAGCCCGAGCTGGGTGTAGATCTCGGCGCGGTCGCGTGGGTCGGCGCGCTGCAGGACGGCGGCGAGGCTGGCGCGCCGCGGTGCGCCGATCCTTGCCACGATCCGTCCCCGGCAGAGCGAGGCGCCGGAAATTCTTCCGCCACACCGCGCCTCACTCGGTGATTCTGCGGCTGGTGCCGTAGCGCCGAAATCGTCCGAAAGGTAGCGTGCGCCTGAGCACGGGGGCCGCAACCTCACGAAGGAGCAGCCGATGACGTCTCCTGTCCGTGCAGTACTGCCGGCCGTCGCGACAGCCGCGCTGGTCGCCGCCGGGATCCTGTCGGTGCCGGCGGCAAGCCAGGGCGCGACCGGGGCCACCCAGTCTTACCTCGTCGTCTACACCGACTCGTCGTCGTCCGCCAAGGCCTCCAACCAGATCAAGGCTGCGGGCGGGGCGCTCGTCACGCGGTACGCCGCCATCGGCGTCGCACTGGCCACCTCGGCCGACCCGGCGTTCGCCTCGACGATCTCGAAGGCGTCCGGGGTCACCGACGCGGCCGCGACGTCCGGGTTCGGCGTTCGCCTTGACGAGGACCAGTCCGGTGCCGACGCGGCGGCCCCTGCCGAGCCGGCCGCGGCCGGTGACTCGCTGTCGAGCCTGCAGTGGGACATGGCGCAGATCCAGGCCCCGCAGGCACACGCGGTCACGCCTGGCTCGCGCCGGGTCGTCGTCGGTGACATCGACACCGGCCTGGACTACACCCACCCCGACCTCGCGCCGAACGTCGACTTCGCGAACAGCGCGTCGTGCATAGGTGGCGTCCCCGACACGAGCCCCGCGGCGTGGAACGACGACAACGGCCACGGGACGCACACGGCGGGCACGATCGCCGCAGCCGCCAACGGGATCGGCATCGTCGGCGTGGCGCCGAACGTCAAGGTCGCCGGCATCAAGGCGGGCAACGCGGACGGCTTCTTCTTTCCCGAGGCGGTCATCTGCTCGTTCATGTGGGCGGGCTCGCACCACCTCCAGGTGACGAACAACTCCTACTTCGCCGACCCGTGGCTCTACAACTGCCGCAATGACGCCGAGCAGCGGGCCATCTGGACGGCGGAGCGGCGCGCCATCCAGTACGCACAGTCGCAGGGCACTCTCGTCGTCGCGGCCGAAGGCAATGAGGCCGACGACCTCGCCCACCCCACCGCTGACGCGACGAGCCCGGACGACACCGACCCAGTGCTCCGGCAGATCCACAACGACTGCGCTGTCGTGCCGGTCGAGGTGGCCGGCGTCGTCGGCGTGACCGCTGACGGCAACAAGGGGTTCAAGTCGTACTACTCCAGCTACGGCGTGGGAACGGCCGACCTCATGGCGCCGGGCGGCGACAGGATCCTCCAGCTGACTGCCGCCGCGCCGAACGGGCGCGTGCTGTCCTCGTGGCCGGCGTCGCTGCTCAACGTCACGTGCCTGCCGGAGCGGCGGCTGGTCGATGCCTCCGGCGCGACGTACTGCTACCAGCAGGGGACGTCCATGGCGTCGCCGCACGTGGCCGGCGTCGCCGCGCTCATCGCCAGCCGCTCTCCGGGTATCACGCCGGGCAGCATTGCGGCCAAGCTCGGCTCTACGGCCGACCCGGTCGCCTGCCCGAGTGACCTGAGCATCTACGACTTCTTCCCCTCCCTGAACGACGGGTCACCGCAGGTATGCACAGGTGGCAGCGGCTCGAACTCGTTCGCCGGCAAAGGACAGGTGAACGCCCTGACCGCGGTCAGCTGACCGCGACCCGATCGGCGCACTTCCCCTTCATGATCACGGAAGATCCGGTGGCCATACACCACCGGATCTTCCGTGATCATGAGATACGCCGATTCACCTACTCGCGCCCGGTCCACCGCGTCTGGGACCAGACGCATATCTTGCTCCCGCCGCTCGGACTCCCAGCGAAGCGGTGCAGTGCCGCTCTACCGTGGCGTAGTGTCGATCGACGTCCGACCCGCGACCGAGGCTGACCTGAGCACCGTTCGGCAGATCGCCCAGGACGCTTACGGCGGCTACCCGGCCGCGATCGGCGTCAGGCCCATGCCGCTCGACGCCGACTACGCCGCGCAGATCAGCGCGGGCGAGGTCTGGGTCCTGACCATCGACGAGCGGGTCCGCGGCTTCGCCGTGCTGCAGCCGCGCACGGACCACCTCCTGCTGGAAAACGTCGCGGTCACACCCGAACTGCAGGGCACTGGACTGGGTAGCCGGTTGCTCGCCACCGCCGAGAACCACGCCCGCGAACTCGGCCTTGACCAGGTCCGCCTCTACACCAACCAAGCGATGACCCAGAACATCGTCTTCTACGCACGCCGGGGCTACCGAGAAACCTCCCGTAGCACCGAGGGCGCGTGGAGCCGTGTCTTCATGACCAAGCAGTTCTCCACCGACACCGGTAGTCCCCGGTCGTCGTAGGCGGTGGTGATGTATCCACCGGGCGCGTTCACCGAGCTCAGGCGGCCGGCCAAGTCGTAGCCGGCGACGGTCTGATCGCCTAGCGCGTCCGTCACAGAGCTCGGGCGACCGACGATGTCGTACCCGTACTTGGTGACATGGCTGAGCGGATCGGTGATCTGCGTCGTCTCGCCGACGGCATTGGTGACCGCGGTGGTCTGCTGGGTCTGCCGATGGCCACGGGTACTGATCTTCCTCAGCTGGTTGACGTCGTCCGAGGTGCTGTTCGCGCACCGAGCGAGTCCGGATGATTCCTCGTCCCCACGGTCATGGAGAACCGAATCGGTGTGCGGCGCCGTAGTGCCGGATAACAGCGACACCGGCCGGTGAGCCGCCGGCCGCTCAGGTGGGGGGAAGCAGATGAAGGTACGGCGGAGCAATGGCCGGCGCGCGGTACGCCGGATTCTCACCGCTGGCGCGCTCAGCGCCGGTGCGATCGTCGGCACCAGCCTGCAGGCGAGCGCGGCGACCAGCGCGACATTCGCCTCGGGGGTACTGACTGTGACGGGCGACGGCGCCGACAACGTGATCGTCGTCAGCCGCAACGCGGCGGGACAGATCCTGATCAACGGTGGCGCGATCACGGCGACGGGTGGCACGCCGACCGTGGCGAACACGGCACTGATCCGGGTGTTCGGGCTGGACGGCAACGACACGATCAGCCTCAGCGAGGCCAACGGTGCGCTGCCGGCGGCGAGCCTGTTCGGCGGCAGCGGGGCCGACGTCCTCACCGGCGGTTCCAGCGCCGACCAGCTGTTCGGCCAGGCCGGCAACGACACCCTGCTCGGTCGCGGCGGTCGTGACGTGCTGAGCGGTGGCAGCGGCAACGACACCATCACCGGCGGGGACGGTGACGACCAGGTGTCCGGCCAGAGCGGCGATGACCGGATGATCTGGAACCCCGGCGACGACACCGACCTCGTCGAGGGTGGCGAGGGGACCGACGCCGTCGAGGTCAACGGCGGCAACGGTGCCGAGCAGTTCACCGCCACGGCCAATGGCTCCCGGGTGCGCTTCGACCGACTGAATCCTGCGCCGTTCAGCCTCGACATCGGCACCACCGAGCGGCTCGTCGTCAACGCCAACGGTGGTGACGACAGCTTCTCCGCCACCGGCAACCTGGCCGCGCTGATCGCCCTGACCGTCGACGGCGGCGCCGGCAACGACACAATCCTTGGCGGGAACGGGGCTGACGTCCTGCTCGGGGGCGATGGCGCGGACTTCGTCGACGGCAACCAGGGCAACGACCTGGCGCTGCTCGGGGCCGGGGACGACACCTTCCAGTGGGATCCCGGCGACGGCAGCGACGTCGTCGAGGGCCAGGACGGTACCGATGCGTTGACGTTCAACGGCAGCAACGTCAACGAGAACATGGAGGTCTCCGCCAACGGAGGACGGGTGCGGTTCGTCCGCGACGTCGGCAACATCACGATGGATCTCAACGGGATCGAGTCCGTTCTCGCCAGGACGTTCGGCGGCAGCGACCGCGTCGTCGTCAACGACCTGTCCGGCACGGACGTGGCCAGCGTCACCACCGATCTGGCCGCCACGGGCGGAGGCGACGACGCCCAGCCGGACACCGTCATCGTCAATGGCACCAGTGGCGACGATGTCGTCACCGTCGATGGTGCGGAATCGACCGTGCGGGTCAGCGGCCTGGCAGCGCTCGTCGCGGTGTCCGGCGCGAGCGCCGGCACCGACCGGCTGATCGTCCAGGCGCTGGCCGGCAGCGACGTCGTCGACGCCTCGGGAGTCGGCGCCGGCTTCGTGCCGCTGACTCTGGACGGCGGCGACGGGGACGACGTGCTCATTGGCGGTGCGGGCGACGACGTGCTGCTCGGCGGTGCGGGCGACGACGTGCTCATCGGCGGACCTGGCAACGACGCGCTCGACGGAGGGCCCGGCGACAACATCGTCATCGAGAGCTTGACGGGCAACGCCGTAACCTCCGCGAGCCTGGTCGGGACGGCTTGGTTGACAAGCCATGCCCGCACCGTCAACGGCGCGACGGTGCTCTCGATCGGCGGTTCCCAGCGCACGCTGCCGCACGCCGGTCTGACCCAGCTCACTCGTGGGCTGACGTCGCCCTGAGTCCGGCCAGGACGACTCCGCGCGGGGCCGTCGAACAGAGAAAGTCGAACGAGGATGGGCCCAACGCGGGCGGTCGGGTTCTCACACCTGCGCTCGCGTTGGCGCCTGGAGCCCCTTCGGGTCGACCTGGCGTGGTCGC
>Ga0081539_10007039_pt1 | contig 10414 bp, 11 predicted proteins | sample TabmetS4T2R2_FD_71023 | JGI IMG/M metagenome (GOLD analysis project Ga0081539, IMG submission 71023) | Tabebuia heterophylla rhizosphere microbial communities from the University of Puerto Rico - S4T2R2 | ecosystem: Host-associated > Plants > Roots > Rhizosphere ... | reverse complement strand
GTTCATCAAGCCGCTGGCGGCGGTGCCGGTGGGCCTGGCGTTGGGAGCGATCTGATGACGGCACCGGCGACCGAGGAGCTCGAAGCCGAGGGTCCCGTCGTCAGCCGTGTCGACTGGGCCCCGGCCCCGCGCGTCAACCTGCTGCCGCGGGAGATCCTCGAGAACCGGCGGTTCCGGAAGGTCAAGGCCGGGCTGGCGCTCGTCGTCGTCCTCACGCTGGTCCTGGCCGGCGCGGCGTTCTGGTGGAGCGACCGCGAGGTCGCCGAGGCGGAGGAGGCGCGCGACGCCGCGCAGGCGCAGACCTCGCTCCTCCAGGCCAGGCAGCGCAGCTACGCGGCCGTGCCGCAGACGCTCGCCGCCCTCGACTACGCGCAGACCGTCCGCGAGACCGTCATGACCAACGACGTCGCCTGGTACCGCTACCTGTCCGACCTCGCCGACGCGGCGCCGACCGACGTCTCGTTCGACTCGCTCACGCTGAGCGTGCCGCGGGCGTCCGAGAGCGCCGCGGCCGCGGGCGGGGCGGGTGCCGGAGCGGCCGGGGCGGCCGCCGACCAGTCGGCGGACCCGTTCCAGCCGGCGGGCGCGCTCGGCTCCGTGGCGGTCCAGGGCATCTCGGGCACGTACCCGAAGGTCGCGGCGTGGCTGGACGCCATCGACAAGATCGCCGGGCTCGACGTCTCGACGCTGGACAGCGCCAGCCGCGGGTCCGAGACCGACACCTCCGTCACGTTCTCGTCCGGCATCACCGTGACCGACGAGGCCCTCTCGCACCGATACGACCGGAAGGCGAGCTGATGCTCTCCACCCGCACCGCCCGCTGGAGCGCCGTCACCGGCCTGGTGTGCGCCGTCGTGCTCGTGGCGACCTGGTTCGTCCTCGTCGCACCGCGGCGGTCCGAGGCCGCCGACCTCGACGACCAGCGCGCCCAGGCCGAGTCCACCAACGTCGGGCTCCAGGCGAAGATCAACGAGCTTCGGGAACAGTTCGGCGACCTCCCGGCCAAGCGGGAGGAGCTGGCCAGGATCCGCGCCGAGCTGCCACCGAAGGGGGACGTCGCCGACCTCGTGCGCTCCCTGTCGGGCCTCGCCGACACCGCCGGCGTCACGCTGCGCTCGATCACCCCGTCGACGGCGACGACGCTGACACCGGCCTCGGCGGCCGGTCCCGCCGTCGTCTCGATCCCGGTGACCGTCGAGATCAGCGGGACGTACGTCGAGACGACGCGGTTCGTCCGCTTCGTCCAGACCCGGCTCGACCGCGCGTTCCTCCTCACCGAGCTGTCGACGTCACGCGGCAGCGGCGAGAGCGAGTCGGGGACTTCCGAGGCGTCGGGCACCACGGCGGCGTCCGTCACGACGTCGCCGACCGCGACGCCGACCCCGACCGCCACGACGACCACTACAGCCACGTCGACCACGACCGCCACAGGCACGGCGACGACGACGCCGTCCCTGGTCGACGCCTTCGACACCAAGCTCACCGGCGAGGTCTTCTCGTTGATGGTCACGCCCTCGGCGACGGCGTCCGCGGCCGCCACCCCGGCCCCGGCCACCACTCCCTAGGGACACCCCCGGCCGCCGCCGGACCGGCGTGGCAGGATCGATCGCATGCTGCGCTGGCTCACCGCGGGGGAGTCCCACGGTCCGTTGCTCGTGGGGGTCCTCGAAGGGCTCCCCGCCGGTGTCCGCGTCTCCACGGCCGACGTCGGCGTCGCCCTCGCGCGCCGCCGGCTCGGCCACGGGCGCGGGGCGCGCATGAGGTTCGAGCAGGACGAGGTGCGCATCGTCGGCGGGCTCCGCCACGGCGAGACGCTCGGCGGCCCGGTCGCGATCGAGGTGGGCAACACCGAGTGGCCGAAGTGGGAGACGGTGATGGCCGCCGACCCCGTGGATCCCGAGGTCCTCGCCGCGCAGGCCCGCAACGCGCCGCTCACCCGCCCGCGGCCCGGTCACGCCGACCTCGCGGGGATGCAGAAGTACGGCTTCGACGACGCCCGGCCGGTCCTGGAGCGCTCCTCGGCCCGGGAGACCGCCGCGCGGGTGGCGCTCGGCGTCGTGGCGGCCGCGTTCCTGCGGCAGGCGCTGGGCGTCCGGCTGGTCAGCCACACGGTCGCGATCGGTCCGGTCGCGGTGCCGGAGGGTGCCGCGCTGCCCGGCCCGGACGACGTCGCCGCGCTCGACGCGGACCCTGTGCGCTGCCACGACGCCGCGACGTCCGCGCTGATGGTGGCTGAGATCGACGACTGCCGGCGGGCCGGCGACACGCTCGGCGGCGTCGTCGAGGTGGTGGCCTACGGGCTGCCGCCCGGCCTCGGCAGCCACGTGCACTGGGACCGGCGGCTCGACTCGCGGCTGGCCGGCGCGCTCATGGGGGTCCAGGCGATCAAGGGCGTCGAGGTCGGCGACGGGTTCCGGACCGCGGCCCGGCGCGGCTCGGCCGCGCACGACGAGATCGAGCACGACGCCGGCGGCGCCGTCCGCCGCCGCAGCGGCCGGGCCGGCGGCGTCGAGGGCGGGATGACGACCGGTGACGTCCTGCGGGTGCGTGCCGCGATGAAGCCGATCTCGACCGTGCCGCGGGCGCTCGACACCGTGGACGTCGCCAGCGGCGAGGCCGCGGTCGCGATCAACCAGCGCTCGGACGTGTGCGCGGTGCCGGCCGCCGGGGTCGTCGCCGAGGCGATGGTGGCGCTGGTCCTGGCCGACGCCGCGCTGGAGAAGTTCGGCGGCGACAGCGTCGCCGAGACGGCCCGCAACGCCCGCGGCTACCTCGACGCGATCGGCGCCCACATGCGGCCCGCGCCTTCCCCGACCGCGCCCGGGAGCGCGTCGTGAGCCCCGTCGTCGTGCTCGTCGGGCCGCCGGGCTCGGGCAAGTCGACGATCGCCCGGGAGCTCGCCGGCCGGCTCGGCGTGGGGTGGCGCGACACGGACGCCGACGTCGAGGCCGGCGCCGGCGCCCGGATCGCGGACATCTTCGTCGACGAGGGCGAGGCGGCCTTCCGCGAGCTGGAGCGACAGGCTGTCGTGGCGGCGCTCGAGGGACACGACGGCGTCCTCGCGCTCGGCGGCGGCGCGGTGCTGGACCCGCGTACCGAGGCCCTGCTGGCGGGTCACCGGGTGGTGTTCCTCGACGTCCGGATCGCCGACGCGGCGCGCCGGATCGGGTTCAACCGCGACCGGCCCCTGCTACTGGGCAACCCGCGGGCGCAGTGGACGCAGCTCATGGAGACGCGGCGGCCGGTGTACGAGCGGGTGGCGACCTTGCGCGTCGAGACCGACGGGCGGACGCCGGGCGAGATCGCCGACGCCGTCCTGGCGGAGCTGCCGGAGCTGGCGGTGCCGGCCGGGCTCGCGGAGCACGACGCGGCGGCGCCGGAGTCGCGATGACCCTCGCCTCCACGACGATCGCGGTCGGCCGACCGGACGACCCGGCCGGGGGCGCCTACGACGTCGTGATCGGCCACGGCGTCCTCGACGCGCTGCCCGGGCTGCTGGGGGACGACGTCCGCCGGGTGCTCGTCGTCCACCCGCGGACGCTGCGCTCGACCGCCGAGACCGTGCGGGCGGACCTCGAGGGCGCCGGCGTGCGGCCGTACCTCTGCGAGGTGCCGGACGCCGAGGACGCGAAGACCGTCGAGGTGCTGGCCTCCTGCTGGAGCGTGCTCGGGCAGGCCGGGTTCACGCGGACCGACGCCGTCGTCGGGCTCGGCGGCGGCGCGACGACGGACCTGGCCGGCTTCTGCGCGGCGTCCTGGCTGCGCGGCGTGCCGGTGGTGCAGGTGCCGACCACCCTGCTCGGGATGGTGGACGCCGCGGTCGGCGGCAAGACCGGGATCAACACGCCGGAGGGCAAGAACCTGGTCGGGGCGTTCCACTCGCCGCGCGGCGTGATCTGCGACCTCACCGCGCTGCGGACGCTGCCGCACGCCGACCTCGTCGCCGGGCTGGCCGAGGTCGTGAAATGCGGGTTCGTCGCGGACCCGGTGATCCTCGACGTCGTCGAGGCGGACCCCGCGGCGGCCGTCGCCTGGGACTCGGAGACGCTGCGCGACCTCGTGGAGCGCAGCGTCGCGGTCAAGGCGCGGGTCGTCACCGACGACCTCCGCGAGTCCGGGCTGCGCGAGATCCTCAACTACGGGCACACGTTCGGGCACGCCGTCGAGCAGGTCGAGCGGTTCCGGCGGCGTCACGGCGAGGCGGTCAGTGTGGGTTTGGTGTACGCGGCCGAGCTCGGCCGGCTGGCCGGGCTGACGCCGGTGCCCCTCGCCGGCCGGCACCGCTCGGTGCTCGGCGAGATCGGCCTGCCGCTGGGGTACCGCGGCGACCGCTGGCCGGCCCTGCTGCAGGCGATGCGCCGCGACAAGAAGACGCGCGGCGACGTGCTGCGGTTCGTCGTCCTGGAGGACGTGGCGCACCCGGTTCGCCTGGAGGGACCGGACGGCGCGCTGCTCGAGGAGGCGTACCGCCTGGTGTCGGCCGACTGACGCGTCCGCCGGCGCCGCGTGCCGCAGCACCACCACAGCCGCAGCCGTGGGCGTACCGGACGTGCATGATCACGGCGGGGTGTGGACAACCCGGCCGTGATCATGCACGTCCGGTACGCCGTGACAGGGGCGCGTCAGGCGGCGCCCGGGGAGGTGAGCTCCAAGGCGAGCTGGTGGGCCTCGTTGCGGTGGCGACGGTAGGTGTTGCGTAGCCACGGTTGGTGAGCATCGACCCAGGTGGGGGGCCGGGCCCAGGGGATCCCGTCCCGCATCTCGAGGGTCCAGACGCCGGAGTGCACGTCCGCGTGGTGGCGGCCGCACACGAGCGCTAGGTTGTCGACGTCGGTCACGCCGCCCTTCGACCACCAGGTGACGTGGTGGGCGTCGCACCACGCGCCCGGCGCGTGACAGCCCGGGATGGCGCAGCCGCCGTCGCGGGCGACGAGCGCCCGGCGCTGGTGCGTCGTGACGGTGCGCCGGGCGCGGCCCAGGTTCAGCACCTCGTCGTCACGGCCCACGAGCACGCTCTCCAGCACCGCGTCGCAGAGCAGCCGCGCCAACCACGGCCGGGAGACCGGACCCGTCTGGTCGCAGTCGGCGACCGGGCCGTGCAGCGGCGCGTGGATCACCACGCGCGGCCGGTCGACCTCGCTCCCGGTGCCCAACCCTTCCAGTGCCAGCCGGGCCATCAACGCGAGCGCGTCGGCCGTGCGCTGCCCCTTGGTGCGGGTGTCGGCGATCGGCAGCGCGTCCTCGTCGTCGCGGGGCCACGGCTTCGAGAGGTGGTCGAGCGCCGCGATGAGCGGCGCGGCGTTGCCGGGGTCGAGCTGGCCGCGGATGAGCAGCATCCCGGTGGAGTCGCGCTGCACGGAGACCTCGCGCCGCTCGACGGCGCGGGGGTCGAACCGGTCGCTGCCGTCGGGGTCGAGCACCGCCAGGAGATGCTGCGCGGCGGTGTCGGCCTGCGGTGGGGCGAGGTCGCGAGCGGCCTCGGCGAACCAGGCGTCGACCTTCTGCCGCCGCTGCTCGCCGTCCAGCAGGTGGCCAGGGATCCGGCGCAGGGTGCGGACGGCGACGTCGACGTGCTCGCGGGAGATCTCTCCCTTGGCGAGTGCCTCGCCCATCGTCGGCAGGTCCTCGGCCAGGGCGTGCGCGGCCGCGACGTCGGCGGCGGCGCCGGAGCGGTGCAGCCGGTGACGGGCGAAGGTCACCGCGACCTTCCCAGGCCGCGCCCCGGCCACCGCCTCCGGGCGCGAGTCCAGGTCGAGCAGCGACCGGAGGTACAGGGACTGGGCGGACGACACGATCGCGAACGCCGCCGCGACCAGCTCGCGGGACTCGGCGTCCGACTGCGCCCAGAGCGAGGCATCGCGCAGCTCGGCCAGGCCCTCCCGGACCTTCGCGACTGCCACCTGAACACCCACGAAGCAAGGATATACCGACGAAACACGAATATTTCGTTATCCACAGACGCTATTCGGAGACAAGCCCTGTGGATACTGCACGATGAGGTGCCGCGCGCGTCGCCGGGGCGTCAACGGAGCGCGAGCCAGGAGACGGACGCCGCGACGACGACGGCGGCCAGGAGGACGAGTCCCCACCACCGCAGGGCGCGGATCCCGGCCACGATCCGCAGCAGGAGCCGCGAGAGGCCGCCGAAGAGGAGCGTGAGGAGGAGGAACGCGCCGAGGTCGACGAGCAGCTTCAACGGGCCGGCGCGCTCGTACTCGGCGACGCCCTTGACGTGGGACCGGTTGCGTCCGGTCTTGAACGAGATGACGACGGGCTGCATGGTGTCCGTCGTCCGCCACGCCGCCTCGGACCAGCTCTGCCCGGGCAGGAGGTAGGTGATCGGCCGCCCGTCGGCGTCCCGGAACGGCTCGCTGCGCGAACCGACGTCCTCGGCCCAGAACGTCAGCCGAGGGTCGAAGATCATCTCGTTCGAGCCGTTCCGCACGTGCAGCCGCCGGGCGACCGGCACGCCCGGCTCCGCCTCCGCGCCGAGCCCCGCGTCCGCCTGGACGCCGGGCTCCGCGCCGGGCTCAGAACCCGCCCCGGCCGCGTCGTCGGCGGCCGACTCGACGCCGTCGGCGCGGTCGCCGGCCGCCTCGTGGAACTCCTCGACGTACGTCTGCACGGACCCGGCCACGCGCCGGTCCCAGAACCGCCGCCCGGCGACGTACGCGACCAGCACGGTGAGAAGACCGGCGACGAGGTTCGCCGACATGTCCGCGACCCAGGCACGCATGTGCGCAGCCTAGGGACCGGTATGTCCGCGAACGGCACCCGCCGCACGGATCGCGGTGGTTGCATGTGGGGTGTCGGCCGACGCGGGTCGAACGGGAGGCGTCATGGCGTCGAAGGGCACGGACCCCGGCAGCCCGTTCGGTGTCTTCTGGTCCGTCTTCGCGCTCACGGCGCTCCCGTTCGGGTTGACGATGGGCGCGATCTACGGAGACCTGCCGCTGGGCATGGTCGCCGGCTTCGCCTTCGGGGTCGCCACGGGGTTCGCCATGATTCCGTTCCTGCGGGTCGACCGCGAGGCGTTCTCCTTCCGGGACCGCGCGTTCTCGGACCGCGCGCAGTTCGAGAAGCGGCTCAAGCTCGAGCTGTCCGAGCTCGGGTACACGCCGACACGGGTCGACGACGACATGATCCAGTTCAAGGCGTCGAACGCCGGAGTCCTCGAGATCGGACCCCTCAAGGCCATGAGCGGCGAGAGCCTGACCCGCGTGTCCGTCCACCTCGACGACGCGGGCGCCACGTTCGTCGGACCTCGCTGGCTGCTCCGCAAGGTCCTGGCCCGCCTCTAGCCCGCCTCTAGCCCGCCTCTAGCCCGCCTCCAGCCCGCCTCCTGCCCGCCTTCAGCCCGCCTCCCACCGCCGCCTCCGGCGCTACGGCGCCGCGGCGGCCTCCCGCAGCCTCTTCCGGTCGACCTTGCCCACGCTCGTCAGCGGGACCGCCGGGACGACGTGCACCTCGCGCGGGTACTTCGCCGCCGACAGGACGGCCCTCCCGTGCGCCACCAGCGCCGCCTCGGTCACCTCGGCGCCCGGGCGCAGCTGCACGTACGCGACGACCTCCTCGCCGACCGCCGGGTCCGGCCGGCCGACGACGGCGGCCGCGACGACGTCCGGGTGGGTCAGCATCGCGTCCTCGACGTCGCGCGGGTACACGTTGAAGCCGCTCCGGATCACGAGGTCCTTGAGCCGGTCGACGACGTACAGGTACCCGTCCGCGTCGAGGTGCCCGACGTCGCCGGTGTGCAGCCGGCCGCCCCGCAGCGCGTGCGCGGTCTCGCGCTCGGCCCGCCAGTAGCCGGTCATGAGGCCGGGCCCGCGCACCGTGATCTCGCCGTCCTGCCCGGTGGCCGCCTCGGACCCGTCGGGCAGCTCGATCCGCACCTCGACGCCGTGCGTCGGCTGCCCGACGCTGCCGGGCCGCGACCGCCCGACCGGCGACGCGCTGATCAGCCCCGCGGTCTCGGTGCACCCGTAGCCCTCGCTGACGGAGACGCCGGGCACCCGCCGCGCGAACTCCTCGGCCACCTCCCGCGGCAGCGGCGCCGCGCCGCTGCCGACCTGGCGGAGCGAGCTCAGGTCGTAGTCCTCCAGCGGCTGCGCGAGCAGCAGCTGGAGCATCGAGGGGACGACGGACGTCACCGTCGCCCGGTACCGCTGGGCCAGCTCCAGGAACCCGACCGGGTCGAACCAGCGCATCAGCACCGACGTCCGCCCCGTCGGCGTGTGGAGGCCGGCCACGCTGATCATCAGGCCGTAGACGTGGGAGAGCGGCAGCGGCAGCAGCCGCACCTCGCTCCTGCCGAGGTCGTCCGACTCCACGACCGTGGTGAGGACGCCGCCCCAGGCGGACGCCGAGAGCGCGTCGTGGCTGAGGACGACGCCCTTCGCCCGCCCGGTCGTCCCGCCGGTGTACAGCAGCGCGCCGGGCGTGGCCGGGTCGACGTCGGCCAGCGGGCCCTCGTCGCCGCCCTCGAGCGCCGCCAGGTCGTGGACCGGCCGGCCGGACTGCTCCGCCGCGGCCGCCCGCGTCGCCTCGTCGCCGCCGACCAGCACCGTCCCCCGCAGCGCCGGCGTCTCGTCCGGGCCGCCCGCCGCCGCGACCAGCTTCGGCAGGAACTCCGGCGTCGTGACCGCCAGCGCCGCCTCGCCGTCGGTCAGCACGTGCCGCAGCTCCGGCTCGCTGAGCAGGAAGAGCACCGGGGTGACGACGCCGCCGGCCCGCCAGGTCGCCTGGTAGGCGACGCCGACCTCCGGGCAGTTCGCCATCATCACGACGACCCGGTCGCCGGGCCGCAGCCCGGCGTCGCGCAGGCCGGCGGACAGCCGCCGCGCCCGCAGGCCGAGCTCCGCGAGGGTCCACGGCCGCCCCTCGAAGACGAGGACCGCCTCGTCGCCGATCCGCTCCCACGCGGCCTCCGCGAGCCGCTGCAGGCTGCTCCCGGTCGGGGCGGTGAGCATGCCGGTGTCGCCTGTTCCCACGGTCATGAGCATCCGTTCCGGCCGGAGAGGAGGGTGTCGGGGCATCATCCGCGGCGGACGGCGGCGGCGCCATCGCGTGATTCACCGGTGCCCGTCCGGCCGGCGGGTACCCCCTACGCTTCAGGCATGGCGTCGGTGCTCGTGCTCAACGGTCCGAACCTCGCGCGGCTGGGCGCCCGGGAGCCCGACGTCTACGGCCGGGCGACGTTCGAGGATCTCGTCAAGGCCTGCGCGGCGGTCGGCGACGAGCTCGGCCTCGACGTCGAGACCCGCCAGACCGACGACGAGGCGACGATGATCGCCTGGCTGCACGAGGCCGCCGACCAGGGCAAGCACGTGGCGATCAACCCCGCGGCGTTCACCCACTACTCGTACGCCGTCCGCGACGCCGCCGCGCAGGTGACCGGCGCCGGGCTCACCCTGGTGGAGGTCCACATCACCAACCCGGCGGCCCGGGAGGAGTTCCGGTCGGTCAGCGTGGTCGCCGGCGTCGCGACCGGCACCGTCGCCGGCTTCGGCTTCGACTCCTACCGCCTGGCCCTGCGGGCGGTGGCGAGCCGGCTGTCCGCGACCACCTGACCGACCACCTAGCCCACCACCTAGGATGGACGGCGACCCCGCGCCCCCTCGGTGAGTGGCGCGCGTCCGGCCTCCGGGACGGACCACCGACAGACCACCCGCAGCGACGACAGGAAGACCTCCGTGGCCACGACCAACGACCTCAAGAACGGCCTGGTGCTCAACCTCGACGGGCAGCTCTGGTCCGTCGTGGAGTTCCAGCACGTCAAGCCGGGCAAGGGCGGCGCGTTCGTCCGCACCAAGCTCAAGAACGTCCTCTCCGGCAAGGTCGTGGACCGCACGTTCAACGCCGGCACGAAGGTCGACACCGCGACCGTCGACAAGCGCGACATGCAGTACCTGTACCGCGACGGCTCGGACTTCGTGTTCATGGACAGCAGCACCTACGACCAGATCCCGGTCCCCGAGGCGACGGTCGGCGACGCCGCCCACTTCCTGCTGGAGAACCAGCAGGCGATCGTCGCGACGCACGAGGGCGTGCCGCTGTACGTCGAGCTGCCGACGTCGGTCGTCCTGGAGATCACCTACACCGAGCCGGGCCTGCAGGGCGACCGCTCGACCGGCGGGACCAAGCCGGCCACGGTCGAGACCGGCTACGAGATCCAGGTGCCGCTGTTCCTCGAGTCCGGCACGAAGGTCAAGGTCGACACCCGCACCGGCGACTACCTGGGCCGGGTGAACTGACCCTGAGCGCCCGGAGCAAGGCTCGCAAGCGGGCGCTCGACGTCCTCTTCGAGGCCGACCAGCGGGGCCTCGACCCGGTCAAGCTGCTGGCCGACCGGCTCCCCGACGCCGGGGCCGTGGGTCCGGGGTACGCGGCGGCCATCGGCGAGGGGGGGGGGGGG
>Ga0081539_10007038_pt1 | contig 10415 bp, 8 predicted proteins | sample TabmetS4T2R2_FD_71023 | JGI IMG/M metagenome (GOLD analysis project Ga0081539, IMG submission 71023) | Tabebuia heterophylla rhizosphere microbial communities from the University of Puerto Rico - S4T2R2 | ecosystem: Host-associated > Plants > Roots > Rhizosphere ... | reverse complement strand
CCGAGCACAGCATCGCCAGCGCCATCAACGAGGTGGTGTAGGTTTTCGTCGCCGCAACCGCTTTTTCGGCTCCTGCGTGCAGGTTGATGGTGAATTCCGCCGTATTCGCCAGCGGACTGTCTGTCGCGTTCGTGATCGCAATGGTCAGCGCGCCTTGTTTGCGACCCTCCGCCACTACTGCCACAATATCCGGTGACTGTCCCGATTGCGAAATAGCGATCACCAGTGCATCGTCCAAACGCGGCGGCTGCTCATACAGCGTGAAGATCGACGGGGTCGCCAGCGCCGCAGCGAGCGCATTTAACGAGCCGAACAGGTATTGGCTGTAGCGCGCCGCGTTGTCCGAAGTCCCGCGCGCCGCCAGCACCACGTAACGCGGCTTCCGCGCCCGAATCGCCTCCGCAATCGCTTCGACGTTCGTGCGTTCCTGCTCCAGCAGGAGCGTAAGCACCTCCGGCTGGCTATTGATTTCGTCGTAGAGTAAGCTCATGCATCAAGTCCTTTTGCCTGCGTTGCTTCCCTGCATAATAGGGGCACATTTTGACCTGTACTGAGGAGATACGCAACGTGAAGCTGGTCATGGGGATCGATGGCGGTGGCAGCGGCTTGCGCGTAGTCATTACCTCGCCTGATCTGGTTGTGCTCGGCAGTGGGGAAGGGGGGAGCGCCAACCCCAACAGCGCCGGGTACGACGCTGCCGCTCATGCCGTCCAGTCTGCCATGCGCGCCGCTCTCACCGCCGCCGACCTCTCGCCTAATGATATTGCTGCTGTCGGCGCAGGCATCGCCGGAACCACCACCACCCGCGACTGGGTGCGCGAGACGCTTGCGGCAGTCCTACCCAATGCGGCGCAGCACATCACCAGCGATGTTGAAATCGCCCTGGTCGGCGCGCACGGTGAACGACGCGGCGTGCTTATCCTTTCAGGGACAGGCAGCGTCGCCTACGGCATCAACGATGCGGGCGAATCAGCGCAGGTCGGCGGCTGGGGCTATCTGCTCGGCGACGAAGGCAGCGGTTATCAGCTTGGCTTGCGCGCACTTCAGGCCGTCGCCCGCGCCGCCGACGGACGTGCCCAACCCACCGCCTTGACCGAAGCCATCCTCAGCGAACTCAGTCTCGCCATGCCCAAAGACTTAATCCACTGGGTCTATGCGCCCAACCGCACCCGCGACATCGCCCGCCTCGCGCCGCTGGTACTCACCACTGACGACCCAGCCGCTCATGCTATTATCGCTGAATGTGTCGCCGAGCTTGCGCTGGCAGGGCAAACTGTTGCCCAACGCCTGCAAATAAAAACCCCAGCGTATGCCTTTGCCGGGGGCTTGTTGAGCGAAGCAAATCCACTCAGTTTGGGGCTGTGTGCCGCGCTCGGCTTGCTCGCATTACCTGTGCCCAAATATCCGCCTGTGCTTGGTGCGGCGCTGCTGGCGCTAACCGAATAGCTTGACCAGGTAGTTCACTTTTTCGACTGTCTGGTAAATACCGCCGCCTTCGTGGTAGTTAAATTCGTAGACGCGGATTTCCTTCTCGCCGCCAAAATGATTGTACGCCGCATAAACGGTGGATGGCGGGCACACGTCGTCCATCAAGCCGACCGAGAACAGTCCCTTCATCTTCGCCCGCGCCGCGAAGTTCACGCCGTCAAAGTAGCTCAGCGTGCGGAATACCGTCTCGATTTTGTCGCGGTGCGTCTGGCAGTAATGAGCGATTTCGGCATAGGGCATCTTATCTATAATCCTCGTAGCGCGGCGGTAGCTGCACAGGAACGGCACGTCCGGCAGAGCAGCTACCACGCTCGGTTCAAGTCCTGCAACTGCCAGGGTAATTCCGCCGCCTTGGCTGCCGCCTGTCACCGCGATCCGATCCTTGTCCACCAGTGGATTTGCCCGCACCGCTTCAACCGCCCGCACGCCGTCGGTGAACACACGGCGATAATAGTACGAGGTTGGGTCGAGAATACCCTGTGTCATAAAGCCGGGGTAAAACGGGTTCGCCCCGTCGATCAGGTCGGGCGTGTCGCCGTTTGACCAGGCGCTGCCTTGCCCGCGCGTGTCCATAACCAGCGTGGCGAAGCCAGCGCTTGGGTAAACTAGCCAGCTATGCGGGAAATTGCGCCCGCCGCCATAGCCAATGTATTCGACCACACACGGCAGCGGACCCTTCGCTTCCTTAGGGGCAATAAACCACCCCTTGATTGGCTGCCCACCGTAACCGGAAAACGTTACGTCGAACGTGTCAAACATCCGCAAGCCATAATCGACTGGCACAAACTGCGCGTTTAGGTCATAACCGCGTGCATCTTCTAGCGTGCCGCGCCAGAAGTCGTCAAAATCTGGCATTTCTTCGCGTTCAGGCAAATAAGTTTCGAGAACTTCTAAGGGAAAATCAAAGAATGGCACGTTGGTTTCTCCTCCAGTAATGTCTGCTGCAAAAACTAAATTTTATTGCTTTCAAACGCTCAGGCGCTGTTGGACATAAATCCTTCCAACGTCGCGCGGAAGCTGCCTAAGTCAATCGGTCCAAACTGGTGCCAGACGATTTGTCCTTCCGGTGTCACAATCACCGTCTGCGGGATGCCGAGATCAAGCTGGTAATTAGCGAACATGTTATTGTCCGGGTTCATCAAAATTGGGAAGCTCAGGTGATACTTCGCCATATATGCTCGAATATCTTCGGCACTCTCGCGCATGTTGATGCCGAACAGCGCAATTTCGCCAGATTTTTCATTGGCGATGGTTTGAAGCGCGGGCATCTCATCGGTGCAGGGTGCGCACCACGTCGCCCAGAAGTTCAAAATTACCCAGCGCCCCCGCATCGTATTCAGGCTCAGCGTGCCGCCGCTCAGCGTCTCCAGCGTAAAGTCCGGCGCGGGGAACGGCGTGACTACCGTGCCTAGTTCAGTTGTGGTCGGTGCGGCAGCACACGCAGCGCACAGGAATAGCAAAGCCAGCAATAGCATTCGCATAGTCAGGTAATGTACTTTGTATAACGGTAAACGGACAGGCGTCATTATAGCGCGTTCTTCGCTTCTGCAATCAGGAGGCTTGCTACAAAAACGGCAAAAATCGCCCGGTCTGCCGCATGTAATCTTCATACTGTGGATACACCGCGCGCAGCAGCCGCTCTTCGTACAGGGATTTGAACGTAAAGAAGGGGATCAACAGCAACACAATCACCATTACCGCAACGTGACCGTGAATCAACGCAATTCCAATACCGCTGTGGATCACCGCCGTATAAATCGGATGACGAATCCGCGCATAAATGCTGTTGGTGACGAGTGATGCTTGTGCATCTGGCGTTGGCGCTATGTGGGGGAGGGCAGCATTGGTGTTTCGGTAGGCAGTAACTGCCAGTGCCAGCACGAGAACAGCAATAACAACCAGTATCAAACCAACCGCGCGCAGTAGCGGTGTTTGCCCCGGCGTGAGCACGACCAGCGACAGGGCAAGCGCCGCAAAGAGCGCGAATTGACCCGCAACGTACTGTGCAGCGCGGCTCATCTAGCTTTCCGAGTTTTGATACGCGATTCGACCTTCGGCAACCGTCATCAGCACGTTGATGTCGCTGTCCACCAGCACCAGATCGGCATCTTTGCCCTGTTCCAGGCTGCCTTTTCGCGCCGAGACGCCAATCGCGCGTGCGGCATTCAGGCTGCTGGTCTGCCACACTTTTGACAGCGGTTCGCTGGTTGCCGCAAGGAAATTCCGCAGCCCACGCTCCATCGTCAGCGTGCTTCCTGCCAGCGTCCCATCTGGCAGCCGTACTATGCCATCCTTGATCGTCACTATCCGGTCATCGATGCTGTAGTCGCCGTCGGGCATTCCTGCGCCGCGCACTGCATCAGTGATCAGGATTACGCTGTTCGCGCCTTTGCAGCGGTAGATCACATCCTGCACTGCCGGGTGGATATGGATGTTGTCAGCAATCAGCTCGCAGTTGAGCTGCCGCAGCGTAAGCGCCGCGCCTAGAGTACCCGGTTCGCGGTGGTGCATTCCCGTCATCGCGTTGCCCGTATGGGTTGTCTGGGTGATGCCCATCTCCACTGCGGCGCGCATCTGCTTGTAAGTCGCAGCAGTATGCGCGGCAGAAACGGTGATCCCTCGGCGTGTACATTCATGGATCAACCAGTGGTTTTCGGAATACTCCGGCGCAAGCGCAATCAGCCGCACGCATCCGGTATCCAGAAACGCCAGTGCTTCGTCACGCGCCGCGCGGCGAATATGAGTGGTGCTCTGCGCGCCGCAGCGTTCCGGGTTCAGGTACGGTCCTTCAATATGCGCGCCGAGGATTGTTGCGCCGCTCGGCTGCTGCCCTTGTACCGCTGCAATCGTTTCGAGCGCCTTTTGGATCACTTCGCCTGCGTCTGTCCAGGTCGTCGCTAGGAATGATGTTACGCCGTGCTGGGCGTAGAACTGTGCCATCGTCATCACTGCCTCGCGCGTGCCATCCATCGCTTCGCTGCCCGCGCCGCCGTGTACGTGTAAGTCGATGAAGCCCGGCAGCAGAATTTTTCCGGCGGCATCTATCCGTTCGGCATCTAGGGTGTCCGGCGCATCGCCCCAGCCGAGCGCCGCAATCTGAGCATCTTGCGTTAGTAACCAGCCGCGATGGATATGCGCGTCAGGCGTCATCAATTCAGCATTCGTGAATAACAGTGAACTAGACAAAAGGCTTGCCTTTCCGGTGAATGGATTTATTGAGTGGAAGTTTAATCCAGCGTCTGAGGGATGCGAACGACGAAACAGGTTCCCTTGCCCGGTTCGCTGGTAAAGGAAATGCTGCCCCCCTGCAAGTCGACGCAGTCTTTGACAATGCTCAGCCCCAAGCCTGTTCCGCCAATCCCGTCGATCACGCTGCGGCTGCGGTAGAACGGCTCGAAAATGTGCTTCTGTTCTTCAGGGGCAATTCCGATGCCCTGGTCGCTGATCTGAAAAACGATATCGTCGTTCTGGCGCGAAAGTTGCAGTGCGATCACGCTGTTTTCGGGAGAATATTTGACCGCATTTGAAAGCAAATTGCCCAGAATTCGCTGGAGCAGGGCTTTGTCGGCAATCCCTTCCTGCGCATTGGCATCGGTGGTGAAAACAAACTGATGTTTTCTGCCAACGGTGGTTTTAATCTCATCGAGGATCGATTGGCTGTAGCTCTGAAGATTGAGCAGGGCTTTGCGGGCGACCATACGGTGCAGGGTGCCCTGAACGACGAAAGAAATATCATTGAGCATATCGCTCAGTCGCTTAACCTGTTCCCGAATCGCATCCAGGCGTTCTTTACGGCGCTCCTCATTCAGCCGGTCAATGTATAAATCGAGGAAATCCGTCGCAATCGTGATGAGTGTCAACGGCGTCCGAAATTCGTGCGAAATCGTTCGCATCAGGTTGCTCTTGACTGCGCTAAGCTCCTGCTCCTTTTGCAGCTCAAAACGCAGGCGTTCCTGTTCCAGCAGGATTCTATCCATTTGTTTGCGCTGGCTGATGTCGCGCGAGACCGCAACATATTCTTTGATGCTGCCATCGACCGGGTCAAAAATGGTTTTGCTTACGACTTCAAACCAGACGTAATGCCCGTCTTTGTGGCGCATCCGGCACGTAAAAGTGACAGGAGTGGTCGATGTTTGTAGTAAATCCCAACTATTTCGCACACTTTTCAGGTCGTCGGGATGAATCAGCTCGTTGCTGTGGTGACCCAGCATTTCTTCGGGTTCATAACCGAGCAGATTGACGCACGCGGAAGACACATAGGTGCGGATGCCTTCTGCTGTGGTTCGCGTGATCATGTCCGTCGCGTTTTCGGCGAGCAAGCGATATTTCTCTTCGCTTCTTCGCAATTCTTCTTCGGACGCTTTTCGCTCGGTAATGTCCTGTGCAACTCCGAACATGCGTATCACGCGGTTTTCCGTCTCATCCCAAACTGGCTGGCGTAAAATATGCACCCAGCGAATTTCTCCGCTCTTTGTGATGATGCGGTACTCGTCGCTGGTCACTTCTCCGTCGATCACGCGCTGCAACGCGATAGGGACCCGTGCTTCATCGTCCGGATGGTAGAGAGCAAAAGTGCCTATTGCATCAATCTCTTCGGGCGTGTACCCAGTCATGCGCTTAAACGAGTCGGTGATCCATTCGTGAACGAAAGTTCCATGGGGTTCCACTCGCATCGAATACGCATAGTCAAAAATCAATTCGGAGATGATACGGTAGCGTTCCTCGCTTTCGCGCAGCGCTTTTTCAGTTCGCTCACGCTCCGTAACATCACGGATAACCGATTGAATATAAAGCGCGTTGCCCTGGGTATCGCGCACCATCGACAGATTAATTTCCCCAAGAAATTCCGTCCCATCCTTGCGCTGGAAGGTGCGCACATAATGAGGAACTTCCTGCCCGGCGATTAAGGCTTCACGCCGGGCAATACTTTCATCGGCTTCGTGGGCAGGGATGTAATCGCTTACTGGCGTGCCGACGATTTCTTCAGGCAAGTAGCCTAACGTCTTGGCAAAGTTTTGGTTGACCAGCAAATAGCGCCCATCTAAGCTGATCAACGTTACGTAATCATTGGATTGATCAAACAGGGCGCGGTAACGGTTTTCGCTTTCCCATAATGCATCTTCGATGACTTTGTGTTCAGTGATGCTCTGTAAAAAGACGGCAATCTGTTCACCCAGAGGAACGAGCTGGCGGTGGAACCAGCGTTTCTCGCCAGTTGGCAGCACCAACTCAAAATCCTCTTCGCGCATCTTGCCGGTTTCGAGAGTTTTGACCAGTATTTCTGGGGATCCCTCGCTCAGTCCCATCGGAAATACTTCCGTGATGCTCTTTCCAAGCATGGCATCGAGCGGATACTGTAGCATCGCCGCGCCGTGCGCGTTGACATCTATAAAGATAAAATCAAAAATCTCCCCAGCAAGGTTACGTTTGCTTTCTAATAGGTAAAAGCCCTGTAGCGTACCTTCAATCGCGCGGCGATACAGGTTTTCGCTTAACTGCGTAGCTTCTGTGTCCTGCTCAGTTGAAGGAGGAGAACTCACTGTTGCTACCGTGATGCTTTCTCCATCAAGTTCTGCTGGCTTGATCGTAACCTGAACTTTGACAGGTGAGCCGTCCGCGTGAATGAATAGCTTGTTGCTATCTCCCTTGTTGGGTAGGTCAGCAAACAAGTGGGTAAAATATAAGCTTTGCAGTTGAAGCGAGGAATACCCCGTTAAGCGTGCAGCAGCGCTATTCGCCCACAGAATCTGATCGTCCCGTAGTACGAAAATCGCATTTGAAACTGCGTCAAGCCAATCAAACACGGCTGCCGCATTCTGGCTCATGCCCGCTACTCCAGCAGAATTTGGACAGTTTACTCCTTAGATTATTTTATCATCCATGTTCAGCTCTTTATCTCAATGCAACATGGTGTGACAGCGAAATTATGAGCTTTTATACGGAAAATGTACGCTTTTCGCTTCGCTTTTAGCGCCGTTACTGTCCGTAAACGTAGGTATAACGGTGATGCAGCTTGTCGATGTCTTCCTGAGAAATGGTGAGCGGCGTGCCAATTTGCATCGCCGTCCACACAATAGCGGCATTGTCTTCGGTCATAATCGCAGCTTTTACGGCGGCTTCAGCATTTTTCCCCACCGTGAATACACCGTGACTTTGCAGTAGCACAGCGAAATTCGGTCCTGGGCATTGGTCAAGCGCGCCGACGACTTCCCGTCCGATTTCCTCACCACCGATCAGCGCGAAGCCAGCACAAGGAATTGATCCGCCGAATTCATCTGCCATCGCAGTCAGCACACACGGGATCGGACGACCAAGCGCGGCAAACGCAGTTGCGTAACGCGAATGGGTATGGACGATGCCGTTGACTTCGGGGCGTTGGCGGTACACGTAGCAGTGTGAGGCGGTATCTGATGACGGTTTGTGCGACCCTTCGATCACTTGCCCGTTCACATCCACCACAACCATATTTTCGGGCGTGAGGTTCTCAAACCTGATCCCGCTCGGCTTGATCACGATCAGACCGCTTTCCGGGTCGCGCCCGCTGACGTTACCGCTTGTCCACGCAACTAGATTGTTTTTCGGGAGTTCAGCATGTAAAGCACATACTTCTTCGCGTAGTTGTTGCAGCATCATATTTCTATCCTTTGAAGCTGTTTTCAAGCGAGGTTGTATTCTTGGGGCGGGTTCATCAATCTAAAAGTTCACCCCCTTTGCTTGTTATTGACTTAAGCTGTAACCGCCCGTACTTGGTTACGCAGCTTCTTCAGCCGCTTCATCACGTCGTTTTCGCCGCGCCCGAAATAATCGTGCAGCGTCACATATTCCGCATAAAGTTGATCGTAAATCGCCGTATTTTCGGCAATTGGCTGCACCACTTCGTCAGTCGAAGACGCCATCTTCTCAGCCGCCGCCTGAATGTTCGGATAGACACCCGCCGCAACCGCCGCGTGCATTGCCGAGCCGAGTGCTGGCGCTTGCTTGGCTGCCGCCAGCCGGAACGCTCTCCCTGTCACGTCGGCGTAAATCTGCATCAGCAATTTGTTTTTCTCCGGCAAGCCGCCTGCCGCCACCAGTTCATTGACCGCTACACCACGCTTCTCAAACGATTCGACGATCAGGCGTGTACCGTAAGCAGTCGCCTCGATCAACGAGCGGTAAATGTCCGGCGCGCGCGTCGCCAGCGTCATGCCGACGAACATCCCGCTCAGGTCGGCATCCACCAGAATCGAGCGGTTGCCGTTGACCCAATCCAAAGCCAAGACGCCGGATTCACCGGGGCGCTGCTTGGCGGCTTCCATTTCCAGGTAACGATGAATATCAACGCCTTCACGCTTGGCGGCATCAAAATATTCCTGTGGCACGCCATTGTTCACCCACCACGCAAAAATATCGCCGACGCCGCTCTGACCGGCTTCATACCCATAGGTGCCGGGGATGATGCCGTCGCGCACAACGCCGCACATGCCTTCCACCGTTTCAGCGCGCTCCCCAATCAGCATGTGGCATGTCGATGTTCCCATGATCATCACCATCGCGCCGCTGCCCACGACGCCCACCGCTGGCACCGTCACATGCGCGTCCACATTGGCAACGGCAACGGCAATGCCTGGCTTCAAGCCCATCCAGCCAGCAGCTTGCTCAGTTAATTTCCCTGCGCTTGCGCCCAACTGCGCGAACTCGCGGCTCATTTTCCGGTCAACCACGTCCGCAAAACCCGGTTCGAGCGCGCCAAAATACTCATTCGACGGGAATTCGCCATCCTGCACAATCGCCTTGTAGCCAGCCGTGCAGGCGTTGCGCGTCTCGACTCCCGTCATCTGCCACACCACCCAGTCGGCGGCTTCCAGCAGGCGGTCGGCGGCGTTGTAAATCTCTGGCGCTTCCTGGTAAATTTGCAGCGCCTTGCTGAAAAACCATTCCGACGAGATTTTTCCCCCATAGCGCGGCAGCCACGCCTCGCCGCGTTTGCGCGCCGTCTCGTTAATCTGGTCGGCTTGTCCCTGGGCGGCGTGGTGCTTCCACAGCTTGACCCAGGCGTGCGGGTTGCTGCGGTACTGTTCGATGAACGACAATGGTGTGCCATCTGCTTTCACGGGCAACATTGTGCACGCGGTGAAGTCGATGCCCACTCCCACAACCTCATCTGCGCTTACGCCCGCCGATTTCAATGCTGCCGGAACCGCGTGCTTCAGCACCTCAAGGTAATCGTTCGGGTCTTGCAGCGCCCATTCTGGCGGCAGCGGTCGGTCGCTGCCCGGCAGGTGATCGTCGATTACGCCGTTGCTGTACGCATGGACCGCGGTGCCAACGTCGTGCCCGTTGCGCGTATCGATCACTACAGCTCGACCGGACTCCGTGCCATAATCAATACCAATTGTATAGGATGCCATAGCGATAACCTTTATTTTTGAAGACTATGTTCGTAATTGTACCTAACCATGCCGCAGAATGCCGAATACGAATTCATTAATCTCAGCGCGTAGCCCGGAGTCAGACTGATGACCATACTTGTGCTCGATCTCGGCAGTTCTTCGGTGCGTGCACTTCTCTTTGACCATCAGGCGAATTTACTGGGTCAAGCCGCTCAGTCGCATCGCTTCACTACCACACCGCTCGGTGCATCGACTCTGGACGCTGTTGACTTGCAAACGCGCGTCGAAGCTTGCGTCGACGAGATTTTGCGGCATCCCTTAGCTGTAGATATTCGCGCCGTTGCAGTCGATACCTTCGTGGGCAACCTGCTTGGTGTCGATTCCAGTAACCAACCCCTGACACCGATTTACACCTATGCTGACATGCGCAGCGTCAACGACGTTGCCGTACTCGCGCGGCAGATCGATCTCGAAACCACTCACCAGCGCACTGGCTGTCTGCTGCACACCGCCTATCAACCCAGCCGCTTCCACTGGTTGCGCCGCACCGAGCCA
>Ga0081539_10007037_pt1 | contig 10417 bp, 10 predicted proteins | sample TabmetS4T2R2_FD_71023 | JGI IMG/M metagenome (GOLD analysis project Ga0081539, IMG submission 71023) | Tabebuia heterophylla rhizosphere microbial communities from the University of Puerto Rico - S4T2R2 | ecosystem: Host-associated > Plants > Roots > Rhizosphere ... | reverse complement strand
CTGCTTCATCGACCGCGACGGACCCGAGATCGCCCGGATGGTCCGCGGGGTCCGGGCCACGCCGGACGACCTGTCCCCGGACGAGTCCGGCAACCCCTTCTTCGCCCCCACCTTCGCCCTGCGGCAGGGCCAGGTGTACCAGGCGCGGCCGTACGAGTCGCCCGACACCAGGGAATGGGTGATCTCCAACTCGACCCTGCTGCCGGCCGCCGACGGGTCCAAGCGGGCGATCGTCCACTTCGAGGTCACCATCGAGAGCTTCCGCAAGGTCGCGGCCAGCCTCGGCGGCCAGTTCGACATCACCGTGCTCGACGCCGGCACCGGCCGGGTGGTGATCGACAGCCGCCGGCCCCAGCGCATCGGTGCGCCGCTGGGCAATCCCGGCGACCGCCGCTTCGCCGCGGTGGCGGGCGCGGGGGCCGCCCGGGGATCGAGCTCGGTCGGCGGCCGGCCGGTTGCCTACCAGCGGCTCCAGCGTCAGGCCCACAACAGCAACGACTGGTACGTGCTGGCCACCGCCCGGGCGCCGGTCGGCCCCCTGTACGGGGTCAGCGGCTGGTCGGTCGCCCTGGTCGTGGTGGCGATGGCCCTGCTGGTGTTCGCCGCCGTATCGTTCCTGGCCCACCACCGGCTGCTGGTGGCCACCTCCATGACCGACGCCCTGACCGGGATCCCCAACCGGCGCAAGCTCAAGCTCGACCTCGAGGAGAGGTTGAAGGATGCCAGCCCGGCCCGGCCACTGCTGCTCATGCTGTTCGACCTCAACGGGTTCAAGGGCTACAACGACACCTTCGGCCACCCGGCCGGAGACGAGCTGCTGATCCGGCTGGCCAAGGCGCTCGAGCAGGCCATGGACGAGCGCGGCGGGAAGGCCTACCGGCTCGGCGGGGACGAGTTCTGCATCCTGGCCTCGGTCCCCGGTGACCGGACTGGCGTCACCGCGGCCGCCGCCCAGGCCCTCAGCGAGCACGGCGGCGGGTTCCACATCACCGCCTCGTATGGGGCGATCCTGCTCCCCGAGGAGAGCAATGACCCGATGGAGGCCATGCAGCTGGTCGACCAGCGCATGTACGCCCAGAAGACCAGCGGCCGCCGGTCCCCGGACCGCCAGAGCCGGGACGTCCTGCTCCGTGCCCTCCAGGAGCGCACCCCGGAGCTGGCCGAGCGCCACGCCGCCACCGCCCGGCTGGCCGAGGCGGTCGGGGTCCAGATGGGGCTTGCCGCCGAGGAGCGCCTGCAGCTGCGCCAGGCCGCCGAGCTGCACGACGTCGGCAAGCTCGGCATCCCCGACGAGATCCTGCTCAAGCCTGGCCCACTCGACCCCCAGGAGTGGGGGTTCGTCCGCCGCCACCCACTGGTCGGGGCGCGGATCATCGCCGCCGCCCCCGCCCTGGCCGGGGCGGCCGCCCTGGTCCGCTCCACCCACGAGCGCCCCGACGGCACCGGCTACCCCGACGGACTGGAAGGCGAGCAGATCCCCCTGGGGTCGCGGATCATCGCCGTCTGCGACGCCTTCACGGCCATGACCTCGGCCCGCCCCTACGCGGAGCAGCGGACCGTCCCCGAAGCCGTTGCCGAGCTGCGCCGCGGCGCCGGCACCCAGTTCGACGGGGCCGTGGTCGACGCTCTCTCCGAGCTGGTTGTCGAGCTGCTGTGGCCGGCGACGACCACGCCGCCCGTCACCGGCCGGGCCGAGGCATCCGACCCGGCCGGTAACCGCAGCGCCTCCCGCTAGGGCAGCCGGGTCCGCTTGTAGATCCGGGCCGACCTGCTCGCTCCAGACCGCCCACCAGGTGTCGAAGGAGCCGGCGATGACGTCGCCTGGGGCGTGACGGCGCCGGGGGCGGTGGTGGAGAGCTGCTGGACAGCCCCGGTGGAGCCGGCCGCGGCCAGGCCTCCGGCACCCGCCTGGTTGCGGGCGGCGGGCCGTGGTAGCCACCCCGACCTGCGGCGGCGCCGCACCAGTCACCAGGAGCTCGGAGGAGGGGCCATGCAGGCCAGGACGGCGGTCACCATCAAGCGCCCGGTCGAGGAGGTCTACGCCTTCTGGCGCGACCTCACCAACCTGCCCAGCTTCATGTACCACCTGGTGTCGGTCGAGCCGACGGGCGACGGCCGCTCGCACTGGACGGCCAACGCCCCCGCGGGCGCGACCGTCGACTGGGACGCCGAGATCACCGAGGACCGGCCCAACACGCGAATCGCCTGGACGTCGCTGGAGGGCTCCAAGGTCGAGAACTCGGGCGCGGTCACCTTCACCCCGGCCCCGGGCGGCGACGGCACCGAGGTCCGGGTCGAGCTCGGCTACGACCCGCCCGGTGGCGCGCTCGGCAAGGTCGTGGCCAAGCTGTTCGGGGAGGAGCCCCAGCAGCAGATCAGCGACGACCTGCGGCGGCTCAAGCAGGTGCTGGAGACCGGCGAGGTCGTCCTCTCCGAGGGCAGCCCCGAGGGCACCCGCACGGCCCGGCTGCTCAAGCAGCGCCCGGCCGCGCCGGTCAGCTGAACCGCCCCCGCACCCTCGCGAACCAGATCAGACCGAACGGAGCTGCGCATGCGCGCCAACTGCTGGATGGGCAAGACCAAGCTGGAGGTCCGGGAGGTCCCCGACCCGGCCATCCTCAACGCCCGCGACGCCATCGTCCGGGTCACCTCGACGGCCATCTGCGGATCGGACCTGCACCTGTACAACGGCTTCATCCCGACCATGCGCAAGGGCGACATCCTCGGGCACGAGTTCATGGGCGAGGTCGTCGAGGTCGGGCCGGCCGTGTCCAACCTCGGGGTCGGCGACCGGGTGGTGGTCCCTTTCCCGATCGCCTGCGGCAGCTGCTTCGCCTGCGAGCGTGAGCTCTACTCGCTGTGCGAGAACTCCAACCCCAACGCGGCCGTCGCCGAGAAGCTCATGGGCCACTCCCCGGCCGGGATCTTCGGCTACTCCCACATGCTGGGTGGCTACCCGGGCGGCCAGGCGGAGTACGCCCGCGTCCCGTTCGCCGACGTCGGCCCGGTCAAGATCGAGGACGACCTGACCGACGAGCAGGTGCTGTTCCTGTCGGACATCTTCCCGACCGGCTACATGGGCGCCGAGCTGTGCGACATCAAGCCCGGCGACGTGGTCGCGGTCTGGGGCGCCGGCCCGGTCGGCCTGTTCGCCATGGCCAGCGCCCGCCTGCTCGGGGCGGAGCGGGTGATCGCCATCGACCGGTTCCCCTACCGGCTCCGCCTGGCCGCCGAGCACGCCGGCGCCGAGCCCGTCAACTACGAGGAGACCGATGTCGCCGACGCCCTCCAGTGGATCACCGCCGGCCGGGGACCGGACGCCTGCATCGACGCCGTCGGCCTCGAGGCCCACCAGTCCAACCGGGCCCTGGCGGCCTACGACCGGACCAAGCAGGTGGCCCGGCTGGAGACCGACCGGCCGCATGCCCTGCGCGAGGCGATCATCTCCTGCCGCAACGGCGGCACGGTGTCGGTGATCGGCGTCTACGGCGGCCTGGTCGACAAGTTCCCGATGGGCTCGGTGATGAACCGGTCCCTGACCATCCGGACCGGCCAGTGCCACGCCCAGCGGTACCTGCGGCCGTTGCTGGAGCGGATCCGCAACCGCGAGATCGACCCCAGCTTCGTCATCAGCCACAGCCTGCCGCTGGCCGAGGCCCCCCAAGCCTTCGAGATGTTCCGTGACAAGCAGGACGAGTGCACCAAGGTCGTCCTCAAGCCGTAGGCGGGGCCGCCGGAACAGATCCCGGTGAAATCGCGTTGCAGACCATGCATTGGAGATTGTTGAAGCAAGGAAGAGCATGGCGCACTGCGTCACGTGCGGGAGCGAGCTGCATCCCGAACGGGCCGAGAAATACAACTACTGCACCAGACGCGAATGCCGCGAGGAGAACGCCCGGCCGCTGACGATCGCCGCGGTGGCGGTGAACAAGGCCGCCGACCAGTATCTGGTGCTGAACGAGCAGACAAGGGACGACCTGGCCGCCGGGCGATACCAGGACGCGCGCAAATCGGCGTCGGTCACCGACGGTCGGCCGGTGCGCAAGCCGGGAACCCCGCCGCGCCGTCCCGCGACCGCCCGCCGGCCGCCGGCCGCGCGGAAGCCGCCCGAGCCGCGCCGCCCCGCGTGGACGAGCGCGCAGGAGGACCTGGCCGGGATCTACAGCGCCCAGGGGATGCGCCCGGACGAGATCGCCGAGCGCCTCGGGGTGAGCCGCCGGACGGCGACCCAGATGGTGCTAGCCGCGAAGAGCCGGCTGCCTCGCTGAGCCGCCGGTCCGGGCCGCCCGGGCCCCGGCGGCGGCGACCCGGGAGGCGGTGAGCCCGGCCACCAGGGCGGCGACGACCGCGTTGGCGACCAGGAAGGCCGGTGCGCGGCCGTCGGTGCCGGCGGCGAGGCCGTGGACGCTGGTCAGCAGGTACACGGCGAAGCCGGCGTAGTGGACCCGCCGCCACAGCCGCCGCGGGACGCGGGGCCGGGCCAGCGAGGTCAGCTCGACCGCCAGCAGCAGGTACATGGCGGCGATGCCCCAGGCCACTGAGGCGGCGGCCAGCCCCCAGGCGACGATCCCGCTCGCCCGGGCCGTGTACCAGAGCACCTGCGAGCTCACCGGCCCACCTCCCCACCGTCGCCGGCCAGGAACCGGCCGAACCCGCCGCTGGGATGCAGGCCACCGTGGTCGTCCACCGCCACGCCGTCGGCTCCGGCGGCGGTCAGCAGGGCCAGCCCGCGGTCCAGGCCTCCGAGGAAGGCCGCCTTGGCGAGCACCTCGGCCTGCCAGCCGCGGGCGGCCAGCGCGGTGACGGCGGCCAGGCCGGTGTCGGCCGGCCGCCCGGTGACCGGGTCGATCAGGTGGTGGCGGCGGTCGGTGGCCGGCCCCCAGGCCCGCCGGACCCGGCTGGAGGTGGCGACCGCCCCTCGGCGAAGCGTGACCGTGGCCACCCGCCCCGGCCGCGTCGACCACCACCCGGGCCCAGCCCTGGCCAAGCGGGGACCCGCTGCCGGCCGCGCCGCCGGCGCCCGCACCGCCGAGCTCCTCCAAGGTCCGGTCGTAGCCGGCCCGGAGCACGTCGCCGAGCACGGTCGGGCTATAGCGGCCGCCGGTGACCCTGGCCCCCTCCAGGGCCCGCCTGACCAGGCCGAGCGTCTCCACCGAGACGGCCATGGGCGAGCCGGCGAGGGCGTTGAGGCGGCTGATCTCGCTGTCGGGCCGGAACCGGCTCCAGCGCCGCTCCAGCTCCTCGACCCGGTCGCGGGCCACCTGGAGCAGGCCCGCCGGGCGGCGGGATGCCGCCGCCGGGGTGGTCCCCCGGAGGATCGGGGTGGTCTCCCGGCGGGCCGGGGCCCGGCGGAGGTGGTCGGCATGGGGTCCATGGCGGTTCCTTCCGGCGGTTGCTGGTCGGGCACGAGGGTGCCCGGCGGAGCTTGGGACCGCCCTGGCGCCGCCTGGGAGTCAGCTGGGAGCGGGGACCGGGCGGAGCCGGAGGCGCTGGATGGCGTTGTGGTCGACCTCCAGGACCTCCAGGGACCAGCCGCCGACCTGCACCTGCTCGCCGGCCGCCGGCAGGTGGCCGAGCTGGTCCAGGACCAGGCCGGCCACGGTCGCATACGGGCCCTCGGGGAGCTCCACCCCGAGGTCGGGCAGGTCATGGGCCGGGAACGAGCCGGGCAGGACCATGGACCCGCCGGGCTCGTGCTCGACGGCGGTGACGTCGCGGTCGAACTCGTCGTAGATCTCCCCGACCAGCTCCTCGAGCAGGTCCTCGATGGTGATGATGCCCTCGGTGCCGCCGTACTCGTTGATGACGATGGCCAGCTGCTGGCGCTCGCGCTGCATCCGGCGCAGCGACTCCAGGACCCCGACCGACTCGGGCAGGGCCAGGGCCGGCCGGCAGTGGTCGCTGATCTCGCCGCTGGCCCCGACCAGGTCGACCAGGTGGGCGACCCCGGTCACGTCGTCCAGGTCGCCGCGGTACACCGGCGCCCGGGCATGGGTGCTGGCGACCAGCCGCCCGACCGCCTCCTCCACGTCGAGGTCGGCGGGCAGGGCGACCACGTCGCGGCGCGGCACGAGCACGTCGCGCAGGTTCCGCTCGGTCATCTCCAGGGCCCCGACCAGGATGGTGCGCTGCTCGGGCGGGAAGCTGGCCTGGGTGGCGATCATGTCCCGGACCTCCTCCTCGGAGACGGCCTGGCGCTGGGCGTCGGGGTCACCCCCGGCCAGGCGGACCAGCAGGTCGGTGGACCGTGACAGCAGCCAGACCAGCGGCCGGGTGGCCGTCGAGGTCGCGGCCAGGGGCCGGGCGGCCAGCTTGGCCCAGCGCTCCGGGCGCTGGAGGGCGATCCGCTTAGGGGCCAGCTCCCCCACCACCAGCGAGAGGAAGGTCAGCACCACCGTCACCACCACGATGGCGGCCGGCCTGGCCCAGGCGCCGAGGAACCCGAGCGGCTCGACCAGCGGCTCGGCCAGGGACACGGCCGCCACCGCCGAGGCCAGGAACCCGGCCAGGGTGATGCCGATCTGCACCGTGGACAGGAACTGGCTGGGGTCCCGGGCCAGCCGGGCCACCAGCCGCCCGCGGCCGCCCTCGGCCTCCAGCCGCCGCAGCTGCCCCTCCCGCAGCGAGATCAGCGCGACCTCGCTGCCGGCGAAGGCGGCGTTGACCACCATCAGCACCAGCACCAGCGCGATCTGCCAGCCGGTCCCACTCATGTCCCGGTCCCGCTCTGCCGGTCCGCGGCTGTGCCCTCCACCCTGACCTCCCGTCGCCTCGCCCGAGCGTGCGTCATCGCGAGGGATAACTCTCCCGCCGGGACTGTAGCCGGAGCGGGTCGAGGCCTGCGGTCAGCCGGCGTAGGGGGCGTCCTCGCCGCGGGGGGCGGCGTCCGGGCTGGGCTTGCGGCCGGGCGTGAACCGCCGGTCGGCGAAGACCAGCTCCACCGGCTGCTCGTAGCGCTTGCCGTTGACCGGGTCGTGGCGCATGAAGGTCGGCGGGTCGATCCGGACCCGGACGGTGTAGGGGCCCTCGCCCGGGACCCGGGCGTTGCTGCCGTAGTGGTACAGGTAGGGATGCCACAGGAAGGGCATGGTGGTGGTGAACAGCTCCCGGTCGCCGTCCAGGACGGTCAGGGTGACGTCCAGGGCGGGGACGAACCGGCCGTCGGCGGCGTCGGCGACGGCGATCTCCAGGTGGACGTTGGCCTCGGTGGCCGCCTCCCGCCAGACCAGCCGCCCGCCGTCGAGCTCGTACATGCCCTCGGCGTTCTCCTGGACGAAGGCGACCAGGTAGTCCCCGGCCCGCTGGGTGACCGCCCCGGATTCCTCGTCCATGGCCGTAAGGGCTTTGGCGTAGGTGTCGCCCTGGGCGCGGGCGATCTCCAGCTGGTCGGGCTCGGCCTCGTTGCTGGCTTCCATCGGCGGGATGTGCGGCTCGGTGGTCAAAGGTCCTCCCTTCGGGTCCGACGCCAGGAGTACCACGCCAGAGCCTGTCGACACCCGGTGGGAGACTTGCCGGCATGGGCGACGACGTGGCACTGCGGAACATGGAGGAGCAGGACCTCGAGGTCTTCTTCGAGCAGCAGCGCGACCCCGAGGCGGCCCGGCTGGCCAACTTCCCCTCCCGGGACCGGGAGCAGTTCATGGCCCACTGGACGACCCGCGTCCTCGGCGACCCTACCGTGCTCGTGCAGACGGTCACCGTGGACGGCGAGCCCGCCGGCAACGTGGTGTCCTGGTGGGACCGGGACCGCCGGTTCGTCGGCTACTGGCTCGGCCGCCCGTTCTGGGGCCGCGGCGTTGGCACCTGGGCCCTCCGGCTGTTCCTGGAGCGCGAGCGGACCCGCCCCCTCTACGCCGACCCGTTCTCCGGCAACACCGCCTCGGTTCGGCTCCTGGAGCGCTGCGGCTTCGAGCGCACCGGGACGGTCCGCTACGGCCAGGCCGAGCACATCATGCTGGTCCTGACCTGACCTGCCCGTTCCCGCCCCCGTGGCCGATGGCGAGGCCGGTTTGTTGGTCGAAGAAGTGGAAGCCGGAGGTGTCGACGGCCAGGTCGACCGAGCGGCCGACCCTTGCTTGGGTTTTGGGGTTGACCCGGGCCGTCCACAGGCTCTGGCCCTCCCCGGCCAGCTCTTCGGCTTCGACCTCGTCCTTGGCCGCCTTGTCGAAGCGGGCGATCATGATGTCGTGATGCACCGCCGGGGCATGGACGGTGAAGATGACATTGACCTCCGAGCCCAGCTCCTCGGTGACCGCGACCTCGCCCTTGACCCTGGGCCAGTCGGCGGGGGCGAACTGAGCATCCTCCAGCGAGCTGGGGCGCAGCCCGACGATCAGGTCCTTGTCGACATAGCGGTCCAGCCCCTCCCGGTTGCTCACCAGCTGGTCGGGGAGGGGGATCCTGTAGTCGGCGAACGCCAGGGCCGGGCCCTGGTCGCGGACCAGCTTGGCCTCGACCAGGTTCATCGCCGGGGAGCCGATGAAGGTCGCCACGAACAGATTGGCGGGGGCGTCGAACAGCGACTGGGGGGTGTTGACCTGCATCAACTCCCCATCCTTCAAGACCGCGACCCGGGTCCCCAAGGTCATGGCCTCGATCTGGTCGTGGGTCACATAGATGGTCGTGACCCCGAGCCGCTCATGCAGGCTGGAGAGCTGGGCCCGCATGCTGACCCGCAGCTTGGCGTCCAAGTTACTGAGGGGCTCGTCCATCAGATAGGCCTGGGGGTTCCGGACGATCGCCCGGCCCATGGCCACCCGCTGACGCTGCCCACCCGACAACGCCGCCGGCTTGCGCTTGAGGAACGGCTCCAGGGCCAGCATCTTGGCCGCCTCGGCGACCCGCCGCTTCTGCTCGTCCTTGGGGGTCTTGCGCAGCTGCAGGCCGAAGGCCAGGTTGTCCTCGACGGTCATGTGGGGGTACAGGGCGTAGTTCTGGAACACCATGGCGATGTCGCGGTCCTTGGGCGGCATGTCGTTGACCACCCGGTCCCCGATCCGGATCTCGCCCTCGGTGATGTCCTCCAGGCCCGCCACCATCCGCAACGCGGTCGACTTGCCACAGCCCGACGGGCCCACAAAGACCATGAAGTCCCCATCGGGGATATCCAGGGACAAGGCGTTCACGGCCCGGACCCCACCGGCATACACCTTGGACACATCCTGCAACTCAATGCGTGCCATGCGTCGCTCTCCCTCCACCCGGGTCGGGCCAGCCTGTCGGCAGGGCCCGCTCGGGATGCCCTGCTGACCTGCGCAGACCTTACCCGACGAATCCAAGCAGAAACGCCGTCCGCGGACGTCCCTGCCGACCTTGGCAGTAGCGTAACTGCCCGCGATCCTCGATACCAGCGCAGCGCAGGGAGGGTGGGGGAGGGCGCTACACTCCGCGCTGATGAGCCGGCGCCTCGGGGTCATGGGCGGCACGTTCGACCCCATCCACCACGGCCACCTCGTGGCCGCCGAGGAGGCTCGCTGGCAGTTCGAGCTGGACCAGGTGGTGTTCGTCCCCGCCGGCCAGCCCTGGCAGAAGCCGGTCGGGGTCACTCCGGCCGAGGACCGCTACCAGATGACCGTGATCGGCACTTCCTCGAACCCGGCCTTCACGGTCAGCCGGCTGGAGATCGACCACCCGGGCCCGACCTACACGGTCGACACCCTGCGCCGGCTCCGGGCCGAGCAGGCGGACGCCACCTGCCTGTACTTCATCATCGGGGCCGACGCCTTCCTCAAGATCCTCACCTGGAAGGAGCCCGACCAGGTGCTCGCCCAGGCCGAGTTCATCGCCGCCACCCGGCCCGGCTACGACCTCGACCGCCTGGTCCGCCAGGTCCCAGGTGCCGCCGGCCGCGTCCACCGCATGGAGATCCCGGCCCTGGCCATCTCCGCCAGCGACCTCCGCGGCCGGGTCGCCCGCGGCGCCCCCATCCACTACCTGGTCCCCGACGGCGTGGCCCGCTACATCCACGAGCACGGTCTCTACCGGGACCTCGGGCCACCTACCCAGTGAGATTTCCCAGGTGCGCGCCGGTCCCCGGCTCGGTACCGTAGTGGGGACCGAACGCACCGACCTCAGGAGCTCGCCCCTGCCGACCAGCCTCGATCTCGCCCTCACCGCCGCCGAGGCGGCATCCTCCAAGCAGGCCCGCGACGTGATCGTCCTCGACGTCTCGGAACCGCTGGTCATCTCCGACTACTTCGTCATCTGCTCGGGCAGCAGCGACCGTCAGGTCCGCGCCATCGCCGAAGAGGTGGAGCGCGCCTGCCGCGCCGACGGCGCCCGCCCCCTGCGCCGCGAGGGAGAGCGCGAGGCCCGCTGGATCCTCCTGGACTTCGTCGACTTCGTCGTCCACGTCTTCCTCGAGGAAGAGCGGGCCTACTACGACCTCGAACGCCTCTGGCGCGACGCCCCCGTGGTC
>Ga0081539_10007036_pt1 | contig 10420 bp, 6 predicted proteins | sample TabmetS4T2R2_FD_71023 | JGI IMG/M metagenome (GOLD analysis project Ga0081539, IMG submission 71023) | Tabebuia heterophylla rhizosphere microbial communities from the University of Puerto Rico - S4T2R2 | ecosystem: Host-associated > Plants > Roots > Rhizosphere ... | reverse complement strand
ATGCGGCGACCGCGCTCGTTGTCGCGGAAACCGTCGCGCGCTTATGGATCGGCGGACAGGCGCCGGTGCGGGGCGAAGGCAGTGGCGTGCTGCGCGATGCGCTCGTGCGTTTTCTGGCGTTGCAGTTTTTGGAGAAACAGTTTGGGCGCGACGCGGTACAGTCAGAGTTGTATCGCGAGCGCATCGCGTACGCGGCGGTGGCGCAGCGCGATGGGCCACTTGCGCGCGCGAGCCAGTTGGACAGTACCTATTTTGGATCGGTGCCGAATCGTGGCGCTATGTTCTGGCGGTTGGTGGATCGAAAGTTAGGCAGGGATCAGTTCGTGAGTGTGTTGAAGTCCGCGCTGCAAAATGCGAAGACGGATCCGAACGGAATGACGCTCGCGGCTTTACGTGAAGCGCTGGCCGCGCGGGGCGGTGAGGGTTTGAAGAGCTTGATGGATGCGCAGCTCGATCAGGTGGTGGATACCGACCTGATGATTGGCTTGCCGGTGCAGCGCGGCGCGGAGTCGGTTTCTCAGTTGCGAAATATCGGTTCGATCGACGTGACCGTGACGGTGGCGGCTACGACGGATCGCGGCGAACAAGTAACGGCCGAGGCGACGGTGCCGGCGAAAGATTTCGGCCAGGCGGTGTTCAAGACGCCGGCGAAAATCGTGCGCGTCGAAGTCGATCCGGAAAAGTTTTATCCGCAGCTCGATTACGGTAACGACGTGGTGCCGCGTGCGAAAGACTTGCCCGATGCTCTGAACGAAGCGCAGTTGCAGCTCGGCGCGCAGGACTACGCGAAAGCAGAGACGACGGCGCGCGCGATGCTGCAGGTCGCGCCGCGTTTTCAGGACGCGCGTATTTTGCTCGCGCGCGCGTTGCTGGGTGAAAACAAACTGGAAGAGGCAGAGACGCTGTTTCGTTCCGCGCTGGAAGAGGGTCTGCCGTTTCCGGCGACGCTCGCGTGGGCCAACATCGGGCTGGGCGAGATCGCGATGAAGCGCAACCAGCCGGCGGAGGCAGCGAAGCGTTTTAGCGATGCGGTCGTGGCGAGTCGTGATTACCCGTCGTCGTTGGCGGCGCGTCTGGCGCGGATTCGTGCCGAAGCGGCGGCGAACAATGCGTCACCGGTCGACCCGGCCGTACAGGCGTTTGCGGCGCAGCTTTCGCAGGCGGTGATCAGTAACAAGAAAGCGGAGCTGGAGTCGCGCATTGTTTCCGGCGAGCTGGTGAAGTTCATCAACGCGAGTATCGGCACCGAGGCGTGGGACATGAAAGTCGTGCGCACTGAGCAGGTGAATGCGAACTTGATCGCGGCCGACGTGCAGATCAGTTTGAAGAAGCTCGGCGCGGCCGGTTCGGGCACGGCGGTGTTGATGATTGCGAAGACGCCCGCCGGGTTGAAGTTGGCGGGGATTGAGCTGTTCGAAGTCCGCTGAGCTGAGGTTGGGTCTGCCGATCCGTGTTGTCCGTGTGAATCCGTGGCTAAAGAAGACGTACAGTTGCGTGCCTCTAAGATCAAGCTGTTCCTGATGGACTGCGATGGTGTGCTTACTGACGCGCGGATCTGGATTCAGGAGAACGGCGAAGATCAGAAATCATTTCACACCCGGGACGGGCTCGGGCTCGAGTTGCTGCATCGCGCCGGTTTGAAGTCTGGCGTGATTTCCGGGCGCGTGTCGAACGCGTTGTCGCTGCGGGCTGAGAACCTGGGCATGTCTTACGTGCGGCAAGGCTGCGAAGACAAGCAGCAAGCCTTTGCCGAGATCGTCGTCGACGCGGGCCTGACAAACGAAGAGGTCGCCTTCGCGGGCGACGACCTAAACGACATTCCCTTAATGCGGCAATCAGGCCTCGCGCTCGCCGTCGCCGATGCTGCCGTCGAGACGCGCAAACACGCGCACTACGTCACCGAAGCGCGCGGCGGTCACGGCGCAGTGCGCGAGATGATCGAGTTCATACTGAAGTCGCAAGACCGCTGGGACGAACTGGTGCGAGAGTATCTTGAATCGTGAATGCGTGGATGAGAATGCTGGAGCGGGCGACGGGACTCGAACCCGCAACTTCCAGCTTGGGAAGCTGACACTCTACCATTGAGTTACGCCCGCTAAATTAAACCCGCCGGATAAAACCATAATAATAACCGCCGGCGGTCGGGGTCAATCAGCCAATTTTGCGCGAGGCGGAAGAGTGAACGTACGTGAACGAACAAACTTTTCCCGCGCTGTGAACTAAGACAGTAGCGCACATGAGTGCCATCAAGGAAAGTGAGGCCGAGCGGACACGAGCTAGATTACGAGTAGCACGAATCTTCAGTGTTCCGAATACGCGAACAAGGCAAGCTATCCGCAACGGCCTTCCAATCTTTGACATGATTTGGAATGCTTCGGGAATCAGCAAGAGTCTCAATTTCAACGATAACGATGAGTTTAACGTACCGTCGTAATCGCAAGACTGGGATCAACTCACGACCAAAGAAGATGCTTTTTGGGATTATCTTCGGGCTATATAATCGATTGTTCAGAGCGCCTCAGCGCTTTAGAGGTTGAAATCAATGGAAAATACTGACCAGGAATTATTGAAACGGATAACAGCCAATCCGGAAGTCTTTGGCGGCAAGCCGATAATTCGTGGAATGCGAATCTCAGTCGAACTAGTGCTAAGTTTATTGGCGCAGGGAGAAAACACTCGGTCAATTCTTGAGGATTATCCGGAACTCGAGCCGGACGACTTGCGCGCTTGTCTCGCCTATGCTCACGCTGTAATCGCAAATGACAAACTTGATTCAGTTCGGGTTGCCAGCTAATTGAGGTTTCTTGTTGATCGCTGCGCCGGTCACCTAATTGCAGCGTGGCTGCGGCAACAAGGACATGACGTTTTGGGAATCAAGTGAGCGTGGAGAGGATCCCGGCGATTGCGTTCTTCTGAACTGGGCAGCTAAAGAATCGCGCATTCTGATAACTCTCGATACTGATTTCGGAAAACTTATCTAACCTTGAAGAGTCACCTCACGCCGGTCTAATTAGATTACTGGATGTTCCTGGGTCGAGAGCGCATCAAGTTAATTGAAGATTTGCTCCTGCGTTCTTCGGCGGAGCTTGAAGCCGCCGCAATCATAACTATTCGCGGCGGCCGAATTCGAATCTCGAAATAGCGACACTACACAAATCAACCGCTAGCGGGTGCGGCGGCGCGTCTTGATGGCTTCGGCGCGGGTGACTACGTCCTGCATGTAGGCTCTCGCTTCGCCTTTTGTCCTGATTGCATGTGTCTTCGCTGTGATCGCGGCGTGGTCGGCTGGAGTCCCGGCGGACATCTCGCGGTCCGTGGCGATGGCAACTGCGAGAAAGCCGAGGTGGTTTCCCCTCGGCGGCAACGGCTGCTGGTCCAGGATCATTCGGTGCGCGGCCGTCATCTGTGGCCGGATCGGTTCGGGCGCCGGACGGCCGAGTGAAAGCGGACAGTCCGTTCGCAATTCATCACCGATCAGGTGAAGCACGTCGTGCGCCTTAAGATCCCGTTCTGTCAGATTCGGTAAGCCAAACAGTTGCTCGAGCGTCTTCAGCACCGATGAGTGATCGTAGCGTGTCGAGTCGACCTGCGCCTTGATCCACGGCGAGACGATGACTGCCGGCACGCGCACACCGAGTTGGTCAAACAAGAACCCGTTGTGATTGTACTTCTCGCCGCCGTCATCGGGTGGCACGACGCCATCAGCAGCGCCCGGCGGCGCGACGTGATCGTAAAAGCCTCCGTGCTCGTCGTAGGTGATGATGAGCATGCTTCTTTCCCAGATGCTCGAGTTGCGAATCGCCTCGTAAACAGTCTGAATCAGTTGCTCGCCGCGAGCGACGCCGTCCATCGGATGCTGCGACGAACCGTCCTCGTAGCTGTTGTTGAGGATGTCGCCGTAATTCGGCTCGATGAACGTGTACTGGTAAGGATAGTCGCCCTGAAGATCCTCGACGAACTCGTCGACGTAGTGAACGTGCAGCAGCGACAGGCCGTGAATCGAGGCGACCTGCGCCAGCCGGCCTTCGATCGTGCCCTCCCGATCGATGAACAGTCCGAAGGAGATCTCGTGGGTCCTCATCGCGTCGTAGATGGAACCGTGCGGATATCGAAACTTGTCCAGGGTTTCCCACTCAGCCAACTCTTTTGTCGTCGGACTCTCGTCGAGTCCGTTCGATGAAGCGCCGTGCAGGAAGAAGCGGTTGGGCCACGTCGGACCGGGTAGCGACGAGAACCAGTGATCGCAAACAGCAAAGTTCGACGCCAACTGGTAAAGGATCGACAGTTGGAAAGACGTGTGGAAGCACTCCATGATGTCGCCACGCTGATCTTTGTGCGGTTTCGGACCTTCGGTCGTCGTCGTCGCGTAGCTCGCGACGAAGCCGGAGTTGTTGATGGGCTGCGGGTAGGAACCGCCATTGTAATCAACGTTGGGCCCGCAGAGCTGGACCAGCACGTCCGTAAACTCGTGTCCCGGATCGGTGGGCATGCTTGGCCGGGCGCCGTCGGTGACGTGATAGGTGATGCCGTCGTAAGAATTGGAATCGGCGGTCGTGGCGACGTCGAGGCCGCGAATGCCGGACATCGCGAGCATGTTGTCGAACGAGTGGTTTTCCAGCATCAGCACAAACACGTGCTGGATCGGTGAGAGTTTTCGCACGTCCACCTCGCGCAGCGTGAACGAGTCGTGAGTGCCTGATAAGGCGAGGCTGACTTCCTTGATGTCGGCCGTGTAGACGAGTTGGGGCTCGCCGAAGTTTGTGATGAGGGGACTACCGATCCACCAGTTGTTGACGCCGAGAACGTGACCCTGGCCGAGGTAGACATCGGCAACTCCGGACGCGCCTTCGAATTCGAATTGAAGTTGAACGCCGAAGAAGAAGTTCAAGTCGTCGGGACTGTGGTCTATCTCTTTGAATGGTGCATATTCGTGATCCTTACCGCCGGTGATGGTGTTGAAGGCGTGGGCGACCGGCGCCGTATTGCGTCGTCCCGCCTCGAGCGTGATCTTGAAGACATTGCCGCTTTTCGCGAACGTCGGCGCCGGATCGTGCGGTTGACCCTCAGAGACGACGAGTGGCCCAAGGTAAACGATGTTCTTGAGCGTGTTTGACTCGTCAGTGATAGTGACGACGTTGGAATGGCTGGTGACTACGGCGGTGGGATCGTCAGTGGACATGATTGTCTCCTCTTAAATTAACGCGCTAACTGATTACAAAAACCACCAGGTGACACGAGAGTCTTGCTAAAAGCCAGGAGCGGTGGCTAAATGCGGCCTATGAAACGTTCCCCGTACCTGTTCCCGCTGTTACTGCTGCTAACCATCAATAGCTTCGCGCAAGATGGTATTACAACCAGAGTCGACGACTACATCCGCGCGGAGATGCAGGCCCAGCAGATTCCGGGCGTGTCGCTGGCCGTCATGAAGAACGGCGAGATCGTGCTGGCGAAAGGTTACGGTCTCGCGAATGTCGAACATCAGGTGCCGGTCAAGCCGGAGACGATCTTTCAGTCGGGCTCGATGGGTAAGCAGTTTACCGCCACCGCCGTGATGATGCTCGTCGAAGAAGGCAAACTGAGTCTCGACGACAAGCTGATCAAGTTTTTCCCCGACGGTCCGGAAGCGTGGCGCAACATCACCGTACGTCACTTGCTCACGCACACGAGCGGCATGGGCGACTACCCAAACGATTTCGATCTGCGCCGCGATTACACCGAAGACGAAATGCTCCAGCGCATCAAGGCGATTCCACTCGCGTTTCAACCCGGCGAAAAATGGAGCTACAGCAATCTCGGTTACGTGACGCTCGGCGTGCTGATTCACAGAATCAGCGGCAAGTTCTATGGCGACTTCCTGCAAGAGCGCGTGTTCAAGCCACTCGGCATGTCGACCGCGCGCGTGATCAGCGAAGCGGACATCGTGCCGAATCGCGCGGCTGGTTATCGCCTCGTCAACGGGGAACTGAAAAATCAAAACTGGGTCTCGCCCACGCTCAACACTACTGCCGACGGCGCTTTGTATCTCACAGTCTACGATCTGGCTAAGTGGGACGCCGCGCTTTACACCGAAAAGCTATTGAAGCGTTCGAGTCTGGAAGAGATGTGGACGCCGGTGAAGTTGAACGACGGCAAGACGTTTCCGTACGGTTTTGGTTGGGCCCTGAACGTGGTGCACGGACACAAGCTCATCGAGCACGGCGGCTCGTGGCAGGGATTCAAGTCGCAGATCTCGCGTTATGTCGACGACAAGCTGACGGTCGTTGTTTTTGCCAACCAGGCGCGCGCAAATCCGGCGAAGCTGGCGCATGCAGTGGCGGCAATATACAATCCCGAGCTCACAGTGTCCGCCGCAACACAGTAGGCCTATGCTGTCCTCCACTCGCCAGGCGATTGCCTGCATTCTCTGCATCTTTACCACTGCTATCCTGGCGCAGTCGCAGACTGCTGCGGTCAAAGAAGCGGGCAGCACCGTCAGCGGCAGGGTCACTATCAAAGAAAAGCCGGTTCAAGGCGTCGTGGTCAGTCTGCGGGTCAACGATCGCTACGGCCGTCAACGCTCCCCGACTTACCGGGCGAAAACAGATGTGAACGGCGAATACCGGATCACGAACGTGCCGGCTGGAACTTATCTCGCGCAGCCGCTGGCGCGGGCGTTTGTCAGTGTCGAAGATGACCAGAGGGTTCTTATCGTTAACAAAGGTGAAACGGTCGAGCACGTCGACTTCTCCCTGATGCGCGGCGCAGCAATCACCGGCAAGGTGGTCGATGCTGACGGGCGTCCCGTGGTCGAACAGGACGTCGGAATCTATCCAGTCACAAACAAGGATACCGGTCGCATCTTCCCGGCGGCCGGCGGCGAGACTGACGACCGCGGCATCTATCGCGTTTACGGTTTGCGTCCGGGAAGTTACAAAGTCGGTGCCGGACAAGGCGACGACGGCGCGTATAGCGGATACCGGACCGGATTTTATAAGCGCGTTTACCATCCGTCGACGAGCGATCCCGCGCAGGCCACGGTGATCGAGCTGAGTGAGGGAGGCGAGGCGACCAATGTCGACATCACGCTCGGCCGCCCCGTCAACACCTTCACCGCCACGGGCCGTATGGTCGACGAAGCGGGACAACCGGTCGCGAATGTGAGTTACGGAGTAATTCAGTTCGTCACGCCGAACCACCGGTCATCCAACTCGAACGGTGCGGTGACCAACAGCCGCGGTGAGTTCAGGCTGGAAAATCTATTACCCGGAAAGTACGCCATCTTTGTCGAACCACGCCCAAACTCAAACTGGAACGCTGAAGAGACGCCGTTTGAAATCGTTGATGAGGATTTGACGGGGATCGTGGTGCGGGCGAAGAAAGGCGCGACCGTTTCCGGCGTCGTCGTCGTGGAAGGCACGGACGACAAAGCCGCCACCGCCGAACTGTTCCGGCGCACGATGTTGTCGGCCCAGGTGCCGCTGCCGAATGGTGAGCGCGGATCGTACGGATGGACGCAGATTGGGGCCGATGGAAGTTTTACGATTTCGGGTCTGAGCGCGGGAACGGCCTATTTCAACATTCCATCGTCGTCGCGCTTTCGCATCACCCGGATCGAACGCGGTGGCGTGGTCCAGCCTCGCGGCATCGAGATAAAAGAAGGTGAGCCAGTCACCGGACTGCGCATCGTCGTCAGTTATGGCAACGCGTCGTTGCGCGGAGTAATCGAGCTCGCCAGCGGCACGCCGCCGCCCAAGACAAGCTTCTACCTCTGGCTGCGGAACGTCGCTGACGATCCGATTGGTTCGTCGCCCCAACTGGCGGCGGATGTGGACGCGCGCGGGCAGTTTGTAATCGAGGGGTTACTGCCGGGAACCTATGAAGTCGACGCTGGGATCATTTTTAAAGAAACGCGCGTGCTCCTTCCCAGCAAGAAACAACAGATCGAAGTGACCGCCGGGTCGAACAACAACGTAACGATAACGATAGCGGTTGATATTCCGGCAAACATACCGAGACCGGGTGAGCCTGCGAGGCCATAGATGCTGATGTTGCGAGTGCTCCAAGTGCTGATCGTGGTGGCGTTGGCCGGGTTTTGTGCATTGGCCCAGGCACAGCAGCCGCCGGTTAGAACTGAAACCGCGGAGCAACCCGCGACGGGCACGATCAAGGGCCGGGTGGTTAATGAGAATGGACAGCCGGTACAGGGGGCACTCGTGCAGATTCGCGCGATCGGTAGTAATGGTCAGGGCCAAATAGTGACTACGGATCGCGGGGGCGAGTTTCGTGTCGGTAGTTTGGATCGCGCGACATACATCGTCTCTGCCTCGATGCCCGCGTACACGCCCGCGCCTCGCGACCCAGCCACGCCCGCGCCAACCTATCACATCGGCGACACAGTGAATCTGACGCTGATTAAAGGCGGCGTGATCACTGGAAACGTCACCGACGCCGCGGGTGATCCGGTCGTCGCGGTTACCGTGCGCGTGCAGATGGTGCGCGATAGCAACGGCCGTCGCCAGCCGAATGGTTTCAGCCGCCAACGAACCACGGACGATCGAGGCGCCTATCGCATCTACGGTTTGCCGGCGGGCACGTATGTCGTGGTCACTGGACCACCGTCGATGATCTCTTCGCCCGAGCCCACCGCTTACGATGGCGACGCCCCGACGTATGCGCCGTCATCGACGCGCGACAGCGCGACGGAAATCAGCGTGCGCGCGGGTGAGGAAGTGTCTGGCGTGGACATTCGTTATCGCGCGGAGCAGGGTCGGGTGATCAGCGGCGTCGTCAACACTGCGCCGGATTCGGCGTTCAATGTGGTCCTGAACGCGAGCGGGGACGCGGGAGCGCCGTTTAGTACGACGTTTTATCAGGGTCCGGGTAATCGCGATTTCGCTTTCAACGGCATTGCGGATGGTGACTATCAACTGATGGTGATGTCGTACGGGCGAAATGACAGTCGCAATGTGTCGATGGCGTTGAAGCGCGTCACGGTGAAAGGCGCTGACGTGACCGGCATTGAGTTGACGACGCTGCCGCTCGGCACGGTTAGCGGGCGCGTCGTGTTGGAAGAGCTGAAGACGCCTGAATGTACTGACAAGCAGCGTCCGCAGTTCAACGAGGTGGTCGTGGCTGGGTGGCACAACGATAACGAAGCGGCGAAAGAGACGCCGCCGTCGCTCTGGTCGATCGGCGCGCCGGCGCCTGCTGACGCGGACGGCAATTTCGTGTTACGGAACCTCGCGCCGGGTGAGTACTACTTCGTGACGCGCTCACCGGCGAAGTATTGGTACTTGCAGTCGATCTCGTTTGGCGCGCCGCCGGCGAATGCAGCAGCCGCGAGACCGGGAAGATCATCAGATGCGACGCTCGTGTGGACGAAAATCAAAGCGGGCGATCAGCTTTCGGGATTGACGATTACGCTGGCGCAAGGCGCCGCGTCGCTGCGGGGGCAGATCGTGCCCGGTGAAGGCGTGCAGGCGCCGGAGAAGTTGTTCCTGTATCTCGTGCCCTCGGAACGCGAGAAGGCTGAAGCGGTGCTGCGTTACTTCGCGACGCCCGTCTCGCCGGATAGCAGGATTGCGGTGAATAACATCCCGCCCGGTCGCTACTGGATCCTGGCGCAGACTTTCACCGAAGACGGCGTCACGCCCATCACGAAACTCCGCCTGCCGCACGAGACCGAAACCCGCGCGCGCCTGCGCCGCGACGCGGAAGCCGCGAAAACGGAGCTCGAATTCAAACCCTGCCAGAACGTCACCGATTTTCAACTGTCCCTGAAACCTGCGAACAATTAAAAAGGGATGGCCCGCGAAGAGCCATCCCTTCCTGATTTCTCTCCTGCGTGATTGTTTACCTGCGACGATGGCGCGTGGTGGCGCGGAGGCGTCGGACTTCTCGCTTCAGCACGACGATTTCCTGTTGCTGCTCCTTGATTGCATTGAGCATCGCGAAGATGATCGGATCGTTGTTGACCATCAGGTAACCGCTCGCGTTCGCCGTCACTGCTTCCGGAACTACCTTCTGCACTGACTGCGCGCCGAGGCCGATGTGCTCGCCGTTCGGCGTGATGCCGGCGGCGTTGTTGGGCCGGTACTGATAGCGCAACGGCTGCAAACGCATCACCGCACTCAAACCACTAGTGAACGGCCCGGAAATGTTCTTCAGTCTTTCATCCGAGAACGTCTGCCACGAACCACCACCGATCTTGCTCGCATCGCCGTTCACTGACAACAACTGGTCCGGCGTCGTGGTGCCGATACCAACGCGGCCCACTGAGGTGATGCGCATGCGTTCAGTGCCGGTGTCGGTGTTGGTGTTGGCTGCGGTACTGAAAAGGATCACGGTCGCCGCGGAAAACCCGGAAGCGCCGCCGCCGATACTGGAGATGTTGTTAGCGGAATCAGCGGCTGCGCCGAAGGCGGCAAAGTTCAAGTTGCCG
>Ga0081539_10007035_pt1 | contig 10422 bp, 7 predicted proteins | sample TabmetS4T2R2_FD_71023 | JGI IMG/M metagenome (GOLD analysis project Ga0081539, IMG submission 71023) | Tabebuia heterophylla rhizosphere microbial communities from the University of Puerto Rico - S4T2R2 | ecosystem: Host-associated > Plants > Roots > Rhizosphere ... | reverse complement strand
TGGATTTGCCGCGACGAGCGCGGCCACCTGCAGGCCGTCGGCACCGACGCCGCCGGGCGGCGGCAGTACCTGTACCACCCGGCCTGGCGCGAGCACCGCGACCAGCTCAAGCACCAGCGGGTGCTGGACGTCGCCCGGCGGCTGCCGCGCGCCCGCCGGCACGTCGCGGTGGCGATGGACGCGCGCGGCCTCGGGCGCGACCGCGTGCTGGCGTGCACGTTCCGGCTGCTCGACCTCGGGCTGTTCCGGGTCGGCGGCGAGGAGTACGCCGAGGAGAACGGCTCGTTCGGGCTCTCCACCCTGCGGCGGGAGCACGTCGTCGTCCACGGCGACGGCCGGCTGAGCTTCGACTACGTCGGCAAGTCCGGGATCTCCCGGCGGATCGTCGTCGTCGACCCCGGCGCGTACGCGGTCGTCGCCTCGCTCGCCCGGCGGACGTCGCCGGACGACCAGCTCTTCGGCTGGACCGCCGGGCGGCGGTGGCACGACGTCACGGCGGCCGACGTCAACGAGTACGTGCACGACCGCCTCGGCGACGCCACCGCCAAGGACTTCCGCACCTGGCACGCCACGGTGCTCGCCGCGGCCCACCTGGCGGCCGAGTGGGCGGACGCCGCCGCCCGCGGCCGGACGCCGATGAGCGAGCGCGGCCGGCGCCGGGCGGTGTCGGAGACGATGCGGCGGGTCAGCGTCTACCTCGGGAACACGCCGGCGGTGTGCCGGGCGTCGTACGTCGACCCGCGGGTCGTGGAGCGCTTCGGCGAGGGCCGGACGATCGAGCGGGCGCTCCCTTCCGGAACCGGCGTCGAGGACCTCGACCCGCCGTTCGAGGGCCGCGTCCAGGACCGGCTGGAGCGCGCCGTCCGGCGCCTCCTCGGCTGACCGGGGGCCGGGAGGCCGCGAGGCCGGGGCCGGGAGGCCGCGCGAGTGTAGGGCGAAAGGCGGTCAAGGCCTGCCCTTTTCCGCCGTTCGCCCTACACTCGCGCGGTCGTGGTCGTCTCGAGGTGCGTAGATCACAAATGTCACTAACGTCCGAGGACGGGCCGCGCGAGCGGTCCGGACCCCGGCTCTGGGCACGCCGGTGTCCCCCCGCGCCGGCGGACGGCGCCGAACGTGCCCACGGAGGTAGGACTCATGGCGACGCTGTTGTGGCTTCTGGCGGTCGTGCTGGTGGTGGCGGGCATCGTCTCGCTGCTGCGCGGGCAGGTGCTCTGGGGCATCGTGCTGATCATCGTCGGTCTGCTGGTCGGCCCGGGGGGCGTCAGCATCTTCGACGTCTAGCGTCCGCTCTGACGTGTAGGTCCCTGCGCGGGCCGGTGCGGCCCGCGTCGCGGATCGGGCGGGGCGTGTCCCGGGTGGTCGGGCCCGGGGCACGCCTCGTCGCGCTCGGCGGGCCCCCTACCCTTGACGCCTGTGAGTGACGAGCCGCGGCCGCCCGCCGACGCCGATGTGGGGGTTGGTGGGGGGGAGACCAGCACGGACCTGCCGGAACAGCTGCGGGTCCGTCGCGAGAAGCGTGAGCGCCTGCTGGCCGCCGGCACGGAGCCCTACCCGGTCGACGTCGGCAGGACCCACACGCTCGCCCAGGTGCGCGCCGCGCACGAGGGGCTGGCACCGGGCGAGGGCAGCGGCGAGACCGTGACCGTCGCCGCCCGCGTCGTCTTCCTGCGGACGGCGGGCCGGCTCTGCTTCGCGTCGCTCCAGGACGGCGACGGCACCCGGCTGCAGCTGATGGTGTCCCAGGCGGCGGTCGGCGCGGAGTCGCTCGCCGCGTTCAAGGCGGACGTCGACCTCGGGGACGTCGTGGCGGCGACCGGCGAGGTCGTCTCCTCGCGCACCGGCGAGCTGTCGGTGATGGCGACGAGCTGGCGGATCGCGGCCAAGGCCCTGCGCCCGCTCCCGGTGCTGCACAAGCACCTGTCGGAGGAGACGCGGGTCCGGCAGCGGTACGTCGACCTCATCGTGCGGCCGGCCGCGCGCGACGCCGTCCGGATGCGAGCCGGCGTCGTCCGCTCGCTGCGCGAGTCGTTCCACCGCCGCGGGTATCTCGAGGTGGAGACGCCGATGCTGCAGGTGCAGCCCGGCGGCGCGGCGGCCCGCCCCTTCGTCACGCACATGAACGCCTTCGACATCGACCTCTACCTGCGCATCGCGCCGGAGCTTTTCCTCAAGCGGTGCGTCGTCGGCGGTATCGACCGCGTGTACGAGATCAACCGCAACTTCCGCAACGAGGGCGCGGACTCCACGCACTCGCCGGAGTTCGGCATGATCGAGGCCTACGAGGCGTACTCGGACTACAACGGGATGGCGACCCTTACCCGCGAACTGGTCCAGGAAGCCGCTGTCGCGGTCGGTGGGTCAACGGTGGTCACGCTGGCCGACGGGACGGAATACGACGTCGGTGGTGACTGGGCGCAGATAACTCTTTACGGATCGTTGTCCGAGGCGCTAGGTGAGGAAATAGGACCGGACACTCCTCGTGAGCGACTGGTGGCGTTCGCCGAGAAGCTCGAGGTGCCCGTTCTCGACCGGTACGGCCCCGGAAAGCTCGCCGAGGAACTCTTCGAGGCCGTGGTGCGGCCGCAACTGTACGCGCCGACGTTCGTGCTCGACTACCCGGAGGAGACCGCGCCGCTCACCCGCGCCCACCGGACGACGCCGGGGCTCGCCGAGAAGTGGGACCTCTACGTCCGCTCCTTCGAGCTCGCGACGGCGTACTCCGAGCTCGTCGACCCCGTCGTCCAGCGGGAACGTTTCCTGGCCCAGGCCCGGCTGGCCGCTGCCGGCGACGACGAGGCCATGCGGGTCGACGAGGACTTCCTGCGCGCCATGGAGTACGGCATGCCGCCGAGCGGCGGCATGGGAATGGGCCTGGACCGCCTGCTGATGACGCTGACCGGGTTGGGGATCCGCGAGACCGTGCTCTTCCCGCTCGTCAAGCCGGAGCAGCCGGAGTAGTCGCTCCGGGCGCTCCCGCCCGGTGGTCGCCGGCCCGGCAGGCCCTAGTGTCGGGGCATGAAGTACGTGCTGGCCATCGTGCCGTCGGTGGGGGTGCTGTTTCTTTTCTGGCTCGCCATCCGGGCCATGGTCACCGCCGATCGGCGGGAGCGCGCCGCCCACGCGAGAATGACCGGCCATACGTCGTCGGAACCGCAAAGAACCGACACCGACGGCGGGGACGCTAGGCCGAACGGGTGAACCGACACCTGCCGGTGCAATAGTCAAGGAGCGTCGCGGCGGCTCCGATATGAAGAATTGACCGCCGGGGCCGTCGTGTCGTGTTGACACGAGCAAATGTCATGGTCAATCATGCGTCCGTAACCCTGCATTGGCACCGCGTGCCAGCGGCTCCAGGAGAATTCATGGCTCAGAAGGTTCAGGTCATTCTCGTCGATGACATCGACGGGGGTGAGGCGGAGGAGTCGGTGTCGTTCTCGCTCGACGGCGTGAACTACGAGATCGACCTCTCCGAGAGCAATGCCGCCGCCCTTCGTGACGCCCTCGCACCATGGGTGGGCCACGCGCGGCGCGTGGGGGGCCGCTCCGGCGGTGGCCGCCGCGGCTCCCGTGGCCGCTCGGCCGCCAAGGCCGACCTCGGCGACGTGCGCGCCTGGGCCCGGGAGAACGGCTTCAGCGTGAGCGACCGCGGGCGCGTGTCGTCCGAGGTGATGTCCGCCTACGAGGCCGCCCACTAGGGCCTGTCCCGCAGATCTTCGCCTACTGCGCGGCACCCGGCGGGGCGCTCCGCCGCACCCGGCATCGTCGCCCATAGCGCTGCTATGAACTCCTCCCCCAGCCTCCGGCCGGGAGGTGCCCCCAGCCGGGCACGCCGGAGCACCACGCCGGGGTCTGTCTGCTCGCGACGGCGAAGATCTATGGGACAGGCCCTAGCGCATCGCGGCGCCGACCGGCTCGGCTCGCGGGAGCATGAGGTGTGGCCGCCGTGCTTGGGGTTGATCTCGGGACCTCCGCTGTCAAGGTTGTGGTGCTCGGCGGCGGCGGGCGGGTCGTGGCGCGTGCCGGTGCCGAGTACGACGTCGCCCGGCCCCGGCCCGGGTGGGCCGAGACCGATCCGGGCGACTGGTGGCGCGCCGTCCGCGACGCCGTGGCCCGCGTGCCCACCCAGGACGTCGTGGCCGTCGGGCTGTCCGGGCAAATGCACGGCGTCGTCCTCGCCGACGCCGACGGCGTGCCCACCCGGCCCGCCGTGCTCTGGGCCGACTCCCGCGCCGAAGCCGAGCTGCACCGCTACGAACGGCTCCCGGACGACGTGCGCAGGCGGCTCGCCAACCCGCTCTCCCCCGGCATGGCCGGGCCGATCCTCGCCTGGCTGCACGCGCACGAGCCCGAGGCCGTGACGCGGGCGAGGACCGCCCTCCAGCCCAAGGACTGGCTCCGCGCCCGCCTCACCGGCGCCCACGCCGCCGAGCCCAGCGACGCCTCGGCCACGCTCCTGTACGACGTCCTCACCCAGGACTGGGACGAGGACGTCGTCGAGGCCCTGGGCATCCGCCGCCGGCTGCTCCCCGACATCCTGCCCACGGCCGCCACCGTCGCCGGCGTGACCGAGACGGGCATCCCCGTCGTCGCCGGCGCCGCCGACACCGCGGCCGCCGCCCTCGGCGCCGGCCTCACCGAGCCCGGCACGGTGCAGCTCACGATCGGCACCGGCGTCCAACTCGTCACGCCGGTCCCGGCCCCGGCCGAGGGGACGGCGCACCCCCGCACCCACCTCTACCGCGCCGCCACGGACGACGGCTGGTACGCGATGGCGGCCGGCCTCTCCGGCGGCCAGACCCTCGACTGGGTCCGCCGCATCCTCGGCCTCGACTGGCCCACGCTCTACGCGACGGCGGCCCGCGGCCCGAGGCCCGGCGACCCGGTCTTCCTCCCCCACCTCGTCGGCGAGCGGACGCCGTACCTCGACACCCGCATGCGCGGCGCCTGGGCCGGCCTCGACGCCCGCCACGACCGCGCGGCCCTGGCCTGGTCCGCCCTCGAAGGCGTCGCGTTCGCCGTCGCCGACGCCCACGACGCGCTCAGGGACGCCGTCCCCGCCACCCGTGCGACGCCGGAGATCCGCCTCGCCGGCGGCGGCAGCGTCGCGCCCGCGTGGCGGCAGCTCCTCGCCGACGTCCTCGGGACGCCGCTGCGACCCGTCGAGGTGCCCGACGCCTCCGCCCGCGGCGCCGCCCTCCTCGCCGCCCGCGCCGCGGGCCTCGACGCGAGCCTCGGCGCAGACCCCGACACAGACCCCGACACAGACCCCGACGCCGACCCCGACGCAGACCCCGACCCCGACCCGGCCGCAGGACAGACCGGACACCTCGTCGAGCCCGGCACGGCGGACGCCGTCATCGAGCGCCGCCGGCTGTGGCAGGACGCCGTCCAGGCCCTCCGCCCGCTGCCGTTCCGGCCTCCGGGAAGTGCATGATCGCGGCCTACAGGGTTCAGGGTCGGGGGCGGCCGTGCAGGGACCTGTACACCGGCGCCAGGTGCTCGTGCAGCTTCCGGTACGTCTCGAACGCCGCGTCGTACGTCGCCCGGTGGGCCGGCGTCGGCTGGAAGACGTGGTCCTTCCGCATCAGCGCGGGGATGTCGGCGAACGAGATCATCCCGGCGCCGACGGCGCCGATCCAGCCGGCGCCGCGGGCGTTCACGGCCACCGGGTTCGCGTCGCGGCGGAGCTCGACGCCGAGGACGTCGGCGAAGATCTGGCACCACGAGTCGGACCGCGCGCCGCCGCCGGTGACGACCATCGACGTCACCGGCGACCCGAGGAACCGGTCCACCGCACCGGCCAGCCACCGCGTGTTGAGGGCGACGCCCTCGAAGACGGCGCGCAGCAGATCCGACCGGTTCGTCTCGAGCGAGATGTTGAGGAACCCGGCACGCAGGTGGGGGTCGCCGACGGGCGCGCGCTCGCCGTACAGCCACGGCATGAACAGGACGCCGTTCGCGCCGGCCGGCACGGCAGGGATGATCCGGTCGAACGCGTCCCAGATCGAGCCCTCGTCCCGGCTGACGTGCCCCGCGCCGACCAGCGGGTCGTCGTACTCGACGACCTTGTCGCGCAGCCAGGTCAGGTTCGCGCCGGCCGTCGCCTGCAGCGCCGTCATGAGGTAGCGGCCCGGGACCGCGCACGGCACCGACGCGATCTGCGCGCGGACGTCGGTCTTCTTCCGTCGCACGTGCGCGGCGATCCAGGACGACGTGCCGAGGTAGAGGTGCGGCTGGTGGTCGCCGGTGGTGCCGGCGCCGACGGCGGCCGCCGTGTTGTCGATCGCGCCCGCGACGACGCGCACCGACGCCGGCAGCCCGAGGTGGTCGGCGGCGGCCGGCGTGAGCGTCCCGATGACCTCGGTGCACGGCACGATCGGCGGCAGCTTGGCCCGCTCGATCCCGCAGTCGGCGACGAGCGCGTCGGAGTACCGGACGGCGTCCGGGTCGCGGTTGTCCGTCACCCACGAGGTGAGGATCGAGTCGACGGTGGCGACCGTCCGCCCGGTCAGCCTGAGGTTCAGCCAGTCCAGCACGTTGAGGAACGTCGCCGTCCGCTCGTAGACCGCGGGCAGCTCGTCGCGCACGAACAGCATGTGCGCGGCCGGGTCCTTGCCGGTCGCCGACGGCATGCCGCCGGTCACGCGCAGCCAGCGCACGATCCGCCGCACCGAGATCCCGTCGTACGCCGGGAAGCCGCCGAACTGCCGCCGCAGCGCGCCCGCCCCCCGCATGTCGAGCCAGCCGATGCAGCGGGTCAGCGGCTCCCCCGCGGCGTCCACCGCGATCGTGCCCTCGCCCTGCGTCGAGCAGCAGACCGCGGTGACGGCGGCCAGGTGCGCGGGGTGCGCCCGGCCGAGGTCGGCGGCGACGTCGCGCAGCGCGTCCCACCACTCGAGCGGGTCCTGCTCCGCGCCGCCGCCGGGCAGGACGTGCAGCGGCACCGGCCGCTCCGCCCACCCGGTGACCGTGCCGTCGGCCGCCACGAGGGCGGCCTTCATCCCCGACGTGCCGAGGTCGACGGCGAGGATCTGCGGCGCGGGCGCTGCCACCGGTCAGACGCCCTCGACCTGCGCGAAGACCTGGTCGAAACGGGAGAGCGCGTCGTCGACGACGTCGTCGGTGTCGGCCATCGAGGTGTACATCCGCGACCCGGCGAGCGTGATGACGCCGTGCGCCGCGTACGCCGCGCCCATCTGCTCCATCAGCCGCTTGCGCCCCTTGTTCTCCTTGAGCAGCTTGAGCGGGTGGTGCATGTCCAGCAACATGACCCCACTGCACTCCAGGTGGACGATCGAGCCCTGGTTGTAGGCGACGTACGGGAGACCGTACCGGTCGATCAGGCGCTGCAGCCCGCGGGTGAGGCGGTCGCCGGCGCGGCCGGCGATCACCGGGGCGTTGGTGCGCGCCATCTCCTCGATCGCGAAGTAGCCCGCCGCGCAGGAGAGCGGGTTGGCCGACAGCGTGCCGCCGACCTGGATGTGCGCGCCGCTCTTGCCGTCGAGCCCGGAGCCGAACGCCGCCATGACGTCGGCGCGGCCGCCGACGCCGCCGGCCATCGGGTAGCCGCCGGAGACCGCCTTGCCGAACACCGTGAGGTCCGGCGTGACGCCGAAGTACCCCGCCGCGCCGCCGAGCCCGGTGCGGAAGCCGGTGACGACCTCGTCGAAGACCAGCAGCGCGCCGAACTCGTCGCACAGCTCGCGCACGTTCGCGTTGAAGTCCTGCGGGACCGGGCGCGTGCCGGACTCCGGCCCGAGCGGCTCGACGATGACGGCGGCGGTGCCGCCGCGCAGCCGGTTCTCGACCAGCTTGCGCCGTAGCTGCCCGAGGTCGTGCGGGAAGGTCTCGCGGGTGCGGGCTGTGGCGCCGAACGGGATGCCCTTGGCGTTCATCCGGAAGCTGCCCGGCACCCGCAGGCCGTAGACCATCGTGTCGGACCAGCCGTGGTACGCGCCGCCGACCTTGATCACCATCTTCTTGCCGGTGTGCGCGCGCGCCCCGCGGACGGCCGCCATCACGCCCTCGGTGCCGGACCCCAGCGAGCGGTACATCTCGACGTGCGGCATGTAGCGGTTGATGATCTCCGCCAGCTTGAGCTCGTACTCGTGGAACAGCCCGGTCACCGGCCCGGACTCGCGCACGACCTCGGCGACCTTCTCGTTCACCGGCCCGTAGTTGCTGCCGAGGAGCGTCGGCCCGCCGGCCTGCAGGAAGTCGATGTAGACGTTGCCGTCCCGGTCGGTCAGGTGCGCGCCGTGCGCCTTGTCGACCGCGAGCGGGAACGGGTAGTTGAAGGCCAGGTTGTGCTGGACGCCGCCCGGGATGCGCCGCTTCGCGCGGTCGGTGATCTCCTTGCTGGCGCGGCACTTCGTCTCGTAGTAGTTCAGGACGTCGAGCAGCGCGTCGTGCCGCAGGCCGCGGACCGGCTGCGCCACCAGGGCCTTGAGTCGGCGCATGGTGTCGTCGACGTCCGGGTAGTCGGTGATCGCGTACCCGAGCTGGGCCGACTCGGTGCCCGGCGTCTCGACAAGGCCCGCCTCCGGGACGACGGGGCCGGCCGCGGCGAGCTCGGCGGCCCTGGCGTCGGCGCTGGGCAGCTCCTCGTCGACCGGCACACGCTCCGGCGGGACGGACTCGGTGATCTGCGCCGCGATGCGCTTCTCGTCCTTGCGCAGCTTGGCGAACGCGATCTCGCGGATCGGTGCCGGGATCGTGTACACCTTGCCGGCCTCGGTCGTCAGCGCGAGCAGGTACGCGATCGAGACCTTCTCCAGAAGCGCCATGGTGAAGACCGCGCGGTCCGGGTCCGTACCCAGCGCCACGATGCCGTGGTTGGCGATGATGAACGCGTTGTCGCCGCCGGCGACCTTCTTCTGCACGTTCCTGGCGAGGAAGCCGGTGCCGGACGGCGCGTAGTCGACGATCGCGACCTCGCGCCCGAGGAACCGCACCTGCTCGTCGGTGAGCGCCGGGATCGGCCGGCGCAGGAACGCCAGCGCCGACGCGTACGGCTGGTGGGTGTGGACGATCGCGTTGACGTCGGGGCGCTCGCGGTACACGTTCGCGTGCATGCCGCACTCGATCGACGGCGCCAGGCCGGCGCCGGAGGCGTCGGGCACGTGCTTCCCGTCGAAGTCGACGATGCAGACGTCCTCGACCCGCATGCGGTCGTAGTCGTAGTTGCTCGGCGTGACGGCGTACAGCCGGTGGCCGGGGATGCGGACCGAGACGTTCCCCTCGGTCGCCTTCAGGTACCCCCGTTCGAGCATCGTTCGGCACATGTCGACGACGTGCTGGCGGGACGTGCGGTACTCCACGGCGGGCTCCCGGGGGTGTGGCTGGGCGCGGGTCGGATCGCCTGCTTTGCGCACGGGGCGTCCCTGTGCGCAGCTATCGATCGCAGGGACGCCCCGTGCGCAAAAAGGCATCGTCACGTCATCGTCGCGCCATAAGCGGGACAAGACACCGTCCCCGCGGGACCGACGATCGGCCTGGACTTTGTCACGACGTGACAGTCTGGAGGTGTGACCTCGCCCCCGCCCGCGGCACCCGCTCCCTGGCGCCGCCTGCCCGCGGACGTCGCCACGGCGCTGTGGCCCCGCCTGCCCGACGCCGTGCAGGCGGTCGCGGACGCCGTCACGGCCGCGACGCCGGCCTTCGCCACGATCGAGGACTCGAAGTCCGGCAAGTTCGACAGGGACGTCCGGACCGCCGTCCAGGTGGCGCTGGAGTGCTTCCTCGACCTCGTCGGCACCGACGAGCCGGCGCTGCCGCCGCACGTCCACGACGTGTTCGTGGCCCTCGGCGCCGCCGAGGCGCGGGAGGACCGCGGGCCCGAGGCGCTGCTCACCGCCCTGCGGACGGCGTCGCGGCTGATGCTCCGGATGGCGTACGAGTCGCTGGCGCGTGTCCGCCCGGTCGGCACCGGGGAGCTGCTGGACCTGTCGGAGGCGACCAGCGCGTACGTCGACGAGCTCGCGGCGGCCAGCACGGACGGGTATGCGCTCCAGCTCCGCGAGCAGGCCGGCGAGGGCGACCGGCGGCGCCGGGAGCTGGCCGAGCTGCTGCTGCGCGGCGGTGCGCCGGAGAGCGTCGTCGCGGCGGCCGCCGCCGGGATCGGCTGGCGGTCGCTCGGCGCCCGCGACGGCATCGTCCCCGTCCTGCTCCCGCCGGACCAGGCGCGGGACGCGCGCTTCCGGTACGGCGCGGACGGCGTCGTCGTCGAGCGGGCGCGGGACGCCGTCCTGCTGCTGCGGGCGGGGCCGCGGGCGGCTCGGCCCCAGCTCGCGGAGGCGCTGCAGGGCCGCGGCGCCGTCGTCGGGCCGGCGCTGCCGTGGGCGCAGGTGCCGGAGGCCCTGCGACTGTCGGAGCTGGCGAGCCGGCTCGTCGGCGACCCCGTCGCCGATCCCGGCGGTCGTG
>Ga0081539_10007034_pt1 | contig 10426 bp, 10 predicted proteins | sample TabmetS4T2R2_FD_71023 | JGI IMG/M metagenome (GOLD analysis project Ga0081539, IMG submission 71023) | Tabebuia heterophylla rhizosphere microbial communities from the University of Puerto Rico - S4T2R2 | ecosystem: Host-associated > Plants > Roots > Rhizosphere ... | reverse complement strand
GACCGTCGCAGCAGTCAGTCCGGCAGCTTGCGCGGTAGCCCGAAGCGCGGGAGCACGCTGTTGTCGAAGCGGGTGATGGCGCTGATCTGGTCGCCGGCGAGGGTGAGCACGAGCAGTCCCATTGCGTGGAAGACGCGGCCGCCCGGATCGCGTACGTACAGCCCGAGGGCGGGTTGGCCGTTCGCCCCAGTGGCGACGACGCGGTGTCTGCGTCGCTGTTGCAGGGTGACGGCGGCGAGGAAGCGTGCGGCCAGCTCGCGGCCGTGGTATTCGAGCGGCGGCATCGCGAACTGCACGTCCTCGCTGAGGAGGGCGACGATGCCCTCGACGTCGCTCGACTCGAAGGCTCGCGTGAGCCGCTCGACGAGCTTCCGTTCAGCGGCCGAGTGCGGCGGTGGGGGCGGTTCGCCATCGGCGGGCGGCAGCTGATGCCCGAGCGTGGCTCGGGCTCGCTTGAGCGCGCTTGTCACCGACTCGGTGGTGGAGTCGAGCATGTGCGCGACCTCGTTGGCGTGGTAGCCGAGCACGTCGCGCAGGATCAGGACGGCGCGCTGACGCGGCGGCAGAAGCTGCACGGCCGTCACGAAGGCGAGCGAGATCGCTTCCCTGGCTTCGTAGCGGGCCTCCGGGCCGGGCGGGTCATCAGTTAGTCCTTCGAGGAGAACGTCCGGGTAGGGCTCCAACCAGACGACCTCGCCCAGGCGGCTCGGCTCCGGGAGGTCGAGCTCGCGCGGGATCTCCCTCCGTAGGCGGCGGCTAGCGGAACGCAAGGCGTTCAGGCAGCGGTTCGTGGTGACCCGGTAGAGCCAGGTGCGGATCGAGGCGCGTCGCTGGAAGCCGCCAAGCCCCTGCCAGGCCGCGAGTAGGGCCTCCTGCAAGGCGTCGTCGGCGTCGTCGGGCGAGCCGAGGATTCGGTAGCAGTGGACGTGCAGCTCGCGCCGGTAGGGGTCGACGAGTTGGCGGAACGCTTCTTCATCCCCGGCCGCCGCCCTGGAGATCAGGTCCGTGGTCACGCTGCCATCGTGGCATCCCGCCCCTCGTTCGATCGCTGCACTCGAACGAGTAGACGCTGCGCGGGGAGAAAACTGGGCGCCGCCTTCACCGCCCAGTTCGCGGTCCGCGTGGTGTCCACCTAATCGAGAGCAACGCGATCCCTTCAAAGGAGGAGTCCAATGTCTGTTCAGCAGATGTCAGTCCAACAGGACTCGCCGGCCGTCGCCGTCGCCCGCGCCCATGCGGAGGCATGGAGCAACCACGACTGGGAAACGGCGCGAGCGAGCCTGGCGGCCGACGTGCACGTCACAGTGACGACGACGCAACCGACGATGGCGGCCACCGATCTCAGCGGCGCCGACAACTACATGCGGGGCCTGATCGAGTTCGCGCAGGCGGTCGTGCCCGGCAGCGCGCGCGTGCTCGCGAGCGTCGGCGACGAGCGCAACGCGCTGCTCCTGGTGACCGTCGAGGCGGACTTGGGCGGGGGAAAGGTGACGCTGCCGGCGGCGCGGCTCTACCTGCTCGACGAGGACGGCAAGATCGAGGCCGAGCAGGTCGTCTTCTACGCGGCTTCCGATTGAGCGAAAGTTCGGCCAGGTGAAACCGGGAAAGGGCGGCGGCAGCGAGGGCGCGGCCTTCTCGCTGTTCGGCGAATGGCTCCAGGGACGCCGGATCGAGCTCGTCCCGAACGAGCACGTCGTCCAGGCCTGGCGCTTAGGTAAGTGGGATCCCGGCGTCCACTCAATCGCGCGCTTCACCTTGCAGCGCGAGGGTGATCGAACGAAGCTTGTGGTCGATCACGAGGCCTACCGGTGACGGCCGCGTGACCGATATCTGGACGCAGTTCGACGGCGTCGGGATGATGCAGCAACTCGGCGCCATCCCCACCTGAGCGGCCCGTCCTGAGGGGCCCCCGGCGAGGCACGAATCGCAACCGTCGGCAACGCACCGCAACGCTCACTGGCTCGACTTCCGTCAGCAACGAGAGGAGGGTTCCATGCACAAGTACGCCCTTGCCGTTCCTGTCCTACCCGGCAGGAGCGCGCAGGAGCCCGCGCGCGCCTACCTCGAGGACATGGACGGCTATCTCCAATCCCGGCATCAGATGGGGGTGGCGCTCGAGCGCGTGTACCTGATGCCGACTCCGACGGGTGAGTTCGTGATCATCTACATCGAGTCCAACAAGGACTTCGTCCGGGGCTCGCCGATTCTCGGCAGCTCGATCCTGCCGGCCGACATCAGGTTCCGCCAGCTGCTGAAGGAGGTCCACGGCTTCGACCTCGACGCGCCTCCGGCCGGGCCGCCGCCGGAGCTCATCGCCGAGTGGCGGGACCCTGACGTCCATCTACGCAAGGCCGGCCTCGCCTTTGTCGCGCCGCTCTAGGCCGGGAAGAACGAGGCCGGGCGTGCATTCGCCAAGGAGGCGTTCAAGGACCGGGTCGACGAGCTCACGGTTTCGCGCCGAAAGCTCGGCGAGAGCGGCCAGGTGGTCGTCTTCAACTCGACCCCCCGGGGCGATGTGCTCGTCGTCTACCACGAGGGCGATGACCCGGCGGAGGCGAACCGCAGGTTCGCTGCGTCGCAGGACCCGTTCGACGTCTGGTTCAAGGAAGAGTGCAAGAAGATCTTCCCCGAGTACATCGACCTCAACGTGCCCCTGCCCCCGATCCAGAAGATCTGGGACCGGCAGCCGCCTATTGCGGCCGTCTGACCTGAACAGGGGCCGAAACCCCGGGAGGCGGTGGCGCGGGTCTTGCAGAACTTCTGGTCCTCACTCGAGTGGTGATTCGAGCCGCGAACGCGAGTCCGTTCTTCCCTTTTCGTGGGTCGGGTTGTCGCACGTGCGAAGCAGCGAACACACCCGGCTTCTCGCCGAGGTCGCGCGTTCGAGTTCCGTCGCTCCCCCAAGGCCGTGGTTGTTGCCATGTCCAGCAACACAGCGCGGACACAAAACGGACACATCAGAAACGACACGCGCGACGTCTCGCGACGCATCCTCAGCTTCCTGACTACACCGATTTGCAGGAGAAACCGCGGCGCGGATGACCGCGCGTGTACGCACGTACCCCTCTCAAACTTCCATGGGAAGGAGGGGGTCTCCGGTTCGAGTCCGGAAGAGGGCTCTGCAAAAGCGCCGCAGATTGGCGCTTTTCTGGTCAGACGCACTTGCTCTACACGCAGCGTGCGGTAGGTATGGAGCCGTTAGCCAGCGGTCGAGGATGTCGAGCGCCCAGCGGGTGGAACTCGCGTCGCGCTTCGCAACGACCTCGTCGAGGCGGCCCTCGGACAGATCGAAGTCGAACATCGCCCGCTGTCTGGGTCCGGCCGAAACGGCCGGACCCAGACGAGATGCGACGTTACGGGTTCGTCTTCGGGTGGAAGTACTGGCGGCACTCCCACGCCGAAGCGTCGTTCACGCTTCCCTGGCTCGGCTTGTAGCGGGCTTGCTCGGGATACGGGCAGAGCAGGAAGGTCCGGGCGGGAAGGCTCGCCGACGTGGGGCGACTGGTGAGGAGCTGCTCAGGCGGAATGCCCTGCTCGACCCACTTCACGAGCGCTTCGAACGCCTTTGGCTGGACGTCCTGGGGACCGACGCCGCCGCCGCAATGGGCGGTGCCGGGCGCGAGGAACAGGCGCGCAAAGTGCCGTGTCTTGCCCCAGCTGCCCATGGTGCGCCAGATGTCGTCGTAGAGATTGATGAACTCCTGGTAGCCCGCGCCGTGGTCGCTGGTGTCGGCGTAGAAGATGATCTTCCCGCCCTTGGCGTTGAAGCGGAGCAGCTCCGCGGGCGTGGAGCGCGGCCAGCTGTAGGCGTTGTGCACGAGCATGAAGTAGTCGAGCTGGCTCTGGTCAGTGAAGTCGAAGTCGTTCACGAAGTCGAAGTTCGCGCCGAAGTAGGCGCGGAAGACGGCATTCCCGAAGCCGTACGCCGCCGGATTCGGGCTCGTCACGCTCCACTGGTCGGGCGGGAGCGAGCCCATGAACCACTGCGACCACGCCGTCGTCTGGGTGATCGGATAGCCCGGGAAGATGAAGCCCGTGTAGGGCTCTCGCCCGTCGGGGCTCTTCAGGTCGGACATGATCACCTTGATCCACGACAGCTGCGCCTGCGTGAGGAATGGGAGGATCGCGGGGAGGTCGTCGAACTTGATCACGCTTGGATCCCAGACGATCCCGTCCACCGCACCGTCCGTCGCGTCGTACTTCGCCGTCACCGCCGCGTCGACCTGCGCCAGTTGCGCCGGCGAGATCCACGCGTCGGGGTGCAGCTTCCCGTACTGACCGATCCGTGCCTGTTGCGGATAGCTGACCCCGGAGCCGGGAGCACCGGAAACGACGCCGTCGAAGTCCTCCGGATGGTTCGTCGCGACGGTCAAGCCGAGGCGGCCGCCGCCGGAGCACCCGACGGCGTACCTGAACATCTTCGGCACGTTGTAGTAGCCCTTCGTGATCGCCTGCGTCGAGACCGCGGTGAGGTGGGTTCCGCGCCAGGCCTGGTCGAGGGACTTCGCCTTGTCCGACAGGTAGGTGTAGACCGGGAACCGGTCCTGGTTGCCGGTGTCGGTCCCGGCCACGGCGTACCCGGCCGAGAGCAGGTTCGCCGGGGGATTCGGCACGAAGCCCGAGTTGCCGCCCGAGTTGATCATGTAGTAGCGCCCCGCGTAGTCGTCGGGCAGCGCGACCATGAAGTTGACCTGGTTCGGACCCGGATTCCGGCTGATGAGGAAGCCGTCCGCCCGGCAGTAGGGCACGGGCGTCGTCAGCTTCTGGGCCGTGACGATGGTCGTGTCCACCGGCGCGAAAGACTGCAGCGTCGAAACGTCACATGCGGCAATGGCGACTCCACCGGACCCTGCGGTGACGGCCCTGGCAACCCGCGGGGCCTTGGAGGACCGATCCTGCGCCGTTGCCGCTCCGGCGGCGAGGGCGGCGAGCACGAACAGGGCGAGCGCAAGCGCGCGCCCCTTGGCCACTCGTTCCATCACGCCTCCTTCTCAACGTCGGGCTGGCTTCTCAACGTCGGGCCTGGAGACTAAGTGAGTTCAATTCAGAAGTCAACGCTCGTACCGATGCCCTCCGGGCTCCGGCGCTACTGGGAGGGCGGTCCGACGGTCCCGGGTGTCAAGCCCGATCGGCCGCCGTCGACCGTGAGCACCGCGCCGGTGATGTAGGACGCGTCCTCCGACGCAAGGAACGCGACCGCTGCCGCGACCTCCGCGGCCTCGGCAACGCGCCGGAGCGGCGTGACCTCGAGCACGCGCGCAACCCTCTCTGGGTCGATCGCCGGGTCGGCCACCGCGGCCCGCGCCACGCTGTTGACCCGGATCCCGAACGCCGCCAGCTCGTGCGCCATCACATGCGTGAGGGGGATCAGGCCGCCCTTCGCTGTCGAGTAGGCGGGCACGCTCGGGTTACCAAGCATCCCATCCACAGAGCCGAGATGCACGACCGCCGGCTCGCGTCCAGCGCGGAGGAGCGGCAAGAACGCCTTCGTGCACACGAGCGGCCCCAGGAGGTTCACGCGGATGCTCTCCTCCCACACGGCGAGCTCCGAGTCCTCGATGCTCGTCCAGTCGAGGGCAACGTGGCAGTTGACGAGCACGTCGACGCTCGTCCCACACCGGACTGCAGCCGTCCGCATCGCATCCGGGTCGGCAATGTCGTGATCCGACTCCCCCACCACTTGGACTCGGGCGCCCTCGGTCGCGAGACGCTCCGCGCACGCTCGTCCGATCGCGTTGTCGGCGCCGACGACGACAGCCGTCCGTCCGTCGAACCGGTCCACGCACGAATTCTTGCAGACTTGCTGACTCGAACTCACTTTGATACATGTTTCCCGTGGCTCGCATCACCGCTCTCGAGCCGAACCAGTTACCGCCGGAGCTCCGCGAGCGCGCAGGCGTCGACAGCCGGGCCCAGCTCGGCTCCCTGGCCGTCTGGGCCCTGCAACCCCGACTCGCCTCTGCACTGCTCGACCTCAAGCTCGTGCTGGCCTCGCTGTCGCTGCCACCCCGCCTGGCAGAGCTCGTGAGGCTCCGCGTCGCGTTCCACAACCAATGTCGCAGCTGCATGGCGCTCCGGAGCATCGATGCGATCCAGGACGGCCTGACCGAGGACCTCGTCTGCGAGCTCCGTGCTCCTGAGGAGTCGGACGATCTGGACGAGCGCGAGCGAGCGGCGCTCGAGTACGCCGACAAGCTCTCCATCGCCCACCACTCCATCGACGACGCGCTCTTTGTCCGCCTGCGCGAGCACTTCACGGAGGAAGAGCTCGTCGAGCTGGGCGCGTTCATCGGCTTCTGCATCGGCTTCGGCCGTGTCGCGATGTCCTGGGACCTCGTCGACGACCTTCCCGACGGCCTCCGTGAGTCGGGCGTCGTCGGCCCGTGGGACGCCGATGGCGGCGTCCTTCGCACGGCCTAGATCGCATGAGCAGTGCGCCGTGACGACCGAGTTCTGGCGCATGGGTGCGACACCGGTGCCGAGCGCCGACATGGCCGCGTTCGCACACAGCCACGAGGAATGGGGCTGGGACGGCCTTGCCGTCGGAGAAGCGCACGGTCTGTTGCCAGACCCGTATGCGGTGCTTGCCGTCGCCGCAACGGGCACGTCGCGGCTGAAGCTCGGCACCGCCGTCGCGGTGCCGCTGCGCGATCCGCTGCTCGCGGCCGGTGCGATGGCGACGTTGCAGGGCCTCTCGCGCGGTCGCGCGAGCTTCTCCATCGGTCGTGGGGACGGCGCGATGAAGGTTCTGCGCCGCGGGCCGATGCCCGTTGCCGAGTTCGAGTCGTACGTCCGGCGGGTGCGGTCGTACCTGCGCCGCGAGGAGGTCGAGTCCGAGGGTGTCGCCTCGACGATCTCGCGTGCCGACGACATCGATCCGTCGCTCGCACTGCCGCCGCCGCCGCTGAACATCGCCGCGACGGGACCGCGGACGATCGAGGTCGGGGCTCGTTGGGCCGACGGCGTGAGCTTCTCCCTCGGCGCGGACGTGGAGCGGCTCACACGCGCCATCGACGCGACGCGCAGCATCTGTCGCACGGTCGGTCGCGACCCGGGCTCGGTCGCCCTCGGCTGCTACGTCCAGGTCGCCGTCGTCGACGAGCACGACGACTCGGCACGGGAGGCGATCCGCGGTCTCGTCGTCACGCATGCGCGCTTCTCGGGGTTCGAGCCGAAACCCGTCGGCGAGGTGGCCGGAGATGCACACGGCCGCTACCGCGCATCGGTGGAGCGGATGGAGGCTGTGTACCGCGACCTGCGCGGCGGCGTCTCCCGGACGCCGGGCGGACGGCCGGGCGAGATCGACTTCTATCCGCCCGACGCCGGCGCTGACGACCTTGTCGACACGTTTGCGATCGCCGGCCGCCCCGAGTACTGCGCCGCGCGGCTGCAGGAGCTCGTAGACCTCGGTCTGCAGTGCATCTACATCGGGACGCGCGCAGTCGGCGTCGACCTGGACGAGCGCAATGCCGAGCGCATCGGCCGCGAGGTGCTGCCGCTCCTGGCCGGGACGCGGAGCGACGCGCAGCCGGTCTCGACGTGAAGGCCGTCCGGCTCGAGGCCTGGGAAGCTGCGCCCGCGTTCGTCGACGTCTCCGTCCCGGAGCCCGGCCCGGGCGAGGTCCTGCTCGAGGTCACCGCCGCAGGGCTGTGCCACAGCGATCTGCACATCCTCGACTGGCCGGCGGGGACGTTGCCGTGGGAGCTGCCGTTTACCCTCGGTCACGAGAATGCCGGCTCGGTCGTCGCGCTGGGGGACGGCGCCAGGGGGGTCGAGGTCGGCGACCGCGTCGTCGTGTACGGCCCATGGGGGTGCGGGTCGTGCGCACACTGCGCGCGCGGCGCGGAGAACCTCTGCCCGTCGCGCGGCGGACGCGGCGCGGGCTGCGGCCTGGACGGCGGGCTGGCGGAGTACCTGCTCGTGCCGTCCGCGCGCTACCTCGTTCCAATCGGGGGCCTCGACCCCGTGCAGGCCGCGCCGCTGACGGACGCAGCGCTCTCGCCGTATCACGCCGTCAAGGTGAACCTCGACGTTCTGCGGCCGGGCTCGACCGCGGTCGTGATCGGGATCGGCGGCCTGGGCCATGTCGCGGTGCAGCTCGTGCGCGCCCTCTCCCCCGCCCGCGTCGCGGCGATCGACGTACGGGCGGCGGCACGCGACCTTGCGGTCAGGCACGGCGCGGACCTCGCGCTCGACGGAGCCGAGCTCACCGGTGCGGATGCCCGGGACGCCCTCGGCGGACAGGCTGACCTCGTGCTCGACTTCGTCGGCTCCGACTCGACGCTCGCGCTGGCGGTCGACGTGCTCGCGGCGGGAGGACGCCTCGTCGTCGCAGGTCTTGCGGGCGGGTCGTTGCCCAAGCCGGTTGCCGAGCTCCCATTCGACGCCTCCGTGAGCCGACCGTGCTGGGGCACCCTGCCCGAGCTGCGAGAGGTCGTCGAGCTCGCCCTCCGGGGAGCGATCACGATCGAGACGGAGCGGCTGGGCCTCGCCGATACGCTTGCGGGCTACGACCGCCTACGGAACGGCTCGGTCGCGGGCAGGGCGGTGGTCGTCCCCGTGAGCTCCGGCAGCTGAGCCGCGGCCCAGGCGCGCACCTCGCCGCGATTGAACTCGCCGAACTCCGTGCGAGGGATGCTGTCCGCGAAGAGCAGCGCCTCGGGGAGCACCTCTTTCGACAGCCCTCGCGCGAGCAGGAAGTCGCAGAGCTCGTCGAGCTGGGGCCGCTTCCCTCGGCGCGGCACGACGACCGCGACTGCGCGTTCGCCGAGGCGCGGGTCGGGTGTTCCGACGACGATCACCTCCGCGAGGTCGGCGTGTTCGGAGAGAAGGTCCGAGACCTCGATCGCGTCGATCATCAGACCACCTCGGCGCACGATCTCCTTGATCCGGCCCTCCCAGCGTAGGTAGCCGCCGGGGTGCTCGGCGAGGAGGTCGCCTGTCTTGTAGAGACCGTCCGCGGTGATCCGCGCCTCCGTCAGCTCTGGCTGGCCCATGTAGCCCATGAAGAACGAGGGCGCCCGGCAGAGGTACTCGCCCGGGGTGCCGACGGGGACACGCTCGCCGCTCTGCGGCTCGACGATGCGGTACTCGACGCCGGGGAACACGACGCCGTCGAAACGAAGCCGCTGCTCCGGCGGATCGTGGACCGGGGAGACAGCATGCCCCATGCACTCCGACAGGCCGTAGCAGCGGACGATCGGAATCCCGTAACGCTGCTCCACTCCCTCGTACAGATGGTCGGGCCCGGCGCCCGAGAGGATCAGCCTCATCGAGGCGAGGAGCGGCTCGACCCCATCCGGGAGCTCGAGCAGGTCGAACATGTGCGTCCCGACCGTAATGCAGTACGTCCCGCCGTACTCGGCGATCGCCTCGGCAACGGGAAGCGGCCGCCAACGGGCGATTGGCAGCACGGACGCGCCGAGCAGCATCGGCATGTAGATCTCGAAGAGCGACCCGCTCGCGTGGCCGTAGGGGCCGAACGCGACGTGGACGTCGCGCTCGGTGAACTCGCACGCGGCGGCCATCTCCCGCGCCGCCCAGACTAGGGCGTTCTCGTACAGAAGGACGCTCTTCGGACGTCCCGTGGTGCCGCCGGTCGAGAGCACGAGCGACGCGCGGCCCGGGTCCCACGCCCGCTGGTCGATCTCGGGCCCCCTTTCGGCCGCCTCCTCGAAGGAGCCGCCGGTGACGAGCACGGGGCCGTCTTCGGCCCGCTTGCGCAGGTCGGCGAGCGCATCCTTCCAGTCGTCTCGTTCGAGCAGGTCCGCCTGGAGTACCACGCCCTGCGCGCCGACCTGCTCGGCGATGTTGAGCGCGAGTGTCGGCGAGATCCGCGTGGAGAATGGTGCGAGACCGACGCCTGCGATCGAACCGGCCACGCCGAGCGCGACGCCCTGCCACGAGTTCGAGAGAATGGCGAGCACGAAGTCACCGGGGGCAACGCGCTCCGCAAGCGTTCCGGCAACACGGCGCGCCGCCTGCCACAGCTCGCCGTACGTGAGCGGTCGCGGCCCCGTGACAGCGAGGCGGTCAGCGTCCCGGTCGGCCCAGTCGCGGACGATCTCGGCGAGCGTTCGATCCTCCCAGTCCCCGCGCCTGCGGTACTCGTCCTGGAGCGCGACCGGAAGGAGCGGGTGTGGGCTCGGCGTCGTCGCGGCGCGAGGCACGTCGACCACTGTATTGACTTCACTTCAGATCGGTCAAACGTCGAGCCCTGCGCCAACGCCTACGGCATGTGGAGGCCGCCGTTGACGCTGATCACCTGGCCCGTGACGTACGAGGCCGCGTCCGAGCAGAGGAATGCAACGACGGCGGCGATCTCCTCGGGCTTCCCGATTCGGCCGAGCGGTATGCGGCGCAGCAGCGGCGCGATTCTGTCTGGGTGCGCCTCGCGGAAGGCCGCCATCAGCGGCGTCTCGGTCGG
>Ga0081539_10007033_pt1 | contig 10429 bp, 10 predicted proteins | sample TabmetS4T2R2_FD_71023 | JGI IMG/M metagenome (GOLD analysis project Ga0081539, IMG submission 71023) | Tabebuia heterophylla rhizosphere microbial communities from the University of Puerto Rico - S4T2R2 | ecosystem: Host-associated > Plants > Roots > Rhizosphere ... | reverse complement strand
CCGGCTCCTCGCGCAACGGCTGCAGGCGCGCTGGAAACAGCCGGTCGTGGTGGAGAACCGCGGTGGCGCCGGCGGCGCGATCGGCCTCGACGCGGTGGCGAAGGCGCCGCCCGATGGTCACACGATCACCGTGAACGTCAACTCGACGCTGACGCTGCCGCTTTTCTTCAAGATCGACTTCGACGTCCTGGAGAGCTTCACGCCGATCACGCTGCTCGCCCAGAACATCTTCGCGCTGGTCGTGCACCCTTCGGTGCCGGCGAAGAACTTCGCCGAGTTCCTCGACTGGGCGAAACGCGAAGGCGCAAGAGCGAACTACGGCTCGCCCGGCAACGGTACGCATCACCACCTGATGATGGAATCACTGAAGCTGCGCACCGGGCTCACGCTTACGCACATCCCCTACAAGGGCTCGGCACCGGCCTTCACCGACCTGATCGGCGGCCAGATCGCCACCATGTTCGTACCGCTCGGGACCATGCTCTCGCTCGGGGCCAAGATCCGGCCGATCGGCGGCTCGGCGCGCGAGCGCTCGCCGCTCGCGCCGGACCTGCCGTCGCTGCATGAGCAGGGTCGCAGTTCGCCAATGAGCGGCTTCGACTATTTCGCCTGGTTCGCGGCGTGGGGGCCGGCCGGCATGAGCGCCGACATCGTCAAGCGCTACCACAGCGCGCTTCAGGAGATCTTCAACGCGCAGGAGATGCGTGAAGCGCTGGCCAAGCACGGCGCGAGCGTGCGCCTGAGCACGCCGCCGGAACTCGACCGGCTGAATCGCGCCGACTTCGCGACACTTGCCAAGCTGGTCAAGGACGCGAAGATCAAGGGCGACTAATGGGAAATGGGGACAGACCCCTTTAGATCGGGCCTGTCCCCATTTGGAATAAGAGGGGACAGGTCGGGAGCGACCTGTCCCCGTACTGCAAGGCGACGGCCCCGGGGAGGGGGAACCGTCACCGGTACTGCGGGAGAGACTTACGCGACCTTGCGCTGGTACGCGGTCTGTGCCTTGTCGAGCATGGAGATCTCGCCGGAGAGCTCCGCGCCTTCCTCGACCTTGATCTTGGCGTAGCGGATCTTGCCGGACACCTTGCCCGCGCCGTAGATGACGAGCTGCTTCCTCACGGTGAGTTCGCCTTCGAACCGGCCATGGATCTCGGCGTTGTCGACCGCGATCGTGCCCTGGAAGACGCCATTCGGCGTGATCTCGAGGACGCGCGAGTCGAGCGTCGCCTCAACGCGGCCTTCGACGATCAGCGTGTCGCAATCGCTGATCTCGACGCCTTTCAGCTTGATATCGGGACCGACGACCAGCTTCGCTTCCTTGCGGTCGCCGGTGAGAGCGGCGGTGCTGGTCGGCATCGTGGCTTCTACGTCAGTGTTTGCGGCCGGCGCGGGAGCAGCGGTGACTGCCTGGCTCGGACGGAAAAGGATGTCATCGCGCTTGTCATCGCGGCGCTCGTCGCGTTTACGGAAGAACCCGTCTTTCTGTAGCACTCTCTGCTCCCTATGTGTAGTAAAGGAAAGGACAGCCGGTCCCTATAGGCACGAACCATACCTGCGGCTAAGTCCTTGACCGCGCACGCTTCGACCTCAGGAGCTGGAACCTCGACTGTCGGGCGGCGGCGACGAGAAAACAGGTAGTTCTTCCGCTACATTCGCGCGCGCACTGTCGGGCTACGGCTACGCCGCGGCGAAATCGCGCAGCAAGCGTCCCGGCAGCTTGTCGCTGGGGCGGACACCCGTCGAGTCGACGATGCGCTCACCGTTCACCCAGACGCCATGCACGCCGAGCGCGTCAGCGGTGAGGCGCGGCTGACCGGCGGGCAGGTCGAAGACCCGGCGATTCGGCGTGCGGTTCACGGCTCGAGGGTCGAAGAGCAGCAGGTCGGCGTGAAAGCCGGGGACGAGAGCGCCGCGCTCCTTGATGCCGTAGATCGCCGCCGGCTGGCCGGCGAGGCGCCACGCCGCCTCCTCGAGGCGCAACGCGCCGAGCTCGCGCGTCCAGTGGCCGAGCAAATGCAAGCCGAAGCCCGCGTCGTTGAAGAAGGTGAGATGCGCCCCCGCGTCCGAGAGCGAGACCAGCGCATGCCGGTCGGCGAGGAGCCGCCCGACCGCCGCTTCGTCGGAATTGAGCAGCAGCGCGCTGAACACCGTCTCGAGGTCCTCGGCCGCCGCGAGATCGAGCATCGCATCGAGCGGATCGCGGCGCGCCGCGGCCGCAATGTCGGCGATCGTGCGGCCCTCGAGCTCGCGCCGCGCCGATTGCACCACCTGCACCTTCTGCCATTCGCCGTTAAAGAGGCGAAAGGTCGCCGGCCGCGAAATCTCCTCGCGTACCGCCGCGCGAAACGCGGGGTCGGCGAGCTTGCGCTTGTACGCCTCGCCTTTCAGCGGCAGCGCTTCCTGCCACGCCGCGAGGCCCTCGAACGTATACGGTGAGCGCAGCGTGAAATCCATCGACAGCGGACAGCACGAGACGGCACCCACCAGTCGATGCCCGCGCCCGTTCGCGGCGGCGATGGCGCGCATGTCGGCGAAGACGGCGTCGGGCGCGGTGCTGCTGTGAAGAAGCGCCGCCACCACGACCGGACGCGCCGTGTCTGCCGCAAGCCGCTCGAGAAACGCCATCGGCGTGTGGCCGCCTTTGGTGAGCATGAAAAGGCCGCGGCCGTGCTCGCGCAGCGTGCCGACGAGCGCGGCGAGCTCGGCGTCATCGGCGAGACGCGACGGCATCGGCCGGCCCTCGGCGCCGTTGTGCGCGGGCGAGGTGCTGGTGGCAAAGCCGATCGCGCCTGCGCGCAGCGCCTCGAGCACGAGCGCGCGCATCTTCGCGACTTCCGCCGGCGTCGCGGCGCGCTCGGTCGCCGCCTCGCCCATCACATAGGTGCGCACGCTTGAATGCCCGACGAACGCGGCGATGTTGATGGCAGCACCGCCGCGCTCGAGCATGTCGAGATATTGCGGCACGCTCTCGAACTCCCAGCGGATGCCGGCACGCAGCGCCTCGAGCGACATGCCTTCCACCTGCGTCAGGTTGCGCATGATCCGCTCGCGGTCCGCCGCACGGCAGGGCGCGAGGGTGAAGCCGCAGTTGCCGATCACCGCAGTGGTGACACCGAGCGCCGGGGAGGGCGACACCCACGGATCCCAGGTGAGCTGCGCGTCGTAGTGCGTGTGGTTATCGATGATGCCCGGCATCAATGCGAGCCCGTCGGCATCGATCGCCTCTCGCGCCCCGCCATCGCCCTCGCCGACAGCGGCTATGCGCCCGTTCGCCACCGCGAGAGCGCCGCGCCGCGGCGGCGAGCCGAGCCCATCGAGGATGAGCGCGTTGCGGATGATGAGGTCGACCACCGCGGCTGAGTATACTGGCCCGCCATGCTCGATCTCGGCCTCGAGGGCAAGATCGCCATCGTTACCGGCGCCGCGCGCGGCATCGGTGCCGCGAGCGCCAAGCTCTTCGCCGAGCATGGCGCGAACGTCGTCTCGCTCGACCTCAGCACCGGCTGCGACGTCACCGACGAGCGTGCGGTGGTCCGCGCCTTTGCCGATGCGGCGCGCGAGTATGGCGGCATCGATATCCTGGTGAACAACGCCGGGCGCGCGAACCGCAAGCCCGCGACCGAGCTCAAGCGCGAGGAATGGCAAGCGGTGGTCGAGCTCAATCTCACCGCTGTCTTTCTTTGCGCGCGCACCGCCATGCCGTACATGAAGAAACGCGGCGGCGGCGCAATCGTCAACCTCGCGTCGATAATGGGCTTCTCCGGCGGCATCTTTCCGAACGCTTCCTACCAGGCGACCAAGGGCGCGGTGGTGAATCTGACGCGCGCGCTCGCGCTCGAATGGGCGGCTGACAACATCCGTGTCAACGCCGTCGCGCCGACCTTCGTGCGCACCGACTTCACCACGCCGATCTTCTCGAGCGCCGAGCTCACCGCGCGCGTCATGCAGCACACACCGCTCGGCCGTCTGCCCGAGCCGGAAGAAATCGCCGCCGCGATCCTCTACCTCTGCAGCCCGGCCGCGCGCTGCATCACCGGCATTACGCTGCCCGTCGACTCCGGTTTCCTCGCGCGCTGAATTCGGGGCCAGGACCGCAATTATTCGAGGACCCCATGCCCGTCACTTTCCCCAACGAGAGCCCCAAATACCGCACCGAGCGCAACAAGCTGCTCGAGGCCGAGCTTGCGCTTCGCCGCGAGCTGGAGGCGCTTGCTGCCCAGCGGCGAAAACTGCCGCTCGGCGGCGAGGTGCCGCAGGACTATGCGTTCGTCGGCGAGCGCGGATCCGTCCGCATGGCGCAGCTCTTCGAGCGGAGCGCTACTCTCGTCGCCTACAGCTTCAGTTCTCGCCGCAGATGAAGAACGCCTGCCCGATGTGCACGTCGTTCCTCGACGGCCTGGACGGCAGCGCGCGGCACATCAACCAGCGCACGAACCTCGTCGTTATCGCCAGCTCGCCGATCGAGCGCATCGCCGAATTTGCGCGCAGTCGGGGCTGGCGCCATCTTCGTCTGCTGTCATCGGCCGGCACGACCTACAACCGCGATTACCACGGCGAGAACGAGAAGGGCGCACAGCTGCCGGTGATGAACGTCTTCGTTAAGAAGGACGGGAAGGTGCGCCACTTCTACGGCAGCGAAGTGCGCTACGCGCCGGAGAAGAAGGGCCAGAACGCGCGGCACAACGACTTGATGTGGCCGCTTTGGAACGTGCTCGACCTCACGCCCGAGGGGCGCGGCAGCGACTGGTATCCGAAGCTCGAGTACAGCGAGCGCGCATGACGACGCGTCGGACGTTTGTCGCCGCGATCGGTGCGCTCGCATTGCCGACGACCGTATTCGCGCAGCCGGCGAGCGACAGGCCGTTGCGCCTCGGCTTCCTCGGCACCGGCTCTGCGACCGGCATGGCGCCGTGGGTCGATGCTTTTCGCGACGGCCTGCGCGAGCTCGGCTACATCGAAGGCAAAAACCTCTCGATCGAGTACCGCTGGGCGGACGGCAATTATGCCAAGGCGCCGGCGCTCGCGGCGGAGCTCGTGCGAATGAAAGTCGATGTGCTGGTCACCCACGGCACGCCGGGCACGCGCGCGGCGAAGGAGGCGACCACCACCATTCCGATCGTCATGGCGACGGCCGGCGACGCGGTGCTGGTCGGACTGGTGAAAAGCATCGCGCAGCCCGGAGGCAACGTCACCGGATCGACGTTCTTCAATCCCGAGATCGCCGCCAAGCGCCTCGAGCTCATCAAACAGGCGCTGCCGCGCGCCTCTCGCGTCGGCGCGTTGATCAATCCGGACAACGCGGCCATGGGGCCAGTCCTGCAAGCGATGGAACCGACGGCGCGCAAGCTGAATCTCGAGCTGCAGCGCTTCGGCGCCAGCCGTGCCGACGAACTCGAGGCGGCATTTTCGGCGATGAGCGAGGCGCGCATCGACGCAGCGGTGATCGTGGAAGACGGACTCCTGAACGCGCACACCCAAGCCATCGCCGCCCTCGCCGCCGCGAAGCGGCTGCCCATCATCGGCCTGCCCGAGCTCGCCGAGGCCGGGGGGATGATGGCCTACGGCGTCAGCTTCCCGGAGATGTACCGCCGCGCCGCCGTGTTCGTCGACAAAATCGTCAAGGGCACGAAGCCAGGCGACCTGCCGATCGAGCGGCCGACGCGTTTCGAGCTCATTGTCAACACCGCAGCGGCGAAGCGGCTGGGCGTTACCTTGCCTTCCACGCTGCTACTGCGCGCCGATCGCATGATCGAACAGTAGACGGCGTCAGCGCCACGTCCGCTCGATCTCCCGCCGCCAGGCTTCGATCGCTTCGTAGTACAGCGTGAACACGCAACGGTCGCAGCCGCGCTCGCAACAGTCCGCGGGCAGCGGCTCTTCCGGCGGCTCGGGTAGCGAGACCTGCCGGGCAAAGGCGCGGGCGCGCATCGTGGCGATGAGAGAACGCGCTTCCCGCAGGCTCGAAATCGTGACCATGACCTAGTAGCCCGCGGCGAAGTCGACGAGATGCGCCGGCGTCTCGCCGCGGCGGACGCGCTCGACGTTTTCGACGATCTTCGGAATCGCGGTGCGCGGCTCGGTGAGCGCCGCCGAATGCGGAGTGAGGGTCACGCCCGGATGCTGCCAGAGCGGATCGCTTGCGGGCAGCGGCTCCGTATCGAATACATCGAGGTAGGCGTGCGCGAGGTGGCCGGAATCGAGCTGCCGCACGAGGTCGGAGACCACGAGATGCGCGCCACGGGCGACGTTGATCACGCAGCCGTGCTTCTTCAGAAGGCCGAGGTTGCGCCCGTTCAGGATGCCGCGCGTTTGCGGCGTCAGCGGCAGCAGGCAGACGAGCGCATCGCTCGAGCGCAGCATCGGCGCGAGCTCGGTGAATGATTGCACGCCGGCGAGCTGCTTTGGCCGGCGGCTGTAGCCGGCGACGTTGAAGCCGAGCGCGAGGAGCTTCTTCGCCGCGTCGGAGCCAAGCTCGCCAAGACCGAGGATGCCGATGGTGCGATCGGAGGCGAGGTATTGCTTGCGCCGCCGCCACTGGCGCTCGCCCTGCTGCGCGCGATAGCGATAGTGATGACGATGCCAGTCGAGCACATGGGCGATCACCGTCTCGCTCATCGCCGCCACCATGCCGGGGTCGATCAGCCGCGCGATCGCCACGCCCTGCGGCAGGCCGGGATCGGCGAGCAGCTTTTCGACGCCCATCCAGAGCGACTGGATGAGCTTCGCACCCCGCACGCGGGCCAGCGTGCCCGCGGGCGGCGTGGCGACGATGGCGATGTCGACGTCATTGTTCGGCTCCGCGACGAAGCGATCCTGCGGCAGCGCCTGCTCCAGCAGCGGCACCCAGAAGTCCGCTTTTTCGGTTTCGCTCGCGAAGAGAATTTTCACGGGGCCGCGATGTTAGCATTCGCCGCGAGGAAGTCCGGCCGTGCACTCGCCACCGTTCCGCGCCGATCACGTCGGCAGCCTGCTGCGGCCGCCGTACTGGCGCACTGAACGCGAGCGGGCGATTCGCGAAGTCGCGGCGAAGCAGGAAGCGATCGGCCTGCACGGCATCACCGACGGCGAGTACAGCCGCGAGTGGTGGCATCTCGACTTCCTGTCGCAGCTCGACGGCGTCACGCTGCGCGAGAACCCGGGACCCAAGTTCGCCGGCACGCAAGAGCAGCCGCCGGTGCCCACCGTGACTGGCAAGCTTCGCTACTCGCGGCCGATCATGGTCGACGCCTTCCGCTTCCTCAAGAGCATCACGTCGCGCACGCCGAAATTCACCATCCCGTCCCCTTCGATGCTTCACCTGCGGGCCGGTCGCGCCGGCATCGCCTACGACGACATGGAAGAATTCTGGGCCGACGCCGCGGCGGCCTATCGCTCGGCCATCAAGGCGTTTGCGGACGCGGGCTGCACCTATCTGCAGCTCGACGACGTGGCGTTCGCGTATCTCTGCGATCCGAAGATCCGCGACGCCTGCCGCAAGAATGGCGACGATCCGATGACGCTACCCGGGCGCTATGCGCGCACGATTCGCGAGGTGGTGCGCGGCAAGCCGGCCGGCATGACGATCGCGATGCACACGTGCCGTGGGAACTTCAAGAGCGCCTGGGTCGCCGAAGGCGGCTACGAGCCGGTCGCCGAGGCGATGTTCTCCTCCGGCGTCGACGCGTTCTTCATGGAGTTCGACACCGAGCGCGCCGGCGGCTTCGAGCCGCTGCGCTTCGTGCCGCGCGGAAAGAAGGTCGTGCTCGGCCTCGTCTCGTCGAAGCTGCCGCAGCTCGAAACGACCGACCATCTGAAGCGACGCATTGACCAGGCGACGAAGTACATCCCGCTGGAAAATCTCTGCCTCTCTCCGCAGTGCGGCTTCTCGAGCACCCACCACGGCAACAAGCTGACGATGGACGAGCAGTGGGCGAAGCTCGCGCGCGTCGTCCAAGTTTCGCAGGAGGTATGGCAATGACCGAGAAGGACATCCTGGCGCTCGAGGAAGAGCGCTTCGGCGCGATGATCGCTCGCGATTTTCCGCGGCTGCAGCTTCTCGTGCACGACGAGCTCATGTACACGCACTCCTCCGGCGTGGTCGACGGCAAGGCCACCTGGCTCGATTCGATGAAGTCCGGGCGCGTGAAGTACAAGAACGCCCAATGCACCGAGCGTAAGGTGCGCCTCTACGGCGACACCGCGCTCATCACCGGACGGGCGCAGATCGAGGCGGAGATCGGCGGCGAGCGGAAGACGCTCAAGCTCCTCTTCCTCAACGCGTGGACGAAAACCCCACAGGGCTGGAAGTTCGTCGCCTGGCAGTCGACGCCGCTCGCGGCGTGAGCGGCCGCTTTACCGGCCGGCGCGAGGATGATCGGCTGCTCAAAGGCGCGGGCCGCTACACCGCGGACTGGAATTTTCCGAACCAGCTCTATGGCGCGTTCCTGCGTTCCGATCGCGCGCATGCCCGCATCGCCCGCGTCGACACGAACCCCGCCCGCGGCATGCCGGGCGTCGTCGGCGTCTTCACCGGCGAGGATGTAACGCACTACAAGACGCCGCCACCGCAGGTGAAGTTTTCCGGCCGCGGCGGCGTGCATCTCAAGGTGCCCGAACGTCCAACGCTCGCGCGCGAGCGCGTGCGTTACGTCGGCCAGGAAGTCGCGCTCGTCGTTGCCGCGACACCGGCGGCAGCCCTGGACGCCGTGGAAGCGATCGAGATCGACTACGACGAGCTGCCGGTCGTCATCGACGGCGCCCAGGCGCTCGAATCGCGTGCGCCCCAGCTGCATGACACCGTGCCCGCTAACCTGGCATTTGACTTCGACTACGGCAACGAAGGCGCCGCGGCCGAGGCCATCGCAAGAGCGGCGCATGTGACGCGGCTCACGCTCGACAGCACGCGCGTCTCGGGCAATCCGATGGAGCCCAAGGCCTGCGTCGCCGTCTACGACGCTGCGACCGACAGCTACGACGTGTACGCGAGTTCGCAGGGCATGTCGCTGATGGTGCCGAACCTCGCGGCGATCACCGGCACGCCGGCCGAGCGCATCCGCCTGCATGCGCAGGATGTCGGCGGCGGCTTCGGCGTGCGCTCGCAGGCTTACCCCGAATATGCCGCGCTCATGCACGCGGCCAAGGTGCTGGGCCGCCCCGTGAAATGGGTCGGCTCCCGCTTCGAGACCATCGTCAGCGACCACCACGGCCGCGCCGCCCAGCTCACCGGCGAGCTTGCGCTCGACCGCGACGGCCGCTTCATCGGGCTGCGCATCAACTGGATCTGCAACGTCGGCGCGTATCTCTCGCAGGCCGGGCCGATCATCAACACCATCAATCCCTCGACGCACTCGGTCAACGTCTATCGCATCCCGGCGCTCTTTGGTCGCCATCGCCTCGTGCTCACCAACACGACGCCGATCACCGCTTACCGCGGCGCTGGACGCCCCAATGTCTCCTACCTGGTGGAGCGGCTCGTCGACGAGGCCGCGCGCGAGATGCGCATCGACCGCATCGAGATTCGGCGGCGCAACTTCATTCCCAAGGACGCATTTCCCTACAAGACACCGGCCGGCTCGACGTATGACAGCGGCAATCCCGAGGGCTATCTGCACGACGCGCTCGAGCACGCCGACTGGGCGGGATTCGAGCGGCGGCGCGACGAATCACAGCGCCGCGGCAAGCTGCGTGGCATCGGCTGCGCCGTGTTCGTCGAGCCCTCCGGCGGCTCGGCCGGCGGCCCCGAGCAGGCGGCGATCAAGTTCGGCGAATCGGGCAATCCCTCCCTGTATGTGCTGTCGGGCCCGTCGGGGCAGGGACATGAGACCGTGTTCACCGAGCTCGTCGCGCGCGAGTTCGGCATCGCGCCCGAGGCCGTCGAATTCCACGCCAGCGATCCGGATGGGCCGAAGCTGCAGGGCGTAGGCACGATCGGCTCGCGCTCGGTCATGGCGCATGGCAGTGCCTCCGTCGCTACCGCGCGCGTCGTGATCAAGAAAGCGCTCGAGCTTGCGGCAAAGGAGTTGGAGGTAGCGCCAAGCGATGTCGAATTCCGCGACGGCCGCTACACGGTGAAGGGCACCGATCTGGCGATTACCTTTCAGGAGATCGCCCGGCGTTATCACCGCGAGCTCGACACCATCGAAGGCGTGCCGGGCCCGATGTCCTATCCCGGCGGCGCGCACGTCGCGGAAGTCGAGATCGATCCGGATACCGGCGTCATCGACATCCTGAACTACGTGGCAGTCGATGACTGCGGGCGCGTCATCAACGATGTGCTGCTCGAAGGGCAGACGTTCGGCGGCATTGTGCAGGGCGTCGGGCAGGTGCTGGGCGAGCACTGCGTCTACGACGAGAACGGCCAGCTCCTCACCGGCTCGTTCATGGACTACGCGATGCCTAAGGCGGACCTCATCAAGGGGGCGAAGCTCTACGAGCATTGCGTGCCGTC
>Ga0081539_10007032_pt1 | contig 10430 bp, 4 predicted proteins | sample TabmetS4T2R2_FD_71023 | JGI IMG/M metagenome (GOLD analysis project Ga0081539, IMG submission 71023) | Tabebuia heterophylla rhizosphere microbial communities from the University of Puerto Rico - S4T2R2 | ecosystem: Host-associated > Plants > Roots > Rhizosphere ... | reverse complement strand
AAGGCGCATAAGAAACATCAAGTCCCATTCGAAGTCTATGAACGTTATCTCGATGGAAATGATTCACCCGAAGATAGGCTGGATATGATTTGATGAATTTGACCGATATATTGCCCGGGCAATCTGATGTCAGGACACATTTCATAAAACATAGTCAAGCTTGAGTTTCGTCTGCGCCGACAGTGCGGCCAAGAGGCTCTTATCTTGTTGAACCAAAGCGATGATCGCCGCTCTTAAACTTAATTCGCAACGACTCTGGCGACGCGATGCCACACGCCGCAGTAGTTCTTGGGCTTGTGCTCCGCCTCGAACCAAGAGCCGCATGCCCAGTGCAGTCAAGGCCATTAAGGTCATGGCGAACAAGGCGAAAAACCGTGACCAGGCATCGATTTGTTTGATTCGTGCTGCGGAAAATCCGAGATCCCATTTGAGGTCGCGGAAACCTTCTTCGCAGTCAAATCGAAAGCCATATTCCCGAGCGGCCCGTGCTGCCCGCAAGGGCAGATTGCTGACCAGATACCAGACGCCCCATTTATTGTTTTTGTCGCGAGTGCGGCTCATCGTCACCCACAATTTGTGTGGAGAGCCCTGACAATACGCGATGCGTCCGAGGCTACGTCGCCGTGCGTTGCCATCGAAGCGCAGGCGATTGAGTTTGGTCCATGCTTCCCGATAGTTAACTTTGGTCGAGCCTTTGACCCGGATGACGAATTTGATCTTCAGTTGGTCGAGCAGTTCAAACAGATCATCATCTGGGAAACCGCGATCAGCCGTGAGCCAAATGCGGGACGGCTTAACGGAGTTCAAGATCAGCTTGAAAGCACGTTTGATGACGGCCAACTCGTAACGTTTGGTCCGGCCCTTGAGAACTGATTGATCATAAGCGCGCCAGAAAATCGGCATCGCTCGACGGCCAACTACGAGAGAGACGACCAGTAAGTGCTGCTTGTCTTCGATCGTCCAGTCGATTGCGATCCGGACTTTGCCGGCGCGCGGCAATTGTTCAAGCGCCTTTCGGCAAAGCCAGTCAGAGAAATCATTTGGATTGAGGCGTTCGTTATGAATTAGACGCGACAATCGTTTAACTGCCGCCTCCTGATTCCCCTGCGTCCGTGCCAGTTCAGCCTGGTTGCCAGTCTGTTTTTCAATGATCGCAGCGACAAAGGTCGCGATGGATTTCACTTGATGGCCGTGCGCCCAAGGCAGCAGCTCTCTGATATATTCTTCGAAGCGTGTCGGTTTGATCTCTGTCTTCATGGTAGAAACAGGATCTCACAAGTCGTTAACTTGTGCCGACACGCTTATTTACAATATGTGTCCAGACATCAGTAGGCACTGTGAAAAGAGTCGTATCTGGGTAGGGCAAACAGGAGTAGAACAAGCCGCTCTACGTTATGTGACGGTCTAGTTACCTATAACCATGGGCTCAGACACCTCTCGTTGATCGGTTGATTTCCGGCCTTTACTCATTACCGCATTCTCTTTAAAGACCAGCCGTGCTGACTGCTCTTCATTGGCGAATATCTCAATGCTTGAAGTAAAGACCTGTCTAGCCCAAGCTGCTGCGGGGAGAGTGTTCGTGACGATTACTTTGAAATCCGGTATGTAAGCTTCAAAATTGTGGCGTCTATTCGGCGATTGTTTGAGTGCTATAAAGTGTTTATCAGAGATGAGCGGGCCATGTTTTGATTTCCCATGATCTGATTCGTACCGGATGAAATAGGTTGAAGTGTGCTGTTCAAGTGTACTATAGGTACCTCACATATTACTTTAAAATTTTGTTTGAATTAATTCCTTGACAATATATCTGGAATCCAGTAGCTTTGTTGCGCAAAGTGGACAATGTAGGTATAAGTAATAAATCAACGCACGCCGTGCCCTGATTTTTGGCATGTGGCCACGTTTAACATAATAGTTGTTTTCTTTCTCGGCGTAATTCCCTTAATCACAGTTCCAGCGTGATTAAGAATCTTAACCCCATGTTTTCAGTGACTATGGTTATCCCTATTTCGGCCAGTCACTTACAGGTGCCAGTAATGTCTCTCCCACTTCAAAATTCTGCTATCACTTTACCGTTTGCCCGCCTGATTTACTTGCCATCCTTCATAATCATAGATGGCATAGTCACACCAACGTTCTTGATTGATCAAAGTAAATCCTGGTCGCCCGATTCCTGATCCATTTTCTTCTCGATAGCTAAGATATCAATCTCATCACTACGTGCTTTACAACACTGGTGGTAGAAGATAAGGCATATCTATCTACAGCGATAGGTAAAGGCATGAATTAGTGTCTTGCATTAGGCATTTGGGGCAACTTCGAATGCTGATAGGTGATTTGCATCTTAAATCGATCCTGGCCGGATTCAACTATAGCAAAGGACTAGATAATGATACGTGCTACCTACTCAGTCTTTTTCCGTTTCCGTTGTCAGATATCTAAGTTATTATTCGGTAATTCTTGGATAGCTCTGGTTATTGGTGTGTTGTTATGTTGCACAATACTTGCATTTACTCCTCAAGGAGTTATTCGACCATTTCCGAATAGAATGGCCTCAAGCGGTGGGTCGGCTATAGCATCCAAACCTCAATCAGCGCGGCAGGCCGTTGCTCCTGCATTGCCCGGCACCTTATTTGACCGTCTCGCACTCCAGCCGATAGCAGATCAGCAGCGACGCCGGCTCGGCAAAAGATTTCTCGTCGCAGGGCAGGAAATCTCGATGCTCTCCGGTACTCTCGCTCTTGGTAAAGAATCTCATGCAATACGTCTTGTTCGCACTCGAAACGATGATGACGAACAACTCACGATTGCGCTTGATAATGACCCGGCAGCATTGACTTGGAGCGGTGTCGGAGGGGCGCGCTCAAATGGATCTCAGGCCAGCGGCAATATCCGATCGCTGATCGAGAGGATTGCCCTCGATAGTCCGGATCAATTCGTCCTGGCACAAACTCGTGGTGCCTCCTACTATATGGTCGCTCGCCGTGCCAGGCCGGAAGGCATGGACAATTCTCAAAAATATGCTGGTCCTGTCTGGGATCTAGTTCGTGTTGCCGAGCCGTCCCGTCTCACCCAGCAAAAACCGCAGAGCCTCTGGCGGCTCTATTTCATCAACTCTTCAACCGGCTTGATTGATAAGGTTGTTTCACAAGAGCAAGGCGGACTGCTCACTGCGGAGTTCTCGGAGTGGGCGAATCAGGACGGCGAGACTTCCCCTAGGCACTTTGTTTGGAAGCAGAACGATCAAGTAGTGATGGACCTGACGTTCACTAACGTGACCCATCGACAAAAACAGTAGAAAGGAGAGCACGACAATGTCTAATAACTTCTCTCGCGCAACATCCTGTGAATATTTTTTCCGTCTTTGTCTGGCTCTCAGCTTGGCGGTTGCTTCCTGGGCAGTCCTGGCTGGAAGCGCATTGGCGCAGCAGGCCGGCTCGGTGCCGGATCGCGGCATCAACCCGATTGGATCATACTCTGCTTCCGATATTGAGACCATCAGTTTGACGAATGGGAATCTGAATCTCTCAATTCCACTGGCGTCAATGCCGCCGGTATCGGGAGGAAAACTCTCCTGGGCATTACGTGCCACTTACAACAGCAAGCTTTGGGATAGGATCAGCACGGAGCATCCGCCCAACCCGCCTATTGGCGGATATCTAACCCACGCGTTACAGTTATCTACAATCGGCGGGTGGGGAATCGCCACGCCCTATCAAATCAATGTTGTCAGCGTTCTGGATGAGTATCATGGCTATCTACCGAGTGATTCAAGCGACCCCGAATATTTTCTGACAGGGTATCAATGGAAGATGATGCTCACAACGCCGGATGGCGCCAAACATGAATTGAGGCCGCTCGATTACTCAAGCTATCCCGGCAGTCTGGACTGGCATAGGGGATACTACAAAGACACGCCCAGAGCGGACAGTATCAACGCTAGCATGCGGTACTACTCATTCGACGGAAGCTACATATGGGCCAAGATCGATCCGTATCCGATCGGCGGTGGGCCGGAAACCTGGATCGTTTATCTGCCTGACGGCACGAAAATAGAGCAGCAAGATATTGGTCTTCAAGTAGTCACAGATACTAATGGGAATAGTATTTACAGTTACACATTTTTTTCAGGATCAATCATCACGACCAGGTACATAGATGGAAATAGCGGGCGCTATATCCAATATGTCTACAATTCTGCGACTAATACCGGGCAGGTTCAATATCAATCCGTAGGGGGAACATGGATCTCAGTTGACGTAAACATGGGAACGACTCATGTGCAAGGGCTGCTCTATCCGAACAGCGACCTTTGCCCTCAAAATCAACTGGTGGACACTGAGATCCCTGTTATTCGTTCGATTGTCTTGCCGCAAACCAAGTCGGGAGCGCCGCGCCTGCAATTTACATTCAATTACAACTCCGATACGACAGACACTGGGTTGAGTATGGCATATGTGCCTTATTGCGCAGCACCTGGCCAAACTATTACCTCTGCCTCCCATGGCTGGGGAGAATTGAGCCAAATGATAACGCCACTCGGCGCGACGGCTAATTACACCTATTCGCAGACGGGAGTTCATCAGTTGGTTGACTCACAAGATGCTCCTCGAGAGAGCGTTGCCACCAAAACTCTCAACCACGATAGCACGACTGATACCTGGACTTACGTTGTCGATGGTGTGGGCGGATCGGTAACTGCTCCGGACGGTTCGGTGACGACTGAAGATCGGTACACCAGTGATCAGGGATTCACGGGGTTACTGGGTGGAGCGCTCGGAAAGGCCGGGTTGGTCTATCGCACCAACCGTTCAAATAAGGTAATTGTCGAACGACATTGGACAAAACTACTCTTCAATGGACTCAATGATGCTGTTCCTGGGGGCTTGGCCGTCGCTAACCCCGTGGTTGACGTGGAATATACCACGCTGAAAGAAGGCGCAAGCTTAATCAAGATGTCGGCTAAGACTTTCCAGTACGATTATAATGGTAATGTGACTCAGGAAGCCGATTACGACTGGTTCGATCCGAGTTTGGTGAGCCGTGACGCTCAAGGTGTACCGACCGGTGTACCCGGGGGCCTCACTCCTCTTCGTGTGATCACTAATACTTATTACAATCCAGCAACAATCTCTACTTCAACAAATGTTTATGCCAAACGTGCCTTGCTTAACGGCACGCCGTTGATATTGAACGCTCTTAAAGAAACAATCACTGGAACCAGTGACACACAATTTAGCTATGACAGCCAGGCATATGGCACCGCGCCAACGATCGGAAATCTGACCAAAGTCAGTCGTTGGGATAGCGTCAATAGTAAATGGATCGATACGACTTATACCTATGACGGTTATGGCAATAAAGCCTCAACGACTGAGCCAAACGGCAGTTCGAGCTATGCAGGAGGAACGGTTACATCATATTTCTATGATGACAGCACTCACGCTCTGCCGACCAGAGTTGTCGTTGATCCGCTCAACGGCACTGGACAGCAAACAACGACAACCGTCTATGACTACTACACCGGGCGAGTGACCAATCAAACTGATCCGAATAGTCAGACCACTACGATAGATTATACAAATCAATTATTGGGAACAGTTGATCCATACATGCGCCCGGGCATTGTGACAGGCCCGGCATTGACATCCGTCGTTAATGGGGTGAGTTATGCCAATCAGCATCACAAAACAAAGACCAGTTATGATGACAATCTCCGCCAGGTGACGGTTGAGTCCGACCTGAATACCGAAGGGGATTATAAACTTAAGACCCGGACAACACAGGATCAGTTAGGGCGAGCGATTCTCACTGAGAACAACGAAGATGGAACCGGCAACTACACCATTTCTTCTCAAATGGGCTATGTTCAAATGGGGAAGATTACCTTGGCCTCCCAATCTAGACGCAGCGCTGCCGCTAACACGGACGGGTGGATGCGTACAACACGGGATGAGATCGGTAGGGTAAGCGAGATCGCAACTTTTGCCGGTGCCTCGCAACCACCCACGAGCGGGACGAACAGTAACTGGACCGGCTCAGTTGCCACCGCCTACTATGCCAATCAGACGACCGTCACCGACCAGACAAGCAAGGCACGGCGCAGCTTTGTTGATGGGATTGGGCGATTGGCGCAGGTAATTGAAGACCCGAGTGGACTCGCCTACCAAACCAATTATAATTATGATTCACGTGGGAATTTGACAACCGTCACTCAGGGCAGCCAGACGCGCAATTTTAGTTACAATTCGCTCAATCTGCTGACATCGGCGACTAACCCCGAGAGCGGGACTATCTCTTATACATACTATGACAATGGTAATCTGAAGCAGAAGACGGATGCGCGTCCAGTAACGGCTACTTACACTTATGACGGGCTCAATCGCAATACCGGTATTAGCTACAGTGACAGCACTCCTGTAGTAGAGCGCGTTTATGATGGCCCGGTCAGCAATGGTAAGGGAAGACTCTACTATCATGTCTCGTACAACCTTCATCCGGTACAGCCGGCGCCAAATAATTATGCCTACTCACGCCTGGTGATAGGCGGATACGACGCGGTCGGACGTGTGACGAGTCAATCGCAAGGCTTCGCTAATACCAGCGGCACGGCTTGGTCTGACTATCAGGTATCACAAGGCTATAATTTGGCGGGCGTGACATTGCAGACGTATCCATCAGGCCGCATCGTCAATTACAATTATGACAATGCTGGCCGATTAAGCAGTTTCAGCGGCAACATCGGTGACGGAACGCCGCGTACTTATGCCGACGCAGTGACTTATAACGCCAATGGCCAGATGGCGAAAGAGCGTTTTGGCACGAACAATCTGCTTTATCACAACATGCTTTATAACAGCCGGCTCCAGATGATCGAAAACCGGCTGGGCACGGTCTCCGCAGATCCAACCACCTGGAATCGTGGAGCATTGATCTTCTATTATAGCGTCCAAGCGCGAACGGCATATAATCAGTGGCTGATTGCGCCTGACAACAACGGCAATGTAACGCGAGCGGAACATTATGTGCCGACAGCAGACATCCCCGATCCGAGCAGCAACTACGCCGTCTCTCAGCGGGACAGTTACGAATATGATGGGTTGAACCGGATTCAGTCGATGACTGAAGATCAGCGCAACAGCGGCGGCACGTGGACGAACGGAGTAACTTCCCAAAACTATACATACGATCGTTGGGGCAATCGCACGGCCGTAAGCGGGAGCAATCCTCAGAGCTATAACACGACAGAGGCGAGCGCAACGAATCGGCTAAAACTGACGAGCGGGAATCAATGCACTGGAACAAAGAATGGATTCTGCTATGATGCTGTAGGAAACTTGACATTTGACAATGTGACGGGAACCGGAAATCGGACGTACGATGGCGAGAATCGAATGATCTCAGCCGCGGGGAGCGGGATCAACTACTATCTGTATGATGCTGATGGAAGGCGTGTGCGACGGATTGTCGGAGCGCAAGAGTGGTGGCAGGTCTATGGGATGGATGGAGAGTTAGTGGCGGAGTATCTGGCAAACGCTTTGCCGGCGACGACGAGTAAGGAATATGGGTATCGCAATGGACAGATCTTGGTGGTGGGCGGCTGCGACACGATGAGATGGTTGGTGGCGGATCAAGTGGGCACGCCACGAATGGAGGCCGATGTGACAGGTAGTCTGTCATCAGTGAGACGGCATGATTATTATCCATTTGGTGAAGAGAATTTTGCGGGAGTAAGCATTAGGACGGCGGCCAATGGATATCAAGCGGATTGTGTCAGACAAAAATTCGGGTCAAAAGAACGAGACATTGAGACGGGGTTAGATTACTTTGGCGCAAGATACCTCGCAAGCGCTCAAGGTAGATTTACTTCACCTGATGAGCCATTTGCCGATCAGCATGAATATGATACGCAAAGTTGGAATCTATATTCATATGTTGTGAATAACCCTCTGCGTTTTACAGATCCGACGGGAAGAGCTAAGGGGTGTAAACCGGGAGAAGTGGGACCATGTGTAGGGGAATATGATACTGAGAGATATACATTTATAGAAAATGGAAGAAAGAAGGCGTTGTACTGGAACAACGCAGGTGGATTTTGGGAGACGAGATTGGAGATGATGCAGCGAACAACAGGGCGAGGTATAAAGATGAATCCTGCTAGCGGCCTCGTCATAATTATCCCAGCTGCTGCTGCGATGAATATGGGCCTGGGCACTCTCAGCGTAGGTGCAATTGGAAGGGAGGTGTTGCGACAAACTCAGACAGGATCCCAGACTAATTCTCCACAGGTACAAAATGACAAACTTCCATGGGATCAGTGGGCTGGTAGGTTACGTGAGGCAGCAAGAACAAAGGGTAATAGTGGGATGGGAGAAGCCACGCGTGATGAGGCTGACGCATTAGGAAAGGCGTGGGTCGGACCAGGATATCGAACGGCCTCTGATGGGAAAACCTTGATTAGTAGTGATGGATTGAAAATATACCGCCCGCCCAGTTTTAAGCCTTACCAAGGCAAAGAGCAAGCAAACTTCGAGTGGAGGATTAGCCCAGGAGGGAAACCGACTGGAAATGCCCATCTAGATATAAAATGAGATAGATTATGAAAGCAGAAATCAAAAGCTTATATAGTCTCGATATTGATGATCTCCCAAATTATAGTCCTTCTGACCCTGAATGTTTTAACTTTCTCCTACGACTGATCGCAGGTCCAGAATCTGAGCCGGGAGAAGAATCATTTGATATACAGGTATGTACCCCAAAGTGGTTGTTTGAACACCACAGGCGAGAAGACATCATTATGGGCAGACACTATTTAATAGTAATGGAATATAACTATGAGAAGTTAGTGCAATTCATCAGCGAGTACTGCTCAAGATGCGAAGGTTCGACCTGGGCAGAAGTTGCAGAGACGTTGGGGCGATTGGGTCATTGGGAATTTGAGGACTATCGAGAATAAGGGGAATCATACAAGATTGTAACCTACATCAGGCCAAGTAAGTATTGGACTATGAAGTAATCTCAGGGGTTATCAGCTTGTGGCTGCAAGTCATTCCCTAAATGCGCTCGGCCTACTGGGAATCCAAGATTTACCGACTCGAAGCCTGATGTCTGGACACATATTGTAAATAAGCGTGTCGGCACAAGTTAACGACTTGTGAGATCCTGTTTCTACCATGAAGACAGAGATCAAACCGACACGCTTCGAAGAATATATCAGAGAGCTGCTGCCTTGGGCGCACGGCCATCAAGTGAAATCCATCGCGACCTTTGTCGCTGCGATCATTGAAAAACAGACTGGCAACCAGGCTGAACTGGCACGGACGCAGGGGAATCAGGAGGCGGCAGTTAAACGATTGTCGCGTCTAATTCATAACGAACGCCTCAATCCAAATGATTTCTCTGACTGGCTTTGCCGAAAGGCGCTTGAACAATTGCCGCGCGCCGGCAAAGTCCGGATCGCAATCGACTGGACGATCGAAGACAAGCAGCACTTACTGGTCGTCTCTCTCGTAGTTGGCCGTCGAGCGATGCCGATTTTCTGGCGCGCTTATGATCAATCAGTTCTCAAGGGCCGGACCAAACGTTACGAGTTGGCCGTCATCAAACGTGCTTTCAAGCTGATCTTGAACTCCGTTAAGCCGTCCCGCATTTGGCTCACGGCTGATCGCGGTTTCCCAGATGATGATCTGTTTGAACTGCTCGACCAACTGAAGATCAAATTCGTCATCCGGGTCAAAGGCTCGACCAAAGTTAACTATCGGGAAGCATGGACCAAACTCAATCGCCTGCGCTTCGATGGCAACGCACGGCGACGTAGCCTCGGACGCATCGCGTATTGTCAGGGCTCTCCACACAAATTGTGGGTGACGATGAGCCGCACTCGCGACAAAAACAATAAATGGGGCGTCTGGTATCTGGTCAGCAATCTGCCCTTGCGGGCAGCACGGGCCGCTCGGGAATATGGCTTTCGATTTGACTGCGAAGAAGGTTTCCGCGACCTCAAATGGGATCTCGGATTTTCCGCAGCACGAATCAAACAAATCGATGCCTGGTCACGGTTTTTCGCCTTGTTCGCCATGACCTTAATGGCCTTGACTGCACTGGGCATGCGGCTCTTGGTTCGAGGCGGAGCACAAGCCCAAGAACTACTGCGGCGTGTGGCATCGCGTCGCCAGAGTCGTTGCGAATTAAGTTTAAGAGCGGCGATCATCGCTTTGGTTCAACAAGATAAGAGCCTCTTGGCCGCACTGTCGGCGCAGACGAAACTCAAGCTTGACTATGTTTTATGAAATGTGTCCTGACATCAGATTGCCCGGGCAATATATCGGTCAAATTCATCAAATCATATCCAGCCTATCTTCGGGTGAATCATTTCCATCGAGATAACGTTCATAGACTTCGAATGGGACTTGATGTTTCTTATGCGCCTT
>Ga0081539_10007031_pt1 | contig 10430 bp, 11 predicted proteins | sample TabmetS4T2R2_FD_71023 | JGI IMG/M metagenome (GOLD analysis project Ga0081539, IMG submission 71023) | Tabebuia heterophylla rhizosphere microbial communities from the University of Puerto Rico - S4T2R2 | ecosystem: Host-associated > Plants > Roots > Rhizosphere ... | reverse complement strand
ATGATCCGTACGCGCGGGACGTTGATCCCGGCGCGCCGCGCGGCCTCGGCGTTGCCGCCGACCGCGTAGACGTGCCGGCCGAACGTCGTGCGCTTCGCGATGAACGTCAACACGAGTAGCGCGCCCACGACGAGCAACAGCGCGAACGGCACACCGCGGTCCTTGTTGAGGATCCGGACGACGACGAACGAGATCACCGGCACGGTGACGAGCCTGAGCAGCAGGAGGATCGGATTGCGCATGGCAATCCCGTGACGTCGCCCCGAGAACGTGGAGATCAGCACGCCGCCCACGTACAGCACGCTGACGATCGTCGCCATGATCCAGCCGGCTCTGTCGCTGAAGAAGTAGTTCGACGTGTCGTTGATCTTCGGGTCCTGGATCACGATCACGCCTTCGGTGATCGTGTGGTTGATCACGCCCTGCCAGATCTCGAAGCCGGCAAGTGTGACGACGAAGGACGGGACGCCGATCAAGGCGACGATCGAGCCCTGGAACGCGCCGATCGCCGTCGTCGTGAGGATCGCGGCCGCGATGCAGGCCCACCACGGCCAGTCCAGGCCGGTCGGAAGCTGGGTCTTCGCGACCACGACGCCGGCGACGCCGCTGACGAACGCGATCGACAGGTCGATCTCGCCGATCAGGAGGACGAAGACGACGCCGTAGGCGAGCAGGCACGTGCCCGCCATCTGGGTGATGATGTTCGTGAAGTTCCCCGGCGTCGCGAAGTTCGTCGCGGTCTTGCTGAAGACGGCGGCGATGATCGCAAGGGCGATGATGACCGGCCAGCTGCCGAGCTCGCCGGTCCGGATCCGCTCCCAGGCGCGCCCCGGAAGCGAGCCCAGGGTTACCGTCTCGGTCTCGGGAGCGACGGCCTCGGTCGTCACGCCGGCGCCGCCTGCGTCGCCGGGATCCCGGACACCTTGGTCGGCTGACCGGCCGTGATCGCCTCCACGACCTCGCCCTGAGTCGTCTTCGCGCGCTCGTAGATGCCGACGTTCCGGCCCAGGCGAAGGACGGTGATTCGCGTCGCGGTCTCGAACACGTCGTGGAGGTTGTGCGAGATCAGGATCACCGCGAGACCCTGCTCGGCGAGGCGGTTGACGAGCGCGAGCACCTGCTCGGTCTGCGCGACGCCGAGCGCCGCCGTCGGCTCGTCGAGGATGACGAGCCGCGAGTTCCACATCACCGCGCGCGCGACGGCGACCGACTGCCGCTGTCCGCCGGAGAGCGTCGCGACCGTTTGCCGGATCGACCGGATCGTCGTCACGCGCAAGCTCTTCAGCGTCTCGGCCGTCCTCGCCTCCATCGGCGGCTCCTTGAGGACCTGGAAGCGGTTCGACTCGCGGCCCAGATACATGTTCTGCACCACGTCGAGGTTGTCGCAGAGCGCGAGATCCTGGTAGACGACCTCGATCCCGAGCTTCGCCGCATCCCGCGGGCCGTGGATCGTCTCGGGCTCGCCGTCCCAGATCAGCTCGCCGTCGTCCATCGGGTGGATGCCGGCGATGCACTTGATCAGCGTCGACTTGCCTGCGCCGTTGTCGCCGACGAGCGCCATCACCTCGCCGGCCCAGACCTCGAAGTCGACGTCCGTCAGCGCCTGCACGGAGCCGAACGACTTCGAGACTCCGCGAAGCTCGAGAAGGGGATGGTCTGTCATCGCTCGTCCTTCACAACGGAAACGACGGAGGCGCCCGGCGGACGCCTCCGTCTTCACATCGAACGCTTACTTGCAGTACTTCGCGTACTGGCCGTTGCAGACGTCCTTCTTCTTCAGGAAGCCCGAGGTGAACAGCAGCTTGTAGTTCGCCTTCGTGATCGACTGCGGCGGGATCAGGTACGCGGGCTCCTTCGCGCGGCCCTTCGTGTTGACGAAGCCGGTCGTCGGCACCTTCTTGCCCTTGACCATCGCGACGGCCGCGTTCGCGGTTGCCGTCGCCAGCTTCCGGACGTCCTTGAACACCGTCATCGTCTGCCAGCCCGAGATGATGTTCTGAACGCCCTGCGTCGTCGCGTCCTGCCCGCTCAGCGGGATCGGCTTCAGCTTGTGCGCCTTCAGCGCGACGACGACCGCGTTCGCGAGGCCGTCATTGGCAGCAGCGACCCCGTCGATCTTGTTCGCGGTCCTGACGAGCATCTGCTCGAAGATCGTCCCGGCCTTCTGGTTGTCCCAGCCGGGGACGAACTGCTGCGGGCCCTTCTTCAGCGTGCCCTTGCTGTACAGGGGGTTCAGGACCTGGTCGACGCCACCCTTGAACAGGTACGAGTTCGCATCCTCCTGGCCGCCCCAGAGCGACGCCACGACCGGCTTGCTGTTGTACTTGCCCGCTGCCTTCAAGCCGGCGACGACACCCTGTCCCTGCAGCACGCCGACTGTGTGCCCGTTGAAGGAGGCGTAGAGGGACGCAACGCCACCCTCGACCTGGCGGTCGTAGTCGATCGACTTGACGCCCTTCGCCTGGGCGGTCTTCTCGATCGCGGCAGCCGAGCCGGAGTCGATCGGGGCGATGATCAGGACCTTCGCGCCGTCGGAGATGCACTGGTCGGCCTGTGTCTTCTGCTTCTGCGGGTCACCCTGTGCGTTCACGACGCGCGCGGCCACGCCCGCGGCCTTGAACGCCTTGATCAGCGCCGGCTTGTCGAACTGCTCCCAGCGGACCGACGTCTTCGTGTCCGGCATCAGACCGCAGACCTGGATGCTCGCTGACCTCTTCGCGGTCCCTGCCGACGAAATCGTGACGGCGGCGAGCCCGACGAGGGCCGCGAGAAGCCCGATCGCGGTCACCTTCCGAGAAACATGCTTCACGTATGGTCTCCTTCCCTCGAAACTCCGACCGGTCCGCCCTCGGCGGGGACCGCCGGTGAGCGTTTCGCATTTTTCGTGCGCGGTCAAGGGCTGCAAGCGACGGCGGCAAAGCCGCCGTCGCGCGGCGGAAACCACGGGGTCACCTTTTGGCGACCCGTTTTGAGGGATAGGCTCGCCCAGACGTGAAGACGAGCCTCGGAATCTGGGCCCTCGGGCCGATGGTCACGCGCTTCGTGCCCGGCGGCTACCAGCCCGACTGGGCCGGCGAGCCCGTGGTCGACAAAGTGGGCCGCGCCGTCGACGGGCTCGGCGACCTGATCGACGGCTACGAGTTCCACTACCCGATGGAGCTCTCGCCGGAGAACCTCGACGACGTGCGCTCCGCACTCGGCGACCACGACGTGTACTGCGTCGCGACCGGGCTTCACCTCGATCCGCGCTTCGGCCGCGGCGGCCTCGTCTCTCCGGATCCGGAGACGCGCGCAGAGGCGGTGCGCCGCACCGTCGACGCCGCCGAGTTCGCGGGCTCGATCGGCGCGCACTTCATCATCTGGCCCGGGATCGAGGGCTACAACTATCCATTCCAGACGCCGTACGCGGAGTCGTGGAGCTGGCTGATCGACGGCGTCGGGCAGGCAGCCCAGGCGTGCGCGCGGCACGGCGTCAAGGTCTTCCTCGAGCACAAGAACTCCGAGCCGGCGATGAAGATCCTGATGCGCAACGTCGGGATGACGCTGCACGTGATCCACAAGCTGCGCGCGCAAGGGATCGACAACGTGCAGGTGAACATCGACTGGCAGCACCTGCTCATGAACGGCGAGAACCTCGCCGAGTACGCGGCGATGCTCGCCGCCGAGGGACTGCTCGGACACCAGCACGCCAACTCCGGCTGGGGCACGTTCGACGACGACAACATGGTCGGGACGACCGCTTTCATGGAGACGATCGAGCTCGCGGTCGAGCTGCGCCGCGCCGGGTACGGCGCGAACGGCGAGCGCCTCGGCTTCGACCTCTACCCGTACACGGAGGACGCGATCGCCGCCGTCCGGCGAAGCGTGCTCCAGTGGCGGTTCATCGACTCCGTCGCGGCGAAGATCGACGACGCAGCGCTGCGCGAAGCGCAACAACGCAAGGACGCCGTGCGCGCGTACGAGCTGGTGTACGCAGCGCTCGGCGCGTGAGCGTCGTCTGATCGCGTCGGGCCCCGGGCAGCGGCGTACCAAACAGCCACGCGTGCGTGTGTCCGTCGTACTCCGATACCTGGCACATACCTGGCACGTACCGGGTACGTGCGGCCCGTGACGTCGCTCTGCGCGCCGGATTCACGCCAGATGGACATGACTCCGCGGTCCCGGCACGTTCCAGGTACGCCGGGTCCGCAGCTAGGAAATCGGTGAGCCATACTCCTGTCTGATGCCGACGGGTTCGAAACCGGCTCCTCCCCAGCCTCCTCCGCGGACGCCGAACATCGGCGTGCCGGACACGCACGGCGGGGACAACGGCAGTCGCAGGTAAGTGGGCCCTCGTCGGCCTCGACGTCGGCACGACCGGCGTCAAGGCAGTGGCGATCGACGAACAGGGCGCGGTCGTCGCGCTCGCGGAGGAGGGCTACCCGCTCTCGACACCGCAGCCCGGCTGGTCCGAGCAGGACCCGGAGGACTGGTGGCGCGCCTCGGAGCGCGCGCTCGCCGCCCTCGGGGTCGAGCCGCGCGCGATCGGCCTCTCCGGTCAGATGCACGGGCTCGTCGTGCTCGATGCGGAGGACCGCGTGCTGCGACCCGCGATCCTCTGGAACGACCAGCGCACCGCCGCCGAGTGCGTGGAGATCGAGGAGCGCGTCGGGCTCGAACGGCTGATCGCGCTGACGGGCAACCGGGCGCTGACCGGGTTCACCGCGCCGAAGCTGCTGTGGTTGCGCCGGAACGAGCCGGACACGTACGCGCAGATCGCGCACGTGCTGCTGCCGAAGGACTACGTGCGCTTCCGTCTAAACGGCGACCGAGCGATCGACGCGGCGGACGCGTCCGGCACGCTCCTCTTCGACGTGGCGCACCGGCGCTGGAGCGACGACGTCCTCGAGACACTCGAGCTCCCCGCAGCGTGGCTGCCCGACGCCTACGAGTCGCCCGATGTGCCGGGCGGCGCAGGCGCGGGCGACCAGGCCGCCGCGGCGCTCGGCGTCGGCGTCGACGGCCCGGGGCCGGTATCCGTCGTCCTCGGCACTTCCGGCGTCGTTTTTGCTGCGCTGCCCCAGTTCGCGGCCGATCCGGCGGCGCGCGCGCATGTGTTCTGTCACGCAGTGCCCGGGCTCTGGCACGCGATGGGCGTGATGCTCTCGGCGGCGGGATCGCTGCGTTGGCTTCGCGACCTCGTCGGCGGCGAGTACGCCGAGCTCCTCGCCGAGGCCGAAGCCACTCCTCCGGGAAGCGACGGGCTGCAGTTCGCGCCCTACCTCGCCGGCGAGCGCACGCCCCACGCCGACCCGGACGTGCGCGCCGCGTTCGTCGGCGCAACCTTCGCGCACGGCCGCGGTGCGCTCACGCGTGCCGTCCTCGAGGGCGTGGCTTACGGCTTGCGCGACTGTCTCGAGGTCCTGCGCGAGCTCGGAATCGACGCGAGCGTCGGCCGCGTATCCGGCGGCGGCGCCCGCAGCGAGCTCTGGCTCCGCATCGTCGCGTCAGTCCTCGGCCTGCCGCTCGAGCGAACGGCTGTCGAGGAGGGATCCGCGTACGGCGCCGCACTCCTCGCCGGCGTCGCCGTCGGCGACTGGCGGGATCCGCGGGAGGCAGTCGCGGCGTGCGTTCGCGTTCGCGACACCGTGGAGCCCGATCCCGCCTGGAGCGGCGCTTACGCGGAGGGCTACGCGCGCTACCGCACGCTCTACCCCGCCCTGCGGGACCTCGCCTGACGCCTCCGTCCTGCGTGCCTGCATAGGCTTTATGCATGACCCGCACGCGGATCGTCATCGCCGGAGCCGCGGGACGGGACTTCCACAACTTCAACGTCGCCTACCGCAACCGCGCCGACGTCGACGTCGTCGCGTTCACGGCGACGCAGATCCCGAACATCGACGGGCGTCTCTACCCGCCCGAGCTCGCCGGACCGCTGTATCCCGCAGGCATCCCGATCGCGACCGAGGACCAACTGGACGCGCTGATCCGGACGCACGCGGTGGACGTCGTGGTCTTCGCGTACTCGGACGTGACGCACGAGCACGTGATGCACGTCGCCTCGCGCGCGCTCGCGGAGGGCGCGTCGTTCGAGCTGCTCTCACCGCGCGAGACGATGCTCGTCGCCACCAAGCCGTGCGTCGCCGTCTGCGCGGTGCGGACGGGCGCGGGCAAGAGCCAGACGACGCGTCGCGTCGCGGAGTTACTGCGCGAATCGGGCAAGCGCGTCGCGGTGATTCGCCATCCGATGCCGTACGGCGATCTCGCACGGCAGGCGGTCCAGCGCTTCGAGCGCTACGAGGACCTCGACGAGGCGGAGGCGACGATCGAGGAGCGGGAGGAGTACGAGCCGCACCTCGCCGAGGGCAATCTCGTCTTCGCAGGCGTCGACTACGCGGCGATCCTCGAGGAGGCGGAACGCGAAGCGGACGTGATCGTCTGGGACGGCGGCAACAACGACACACCCTTCATCCGTCCCGACTTGCACATCGTCGTCGTCGATCCACACCGTCCCGGCCACGAGCTTCGCTACCACCCGGGCGAGACCAACCTCCGGATGGCGGACGTCTGCGTCGTGAACAAGGTCGACAGCGCGCCGCCGGAGGGGATCGACAAGGTTCTCGGCTCGATCCGCAAGTACACGACCGACGCGCGCGTCGTCCTCGCAGCGTCGCCGATCCACGTCGACGGCGACGTTTCGCAGATCCGCGGCAAGCGAGTGCTCGCGATCGAGGACGGGCCGACGCTCACGCACGGCGAGATGGCGTACGGCGCGGCCGTCCTCGCGGCCAAGCAGCACGGCGCCGCCGAGCTCGTCGACCCGCGGCCGTTCGCCGTCGGCTCGATCGCCGAGAGCTTTCGCAGGCACCCGCACGTCGGCGCCGTGCTGCCGGCGATGGGCTACGGGCGCGGCCAGATCGACGAGCTGCGCGAGACGATCGCCCGCTCCGGCGCAGAGCTCGTCCTGATCGGAACGCCGATCGATCTCAGGCGTTTGCTCGAGATCGACCAGCCGGCGCTCCGCGTCGGCTACCAGCTGCAGGAGATGGGCGAGCCGACGCTCGCGGACGCTCTCCGCGAGCGCGGCCTGCTCGACGCACCCGCGCTGATCGCGCCCTGACGCACGACGGACGGCCTCGCGGCCGTCCGTCGGTGAGCCGTCCTGGGAGAGGACGTTACTTCTGCGTCGCCTCGCCCTCGATCGTGGCCTTCGCGCCGCTGCCGATCTGAATCCGGTGCGGCTTCGGCTGCTCGGGCTTGCGTACGTGAACCTCGAGGACGCCGTTCTTGTAGTCGGCGCTGATCGCGCTCTCGTCCACACCCTGCGGCAGGCCGATCGTGCGCGAGAAGGTGCCGAAGCGCCGCTCGAACCGGTAGACCCGCTCGTCCGACTCCTCGTGCTGGCGCTCGCGCTCCGCGGTGACGGTCAGCGAGCCGTTCTCGAACTCGACGTCGACCTTGTCCTCCGGGATGCCGGGCAGGTCGAACGCGTACACCACCTCGTTCTCCGTCTCCCAGACGTCCAGCGCCGGAACCCAGTTCTGGGTCGTCCGGCCGTTGCCCTCGAGGAGGCCGTTCATGAGCCGGCTCATCTCGTTGTGGACGCTCGCGAGCTCGTTCCACGGACTCCAACGAACCAGAGTCGCCATCTCGTCTCCTCCCTTCGCTTTCAGCGTTTGGTTTGCCTTCTGATGGCAACGGCAGGATAAAACCTAAGTGCCTCGTTGTCAAGTCGCTCGCAGGAGTAGGATCCGCCTGTGATCGCGGTCGCAGACGGGCTCAAGGGGCGGAGCTTCACCAAGGTCGCCGACTGGAGCCGTGAGGAGCTCGAGCGGGTGCTCGACTTGGCCGACGCGCTCAAGGCGGAGCCGCACCAGCCCCTCCTCCCCGGCCGGACGCTCGGGCTGATCTTCCACAAGCCCTCGACGCGGACCCGCGTCTCGTTCGAGGTCGGGATCTACCAGCTCGGCGGGATCGGGCTCTACCTCTCCGCGAAGGAGCTCCAGCTGGGTCGCGGCGAGACCGTGCGCGACACGGCGAACGTCCTCTCGCGGTACCTCGACGCGCTGGTCATCCGCACGTTCGACCAGGGCGACGTCGAGGAGCTCGCCGAGCACGCGACGATCCCGGTGATCAACGGGCTCACCGACGCGGCGCACCCGTGCCAGGTGCTCGCCGACCTGATGACGATCCGCGAGCGCCGCGGCGGGCTCGACGGGACGAAGTTGGTCTACCTCGGTGACGGCAACAACATGTGCGCCTCGTTGATGGTCGGCGCCGCGACCTTCGGGATGACATTCGTGGCGGCGACGCCCGAGGCGTATCGACCGGTCCCGCGCGCGGTCGAGCTCGCGGAAGAGCGCGCCGCCGAATCCGGCGGCTCGGTCGTGGTCACGTCGGACGCCCGAGCCGCGGCCGAGGGCGCGGATGTTCTCTACACGGACGTCTGGACGTCGATGGGCCAGGAAGCGGAGAACGAGCGCCGCGTCGGCGAGCTCCGGGGCTACGGGATCGACGAGGAGGTCGTCGCGGCTGCGGCGGACGACGTCGTCGTCCTCCACTGCCTGCCGGCGCACTACGGGGAGGAGATCACCGAGGACGTCGTGTACGGGCCGCGCTCCGCCGTCTTCGACCAGGCCGAGAACCGGCTCCACGCGCAGAAGGCACTGATGGCGCTGGTCATCCGCTAGCCGTTGCTGCCGATCCGCGACAACGTCCCGACGCGGAAGTTCCCCGTCGTCACGGTCGGCTTGATCGTCGCCAACGTGCTCGTGTTTCTCTGGGAGATCAGCGGCCGCGGCCTCGACCGGCACGTCTTCGAGTACGGCTACTACCCGTGCAAGGTCGAGGGCCCCTGCACCCAGCCGTACACGTTCCTCGCGCACCACCCGCCGTGGGAGGAGACGGTCTTCACCTCGATGTTCATGCACGGCGGGATCGTCCACATCGGCGGGAACATGCTCTTCCTCTGGATCTTCGGCAACAACGTCGAGGACGCGCTCGGCCGCGTTCGCTTCTTCCTCTGGTATCTCGCCGCCGGCATCGCAGCCACGTTCGCCCAGTCGTACATCACGCTCCACTTCGGCAACGCCGCGGACGCGAGCATCCCGAACGTCGGCGCGAGCGGCGCGATCGCCGGCGTTCTCGGCGCGTACTTCCTCCTGCTGCCCCGGGCGCGCGTGCTGACGGCGATCTTCCTCGGCTTTTTCTTCTTCTTCCGCGAGATCCCGGCGGTGCTCTTCCTCGGGGTCTGGATCGGGCTGCAGGCCCTCGACGGGACGCTCTCGCTGACGACACCGCAGGCCGGCGGCGGGGTCGCCTTCTTCGCGCACATCGGCGGCTTCGTCTTCGGCCTGGCGACGGTCTACTTGATCGCGAAGCGCCGTCCGTTACGGCCGTCCTGGTGACGTTCGACGAGCACGTGGCGCGGGCGCTCGACGCGCTGCCCCCCGAGCTCGCCCGCGGCCTCGAGAACGTCGCGGTCGTGGTGGAGGACGAGCATCCAGACGACCCGGACCTGCTCGGCCTGTTCGAGGAGGCCGAATGGCTGCCGGCGAAGGTCACGATCTACCGGCTCCCGCTCGAGGAGTCGTTCCCCGACCCGGACGAGCTCGAGCACGAGATCCGCGTCACCGTCCTCCACGAGCTCGCCCATTACTTCGGGATCGACGAGCAGCGCCTGGACGAGCTCGGCTACGGGTGACGGGCCTGCTCCAGGCGCTGGCCGTCGTGTCCGCGGTCGTCGGCGGGGCCGTGATCGTCTGGTACCTGCTCGGCCCTTGGCGCTGACGTTTCAGACGGGAATGGCGCGGAGAGCCTCTGCGTTTCAACTGGCATGAGGACCCTCGAAGCAATCCACCACGAGATCGACGAGCTGAGCGAGCGCCGGACGGAGCTCTGGCATCGCCTGTCGGACGGTCTCGACTCGTCCGTGAAGGACGAGGTTCACGCGCTCGACGCCAAGCTCGAGGCCTTGTGGACCGAGCACCGGCAGCTGAAGGCTCAGCTGCGCTGGGGCGACCGCGAGCGCATCATCGCCCGGGCGCGGGCGGAAGAGCGCCTCGAACGACACGCGGCGTAGGCCGCAAGCGGCGCGGGTCAGCTGGCCCCGCGCCGCGTCACCGCCGGCGGGGATCCCGCCTACACTTTCAGGCGCGGGGCGTTAGCTCAGCTGGGAGAGCGCCGGCTTTGCAAGCCGGAGGTCGCCGGTTCGATCCCGGCACGCTCCATGCTCCCTCGCACCGCTTCGCGGGCGTGGCGCGGGCTTCGCCCGGGCCACGTCGCTCTCGCTTTCCTGCTCGGGGTGCGGCCTTCGGCCGCGTGCTTCTGCACGACCGTGGTGAGCGGTGCCGGGCAAAGCCCGGCACCGCGGTGTTGGAACCCAAGACCTGACACCACCGTTTCGTCAGGTCGAAGACGGGGGTCTCTTCGACGCTCGCGTTTCGAGGTAG
>Ga0081539_10007030_pt1 | contig 10434 bp, 6 predicted proteins | sample TabmetS4T2R2_FD_71023 | JGI IMG/M metagenome (GOLD analysis project Ga0081539, IMG submission 71023) | Tabebuia heterophylla rhizosphere microbial communities from the University of Puerto Rico - S4T2R2 | ecosystem: Host-associated > Plants > Roots > Rhizosphere ... | reverse complement strand
GCCGCCGCGGCGCCCCCATCACGACGATCTCGGCGTTGCGACGCTCCGCTTCGTCGACGAGCGCGCGGCCTGCGCTGCGCCCGCGGAGCAGCCGCGGCACGACGCGGAGCCCGTAGCTCTCGCCGATGAGGCGGGCGCGGTCGAGCGCGGCATTCGCGCTCGCTTCGGCTTCTTCGAGCGTCGCGTCCAGCGGCAGCTCGAGCGGCACCTCCACGACCGCCGCGGCGACGAGCGTCGCACCCCGCTCTGCCGCAAGGCGGGCCGCGACGTCCATCGCCTCGTCCGCGGCCGGCCCGTCGAGGATCGGGACGAACAGCGACCGGTACTCGAGGGCGGCAGCCGGTCCGACGGGCAGCGGCGCGCGGAGCGTCGCGCGGAGTGGCTGCCGTACGACGAACAGGCGGTAGACGACGAACGTCGCGAAGCCGGCGGCGAGCCAGCCGAAGCCGACCCAGCGTGTGAGTGGCCGCTGGACGACGACGACCGTCCACGCAGCGGCCGTGCCGAGCAGGCCGAGGATCGAGAACAGCGGCCAGTCGACCCCGAACAGGCGCAGGTTCGGCCTGCCCTTTACCAGGAGCTCCTCGTCGCGGAAGCGCCAGCGCAGCCCGATCAGCGACGCGTTCGCAATCGCGAAGGAGAGCATCGCGCCGAACGAGTACATCGTCCCGAGGAAGTCGATCTTTCCCGGCAGCAGCGTCGCGATCGACAGCAGGCCCGAGAAGCAGAGCAGCGAGAGGAACGGCGTCTTGAACCGCGGATGCAGCCGCCGGAAGACCTCCGGCAGCTGCCGGTACGACGCCATCGCGTACGTGATCCGCGACGAGCCGATCACGCCCGCGTTCGCGGCGATGATCAGGATCGTCCCCGCGAGGATGCCGACGTAGATGCGCAGGCCGTGCAGCACGGCGCCGTGCAGGCCGAGGTTGTCCACGAGGCCGAGCACCGGGTCGGCCTGGTAGCCGTTTGGCGGGAGCAGGCCGAGCCGCGTCTGGTACTCGCCGCCGACCTGCGTCACCGGGAGCGCCATCAGCGCGATCGCCGGCAACGTGAGGTAGATCGCGAAGACCGCGCCGGCGACGAGGCGATATGCGCGCGGAACGTCGCGCGGCGGGTCGCGCGTCTCCTCGGCGAGGTTGGAGATCGTCTCCATCCCCGTGTACGCGATCATCGCGATCGGGATTCCGAGGAAGAAGTGCGACCACGTCGGCGCGATGCCGAGATGGATGTTCGCGACGAGCGTGTGGGGGTGGAAGATCAGCACCGCGCCGATCGCGACCAGCAGCAGCTGGGTCGAGAAGTCGATCACCGCGAGGAAGATGTTCAGCCGCACGGCCTCGCGGACGCCGAGCACGTTCAGCAGCACGAGGACGACGATCACGGCCGCGCCGCCGACGATGTCCCAGGGCGGGGTCCGCAACGGTCCCCAGAACACCGACAGGTAGTGCGGGACGAAGAACGCGGAGATCGAGATCGTGACCATGTAGTTCAGGAGCTGCGCCCAGGCGGCGCCGAAGCTGACGACCTCGTTGAAGGCGTGGCGGGCAAAGCTCGACGAGCCGCCGGCCTCGGGAAAGCGAACCGTTCCCTCCGCGTACGTCGTGGCCGTCGCGACGAAGAAGACGCCGGCGATCACGAACACGACCGGCGTCAGGCCGAGCGCGTAGAGCGCGGTCAGTCCGAGCGCGTAGTAGATCGACGAGCCGACGTCGCCGTAGGCGGTCGAGAACAGAGCCGGGGTGCCGAGCACCCGCTCGAGGCCCTGCGCCCGCCTGCGTCGCATGGACTCACGCTAGGTCCGGCGCGCTCAGGCCCGGCTCAGGATGAGCCGCGCCCGCCTCAAGAAACGCTCAGGATTCCGGTCGAACGAGTCGGTAGCCGGCGCCCGGCTCGGTGACGATGTACCGCGGCCGCGAGGGATCGTCCTCGAGCTTGCGTCGCAACTGGGAGACGTACACGTGGAGGTAGTGCGATTCGCCGCCGTACGCCGGCCCCCAGATCTCGCGGAGGAGCATCGGATGCGTCAGCAGCTTCCCCTCGTTCTGCGCCAGGACGCGGAGCAGGTCGTATTCGATCGGCGTCAGCTGCACCATGCGGCCGTTCACGTGGACGGTGCGCGCTTCGAGGTCGATGCGCAGGGCACCGATCTCGAGCACGGGACCGGAGGGCGGCGCGGCGCGCCGGAGCACGGCGCGCAGACGCGCCAGAAGCTCCTCGACGCCGAACGGCTTCGTGACGTAGTCGTCGGCGCCCGCGTCGAGCGCGTCGATCTTCTCCCGCTCCTCGCCCACCGCCGACAGGACGACAATCGGCACGGACGTCCATTCGCGGAGCCGCCGACAGACGTCGGTGCCGCTGATGTCGGGCAGGACGAGGTCGAGGATCACCGCCTCCGGCGGCCGCACGGCCGCCCGGGTCAGCGCCTGCTCACCCGTCTCCGCGGTGTCGACCTCGTAGCCGGCGCCGCGAAGGTTCGTCCGAAGCGCGCGAAGGATGTGCGGCTCGTCGTCGACGACGAGGACGCGCGCGCTCACGCAACCGAGACGGGCGTCTGAGCAGTCGGCAGCGCGAGCACGAAGGTCGCCCCGCCCCCCGGTGCGCGCTCCGCCCAGAGCCGGCCGCCGTTCGCCTGCGCGAAGCCGCGCGCGATCGCCAGGCCGAGCCCGGTCCGCTCGCCCTCGAAGGGCTCGAAGACGCGGTCGAGATCTCCCTCGCGGATTCCCGGACCGTCATCGGTGATCCGCACGAGGACCTGGGCTTCCGCGGGTCGGACGGCGATCGTGACGTCTTGAGACGAGAACGCGAGCGCGTTCTCGAGCAGGTTCACGAGCACGCGCTCGATGTGTGCGCCGTCGACGCGAACCGGCGGCGCCTCGTCTGCGCCGACCGCTCGCACGCGCTCGGAGCCCAGCACGGCGGCCAGCGACCGGGCGATCAGGCCGTCGATCGTCCAGAGCTCGGGCCGCGGCTCGACGGCCTCGGCTTCGAGCCTGGAGAGGTCGAGCAGGTTTGCGACGAGCCTCTGCAGGCGGAACGACTCCGCCTCGATCGTCCGCAGGAGCTCGGTTCGGTCGGCGTCGGACAGCTCGAGCGCCGGACTGAGCAATCCTTCCACCGACGCGCGGATCGAGGTGAGCGGCGTTCGCAGGTCGTGGCTGACGGCGCGCAGGATCGCGGTCTTCAACGCGTCGCTGCGGCGAAGCGTCTCCGCTTCGACCGCGCGCCGCGCGAGCCGCTCGCGCTCGGCAACGACCGCGAGCAGCGACGCGATGCCGGGCACGACGCGCTCGACGACGTCCGCGGGTACCTCTCCGGTGGTGAACAACGTCCCGACGGTCCGGCCTCCGGCGGCCAGCCGGGTCGCGCGCTCGTCGCCTTCGCCTTGACGCAGCGACTCGATCTCGACGCGGGCGCGCGACACGTGCAGCACTTCCGCGAGCTTCGGCGACAGCGGGCGGAGGCGCTCCTGCACGTCACCGCCCTCGAGCAGTGCCGTCGAGACGTCGGCGAGGAGCGCCGCCTCGCGCTCGCGCTGCTGCGCCTCGCCAGTCCGTCGCCGCGACGCGGCCGCGAGCGAACTGACGACGACGGAGGTCGCGAGGTAAACGGCGAGCGCGAACCAGTTCTCCGTCTCCCGAAGGCGGAGCGTGTGCTCGGGCGGCAGGAAGAACCAGTTGAAGGCCAACATGCTCGCGACGGAGGCGGGCAGGGCGTAGCCGATGCCCCAGGCGACGGCGACGACCAGCACGGGGAGGACATAGAGGGAGCCGAGGCTGAGGACGGGGGCCAACGGCTCCAGCGCGAAGACCGCGCCCGTCGTGATCGCAACGGCCGCCGTCGTTCCCGCCGCCGCGATCACGTGGCGCCTCACGCGACCAACGTTAGCGCGACGGACGCCGGTGTCGGCCTCGGCGGCGACTACCGGCGCCGCAGCATCACGAGCCGACCGACGCCCGCGGCGACGAAGAGGAGTCCGAGCAGGTAGCCGATCCCGCCGCCGTGCGTCGCTGTGACGACGACGATCGCGACGCCGATCGCGACGAACGCGAGCGCAAAGACCGCTACGGCCCAGCGGTAGGTCCTCATGTCGGCAACGGAGCCGGCGCCGGAGGCGGCTCGCTCGAACGCGTCGTCGCCGCGACGACCATCACGCGGCACGGCGCGTGCCGGAGGACGAAGTCGGTCGTCCCACCGAAGACGCCGTGCCGGCGGCCGCGCCGCGGCGCGCCCATCACGATGATCTCGGACTGCCGGCGCTCCGCCTCGTCCACGACCGCGCGGCCCGGGCTCCGCGCGCGCGCGAGTCGGCCGACGACGTCGACGCCGTACGAGTCGCCGACGGTCCGCGCCTCGTCGAGGAGGTCGTGCGCCTCGCGCTCCTCCTGCTCGACACGCGCGTCGAGCGGTAGCTCGAGCGGGATCTCCACGACCGCGATCGCCGCGATCCGCGCGCCGCGCTCGGTGGCGAGCCTGCACGCGACGTCCAGCGCCTCCTCCGTCCCCCGTCCGGGTGCGAGCGGCACCAGGATCGAGCGGTACTCCAGCTGCGCGGCGCTGATCACGACGGGCGCACGCACGGTCGTGCGCACCGGTTCGCCGAGCCGGCGCCGGTAGAGCGGGTAGAACAGGAACCCGATCGCGAGCCACGCGAGCCCCGCGTAGCGGGTCGGCGCGTCCTGCACGATCACGACGAGCCACGCGATGCCGGTGCCGAGCCCGCCGAAGATCGCGAACAACGGCCAGTCCACTCCCCGCACACGGATGCTCGGCCTTGCGCGCCACTGCAGCTCCTCCCTGCGACCGCGCACACGCAACGCCGTCACCGACGCGTGCGCGACCGTGAACGAAAGCATCGCGCCGAAGGCGTACATCCGGCCGATGAAGTCGACGTTGCCCGGCAGCAGGAAGAGGATCGACGCGATCCCCGCGAAGACGACCAGCGCCAGCCACGGCGTCTTGAACGTCGGGTGCAGCCGCCGGAACACCTCCGGCAGCTGCCGGTAGCTCGCCATCGAATACGTGATGCGCGAGGCGCCGATGACGCCCGCGTTCGTGGCGATGAACAGGATCGTGGCCGCGAGGACGCCGACGTAGACCTTCGCGGCGTCGAGCAAAAACCCGTGCAGCCCGAGGTTCTCGACGAGCCCGAGCACCGGGTCGTTCTTGAAGCCGTTCGGCGGATCCTGTCCGAGGCGGGTCACCCATTCGCCGCCGTCGCGCACGACCGGCAGCGCGGAGAGTGCGACGGCGGGCAGCGTGAAGTAGATCGCGAACACGGCGACCGCGACCCACGAGATCGCGCGCGGGATCGAGCGGACCGGGTCGCGCGCCTCCTCGGCGAGGTTCGAGACCGTTTCGATCCCCGTGTACGCGATCATCGCGACGGGGATCGCGAGCGCGAACGCGCTCCAGGTCGGCGCCTCACCGAACCGCACGTTCGACGTCAGTACGTGCACGTCGAAGATCAGCACGAAGCCGAGCAGCACGAGCAGCAGCTGCGTCGCGAAATCGACGACGGCGAGGAAGATGTTGAGGCTCGCCGCCTCCTTGATCCCGACGATGTTCAGCAGCACCAGGAGGACGACGACCGCGGCGCCGCCGATCACGTCCCACGGGTTCGTCCGCAGCGGCTCCCAGAAGATCGAGAGGTAGTGCGGCACGAAGAACGCCGAGATGGCGACCGTGATGATGTAGTTGAGCATCTGCGCCCAGGCGGCCCCGAACGAGACGAGCTCGTTGAACGCGTGCCGCGCGAACGAGGCCGAGCCGCCCGCCTCAGGATGGCGCACCGTCCCCTCGGCGTACGTCGCCGCCGTCGCCGCGAAGATCAGCCCGCTGATCACGAAGACGAGCGGCGTCAGCCCGAGCGCGATCCCGGCCGTGACGCCGAGCGCGTAGTAGATCGACGAGCCGACGTTGCCGTACGCGGTCGCGAAGAGCGCGGGCGCGCCGAGCACGCGCTCGAGTCCCTGCTGCCGTCTACGCCGCGGCACGGCGGGACTCTACGACCGCGCTCGGGTGTCGTTTCCCGCCATGGCCGGGGTCAGACCCCGGACATGGCCCGAGCGACCGCTCGGCCGCGAGCGCAAGCGGTGCGGCGGCCACGCCCGGCGTCCAGGCCGGACATGCCAGGGGTCAGAGCCCTGCCATGTCCGCAAAGGCCGGCTAGCCGTGAATCGAGACGATCAGCGGGATGATCAGGATCGCGACGATGTTCGTGATCTTGATCATCGGGTTGATCGCCGGCCCGGCCGTGTCCTTGTACGGATCGCCGACGGTGTCGCCCGTCACGGCGGCGGCGTGCGCCTCCGAGCCCTTGCCGCCGTAGGCCCCGTCCTCGATCAGCTTCTTCGCGTTGTCCCACGCGCCGCCGCCGGAGGTCATCGCGATCGCCAGGAACAGCCCGGTGACGATCGTGCCGATCAGCAGCCCGCCGAGCATCCGCTCGTTGATGATCCCGATGACCACCGGGAAGGCGATCGGGATCAGCGCCGGCGCGAGCATGTTGCGGATCGCCGAGCCCGTGACGATGTTGATCGCGCGGCCGTACTCGGGCCGCGTTGTGCCCTCCATGATCCCCGGGTTCTCGCGGAACTGGCGGCGCACCTCCTGCACGACCTCGCCGCCCACGCGCCCCACCGCCTGCATCGCCAGCGACGCGAACAGGAAGGGCATCAGCCCGCCGATGAACAGCCCCGCGATCACCCACGCGTCGCCGAGGTCGAAGCGCGTCGGCAGGTTCGCGTCCGAGAGCCCCGTCGTGTAGCTGTCGAACAGCACCAGCGCCGCGAGCGCGGCCGAGCCGATCGCGTAGCCCTTGGTCACGGCCTTCGTCGTGTTCCCGACCGCGTCGAGCGGATCGGTGATCGCGCGGACCTCCGGCGGCAGGTCGGCCATCTCGGCGATGCCGCCCGCGTTGTCGGTGACCGGGCCGTACGCGTCGAGCGCCACGATCAGGCCGGTCATCGACAGCTGCGCCATCACCGCGATGCCGATGCCGTAGAGGCCGTGCGTGGAGTTGTCGCCGCCGCCCGCCGCGTAGTACGCGCCGAGGATGCCGATGGAGATCACGATCACCGGCGCCGCGGTCGCCTGCATCCCGATCGCGAGGCCCTCGATGATGTTCGTCGCATGCCCGGTCTGCGAGGCGCGCGAGATCGACTTCACCGGATTCCAGCGCGTGCCGGTGTAGTACTCGGTGATGCCCACCAGAAGGAACGTGACCGCAAGGCCGACCAGCGCGGCGCCGTAGAGGTTCCAGAAGCTGAACTGCGAGCTGTCGAAGGCCGCCGTGACCGGAATGAACCCGAGCGCGGACAGCACCGTCGCGACGAGCACCGCAGCGTAGAGCGCGTTCATGATCGCGCCGCGCCGGCCCGTGCGCGCAAACCACGTCCCGACCACCGACGCCAGGATCGAGATCCCTCCCAGTGCGAGCGGGAAGAGCGCGAGGTTCGAGGACTCGAAGCGCGAGCCGATCAGCATCACGGCGACCGCGGTCACCGCGTACGTCTCGAACAGGTCGGCCGCCATCCCCGCGCAATCGCCCACGTTGTCGCCGACGTTGTCCGCGATCACCGCGGGGTTGCGCGGGTCGTCCTCCGGGATCCCCGCCTCGATCTTGCCGACGAGGTCGGCGCCGACGTCGGCGGCCTTCGTGTAGATGCCGCCGCCGAGGCGCGCGAAGACGGAGATCAGCGACCCGCCGAACGCGAGCCCGACGAGGTCGTCGATCGCGTCGTCCCGCGCGACGTCGAACCAGTCGGTGAGCGCCCAGTAGTACCCGGCGACGCCGAGCAGGCCGAGCCCGACGACGAGCAGGCCCGTGACCGATCCCGCGCGAAACGCCACGTTCAGCGCGGGCGCGAGGCCCCTGCGCGCCGCTTCCGCCGTGCGCACGTTCGAGCGCACGGCGACGTTCATCCCGATGAAGCCGGCCGCGGCGGAGAGCAGCGCGCCGACCACGAACCCGAACGCCGTTCCCCAGCCGAGCTTGTTGTAGAAGCCGATGATCAGGAACGGCACGACGGCAACGACCGCGATCGTCGTGTACTGGCGCCGGAGGTACGCAGCCGCGCCCTCCTGCACCGCGCGGGCGATCTCGCGCATGCGCTCGCTCCCGGCCGGACGGTTGAGCAGCCAGTAGGTCAGCCCGATGCCGTACGCGATCGCCACGCCCGCACAGACGAGCGCGAACAAGACGGGATGGTCGTTGAAGAAGTCCATTGCCTCCTGCTCTCACAAAGTCGGGACGAACCGGCTTGCGGCAGGCAAAGCCCGGCGCACAAGCTCGCGGAGCGGGAGGCTAACGGAAAGGCGGAGGCGGGGCGGCAGTCGCCCCGCCTCCGTCGGCCGGAATCTCCCCGGCCGTGTGCTGCTACCGCAGCACTTGCGGCTCGTAGAACACGCCGTGCGGCCACGGGCCGCCGGGATAGGCCCAGATCGCAGCGACGCTCGCGGCCGCGTTGTCCACGACGCCGATCGCACCGGGCCGGCCGCCGTCGACGCTCTCGAGCGCGATGAACGTGTACTTGCCGTCCTCGGACAGCCACTGATGGCCGCTGATCCCGTAGCCGTTGAACGTGACCGTGCGAACGGCCAACGTGTCCGTGCTCATCAGTGCCATCTGCGGCGTGCCGCGCAGGCCGACGACGAGCGTCTTCCCGTCGGGCGTCAGCCGCATCGTGTCCGGCTGCGTCCCGATCGGGACGTCGCGAATCAGCTCCGGGCGCGCGCCCGAGACGTCCCAGATGCGAACGAGGTTCTCGTTCCGCACCGTCGCGTACAGCGTCTTCCCGTTCGGCGTCACCAGCACCTCGCTCGGCCGGATGCCGAGCGGGGCCTCCCACACGCGCTGGCCGGTGGCGATGTCGATCTTCGACACCGTCCCCCAGCTCGACGTCGTCGCGCCTTCGTTCGCGGCGTACAACGTCTTGCCGTCCTCGGTGACCCACACTGCATGCGTCTTCGCGCGCGGGTTGCCGCTCGCGTAGAGGCCGTCGACGCGCGCGTCGATCTGCGTGTCGACGACGCCGACGATGTGCGTGTTGAATTCCGCGACGTAGAGGCGCTTGCCGTCGGGGCTGGCAACCATGTGGTGCGGGAAGCCGCCCATCGTGATTGCACGCGGGTGCGCCTTGCCGGCCGCGAAGTCCGCTTTGTCGACGACGGTCAGCTGGTTGCTGCGCTCGTCGGCCGAGTAGACCTTCCCCGTCCCGCGCGGCGCTGTCACGCCGATCGGGCGATTCCCCACCCGCACGACACCGAGGACCGTTCCGTCGGCCGCATCGAACGCGGCCATCGTGTTGACGCCGCCGTCGAAGCGCTCGACGGCCCAGACCGTCCCGCTGATGCCGGCGAGCTTCTCGTGGTGCCCGGCCGAGAGCGCCGTCGCGGCCGCGGCGAGCACGGCCGGGACGAGCACGGCGGCGAGCAGCGCAAGCTTGCGCATCGTGATCCCTCCTCTGCGGTAGCGCCCCCGGCGGCCTCTCGGAGACCTGTCGGCCGGGGGATGCCGCTCACGCTACGCCTCGCACGGCGAGAACACCAATACATATCGCGCAGCTGTTCTATAACTCCAGGTGATGCGAGTAGAGGCCCGGCTGCGCGCGTTCGCGGCGGTCGCAAGGACCGGCTCGTTCTCGCGCGCCGCCGAGGAGCTCTTCGTCAGCCAGCCGGCGGTCTCGAAGCACGTCGCTTCGCTGGAAACGGAGCTCGGCGCGCGCCTCTTCGACCGCAGCCGGGCGGGGGTCACGCTCACCGCCGCCGGCGAATCGCTGGCCGACTACGTGCTGCGGGCCGAGGCGCTCCTCGCGAATGCCCGCCGCGCGCTCGGGGCCGACCCCGAGACCGGCATCCTCGCAGTGGCGGCGTCGGGCATCCCCGGGACGTACCTGCTTCCTGAGCCGCTCGCGGCCTTCCACGCCGCCTCGCCGCGCGTCGAGGTGGACTTCCGAGTCGCAACGTCCGGCGAGGCCCTCGAGCTCGTGCGCGCGCACGTCGTGGAGCTCGCAGTGGTCGGCGGGCTCGACGTCCCCGCCGAGCTCGAGAGCGAACCGCTCGTGGAGGACGAGCTCGTGCTCGCGGGGCCACCTGCGCTCGGCGGCCGCCGGCTGCGCCCGCGCGACCTTGCCGGGCAGACGTGGATCTCGCGGGAAGAAGGATCGTCGACACGCGCGGCAGTCGAAGCGGCGCGATGGCAGCTCGGTCTGCACGCGGTTCGCACGCTGGAGCTGCCTTCCTGGGAGGCGGTCAAGCGAGCGGTCGCCCGGGGCGCCGGGATCACAGCGATCAGCCGGTTCGCGCTCGAGCTCGAGCTGCAGGCGGGCGCGCTCGTGATCCTCGACGTGCCTCGCTGGCGTGTGTCGCGAACGATCTCCGCAGTCCGCGCACGCGGCGTCCCGGTGACGCCGCCCGCCCGTCGGGTCCTCGGGG
>Ga0081539_10007029_pt1 | contig 10434 bp, 10 predicted proteins | sample TabmetS4T2R2_FD_71023 | JGI IMG/M metagenome (GOLD analysis project Ga0081539, IMG submission 71023) | Tabebuia heterophylla rhizosphere microbial communities from the University of Puerto Rico - S4T2R2 | ecosystem: Host-associated > Plants > Roots > Rhizosphere ... | reverse complement strand
AGCGAAGGCCACCCCCGCCAGCCACACGGGCATCACCCACACCGGCAGCAGCGCCACCCAGATCCCGAGAACCAGATCGCCTTGGTCCAGCAGCGACAACGCAAGGCCGGCCGGGCCGCGCCGCTGCGCGCCCGGAGCGATGTCCAGTCGCCGTTTGAGGAAGGAGTTGGGCAACTCGCCGCCGACCGTCCCCAGCCCGATGAGCAGGCCGACGAGCAGCGGCGATGACGCGCGGACCTCGTCGGGCAGCTGCGATCGCCACCAGCCCCACTGCCAGAGCAGCAGCGTCGCCAGCACCACCCCCGTGGTCATGCAGAGCGCTCCGCGCCAGGTCTTGTTGTCGCCGAACACGCGGCGCCCGCCAAGCATGGCGCCGCCGTCCAACGGCCGCTCGAGCCGGCGCAGCAGGTCCCACCGCAGCACCGGCGCGTGCAGCAGCGGCGCGCCGAGCACCGCGAGGAACAGCCACAGCGCGCTCATGCGCGGCGCAGGCTATGCGATGAGTCCGCCGGCGCCATACGGTCTCGTGCCCATGACCGACGACTCCAGCGCACGCTTTCGCAGCGTGATCGACGCGAACCTCTACATGACCCTCGGCACCGCCGACGAGGCCGGCACGCCGTGGGCCTCCCCGGTGTACTTCGCCCATGCCGACTACCGCGAGTACGTCTGGGTCTCCAGGCCCGGCGCCCGGCACTCGCGCAACATCGCGGTCCGGCCGCAGATCGGGATCGTGATCTTCGACTCGCATGCTCCGATCGGCACCGGCGGCGGGATGTACATGGCGGCGACGGCCGAGGAGCTGGCTGGCGACGAGCGCCTCGGCGCGCTGGAGATCTTCACTGCCCGATCGGTCGCGCACGGCGGCGAGGCGTGGGGCCTCGACCGCATCGAGGCGCCCGCCGAGCTGCGGATCTACCGCGCGATCGCGACCGAGCACCGGGTGCTCGACAGCCGCGACATCCGCCGGCCGGTCAGCGTCTAGAGGCCGACGGGGTGGCGCGCCTTGTACCCACGCGTGGAGCGCAGGTTCGGGCGCCAGCGCGGGCCGGATAGGCCGCTGGGGTCGCCGGCCGCGCTCGTGTCAAGGCGCAGCCCGGCGATGACCACGAACGCGTGGCTGGGGTTCGTGTAGATCGTGATCCACGCGCCCTTGCCGGCCTGGCCGTAGCGCAGGAAGCTCGAGGAGTCGCGCGGCCGCGCCAGCAGCGCGGCGCCGTGCAGGGCGAACGACACCGTCCCGGAGCAGTCGTAGGCGCTGTCGGTGAACTTGAGCTTGTGCCCGCCGCCGAGGCGGTACGGAAGCCCGACGATCGAGTTGGCCGCCCAGATCGCCTGCTTGACCGCGTCCGGAGCCTGCTCGGGCGCGTAGGCGATGCCGTTGTTGAACGTCGCGACGAGGCCGGGCGTCGTCGGCTGGAAGACGACGCCATAGGCGGCGCCACCGGTCGTCGGGGCGGGAGCGGCAGTGGGAGTGGGAGCCGGGGCGGGGGTCGGCGTCGTCGGCGGGGCGGGCGTCTGGCCGGTGGCCGGGGAAACGGCCACGACCGACATCAGCAAAACGACCACCGACAGGGCGATGCCCCGCAAGTTGCTCTCTCCTCTTTCGTCGGCCTGCGGGGTTAGCTGACGGGCTAGCGCTGAAAGAGCCTGCGCCTCCCATGGCCCTCACCATGGGATTCGCCCCTACTTCTGGGTCCCCCGTTCCCCGATCCATAGCGGGGATTCGGCGTTGATCGGCGGGACCCTACAACAACCCCGAGCGGAATGCTCGGAAGTCGAACAACCCGCGCAGCCGTCGCCTCGCTCTCGTACCGTTCGGGCCGATGCGCCGCGCCGCCTTCGCCCTCGCCTGCCTGCTCGCCGTGGCCGCCGTCGGCTGCGGCGGCAAGGGCAAGGACCAGGGTCTCGACAGCGACCTCACGCCCAGCCAGACCGTCAAGGGCGACGAGGAGGGCGCGTCGAGCAACCTCGGGCTCCCCTTCATCGCCACGAAGAACACGACGCGCATCGCGGGCGCCGACCCGATCGCCGATGCCGCCGGCGTCGCGCGCGCCGTCTTCCCCGCCACCAGCGCCGACACCCGGCCGAACGCGGTCGCGCTGATCGACGCGCACGACTGGCGCGCCGGTGTCGCCGGCGCCGTCCTCGCCTCGACGCCGATGCGCGCGGCGATCCTCCTCTCCGACGGGCCCAAGCTGCCCGCCGCCAGCGAGGAGGCGCTGAAGGCCCTTCAGCCCACCGGCGCCAAGAGCCCGAGCGGCGCGCAGCTGGTCCGGGTCGGCAACGTCGCGCGCCCTCCGGGGCTGCGCACGAGCGAGATCGCCGGCCGCGACCCATTCGCCCTCGCCCACGCGATCGATGCGTTCCAGACCGCCGCGCGCGGCAGCCCCAGCAGCCGCGTGATCGTCGTCTCGGCCGACGCGCCCGCCTTCGCGATGCCCGCGGCCGCGTGGGCGGCGAAGGCCGGCGACCCGGTCCTCTTCGTGCGCCGCGACGAGGTGCCGGCCGAGACCCGCGCCGCGCTGCTGGCCCACGATCAGCCGCACATCTACGTCCTCGGCCCGCCGTCGACGGTCAGCGCTCGCACGCTCGACGCGCTCAAGCGCCTGGGCACGGTCAAGCGCATCGGCGCCGACGACCCCACCGACAGCGCGATCGCCTTCGCCCGCTACGTCGACCCGAACTTCGGCTGGGGGGTCGTCGATCCCGGCCACGGGCTCGTCTTCGCCCGCACCGACCGCCCGCTCGACGCGGCGGCCGCGGCCCCGCTGTCGGTGAGCGGCTCGTACGGGCCGCTGCTCGTCCTCACCAGCGCGACGTCGCTCGACGGCGCGCTCGGCCAGTACCTGCTCGACATCCAGCCCGGCTACACCAGGGACCCGGTGCGCGGGGTCTACAATCACGGCTGGTTGATCGGGGACGACCGCGCCATCTCCGTGGCGACGCAGGCCCGGATCGACTCCCTCCTGGAGATCAAGAAGGCCCAGACCACAAGCCCGTGAGCGAAGCCGAGAGCCCGATCCGCAAGGCCACCGACCACCAGGTCACCGTCGACGACGTGCGTCAGCTCATGGGCGCATCGACGCCGCACTTCGCGCTGCAGATCCGCAACCGCATCGCGCGGCTGATTGCCGGGCTGCCCGAGGATGACCCCGCCCGGATCGAGGGCGAGCGGGAGATCGCGCGCCTCACGCGGCTTGGTTTCGCCGGCGAGGTTCGCGGCATGCACCACGAGGACGGCATCGCGCCGCTGGCGTCGCTGGACGGCGACGGCGCGGCGGCGCTGGGCGACGACGCCGCCTGAACCGGCGACCGCTGCCATCATCCGCGCCCGTGAGGACGGGCAGCGACGACATCGATCGCGCCGCGGCCGCGTTGGCCGAGCGCGTGCCACCCGAGCTCGCGCCGCTGGCGCGGGCCGCTTTCAATCTGCGCTGGTCGTGGACGCCTGGAGGCGCCGAGACCTTCGCCGCCATCGATCCGCACCGCTGGGAGCTCAGCGGCGAGAACCCGATCCGCCTGCTCACCGAAGCGCCTCTGCCGGCGCTGCGGCGCGCCGCGCGCGACGCGGACCTCGTCGCCCGGGCCAACGACCTCGAAGCGGCGATCCACGACGACCTCGAGCGTCCGGCCGCGAGCGCCGGACCGGCCACCCCGGAGCGCCCGGTCGCCTTCTTCTGCGCCGAGTACGGCATCCACGCCTCCCTCCCGATCTACTCCGGCGGCCTGGGCGCGCTCGCCGGCGACATCCTCAAGGAGGCCTCCGACCGCGCCCTGCCGTTCGTCGCCGTCGGGCTGCTCTACCACCAGGGCTACTTCCGCCAGCGCATCGACGCCTCCGGCTGGCAGCACGAATCGTGGGTGCAGACCGATCCCGAGCGCCAGCCCGCGGCGCTGGTCACCGGCGAGGACGGCGAGCCGCTGACCGTCACGGTCCCGATCGGCGACGAGGACGTCGTCGCGCAGATCTGGCGGGTCGACGTCGGCCGCGTGCCGCTGTTCCTCCTCGACGCCGATCGCCCCGAGAACGGCCCGGTCGCGCGGTGGTTGAGCTCGCGCCTGTACATCGGCGCGCGCGACCTGCGCCTGGGCCAGTACGCACTGCTCGGCGTCGGCGGCATGCGCGCGCTGCGCCTGATGGGCATCGAGCCGTGCGTCGTGCACCTCAACGAGGGCCACGCGGCGTTGACCTCGCTCGAGCTCGCGCGCGGCGAGCTGAGCGACGACGCCTCGCTCGACGACGCGCTCGCCACCGCGCGCGGGCGGACGATCTTCACCACCCACACCCCGGTCCCCGCGGGCAACGACACCTACGAGCCCGGGCAGATCGGCGCGTCGCTGGGTCGGCTGGCGCGCGGCGTCGGCCTCGAGCTCGACGACCTGCTCGCCATGGGCCGCACGCGCCCCGCGGACGCCGGCGAGAGCTTCGGGGTGACCCAGTTCGCCCTGCGCACGAGCCGCTCGGCCAACGGCGTCAGCCGCCGCCACGGCGAGGTGGCGCGCGGGATGTGGGCCGGGCTGTGGCCCGAGCGGGCGGTCGACGACGTGCCGATCGGCCATGTCACCAACGGCGTGCACCTGCCGACGTGGCTCGGGGGCCCGATGCGCGCGCTGCTCGATCGCCACCTCGGTGAGGACTGGCTGACCCGCGCCGACGATCCCGCGACGTGGGAGCCGGTCGACGACATCGCGGACGCCGAGCTGTGGGCGGCGCGCAACGAGCAGCGCGCCGAGCTCGCCGCGTGGGCGCGCGCCCGCAGCGTCGCCGATCGCCTCGGGCGCGACGAGCCGCGCGAGTACGCCGAGGCGCCCGGCTTCGCCGGCGACGTGCTCACGATCGGCTTCGCGCGCCGGCTGGCCACCTACAAGCGCCTGCACCTGCTCGTGCAGGGCGCCGACCGCATCGCCGATCTGCTCTCCGGCGAGCGCGCGATCCAGATCCTGCTCGCCGGCAAGGCCCATCCGAAGGACGACGACGGCAAGCGCAGCCTGCAGGCGCTGTTCTCGCGCAAGGGGATCCCGGACATCGGGCGGCGCGTGGCCTACATCGAGGACTACGACCTGAGCATCGGCGCGCGCCTGACCCGCGGCTGCGACGTCTGGGTCAACGTCCCCCGCCCACCGCTGGAGGCCAGCGGCACGAGCGGGATGAAGTCGGCGGCCAACGGCGGCCTGCAGCTCAGCGTCCTCGATGGCTGGTGGGCCGAGGGCTACGACGGCACGAACGGCTGGGCGATCTCGGGCGAGGTCGACGACGACCACGAGGCCCAGGATGCCCGCGACGCCGACGAGCTCCTGCGCCTCCTCCACGACGAGGTCGTGCCCGAGTTCTACGACCGCGACGCGGACGGCCTGCCGCGCGCGTGGCTGGCGCGCACGAAGGCATCGCTGCGCACGAACGGCCCCGCCTTCTCGGCCTCGCGCATGGTGCGCGACTACGTCGAGCGCATGTACGCCGAGCCGGCGCGGGCCTAGGCGCGCGCCACGACCTGGCCGCGCTCCAGGCGCGCGGGCGACTCGGGGTCGTGGGTGGGCAGGTAGATGGTCGCCCGCTCGGCGGCGAGGCGACGGATGTGGGCCAGCGTGTCGCGGGCGCGGGTCGGGTCGGGTGAGACCCCGTCGGGCGTCCCGGCGAGCATGAGGTGCTCGGTGTAGGAGGTGTCGCCGGCGAGGAAGACGACCTTGTCGCCGTCGTCGATCGCCACCGAGAGGTGTCCCGGCGTGTGCCCGGGGGTCGGGACGATGTGGACGTCGCCGGCCGCGGTCAGCGTCGCCGAGGCGTCGAACGGGCCGAACGGACCGTCGGCGAGGTCGGTCAGCGAGGGCGCGAAGTCCTTCGGCCAGTGCTGGGGCAGGAAGCCGCGCACCTTGCCGAGCAGGCCGCGCGCCTCGCGATAGTCGGCCGGCGAAGCGACGAACTGGCTGCGCGGGAAGTGCGAGAGGCCGCCCGCGTGGTCGGTGTGGAAGTGGGTGAGCACGACCGTGCGCACGTCGTCGGGATCGAAGCCGAGCGCGCGCAGCTGCGGCCCGATCTCCTGCTCGGGCGCGACGTCCTCGCGCAAGCCGAAGCGGAAGTACGGCTGCCACGGCGTGAAATAGCCGGGCTCGGCGACGCGGGAGGTCTCGCCGGTGTCGACGACGATCAGCCCTTCGGGGTGCTCGACGAGCCAGGCCAGGATCGGCAGCGGCTCGGTCCAGCGAGCGTCCATCAGCACCCGAGGCAGGCTGCGGCGGGCGCGTCCCCCACCATCGCGTTGGCGCTCCTTGATCGACACGGTCCCGGTCTGGATGGCGTGGACGCGCACGCCGTTCTGTAGCGAAATGGATGACATGTCACGCACCGTAGCAGAGAAAGCGTGACGTGTCATGTATATTGCTTCGGCATGGATCCCGTTGAGGAGCTGCGCTACCTCGTCCTCGGCGCCCAGCGCGAGGGCGCGCGCACGCTGACCGAGCTGCTGCGCCCGGTCGGGCTGACCCCGGCTCAGGCCGAGGTGCTCGCGGTCGTGCGCGACGCCGGCCGCCCGCTGACCGTCCGCGAGATCGGCGAGCGCCTGGTGTGCGAGGGCGGCAGCCCCAGCCGCCTGGTCGCCAGCGTCGTCGACCGCGGGCTGCTCGCGCGTGGCGAGCGCGAGGGCGACCGCCGCGCCGTCGAGCTCTCCCTCACGGCCGAAGGCGCGCAGGCGGCGCGTGCGGTCGCCGAGGCCGAGAGCGACCTCCACGCCTGGCTGGCCCAGTCGCTCTCCGAGCGCGAGATCGCCACGACGATCGCGGTCCTGCGCAAGCTCGTCGAAGGGCGCCAGACCGGCAACGCGATCGCTCAGCGGCGCGAGGTCAGAGCGCGCTGAGCAGCTCCACGTCGCGCCCTTCGGCGAGAGCGAAGAGCCCGGCATCGAACGTCACGACGCGCGTTCCGCGGCGGCGCGCTCGGCAGCGTCTTGCGATTGCTCGAGACGCGGACGAACCCGCTCTCGGTGATCGGGCAGGTGGCCCACCCAGCTCGGCCGTCGTCCGCGAACCATCTGCGAATCGACGCGCATCACCGCATCAGGCGAGGTGCGCGAGCGGGAGCGGGCTCGGCGCCTTCATCGTGCGGATGGCGAAGTTCGTGCGCACGCCGCTGACGCTGGGCAGGCCGAGCAGCGAGCCGAGCAGGAAGCGCTCGTAGGCGGCGAGGTCGGGGACGACGACCTCGAGGAGGAAGTCGGCGTCGCCGGAGACCAGGTGGCAGGCGACGACCTCGGGCATCGCCTTCACCGCGGCCTCGATCTCCATCGCTCGCTGCTCGGAGTGGCCCTCGACCTTGATCTCGACGAACGCGGTCAGCCCGAGGCCGATCGCGTTGCGGTCGAGCATCGCCCGGTAGCCGTCGATCACGCCATCGTCCTCGAGGGCCCTGACCCGGCGCAGGCACGGCGACGGCGAGAGGTGCACGCGCTCGGCGAGGGCGACGTTGGAGAGCCGGCCTTCGACCTGCAGGACCTCGAGGAGACGGCGATCGACGCGGTCGAGGGGCATGTTCTCCTCCTCAGGAGCCTTGGAGCGATAGATCGTTGCGGGGAAGTGGCCCCAGTTTGGCACATTCGCAACCACGTGCCCGCGATTCGGGCGGATCATGAGGACCGTGAAAAGCACGCGCGCCCCCGGCCTCGGAGTCGCATCGGGCACCGCCCTGTACGTCGGCGCTGTCCTCGGCCCGGGCGTGCTCATCCTCCCCGCGCTGGCCGCGGACGCCGCCGGGCCGGCATCGGTGCTGGCGTGGGCCGGCCTGCTGGCGGTCTCGGTCGCCATCGCCGTGACCTTCGCGGCCCTTGGCGTGCGCCACCCGGTCGCCGGCGGCGCCGCGGCCTACGTGCAGGCGGCCTTCGGCCGGCGCCCCGCCGCGGCGACCGGCTGGTGGTTCCTCGCCGGCGTCGTCATCGGCGCGCCGACCGTGTCGCTGGTCGGCGGCTTCTACGTGGCCCACCTCGTCGGCGGCGGCAGGCCGGTGGCGGTGATCGCCGCGATCGCGATGCTCGCCACCGCGATCGGCGCCAACGCCGGCGGCGTGCGCCTCTCGGCCGGCGTGCAGCTCGGGCTGGCGGCGCTCCTCGCCGCCCTCCTGCTGATCGCCATCGTCGCCGCGCTGCCCGCCGCGCGCGCCTCGCACTGGACGCCGTTCGCGCCCCACGGCTGGCTGGCCATCGGGACGGCCGCCAACCTGCTCATGCTCTCGTTCGTCGGCTGGGAGGCGGTCGCCCATCTGGCGGGCGAGTTCGCCGACCCGCTGCGCCAGCTGCCGCGCGCGATGGTCGCCGCGTTCGCGGTCGTCGCCGTCCTCTACCTCGGCCTGGCGATCGCCACGGTCGCCGTCCTCGGTGCCGCCACGAGCTCGAACGTCCCGCTCGCCGATCTGATGGAGAGCGGGCTCGGCCGCCCCGGGCGGATCGCCACCGCGGTCGCCGCGGTCCTGCTCACGATGGGCCCGATCAACGTCTACGTCGCCGGGGCGACCAAGCTCGCCGGCGCGATGGCCGCGGAGGGCACGATGCCGGCGTGGCTGGCCCGGCCGCGGGCGCCGCTGGCCACGATCGCCGCGGTCACGGCGACGATCCTGGCGCTCCTGGCCACCGGCGTGGCCGACGTCGAGCCGCTCGTGCGCGTGTGCTCGACGTGCTTCGTCGCCGTCTACGTCACCGCCACCGCCGCCGGCGCGCGGCTGCTGACCGGCAGGCTGCGCGCGGTCGCCGCGCTGTCGTTCGTGCTCGTGGTCGTCGTGTTCGCGTTCTCGGGCGCCTACCTGGCGGTCCCGGCCGCGCTGGCGGTCGCCGCGCTCACCCGTGCGGGTGGCGCAGCTTGGCGGGGATCTTCAGCCGCACCTGGTTGTCGTGCAGCGTCACGAGCTTGAGGTCCGGCCGGCGCGCGTGCAGCTGCAGCGGGTAGCGGCGGCCGTCGGCGCCGATCGCGGAGACCGCGAGCTGCACGCGGAGGTCCGGCCGCTTGCTGAGGAAGCCCTTGCTGACCTTCGGCAGCTTGAACGTCAGCTTCACCGCCCCCGTGGTCGCCGGCAGCGTCGTCTTGGCGATCTGGCGGGCCTTGGTGTGCGCGCCGTGCTTGGCGGGCGCGGTGCTCATCGTCGCCTGGAACCCCAGCGGCACGTTGGCGCGGCCGATGGCGATCGTCACCGTCGACGGCGCGGCGACGGTGACCGACGACGGCAGCAGGCTGCCGACGAAGGTCCGCTGGGCGGTCTCGCAGCTGGGGAAGATGTCGTCGTTGGGGTCGACGACCCCGTCTACGACGTCCTGGCCCGGCCCGCAGTCGACCACGTCGCGCTGGCCGTCGGCGACGGTCACGGTGTCGTTCCCGGCGCCCGACTGCAGGACGTCCTGGCCCGCGCCGAGGGTGACGTTCATCGGCAGCGACAGCCGGCCGGCGTCGACGGTGTCGTTGCCCGCACCGGCATCGAGGCGCACGAGCGTCGGCACGACCGCGCACTGGAACCCGGGGATGGTCACGCCCTGCGCCACCGGGCACGCCGCACCGGCGAGGCTGCCCTGGGCGACCTGGACGAACGGCCCCAGCCCGCGATCGGAGAGCTTGATCGCGTCCGCGGTGCCGCCCGTGTCAGCGAGCACGAGCGTTGCCCCGTCGAGGTCCGCGCGCATCGTCGCGCCCGCCGGCGTGGCGAGAACGGCAAGCGCGGCACATCCGATCGCCACCACCGAGACCCCCCTCATGTGCCGAGCCTCGCAGGTCCGAGCCCGGTCGTGGCAATCCCTTCGTCTAGAGACCGATGCGCTCGGCCACGCGGGCGCGGTGCTCGCGGGCGTCGCCCCAGAGGTAGGCGTTGGCCTTGCCGCGCTTGAGCCAGAGGTGCAGATCGTGCTCCCAGGTGAAGCCGATGCCGCCGTGGACCTGCAACGCCGAGGCGGGCACGCGCCAGCCGGCGTCCGAGGCGTAGGCCTTGGCCATCGAGGCGGCGAGCGGACCGGACTCCGGCTCGTGGTCGAGCGCCCAGGCCGCGTAGAGCGTCGTCGATCGCGCGCCCTCGACCTCGAGGAGCATCTGCGCGCAGGCGTGTGAGACGGCCTGATAGGCCCCGATCGGGCGGCCGAACTGCTCGCGCTCCTTGGCGTACTGGACCGCCATGTCCATCGCGCGCCGCGCGACGCCGACCGATTCGGCGGCAAGCGCCGCCGCCACGACGTCTGCCGCGCGCCGGCCGCCGCGCGCCAACGGCTCGAGATCGCCGGCGGCGCGCACGCGCCACAGCCGCCGCGTGGCGTCGAGCCCCTCGACCGGCTCGGCGCTCGTCTCGGCCGCCAGCGCCCAGCCCGCGCAGTCGCGCACCACCACGACGTCGGCGCCGTCGGCGTCGGGAACGGCGGTCCAGCCGCCGTCCTGGGCCAGCGTCGCCACCGTTCCCCGCGCCTCGCCGGCGGCGAGCGC
>Ga0081539_10007028_pt1 | contig 10435 bp, 10 predicted proteins | sample TabmetS4T2R2_FD_71023 | JGI IMG/M metagenome (GOLD analysis project Ga0081539, IMG submission 71023) | Tabebuia heterophylla rhizosphere microbial communities from the University of Puerto Rico - S4T2R2 | ecosystem: Host-associated > Plants > Roots > Rhizosphere ... | reverse complement strand
CCAACCTTCGTCGTCGGCACAGGCCGCTGCGGCTCGACGATGCTGTCGAACATGCTGCGCGAGCACCCGCAGGTGCTGAGCCTGTCGGAGATATTTGCCTTGGTCTACGACCCCGCCGTGCCCGCCATCCTTTCTTCAGAGCCGGTCGAGGGTCGACAGTTTTGGGAGATGATCGCTGGCCTCGGGCCGTTCATCAGGTTCATGGTACGGCACGGCCTCGGCAAGCCCGAGTTGCTCTACCCTTTCGACGCGCCTTCGGCCCGCTTTTCAGCGGAGACCGGCGTCCCGGCCATCCTGTTGACAGCTCTCCCTCACCTTACCGATGATTTCGAGGCTCTCTTCGACGTATTGCATGACGAGGTGACAACTTGGCCGATGGCCTCGGTGGGCGAGCAATACAGGCGTCTTTTCGATTGGCTCCAGATCCGCTTCGGCAAGCAGATGTGGATAGAGCGGTCAGGGTTCAGCCACACCTGGGCCGACCAGTTGCTGGCGACATTCCCGGACGCACGGATCATCCACATGGTGAGGGACGGGCGCGATACGGCGCTTTCGATGCAGGCGTATGTAGCCTTCCGGCTCTTGTTCGTGATGGGCACGCTCGAGAAAACCATCGGCGTAAATCCGATCGTTTCGTCCGACCGTAGTCGCATCGACCGCCTGCCAGCGGAGCTTCGCCCGTTCCTACCTGAGCACTTCGACCTTGAGGCATTCGGGGCCTTCCGCCCGCCCTTGCCCGCCTGCGGGGAGTTCTGGGCTCAAAATATCGGAAGCGGACTTGAGGTGCTGTCGGAGCTTTGCGCCCAGCGTTTCCTGACCCTGCGATACGAGGACTTCTTCGTCGATCCCAAGCAGCAGCTGGACAGGCTTGCCGACTTCCTGGGTGAGGATTTCGTCGATGAGGACTGGTCCGCGCGCTGCGGTGCCACCGTCCGCCAGCCGCGATCCTCCTGGCGCGATCTGCCCGAGGAGGATGCGCGCGCTCTGACGGAAGCCTGCCGACCGGGGTTCGAGCAGCTCGCAGCGGCGGGCGTGCACTACGATGTCTGATCGAACGGGCTTCAGGAGATGCAGATGGGCGTTCCTACATTCATCGTCGCCACGGGTTGCTGCGACACGGCGATGGTGTCGGGCATGTTGCGCGAGCATCCCGATGTGCTCAGCCTGTCGGAGTTCTTTGCGCAGGTCGCAGAGCTGATAACACCGGCAGCTGCCACGGAAGCCTTTTCTCCGGACGCGATGGATGGTCGGCGGTTCTGGTCGATCATTGCTGCATTCAGACCATATTTCTGCTTTGCCCGAAGGCACGGCGTCCCAATCCCCGAGCTGCTTTATTCTTGCGATAACCCGAACTCGCGATTTTCGCCGCTAACAGGCGTTCCCGCCATTCTGAACGCCGCGCTCCCGCATCTCACCGATGATCCCGACGCCCTTTTCGATGCACTCCAGGCCGAGGTGAAGATGTGGCCAAGGGCGCCAATTGGGGAGCATTACAGACATCTCTTCGGCTGGCTGGCGACGCGTTTCGACAAGCGGACCTGGATCGAACGATCGAATGGCAGCCTCAATATGACCCAGTCATTCCTGGCGATCTTTCCGGATGCAAGAATCATTCATATCGCAAGAGATGGACGCGACGCGGCTCTAGCCATGCGCGAGCACATCGGATTTCGTCTTTCCGTTACATTGATCTCGCTTGAGCAGTTCCTCGGCGTTAATCCTCTAGGGTCTTCGGACCGCTCTCACATTGGCCGTGTGCCTGCGGAGCTTCAGCGGTTCCTGCCCGAACCGTTCGATGCCAACGCGTTTCGTTCCTTCCAAATCCCGTTACCTGTGTGCGGTAGATCCTGGGCACAGCAGATCGAAGGCGGGCTGAAGATCCTGGGTACGGTCCCAGTCGATCGCCTGCTGACGCTGCGCTACGAGGACTTCTTCGTCGATCCCAAGGGCCAGCTCGACAGGTTCGCCGCCTTCCTGGGCGAAGAGTTCGTCGATGAGGAGTGGTCCGCCCGCTGCGCGGCGACCGTTCGCCCGCCACGTTCCACCTGGCGCGACCTGCCCAAGGAAGAGGGGCGTGCCCTTACAGAGGCCTGCCGGCCAGGCTTCGAGCAGCTCGCCGCGGCGGGGGTGCAGTATGAGTTCTAGCGTCCCCACCTTCATCGTCGGCACCGGCCGCTGCGGCTCGACGATGCTGTCGAACATGCTGCGCGAGCATCCGCAGGTGCTCAGTCTTTCCGAGTTTTTTGGCTTGGTCGGTGAAGGCGGCAAAGTTCCCGAGGCCTTCGCGCCGGAATCGATGGACGGGCGACGGTTCTGGTCGATCGTTGCCTCGACGACTGCACCGCTGCTCAATTTTGCCCTGCGGAACCGCCTCCCTGTCCCGGAGTATCTTTACGATTGCGATGCTCCGGCTGCCCGTTTTTCATCGCAGACCGGTGTTCCCGCCATCCTGGTTACAACCCTTCCGCACCTCACCGAAGACTGCGACGCCTTGTTTTCAGTGCTGGAGAAGGAAGTGACAGCCTGGCCGGCTGCGATGATCGGCGAGCATTACCGGCATCTGTTCGGCTGGCTCGCGCAGCATTTCGGCAAGCGGCTCTGGGTCGAGCGCTCTGGCGGCTTCCTCTCTTTCGCGCATCATCTGCTCGCGATGTTTCCGGATGCGCGGCTCGTTCACATCGTGCGGGACGGACGCGATACCGCGCTGTCGATGCGGGACCATCGGGGATTTCGGCTCACTTACGCCATGATCTCGCTCGAGCAATATCTCGGCGTGAATCCGCTCCTGTCGAACGACCGTAGCCAGCTTGATCGCGTGCCCGCCGAATTGCGGCCGTTCCTGCCGGAGCGGTTCGATGCCGACGCGTTCCGGGCTTTCGAGTTGCCGCTGCAAATGTTCGGCGCGCTCTGGAGCCAATGGATCGACGAAGGCCTGAAGCTACTGGACGCGATCCCCGCCGATCGCCTGCTGACTTTGCGCTATGAGGATTTCTTCGTCGATCCCAAGGGCCAGCTCGACACGCTTGCCGCCTTTCTGGGCGACGAATTGGTCGACGAGGACTGGTCCGCGCGCTGCGCCGCGACGGTCCGTAGGCCCAAATCCAGCTGGCGCGACGTGCCGGCGGAGGAGGCGCGCGACCTGACAGAGGCTTGCCGGCCGGGCTTCGATCTGCTCCGCGAGGCGGGGGTGCATTATGGCATATAGGTAAATCGGCCCGCTCTATCGCTCGCCGATCGACGCCCGTCACAGAAACGACATATGCCGGTCCCATTCGGTTGGTTTGCTCCGAACTCCACCATAAGGGATGCCAGGATGAAATCCCGACAACGCTCGATCGCGCATACAGCGCAAATCGGCCGGTTGACGATCCGGTCCACGCTCACCATTGCGGCGTGCCTGCTTGTCGGCGCGGGAACCGAGGCCCAACCGTCGCCGTCCGGCTATCTGCAGCCGGGAGCGTTCGACATCCTGCTGGTGCTGCCGCCCGCGCCCCATGCCGGCGATGTCCGCGACAATGCCGATCGCGCGCTTTTCCGATCGACCCGCAAGCTGAGGGGCACGCCGCGCTGGGACCTGGCCACCAACGACGTCAAGCTCACGCCTGCCGACATGATGCGCGACTTCAGCTGTGCCGCCGGCATCACCCTGACGCCCCAGCGCGCCCCGAGCGTCGCCGCGCTCATCGCCAGGGCCGCGATCGATACTTCCAGGTCCAGCAAGAACGCCAAGGAATATTATCATCGCAATCGGCCCTATCTGATCGATCGCGGCCCGATCTGCCAGCCGGCCGAGGAACTGCACGGAAACGAGGACTATCCATCGGGGCATGCTACGCTCGGCTGGACCTGGGCGACACTGCTTGCCGAACTGGAGCCCGATCATGCGACCGCCATCCTCGCGCGCGGCCGGGCCTATGGTGAAAGCCGAATCGTGTGCGGAGTGCATAATGCCAGTTCGGTGGAGGCAGGCCGGCTGACCGCCGCGGCAACGCTTGCCGCAGTGCAGGCGTCCCCCACCTTTCGGACGGACTTCGATGCCGCCAAACGGGAACTGGACGCGCTGCGTTCAGCGCCGGACGGCCCGAAGCCGCAGAGCTGTGACTCAGAAGCGAAACTCGTCGCCCAACCCATTCTCTAAGGGCGGGCAATCCTGCAGTGCGGACGCGCACTATGAGCTTTGAAGATGGCGGGAAACAACCGTGACGCCAGCACCGGTCGACCTCGACTTGCCCTATCTTCCGCTGAGTGCCCCCGAGTTCGCAGCCGATCCATTCCCCTGTCTGGCTGCGGCGCGCGCGACGCATCCGTGGCTCGCGACCTGCGAACCTTGCCAGCGTGACCCAGCGGCGGCAACTGGATTGGTGGGTGCCGTGATGGTGACGTAAGGTTTGCCGGAGCCGAGCGGTTAGGCCTAAGAAATCCGGTGGAGGGAGATGTCATGGCTACAGTCATCGATCGTCCTGCGCATTCCGGTTCCCGGCCTCGGCCTCGTTTCGCCAGCCTGATCGAGCCGCTTCCGCTCCGGCTGCCCCCGGGAAAATCACTCGGGCCGGCCATCGCCTCTGCTCGCGCGCCCAACGGCGATCTCTGGATACTCCATCATGGCCGGGTATCCCCTGACGATCCCACCGATTATCTTCCGCACGTCGTCCGCTTCAGCCCGGACTTCGCGTTCATCGGTGCGTGGGGCGGTGCGGATCATGTGCCGGCGGTGGACGGCGTGTCGCAGTGGCCGGCGGGCCCTGAAGGATTGGAATGCGACGCGGAGGGGAATCTCTGGGTGTTCGGCTACCAGCCCGGCGACTCGGCCGTGTTGAAGCTTTCCCCGTCCGGAGAACTCCTGCTGCGCATCGGCCAGCGGGGCCGTCCCGGGAACGACGACGACACCATGCTGCTCGGCGATGGCGCCACCACCTGCTATCACGATGTCGGCAACCGCGAAGTCTTCGTGTCGGACGGCTATGGCAATCACCGCGTCATCGCGTTCAACTCCGACACCGGCCAGTTCACGCGGATGTGGGGCGCTTACGGCAAGCGGCCTTCCGAGCTGTCGCCGGACGAGAGCTTCGGCAATCCGGTCCACAAGGTGGCCCGCGGCCCGAACGGTCGGATCTATGTGTGCGACCGTATCAAATGCCGGGTGCAGGAATTCGAGCTTGTCCCGGGCGGCGCCCGGTTCATGCGCGAGGTGATGATCGCCCCCGGCACGCAGCAGTTCGGTTCGGCCTTCGATCTGGCGTTCGCGCCGGACGGGGAGTTCCTATACGTCGCCGACGGGATCAACCAGCGGGTGTGGAGCGTGGATCTCGACAGTTTCGCGGTGCTCGGCTGGAGCAGCGCCCAACTGGCCAGCGAAGGCGAGGACAATGTCCCGGCCTACCACAAGTTGCTCCACCGCTTCTCCATCGAGCCGAACGGCGATCTGATCCTCGCCTGCACCATCGGCGGATTCCGGCGGCTCAAATTTGTCGGTGTGGAGTGATGGATTCGCCGACCCAGGCGCTGGCCTTCGAGCACCCCGACCATGTCCCGGCGGACCTCCTGTGGGATCATGATTTCAACCTGTTCACGTCCGAGGGGAACGACCCGTTCCGCCGGGTCTGCGAGCTGCATGACGGGCCCGACCTGGTATGGGCGAGGCGGATCGACTGGCGCCACGGCGGATGGATCCCGACGCGCCATGCGCTGATCCGGGAAGTGCTGACCGACAGCGAGCATTTCTCGAGCAAGAGCGGGGATTTCATGGCAACGGTCGGGCTGGACTGGCCGCTGATCCCGCTGGAGCTCGATCCACCGCAGCATCAGCTCTACCGCAAGGCGCTGGAACCCTTTTTCTCACCGACTGCCGTCAATGCGCTGGACGGCGCCGTGCGCCAAGTGTGCGAGCAGCTGATGGCGGGTTTCGAGGCTGCGGATCGCTGCGAATTCATCACCGAGGTCGCGCAGAAATTCCCGTCCTACATCTTTCTCCACATCATGGGCATGCCCAGGGACCGGCTGCCCGAATTCCTCGAGTGGGAACGCGGCATGCTGCACCCCGTCGACGCACAGCAGCAGATCGCATCCATGCAGGCGATTCTCACCTATCTGGACGCGTTCATTCGCGAGCAGCGGGAGAGCGCGACCTCCGACCTCATGAAGAGCCTGTTGGCGGCGCGCTACGGCGATGAGCGCCCGCTGACCGAGACCGAGATGCTGAGCATCGTCTTCGTGCTGTACATCGGTGGGCTCGATACCGTTTACGGGACGCTGGGGTGGCTGTTCTGGTACCTGACCCAGGATCTGCCGTTGCAGGCGAGGCTCCGCGAGCGGCCCGAAGACATCACCCCGGCCATCGAGGAACTGCTGCGCGCCTTTTCCGTCACCGGCAGCCAGCGGCGCGTCGTCAAGGATTGCGCGTTCCACGGCGTGCGCATGCGCGCGGGCGACCGCGTGCTGATTTCGCTCGCGCTCGCCGGACGCGACCCGCAGGCCTATGCGGATCCGCATCGCGTCGACATCGACCGGCCGGTGCGCCACGTCGCCTTCGGCACCGGACCGCACACCTGCCTCGGGCTGCGGCTTGCCAAGCGCGAGATCAGGATCGTGCTCGAAGCGTTCCTGGCGCACTGCAGGGACATCCGGATGCCGGAGGGCGAGCACCACGCATTCCATACCGGCACCGTGATGGGGCTCGATCGCTTGCCGCTGCGATGGGACCCGATTTAGAAACTCGGGCGCTCCGGTCGAATTCGCTCGCCCGCTCGGTTGCGAACCTTCGGATCATCGATAAGTGCTGACCGGATCACATCCGAACGTTGCCTATCCAGAATTGTCTTTCTAGGTCTGGCATGCATGGCTTTGGTGGTTGAGGAATTTCAGGCGGAAGCCAGGAGTCGACTGGTCGGCGTTCGCCTGGCGCAACTGACCCTGCGTCTCATGGAAAACTGGCGCGCATTTCTCGTCGACGATTGCGAGAAGGCGATGATCCTGCTTGCCGTCGCCGCCATCAGCGGCGAGCGGCTCACGCGCGGCGAACCCATTGCCGCAGAATATCTGCACCTGCGGCCGACCCTCCCGCCCCTGAAGCAGGTCATCTACGGCAATGTCAGCTCGATTGCGGCGGCGACCGGGCTCAATCGCGAGACCGCGCGGCGCAAGCTCAATCACCTGGTCGAGGCCGGCGTGCTCATGCGAACGGGAAAGGGACGCTATCGCTTCGACCCCACCAATCGCGAAGTGGATCGCATAATGGCGTTTGTCCTCAAGCAATTGAGCGTGGTGGTCCAGACGGGCAGCGCCCTGATGCACGACAAGATCGTCACCAAGCAACAGGCTCAGCCGCGGCGCGCCCGCTCCGCCTCTTCGTGAAGGGCGCCGGGCGTGCGTTCCGGGACCATCCAGCGGCTTTCGAAAATCTCGATCGTGTCGAAGATGTCGTGGATGAAATAAGGATCCTGCGCCAGGCACGCATCCAGCGCGGACCGGTCGGGAAGGTCGAAGACGAATAGGCTGCCGACCATGCGGCCATCCTCGAGCAAGGGTCCCGAGTAGATGATCTTGTCCTGTTGCGTGGCGACATGGTCGAGATGATCCGCCCGGACGGCCAGGCGGAGCGACGGATCGGGTTTGTCCCGGGCTATGACGACGAAGGGCATGGCACGCCATTAAGAAAATTGTGTTGCGGCGCAAAGGGCTGAGATTAAATTGTCGCTGGCAGCCGCAGCGTGCGCGCTATGGCGATCCATCTTTTTGGGATATCGTGACCGTCGGTTGAAGAGCCGGGCAACCAGCCTATGTGGAATGGAGTGATGAGCAGGCGCAGTTTGGGTCGATACGGGCAACCGGGCATTCTGTTGCCGCTGCTGGCACTGCTCGTGCCGGTGGGCGCCGTGGCGCAGGATGCCGCTGCCCCTGCGGACTCGCTGAGCCCGCCGCCGCCCGCGCAGGGCACGATCGGGCCGCCCCAGCTTCGCAATTTCGACCTGCAGGGCAGCAAGATCACGCCGACCAAGCCGCAGCCCGCGCTTCCGACGATTGCGCCTTCCCTGCCGAAGGTGAGCACGCCTCAACCGGCGGCGCCGGTCCAGACGCGTCAGATTGCGCCGGTGGAAACCCGTTCCAATGTGCGACCGGTTCCGGTGGCGACGAGGACGGCACCGCCGCCCGAGGCCGCCGCTCCCCCCGCCGCGCCCAGGATCGAAGCAGCGCCGGCCAGTCCGCCGGTGGAAACACAACCGCCTGTGGTCGCGCCGCAGGCACCGGTGTCTGCGCCGCCCGTTGCGGAGCCGCCTGTGCCTGCGAGCGCTGCCGCTTTCTCCTGGACCTATCCGCTGGCGCTGGCGCTTGGTGCGGCGCTGCTGGGCGCATTGATCTTCCTTCTTCTACGGGCGCGGCGCCGCCAGAGTACGGCCTTCGCCATCGTCGATGAAGGCGCTGCGGCATGGATGGATCCGAGCCCGCCGGATGCCCCCCTTCCCGCTGCCGTTCCCGTCCAGCGCAAAGCGAGGGAGGAACCGGTTGCCAGCCCGGAGCCCCCGGCGCCCGCGCCGAACCCGGACCCGCCCTCGTTCCTTATCCGTCCGGCTGCGCCGCCGGAGCCGGAACCGCAGCCAACCGCCACTCCGGCGCCTGCTGCTCCCCCCGCAACCGGCGGGTTGGTCGGCATCCAGCTGCGGCCCTGGCTGGAGCTGCAATTCAGGCCGGAGCGGGCAACGACGACGGACGCCGAAACCTCGGTCCAGTTCGAGCTGGCGGTCGTCAACAGGGGCAATACGGTCGCAACCAAAGTCCGCGTCGAGGCAGCCATGTTCAATGCCGGGCCGCAGCTGGAGGCGGAGATCGAGCAATTCTTTGCCGCCGCCCGGGCGCCGACTGCATCGGGCATGATCCCGGACATCCCCCCGCGCGACGTGGCCATGCTGCGCAGCGTGGTTGCGATGCCCAAGGACCTGGTCCGGGAGATCGAGATCAACGGCCGCCGGCTGTTCATTCCGACGGTGGCCTTCAACGTCATCTATGAATGGGGCAGCGGCAAGAAAGGCCGGACGTCGATGGCCTTCCTGGTCGGCCGCGAGGCGGAAACGCCGTCGAGCAAGATGGGCCCCTTCCGCCTCGACCAGGGGCCGCGTATCTACCGCCAGGTCGGCCAGCGCCCGAGCCAGCCGGCAGTGCTTGTTTGAGTCCTGTGACGTGAAGAAGAGAAAAATGAACAAAGACAAAAAAGACGATCCGCAGCCTGTCTTTCACGGCGCGCCGACGGGAACGGCAGCACCACCCAGCACCGAGGCCAAGTTCGACAAGACGTTCGCCGCGGGCGTCGCGGTCGGCATCGGATCAGCCGCCCTGATCGCCGCGCTGCTCTATGCGCGGCAGGCAAAAACGAAGGCCCCACCGAAGCCGAGCATGGATCCCGAGCCTTCGGACTAGACCATCGTGCGCTATGTTTGAGACATGTTCGTCATTGCGAGCGAAGCGAAGCAATCCAGCGCGGCATTTGGGCTTGGCTGGATTGCCGCGTCGCTGCGGCGAACGCCGCAGTTTATCCTGAGCGGCCGGCCTGCCGGCCAGCCGAAGGGCTCCTCGCAATGACGGCGCATATTAAACGTTCGGCGCTCTTGAAGTTATTGTCGCGCCAGCGAAGCTGGGGTCCATACGAAATCGGAGGGCACACCAACGCCCATGGATGCCAGCTTGCGCTGGCATGACGGTTTTCCTGGGATCAGGGGCGTGCCTGGCCTCCTTCCCGTCCGTACCATTCGTCCAGGCGCATCAGCTGATCGAATTCGCCATAGGGGGCGTAGTCGGGATGGAGCTTGGCGGTGAAGGGAGCCGACCCCGTCAGCCATTGCCCGGCGGCGGCCGTAAAGGCGGCAGCGGCAAGGGTCGTGAATTCGGCTGGATCGATGCCGTTGCGGCCGCCGGCCGGACTCTGGACATAGCCGAGGCGTCCGCGATCGCGAGCCAGCGACCAATATTCGAAGGCCGCGGGCGTGCCGCTTATGCCTTCAAACCCGCCGCGCTCGGCGATCAGGCCGAGCAGGCCCAATTGCATGGCAAAGCCGTCGCTCACCGCTTTGGTTGACGACAGCGCCGACCAGCTGGCGTGCAGGTGCATCGACCCGACCTTGATGTCGAGATCGACGCCGAGGCGAACGAGAACGGGCTTGACGGCGATCGAGAAGGGGCTGTCGGTCGCTGCCGTCAGCCCGACGGTGACGATGGCGATCGTCAGGATGAAGGCGGCTGCCAGACCGTTCGCGAGTGACTGCCGGACGCGCACGGCGTTCCTTCAGGCCAACTCCGTGCCAGAAATGCGACACGCCGAAGGGCGTATTTATTGAGGAAAAACACGCGGCCTGGAAGGCTGCCGCCGGGACTGTCCGTCTGTGGGACGCTACTGACCTGTATCGCGCAGTCCCGGCCGAACCTGGATCTGCACCGAGGCGAACGCGAC
>Ga0081539_10007027_pt1 | contig 10437 bp, 11 predicted proteins | sample TabmetS4T2R2_FD_71023 | JGI IMG/M metagenome (GOLD analysis project Ga0081539, IMG submission 71023) | Tabebuia heterophylla rhizosphere microbial communities from the University of Puerto Rico - S4T2R2 | ecosystem: Host-associated > Plants > Roots > Rhizosphere ... | reverse complement strand
CGGCACGGCGCGTCTTGCCCGGTCGCGATCGCGGTGTCCTGCTCCGCCGACCGCCAGGCGGTTGCCAAGATCACACCGTCCGGCGTGTGGCTGGAGCGGCTGGAGACCGATCCGGCCCGGTTCCTGCCGGACGTTCTCCCCGCGCAGCTGGAATCGGACGAAGTAGTGCGAGTCGACCTGAACCGGCCGATGGACGAGATCCGGGCGCAGCTCGCGAAGCTCCCGGTGAGGACCCGGCTCTCGCTGACCGGGCCGCTGGTCGTCGCCCGGGACATCGCGCACGCGAGGATCGCCGAGCGGCTGGACGCCGGCGAGCCGATGCCGCAGTACCTGCGCGACCACGCCGTCTACTACGCCGGACCGGCCAAGACCCCTGAGGGGTACGCCGCCGGCTCGTTCGGGCCCACCACGGCCGGCCGGATGGATTCGTACGTGGCGAAGTTCCAGGCGGCCGGGGGCTCGATGGTCATGCTGGCCAAGGGCAACCGGTCCGCCCAGGTGACCCGGGCCTGCCAGGAGTACGGGGGCTTCTACCTGGGCTCCATCGGCGGGCCGGCCGCCCGGCTGGCGCAGGACTGCATCCGCAGCGTCGAGGTGCTGGAGTACCCCGAGCTCGGCATGGAGGCGGTTTGGAAGATCGAGGTCGAGGACTTCCCGGCCTTCGTGGTGGTGGACGACAAGGGAAACGACTTCTTCGCCGAGGTCACCAAGCCCGTCCTGTCCATCGGCCGCCGCAAGTAACCTCACCGCCCGCCGATCTTGGACTTGTGGCGCCTGTTTTGCGGTTGTTAGCGGCCTTCGTGAGGGGCCACGGCTCCAAGATCGCGAGGAGGGTTGCCACCGGCTTCAAGATTCGGTACGACGTCTCACGGCCGGGTCATGCGGAGTACGTCGAGCGCCTCGTCCAGCTGCTGCTCGGTGAGCGTGCCGGCGGACACGTGGCCGCGTTCCACCACGACGTCCCGGATGGACTTGTTCTCCCGCAACGCCTGCTTGGCAACGGCCGCCGCCTCGTCGTACCCGAGGTAGCGGTTGAGCGGGGTGACAATCGAGGGGGACCCTTCGGCGTACCCGCGGGTGACCTGTTCGTCGTACGTCAATCCGTCGATGCACCGGTCGGCGAGCATGCGGGCCGCCGCGGCGAGCAGCCGGATCGACTCGAGGATGTTGCGGGCCATCACCGGCAGCATCACGTTCAGCTCGAAGTCGCCCTGGGTGCCGGCGAACGCGACCGTGGCGTCGTTGCCGATCACCTGCGCGACGACCTGGCGTACCGACTCGGGCACCACCGGGTTCACCTTGCCCGGCATGATCGAGGAGCCCGGCTGGAGGTCGGGCAGGTGCAGTTCGCGGAGGCCGGCGCGCGGACCGGAACCCATCCAGCGGATATCGTTGACGATCTTGTAGAAGCCGGCGGCCACCGTGCGCAGCTGGCCGGACGCCTCGACCAGGCCGTCCCGGGCGCCCTGTGCCTCGAAGTGGTTGCGCGCCTCGGTCAGCGGCAGGCCGGTGCTCTCCCGGAGCCGCTCGACGACCATCGCGGCAAATCCGGGCGGCGTGTTCACCCCGGTGCCCACGGCGGTGCCGCCGAGCGGGAGCTCCGCGAGCCGGGGCTGGACTGTTTCGAGCCGGTCGATGCCGTAGCGCACCTGCGCCGCGTACCCCGAGAACTCCTGGCCGAGGGTGACCGGCGTCGCGTCCATGAGATGCGTACGCCCGGATTTGACCGCGCTGGACCACGCCGCGGCCTTGCCCTCCAACGCGGCCGCGAGGTGCCCCAGCGCCGGGATCAGGTCGCGGCTCACCGCCTCGGTCGCGGCCAGGTGGATCGAGGACGGGAACACGTCGTTGCTGGACTGCGACGCGTTGACGTGGTCGTTCGGATGCACCGGGCGGCCCAGTTCGCGGGCGGCGAGCGTGGCGATGACCTCGTTGGCGTTCATGTTGGACGACGTGCCCGAGCCGGTCTGGAACACGTCGATCGGGAACTGGTCGTCGTGCGCGTTGTCCGCGACCTGCGCCGCCGCGCTCACGATCGCCTTCGACAGATCCTCGTCGAGTACGCCCAGCGCCGCGTTCACCTGCGCCGCGGCGCCCTTGATCTGCGCCAGCGCCCGGATGTGCGCCGGCTCCAGCCCGCGCCCCGAGATCGGGAAGTTCTCCACGGCCCGCTGCGTCTGGGCCCGCCAGAGGGCGTTCGCGGGAACCCGCACCTCGCCCATCGTGTCGCGCTCGATCCGGAAGCCCTCATCGGTAGTCACGTCTCTTATCTTCTCTCGCCGGAGCGTCCGTGGAGTGACTCACACAATTGGTGAGTTCGACCGGACGAACGTAGGGTCCGAGGAGTTCTCGTACCCGACGAATTGGATCTTCAGCCATGCGACGCGCCCTCCTGGCCGTGGCCCTCGGCGGCATCGTGCTCACCGGCGCGGGCTGCGGCAGCGACGCGCACCCTACCGTCAACGCGGCCCCGAGCGCCGGAGCCTCCGTCGCCGAGCCGACCAGCGCGGCACCCGACTTCTCGGCGAACACCGAGCTGGTCTGCGGCAACCTCGAGAAGATCTTCAACGACGATCTGGCCGGCTTCGGCACCCAGCTCGGCAAGATGATCGCCTACCGCGAGGCCGGGCAGACCACCGAGGCGGACAAGGCCAAGAAGGCGGCGCAGGACGAGCTCAAGGGCGTCGCCGACAAGGTCCGGAAGGAGACCGCGGCCGCGCAGGACCCGGAGTTGCGGGCCGCCGGGCAGCAGTCCGCCGACAAGTTCCGGAAGAGTGCGAACGACGCGACGTTCATCAACCAGATCAAGTCGACGAAAGACCTGGACCGCAACATGCAGGGCCAGATGACCGAGTGGCTGACTCCGGTGGCCGGCTTCTGCGCCTAGCGTCCCCCGCCTTATCGCCGTGGTTCGCCGTCCGGGCGCGCGCGCCCGCCGAGGGGCTTCAGCGACCCGGCCACCGCGATCGCGACCAGCAACGCCACCCCGACCGCGATCAGGGCCCTCAGCGTGGTGAAGTGATCGCCGAGGAACCCGATCAGCGGCGGCCCGCCCAGGAACGCGCAGTAGCCGATCGAGGCCACCACGCTGACCCGGGCCGGAGCCTTGGCGGGATCGTCGGCGGCCGCGCTCATGCCGACCGGGAAGCCGAGGGACGCTCCGAGACCCCACAGGATCGTCCCGGCGAAGGCCACGGCGGGGTGCGGTCCGAAGATGAACAGGGCGAGGCCGGCCACCGCGATCGTGGCGAGGACGCGGATGACCGGTACGCGGCCGTACCGATCCAGGACGGACGGCCCGAACCACCGCCCGGCCGTCATCGAGGCCAGGAACAGCGAGTACGCCAGTGTGCCGACGGTCGCCGGCACCCGGTAACCGTCGATCATGGAGACGCTGATCCAGTCGATGCCGGCACCTTCGGTGAGCGCGAACGTGAGCACCAACACACCGACGAGCAGCGTCCGCGGCTCGCGCCAGGCGGCCAGCGTGCGGCGCAACCCGCTCTCCGCGATCGCCACCTCGGGCGAGGCGTCGGGATCCGCAGCACCGTGATCCGGTACGAACGCCCGTACCGCGAAGATCACCGCCACGGCCACCACCAGACCGCTGGCGATCAGATGCGGCGGGACCGGTACGTGCAGCGCGACCATCACCACGCCGACCAGCCCACCCGCGACCGTGCCCACGCTGAACCCGGCATGGAATCGGGGCATGATGGCCCGCCCGAGACGGCGTTCCACCTCCGCGCCCTGCACGTTCATCGCCACGTCCCAGGCGCCGTTCGCGAAGCCCAGGAACACCAGCCCGACGACCACCGGGAACACCCCGAACCAGTAACCGACACCGACCGCGGTCATCGAGACGCCGAGCAGCCCGGCCATCGCGGTGACGGTCCGCCGCGAGCCGAAGTGCGTCACGATGTGCCCGGCGAGCGGCAGCGCCACGATCGACCCGGCAGCCATGGCGAGCAACACGAACCCGAGTCGTGACGGCGTGAGGTGGAGGCCGTCGCGAATCTGGGGAATCCGCGCCGCCCAGGAGGACAACGCGAAGCCGGAGCCGATGAACGCGACGTAGGTGGCACGCGCGGCCGCCCGTTCTTCGCCCGTGCGGGTTTCGATGACGGTCGCTGGGGTCATGGCTACGACCGTACACAGGTCAGCAGTCTGGGTCCGCCGCGCTCGCGGCTAGACTCCCCGTGGTGATCGCCGAGCCGGAGTGGGATGTCGCCGTCGTCGGCGGCGGACCGGCGGGGCTCGCCGCGGCGTGCGCCGCCGCGTCTGCCGGTGCCCGGACGGTCGTTCTCGAACGGGCCGAGCATCCGCGTTACAAGACCTGTGGCGGCGGCCTCATCGGCACGTCGCTGAGCATCGCCGCGCCCCGGATGACCGTGCCCGCCCGGGACACGATCAACGCGATCACGTTCACCGACGGCGGCCGCCGACCGTTCACCCGGCGGGTGCACGATCGCCCGCTGCTGACCATGGTCCGGCGCGATGACTTCGACCTCGCCTGGTACAAGGCGGCGGTCACGGCCGGCGCAGCGGTACGGCAGAACGCCCAGGCCCGGGCGATCGACCAGGACGCCGGGGCGGTGACGGTCACGCTGGCCGGCGGGTACCGGGTCACCGCGAAGGTGCTGATCGGCGCGGACGGCTCGGCCGGGATCACCGCGCGGTACGTCGGGGTCACCTTCGACCAGCAGGATCTGGGCCTCGAGCTGGAACTGGCCGCCACCGAGGCCGACCGGGCCGCCTGGCGGGGGCGCGTCCTGCTCGACTGGGGTGCGACGCCCGGCTCGTACGGCTGGGTGTTCCCGAAGGACGACCAGCTCACGGTCGGCGTGATCATGGCGAAGGGCCGGGGCGCCGAGACGAAGGAATACCTGTCCCGGTTCGTACACCGGTTGGGACTCACCGACCGCGCGGTGCTGCGCGACTCCGGCCACCTGACCCGGTGCCGCGCCGCGGTGGCGCCGCTGCGCCGGGGCCGGGTGCTGGTCGCCGGCGACGCGGCCGGCCTGCTGGAACCGTGGACGCGGGAGGGGATCAGCTACGCGCTGCGATCCGGCACGTGGGCGGGCGAGGCCGCGGCAGGCGGGTCGTTGGATCGGTACGAGGCGACCGTACGGGAACGGCTTGTCCCGGAGATGGCCGCCGGACGCCGCTTGCTCGGGGTCTGCGCCAAGCACCGGCACCTCGTGCACGCCGTGGTGGCCACGCCGCCGGGCTGGCGCACGTTCCAGGCGTTCTGCCGTGGTGAGCTGGCGATGGCCGAGGTGATCGCTCGGCCGGGCATCCGTGTGGCGGTGAGCCTACTCGGCGCGCCGGACGGCCGTCCCTAGTGGAACTCGTCCCGCTTGACCGCCCGGACGAAGACTTCCCATTCGTCGTCCGTGAAGGACAGTGGCTCGGACTCCGGGTGCTTGGTGTCGCGGATCAGGTAGCCCCCCGGGACCCGGGCGACTTCGACACAGGTTCCGCTGGTGCACTCGCTGCTCCGGCGCCAGACCAGACGCTTCGTCCGTCTCCTCATGAGTGGCTCCTCCGCGTGGCTCCCCAACCAACGGTAAGCGACCCATCGCGTACGTCACAGGATCGGACGTGAGTGAAATACGTGAACGGCGACGAACGGGACGGCGCTGCCCGCGCCGTCGAAAGGCAGACATGACTCTGCGTGCGGTCGCACGAGGTCCCCGCACGCAGAGCAACGTCACGCAGGGTGCTTCCTCAGAAGCGGAACTCTCCGGCGTTCACACCGGCGACGAACGCGGTCCACTCCTCGCCGGTAAACGCGAGGGGGGCGATCTCGGGCCGCTTGGAGTCGCGGATCAGATACTGATCCCCGACTTTGGCAACCTCGACGCAGGTGCCGCCCGCGCAACGGGTGCTCTTACGCCATTTCGGTGGATCCAGCTCGCTCACGTTAGAAATCCTCCAGGGCAGGATGGGGTCTTGGGAAAGGTGTATCGGTGATGCAACTACCGTTTGCTTTGGCGTGCTGACTGCTTCATTCGCAGCGCCTCCAGGCGGCTCTTGATGAAGTCGATCGTGTCGACCTCGCTAGTGGCCACCTGCCAAAGCTGTTCAAAGCGTTCGCGGTGCCGTGATGTGATTTCCGGGTCCTCGATCAACTCGTCGGTCGTACCGTTCTCGCGGTACATCACCGTGTCGCGTGGACCCTCGCCGAGCGTGAGGAGATCGAAGCTGGCGTTGTTGGCGATCGGTGAGCCGAGATCGAACGGGAGCATCCGGATGCCCATCAGTCCGGCACTTGTCAGTTCATGAAGGTTCTGCAGCTGGTCGGCCGTGATGTCCAGCGGACCGATCTGGCGCTCCAGCACGGACTGGTCGAGCACCATGGTGACGCGTAACAACCCGGAGTCCATCCGGTCGCGTATGGTCTCGCGCCGTCGTCGCCGTGCTTCGAGAAGCCACCGGATGTTCTCCGCGGGCAATTCGTCGCCCCAGGCGTTCGTGAGGGCGGCCGCATACGACGGAATCTGGAACGGACCGGGCAGGTAATAAACGCTGTACGACCGCATGGCGGTCAGCTCGGCCTCGTACTCGATCAGGCGGCGCAGCGCATCGCTCATGTGCACGCGGAATTCGGGCCGCTGATACCACGCCTGCCGCTGCCGGGTCCGCGCGATCCGCGCGTCGGCGAGCAGCGAGGCCACCGCGGCCCGGTCCCGGAGGCCTAGGTAACCGAGCAGCGGTCGGAGGTCGTTCGGAGAGATGCTGACCTCGCCGTTCTCAATGCGAATGACCTTGCTGAGTGACCATTCCATCGCCTCGGCGACCTGATTTTGGGTGAGCCCGGCGGCGTCGCGGGCCTCGCGTATCGCGAGGCGCACGCGTCGGCGCGCAACCGTCGGGGTGTCACCCTCTGCCATGAGGCCTTCATCATCGAAGAGTCATATCGCCACCTCGCTGAGTGCTACCTGGCACCCAGCGAGGTCGCGAGAACCTTACTACCGTCCTAGCAGAACGACGAGTCCCACCTTGGTGTTTTGATCGAAAAGTGATGCTCACCCGATCGGGTTGGCGTTCCACGACGGTCACGCTGCGACGAGATCGTGATCGTCCGACGGCGGGCGGGCGTCTTCGACCGACCGGCGGAGCGCCCGGGCGACCTGGTTGAACACCCGGCCGTCGGACGAGGCGTACAGCACGACCCGGGCTCCGCGGTAGGTCGCGTGCATTTCCCAGCGCCGCGGCCGCATCCGGATGCCGATCGCCACGCCCGCGGGGGCGGCGACGGCGAGGGCGCCCAGCGCGTACACGGCCGCTGGGCCGATCATGGTCCACAGTGCGGCCGCCAGCACCAGCGCTCCGCCGGCGATCGGTGCGGCGTACGGCCCGAGCCCGTCCTTCCCCCGGATCAACTGGACGTTGCGGAGGTCTCGGACGACATAGCCCTTCGTCGGGGTGGTACGCCAGACGAACAGCTTGTCGGTCACCACAGCGTCGGGCCCACGGTAGTAGGTGCGGGTGCTCATGGCGATCTCCTCTCCACTGCTCCTCGCGAGGAGGAAGAGCCGAGCCGCCGTTGGCAAGAAAGACCGTTCCCGCCTCGCTGGCGATGGTCCGGTCCGATGAGGACCGGGCCACTTCGCTGAGCTCAGTACAGCATGCCAGCAGGCACCCCGCCACACATCAACTTGCCATATCGCAGATTGCGATGAAGCAGGCAACGCGGTGAACCGCGGACCCGGCCGCGGCTACCGCTTTTGGGTAACTCCGTGCCCGTCGTCCATCCGGGCAAACGTGCGCTATCTCGCCTCGGGGTAGCCGCGGCCGGGCCGGAACCGGGCGAACATGCCGGAGGGGCGGCGGTTGACCAGCTCACCGCCATGCCAGGCGGCGAAGCCGGCGCCGATCAAGGTCAGCAACTCGATGGCGAGGAGCAGGGGGCCGGCGGTGCGGTCCGGCGTACGCATCCGCACCATCAGGGTCACCGCGAACAGCACCAGGACCCCGATGTGGGTCAGCGCCAGCCAGACGCCCATCCGCCTGACGAACGCGTCGGCGCGGATGAAGACCAGGTCGATGGCGGTGGCCAGCGCGACAAGCGCGCCGCCGAGGAGACCGCCGATGATGTTCCAGTATGCGAGCACGCCCAGCACCTTCGGGGCGCCGAGCAGCGTACCGACGTCGAAGAGGACGGCCATCGTGAACAGACCGAGCGGAAACATGACCAGAACCGGGTGGACAGCTTGGCCTGCGACGCGAAGTCGACTTTCCATGTTCTGATCAGCCTCCTCAGTGATCCGTCGACGACACCGGGGTTTGGCATGCCCGGCCTTGCCCTCGGCAAAACGCGTCGACTCTCATCCAGCATCGCTCATCAGCGCGCGAGATCCCCGCGGAGGAGTCGATCCGACACCAACGCGAGTCGGCTTGTACGCAGTCTGCAAGGTGGCAGGTTGAATACTAGCCCTCAGCCGACCGGCCGTGCTTGAATCTCGGTGGGGTAAACGAAGGGGCGGAGTCGGAGGGAGAAACAAAGGCACCCGGCGGCAACCGGGTGCCTTTGTCGCGTCCAGCTCCGATCAGACCCGGGCCGCCGCTGCCCAAGCCTCGTCCTCGGCTTTCTTGCGCGCGATGCCATGTTCGCCGTCGTACCGCGCGAAGCGGGGCAGCAGCGCGGCGAGCACCGCCGTCCCGGCGACGCACAGGACGCCGCCGACCCAGATCGACCCGGCCACGCCGAGCCGCGTCCGGGCCATGACGCCGGATCGCAGCTGCCCGAGCAGCGGACCGGTGGTGTACGACAGCATCTCGATGCCGGCCAGGCGACCGCGCAGGTGATCGGGGATGGTCTGGCTCCAGATGATCGAGCGGAAGATGCCCGAGACCATGTCGGCCGCGCCCGCGAAGGCGAGACAGACCAGGGTGAGCCACAGCAGGTGGGAGAGTCCGACGCCGACGATGCCCACGCCCCACAATGCGGCTGCCACGAGCACCATCAGCCCGTGCCGGTGGATCCGCCCGGTCCAGCCCGAACCGACCGTGGCCAGCAGCGAGCCGGCGGCTGGAGCGGCGTAGAGCAGGCCGAGCACCTTCGGGCCGCCGAGCTGGAGAGCCAGGAACGGGTAGAGCGCCTGCGGCATCCCGAAGAACATTGCGTTGATGTCCACCAGGTACGTACCGAGCAGCTCGGGACGGCTGCGGGCGTACCGCAGGCCGGTGATCACCGAGCGGATCGACGGCCGGTCGGCGTCCGGCGGTGGCGGCACCGCGCGGACCAGGGTCAGGCAGGTCACCGACGCCGCGAAGGTGGCCAGGTCGAAGGCGTACACCCAGGCGAGGTCGACGGTCGCGATCAGTACGCCGGCCAGCGCAGGGCCGCCCAGCTGGGCGACCTGCATGCCGAGCGACTGCAGCGCGCTGACCGCCGGAATCTCCTCGGGTGTGACCAGCCGGGGCACCATCGCCTCCAGGGCCGGCCGTTGCACGCCGTCGATCGCCGCGGTGAGCGCGGCCACCAGGTACAGCAACCACAGATGCGGCTGGGCGGAGAGCGCATTGAGCAGCAGCACCGCGCACAGGGCGGCGAGCGCGATCTCGCCGCCCCGGACCAGCAGGCGCCGGTCCAGGTAATCCGCGAGGGCGCCGCCCACGAACGCCATTACGAGCAGCGGCACCAGCTCGCACGCGCCGAGCAGACCCACGGCGAGCGGATCATTGGTGATCCGGGCCACCTGGAACGGGATGGTGACATACGTGATGAAGGATCCGAACCCGGACACCGCGCCGCCGGCGAAGACGAGACGGTAGTCACGCGAGGTACGCAGCGGAGTGAGGTCCAGCCCCAGCCGCCGCCGGGGTCGGTCGGTCACGCCGGAATCCTGCCGCACCCGCGCGGCGGCCCGCGACGGAATTAACCGCCTACTTCATGACCAGGCGGCCGGTGCGTTCGAAGGTGGCCAGGTCGGCCAGCGTCTCGTCGAGGATGAACGAGGGCGGGCCGGGCAGGGCGTCCAGCGAGAAGAAACCGGCGTCCACGCTCTCCTCGGTCTGGCGTACCAGCTCGCCCTCCCAGCTGTAGATCCGAAAGGACATGAGGATCTGCTGGTACGTGTGCCCGTAGAGGTTGGTGAACGTGTACCGCGTGTAGAACGCGAAGGGCGTCAGGGAGGTGGCCCGCAGACCGGTCTCCTCGTACGTCTCCCGGATCGCGCAGTCCTCCATGCTCTCGCCGAGCTCCATCGCACCGGCCGGGATGGCCCACCGGTGGTTGTCGGAACGCTGGATGAGCAGGATCCGGTTCTGGTCGTCGAGGACCACCCCGCGGGCACCCACGAAGAAGATCGTGTCTTCGTCACCCACGCTGGCGCGCACCCGGCCCAGGTACGACTCGGCCCATGACATTGCCACGGGCCAACTCTAGTCACGCCGACTTCTTTGCCGCTTTCGTCGCGGGCGCCGCCT
>Ga0081539_10007026_pt1 | contig 10441 bp, 10 predicted proteins | sample TabmetS4T2R2_FD_71023 | JGI IMG/M metagenome (GOLD analysis project Ga0081539, IMG submission 71023) | Tabebuia heterophylla rhizosphere microbial communities from the University of Puerto Rico - S4T2R2 | ecosystem: Host-associated > Plants > Roots > Rhizosphere ... | reverse complement strand
GGCGGGGGGGGGGGGCGCGTTGGCGGGCTCGGCGGCGGGGGAGGGGGTCGGCGCGGCGGCCGGCTCGGCGGCGGGGGAGGTGGCCGGCGCGGCGGCCGGCTCGCTCGTCGCAGCCGCCGCGGGCGCGGGCGCCGTGGCCGGCGCCGGCGCGCTCGCATCCGGTGCGGGCTGCGGCGGCGGCGTAGTCGATTGCGTCACCGCTCCGTCGTCGCCGGGGCTGTCGACCCGCACCGAGACGTTGACGTTGTCGGCCCCCGCCTGGACGACCGCTCCGTCGTCGCCTGCGCTGTCCACGCGGACCGAGACGTTGACGTCCGCGCGCGCGGAGGCGGATGCGAGCGCGCCAAGAGCCCCGACGAGGAGGAGGCATCGAAGGAGCTTGCTGGCGCCGGCCATCGACCGTCCCATGCCTCCGATCGCCGAGGACGATCCCTGCAATCGCCCATGACATCACCGTGATACTGCCCCGGGTTCACACGCCCCGCGGACGGCACCCGTTACGGTGCATCCCGTGCCAGGGAGGCCCCAGGAGCGCGCGCGGCTCATCGAGGAGCACATGGGTCTCGTCCGATCCGTCGCGCGGCGCTATGCACGCGGCGGCGAGCCGGTCGACGACCTCGTGCAGGTCGGCGCCATCGGCCTCATCAAGGCCGTCGACCGCTTCGAGCCCGAGCGCGGCAACGAGCTGCGAGCCGTCGCCGTCCCCGCGATCGAGGGCGAGATCCGCCACCACCTTCGCGACCGCGCCCCGCTCGTCCGGGCGCCGCGCCCCGTCAGGGAGCTCGCCGCGAAGGTCCGCAGCGCGCAGGTCGAGCTCGGCGCCAAACAGGGACGCCTCCCCACGCCGGCCGAGCTCGCCCAGGCGGTCGGGGCCTCGGAGCACGACGTGGTCCAGGCGCTGCAGTCCCACGCGCCGGCGGTGCCGCTCGAGCCCGAGCACGCGCCCGCCGCGCCCGACGACCTCGCCGACGAACGCGCGCTCCTGGCCGCCGGCATGAGCGGCCTGACGCCGCGCGAGCGCCGCATCCTCGAGCTGCGCTACTTCGAAGACCGAAGCCAGGCCGACATCGCCCGCGAGGTGGGACTCAGCCAGGCGCATGTCTCGCGCCTCATCCGCCGCGCCCTCGAGCGGCTGCGCGCCGCCGTTGTCGAGGACGAGGCCGAGGCGTACCCTCGCGAGCAGATGGCGATCCGCGAGGTCGAAGAGCGCGCGCCCCAGCCGGCCACCCACTCGGGCCGGCTGCTCGTGCGCATGCCGCAGAGCCTGCACGCCGAGCTGGCGCGCGTCGCCGAGCGCGAGGGCGTCTCGCTCAACGCGCTCATCACCGGCGCGCTGGCCAGCGCGGTCGGCTGGCGCGACGGCGCCGTCGACGGCCTCGAGACGACCGACGCCGCGCCCGCCCATCGCCGGCCCCAGTGGACGACGATCGCGCTGGCCGCCAACCTCGTCGTCGTCGTCCTCGCCGCGGTCGTCGCCATCGTCCTGCTGGTCATCGCGGTCACGCACGGCTGGTAGCCACGCGCGCCCTCTACATCGATCTCGATAGGACCCTGCTCGGCCTGGGCGGCGCAGTCACCCGCGACGGCGAGGGCCTCTTCACCTCGCTCGGCGTCCGCGCGCTCGAGGCGTGCGATCGCGCCGGCGTGATCGTCGTCGCGGTATCGGAGCGTCCGCGCGACGAGGTCGCCGCCGACGCCCGCGTGCTCGGCATCGACGACTTCGTCTTCGAAGACGGCTTCGTGCTCGCCGGCGAGGAGCACGCGCTGCCGGCCGCGGTCACCCGCGCCGAGGCGATCGCCGCCCACGCTCGCGCGCGCGGGCTGGCCACCGACGACTGCGTCGGCGTCGGCGACTCGCTCGACCTCGCGCCGGCGGTAGGCGCGTTCTGGCTCGCCGCCGACGCCCCCGAGGACGACCCCGTGCTGCGCATCGAGCTCGCCCGCCACCCGAACGTCCGTGTCGCCGAGGCCTCGCACGGCCCCGCCGTCTACGAGGCCGTCGTCACCACCCTTGCCGAACGGCGGTGACCGCGCCTACTCGGTCGCCGGCTGCGTCGGCGGCACCCGCAGCACCCGCCGCAGACGGGCGGGCAGGTACCAGTTCCAGTCGCCCATGAGCTTCATGACCGCCGGCACGAGCACCGCGCGGACGATCGTCGCGTCGAGCAGGATCGCCGCCGAGAGGCCGAGGCCGAACTCCTGCAGCCCGACGAAGCTGCCGAAGGTGAAGCCCGAGAACGCGGCGATCATGATGATCGCCGCCGCGGTGATGATGCGGCCGGTGTGCTCGAGCCCGTACGCGACCGCGTGCTCGTTGTCGTGGGTCTTGTCCCACTCCTCGCGCATCCGCGACAGCAGGAAGACCTCGTAGTCCATCGAGAGCCCGAAGAGCATGGCGAAGAGGAAGATCGGGATCCACGCCTCGATCTGCGGCGAGCTCTGCAACCCGAACGGCTCGCCCCACCCGTGCTGGAAGGCGAGGGTCAGCACGCCGTAGGTCGCGCTGACCGACAGGATGTTCATGACCACCGCCTTCACCGGTAGGAAGACGGACCGGAACGCGCGCAGCAGCAGCAGGTAGGACAGCACCAGCACCGCGAGGACCAGCCACGGGAAGGCGCCGTAGGCCTTGTCGATGAAGTCGACGCCGAACGCCGGCGCGCCGGTGAGCAGCACGTCGGCCGACGCGGGGAAGTGCGCGGCCGGGACGTAGCGGTCGCGGATGCGGTGGACGAGATCGACGGCCGCCTGCTCGCCCGCGTCGCTGTGGCCAGCCGCGCGGATCTGCGCGACCTGGCCCGTCGCGTCGACGAGGTTCGCCTGCCGCGCGACCGCGGGCGGCACCAGTGCCGGCGCGAGAATGGTCGACCTCTGCACCTCGGGGTCTCGGCGCAGCTGCGCGACCAGGCGCCGCTGCGCAGCCACCACGGCCGGGTCGTTGACGCCGCCCGGCCGACCGGTGTCGATGACGACCTGCTGCGGCGCGAGCGCGCCGGGACCGAGCGTGCGCTCGAGGACCGCCAGCCCGCGCGTGGCCTCCGTGGTGAGCGGCACGCCGCGGTTGTCCCCCGCGGTGAGGTGCAGCCCGGTCGCCGACAGCGCGAGCGCGATCATCAGCCCGGCGGCCAGGCCGCCCCACACGAGCGGGCGGCGCATGATCGCCATCGCCAGGCGGTGCCAGGCGCCGGTGACGTCCTGGGCCGCCCGCCGCTCGAGGATCCGCTTCGGGATCACGCGCAGGCTGTTGACCTTGCGTCCCATCACGGCCAGGAACGCCGGAAGGAACGTCGCCGACGCGGCGATCGAGACCAGTGGCACCAGCAGCCCGCCGAGGCCCATCGAGCGCATGAACGGCAGCGGCATGAACAGCAGCAGCGCCAGCCCGATCGCCACGGTCGCGCCCGAGAACAGCGTCGCGCGTCCCGCCGTCTCCATCGTGCGCACCAGTGCGTCGCGCGGCTCATCGTGCAGCGCGAGCTCCTCGCGGAATCGGAACACGACGAGCATCGAGTAGTCGATCGCGATCGCGAACCCGATCAGCGTGACGATGTTCGTCACGTAGATGGCCATGTCCATGGTGTGGGCGAAGATCCACACCAGGCCGAGCGTCGTCGGGATGCTCACGGCAGCGAAGACGAACGGCACGACGATGCCGCCGAGCGTGCCGAACATGAACAGCATCACGAGCAGGGCGACCGGGACCGCGATCGACTCGCCGCGCCCGAGGTCGTGGTTGTAGATCGGCTGGGTGTCGTGGTTGATCGCCGGGAAGCCGGTGAGGTACGTCCGGGCGCCGGGCACGGTCCCGATGGCCTCGCGCATGTCGGGCGTCCTCTTCGAGGCGTCCTGGTTCTCCAGGGGCGTGGTGATCTGGACGTACGCGACCGTGGGGCTCGCGCGCAGGACCGCGCCCGCGCGCCCGCCGTCGATGGCGCGGGCTCCGCGCTGCGCCGCGGCCCCGACGGCGGCGGCCGCAGGTGGGCCGCTCGTGCCCTGGACGACGAGCGTGAAGGCGCCGTCGCCGCGCTCGTGCATGCGGTCCTTGAGGAGGTCCAGGCCGCGCTCGGCGTCCGAGCCGGGCACGCTGAAGCGGTTGGACAGCAGCCCGCCGAGGTTGGCCGCGCCCGCGGCGCCGAGCACCAGGAGCACGAGCCAGGCGGCGATGATCGGCCGTCGGTGCCGGATGACGGCGCGTGTCCAGGCAGCCATCGGCCGTGATGGTAAGCCCTACGGCCTAACGATCAAATCACGTCGACCAATGACGCGGCGGCCGCCGCGATGGCGTCGAGGTCGGTGGCCTCGATCACCCGCTGGAGGTCGAGCATGCGCGCGCCGAACGCGTCGAGCCCGCTGCTGCCGACGATCGCGAAGCACGGCACGCCGGCCTGGCGCGCGCGCGTGGCGATCTCGCCGGCGATCTTGCCCTGCAGCGTCTGATCGTCGATCCGGCCCTCGCCGACGATGACCGCCCGCGCGGCGCGCATCCGCGCATCGAAGTCCACCGCCTTGAGCACGAACGCGGCGCCGGGCTCCAGGGCGGCGCCGTACTGCGCCCACAGCCCGCCGCTGAGGCCGCCGGCGCAACCGGTCATCGGCTCGCCGCGCGGGTCGCGCGGGAGCTCGGCCGCGAACGCGTTCAGGCGTTTGGTCAAACGCCTCACCGTCGCCGGGTCGGCGCCCTTCTGGGGGCCGAACACCTCGGCGGCGCGCTCGAAAGGGACGCGGACGTCGCACAGGCAGACGATCCGCGCTCCGCCCAGTTCGCCGCCCTCCTCGATCGCCTCGATGGCGCCGCGGCCGCCGTCGGTCGTCGCGCTGCCGCCGCAGGCGACGAGGACGACCTGGGCGCCTGCCTCGACGGCGGCGAGGACGAGCTCGCCGGTGCCCTGCGTGGAGGCGGCCTCGGCGTCGAGCTCGTCGCGGTCCAGGAGCGCCAGCCCGCTGGCGCGGGCCATCTCGACGATCGCGGTGCCGCCGCCCTCGATGAGCGCGAAGGCGGCCTCGACCTCGCGGCCGAGCGGGTCGTGCACGGTCGCGCTCGCGGTCTCGCCGCCGAGCGCGGTGAGCAGGACCTCCATCGTCCCGTGGCCGCCGTCGGCGACCGGGCAGAGATCGGGCGGGCGCAACCCCGCGGACTCCAGGCCACGGCCGATCGCCGCCGCGACCTCGGTCGCGCGGAAGGTGCCCTTGAACCCGTCGGGCGCGACGAGGACCGGCCGCTCGGCTACTGGTCGAGCTGATCCAGCGTGCACGCCTCGGGGGCCTTGTCGTCGCGCCAGCGCTGGACCTTCGAGCCGTGGCGGATGCGGCCGTCGGAGACGTGGTCGAAGGTGATCTCGACGACGAGCTCGGGGCGCATCTCCACCCATTCGAGGTCACGGCCCTGGCTCCAGCGGCTGGGCTCGCCGCTGCCGCGCTCACCGGTCTCGTACGGCGCGAAGGTGTCGACGAGCTCGCGCTTCTCCTTGGCGCTGAACCCGCTGGAGTGGCCGACCGGGCGCAGCTTGCCCTCGGGCGTGTAGAGCCCGACGATGATCGCGCCGACGGTGCGCTCGGCCTTGCCGGGCCGCCAGCCCATGACGACCGCGTCGATCGTGCGCACGCGCTTGACCTTGACCATCCCCGTGCGCTCGCCCGGCTGGTAGGGGGCGTCGACCTCCTTGGCGATGACGCCCTCGGCCTCGTGCAGCCAGTGCTCGGCGTCGGCGGCGGTGCGCACGACGTCGGTGAGCGCGATCGGCCCGGTCACGAGCTCCTCGAGGATCGCGCGGCGCTCGAGATAGGGGAGCTCGAGGAGCACCTCGTCGTCTCGCGCGAGGACGTCGAACGCGTAGAACGTGGCCGGCGTCTCCTCGGCCAGGCGCGCGATGCGCGAGGCGGCGGGGTGGATGCGCTGGCCGAGGGTGTCGAAGGAGGCGGCGACGATCTCGCCGTCGAGGACGTAGCGGCCCTCGGGGAACTCGAGCTCGGGGAAGTAGCGGCTCAGCGGCTTGCCGTTGCGCGACTGTAGGTAGGTCTCGCCGCCGTCGACGAACACGATGGCCCTGAAGCCGTCGTACTTGGGCTCATAGGCCCACGTGTCACCCTCGGGCAGGCTCGCCCGCGAGCGCGCGAGCTGGGGAAGGACGGGCGGCGTCAGCGGCAAGGACACGGTCTCGCACCTTAACTGCCAACAGCACGACGGCGGCGAGCACCAGCGCGCCGCCGGCGATCTGGACCGCGCCGAGGCGCTCGCCGAAGCACACCATGGCCATGACGACGGTGACGATCGGCTCGACGGTCGAGACGATCGCGGCGGTGGAGGGGCCGACCTTGGGCAGGCCGGCGAGGAAGGCGCTGATCGCGACGACGGTGGAAACGAGCGAGAGACAGGCGATCCAGCCCCAGCCGGCGGCATCGAAGCCGAGCTCGACGGACCCGCTGCCCAGGCCGACGAGCCAGAACGTCGCCGCCGCGCCCGTGGCGATCAGGGCGCTGAGCTGGAACGGGTCGATGCGCTCCATCACGTCATGGGCGATCAGGATGTACACGGCGTAGGCGAAGGCGGAGCCCAGCCCGAAGGCGACGCCGAGCGCGTCGAGATCGCCGGTGCCGCCGCCGGCCAGCACGAGCGCGGCGCCGCCGGTGGCGAGCAGCAGCGCGCCGATGCGCAGGCGGTCGGCGCGGTCGCGCCCGAGGATCAGCGCGCCGAGGAAGACGAGCGCCGGGTAGACGTAGAGCAGCAGCGCGGTGAGCGACGCATCGATACGCGTGAGCGCGCCGAAGTACCCGCCGGACTGCGCGGCGTAGCCGACCGCGCCGATGGCGAGGCCGGCGAGGACGGTCTGGCGCGCGGGTGTGGCGGAGCGGGTCCGCCGCGCCGCGACGATCGCCCAGAAGGCGCCGGCGGCGATGGTGAACCGCAGCGCCAGGAGGGTGAGGACGGAGACGTCGTTGGCGTACGCCTCCTTCGCGAAGATCGCCATCAGGCCGAAGCCGGTGGCGGAGATGAGACAGAGGCCGACGCCTCTGCGGTGACTAGAGGTTGCGCTGGTCACGGCGGCTGTCGGCGCCGTAGCGTAGAGCCAGGGCACCGACCGCGGCCATGAGCGCCATGACGGTGAGAAGGGAAAGCATGCCTACATGATCGGACGTACGTTCCCCTTGCGCTAGCCTTGATCATCTTCGACTTCTCAAGGTTTCTCCTTGACACTGCAGCAGCTCCAGTACTTCCTCGTCGCCTTCCGACACGGCTCGTTCTCGGGCGCCGCGGAGGAGCTGCACATGGCGCAGCCTTCGTTGTCCGAGCAGGTGCGCCGGCTCGAGGCCGAGCTCGGCGTTCGGCTCTTCCACCGCGTGGGTCGCGGCCTGACGCCGACCGAGGCGGGCATCGCGCTGCGCCCGCACGCCGAGCGCACCCTGGACGCCGCCGAGGCGGCACGCGAATCGGTCGTGGCGGTCCGCGAGCTGCGAGGCGGGACGGCGACGTTCGGCACCTGGGGAACCGCCCGCTACTACCCGGGCGTCGACCTCGTCGCCGAGTTCCGTCGCCGCCACCCGACGGTCCGCGTGCGGGTGGTGGGCCAGAACTCCTCGGAGGTGGTCGAGGCGGTGCGGGAGGGCGAGCTCGAAGCGGGGATGATCGCGCTGCCCATCGACGATCGCGGGCTCGACGTCCAGCCGATCATGCGCGACGAGATCGTCTACGTATCGACCGATCCAGAGCGGCTGCGGGCGCCGGTGACGATCGAGGCGCTGGCCCAGGCGCCGCTGATCCTCCCCGACGCCAGCTGGGGCGCCGAGGACCCGACGCGCCGTCAGCTCGCCGAGCTCGGCCAGCGCGTCGGGGTGTCGATCCAGCCGGAGATCGACGTCGAGGACGTCGAGGCGGCGCTGGAGCTCGCGGCGCGCGGGCTGGGCGACACGATCGTCGCGCGCGGGATCATCCTGGCGATGGGCCGACGGGTGCCCAAGCGCCTGGGGTGGGTGCCGTTCGACGAGCCGCTCTACGACACCTTCGCCTTCATCGCGCGCACGAACGCGCCGCTGTCGCCGGCGTCGCGCGAGTTCCTGCAGCTTGCGCGCGAGCGGCTTTCGGAGCTCGCGAAGGTGCTGCAGACCGAGCCGCCGCGGCGGCGGGAACCCGGTTGATGCCGCCCTGGGCGTGGGCACTGGTTGCAGTGGGCGGCCTGTATCTGGGGCTGCTGGTGGGGTTGCTCGTCGTCGGGCGGCGAGGCGACGTGCTCTGGCTGGCGCGGCTGATCCCCGACTCCGTCGGGCTGGTGCGCGGGCTCATGCGCGATCCGCGCGTGCCGCGGCGCTGGCGCTGGGCGCTGGGCGGCCTGCTGGTCTACCTCGTTCTGCCGTTCGACCTCGTGCCCGACTTCCTGCCGGTGGTCGGGCACGTCGACGACGCGGTGGTCGTGGTGGTCGTCCTGCGCGGCGTGCTGCGCGCGGCGGGGCCGGCGGTGGTGACCGAGCACTGGGCGGGATCGCAGAGCGTGCTCGCGGTGCTCACCCGCGTCGCGGCGCCGCGCTCTCGTCCCTGAGGCGGCGCAGGAGCGCGTCGCTGGCCCTCGGGCTCAGCCCATGGACGATGCCGAGGAGGCGGACGATCGGCGGGTAGTAGACCGCGCGCTCGTCGTTTTCGACGGCTTCGAGGATCCGTTTCGCGAGGGCGTTCGGATCGGCGGCGCGGGCGCCTGCGCGGTACCAGGGCGGGAGGCGGTCCTTCTCGTGGTCGTGCAGGGCGGTGGCGATCTCGCCCGGGTACACGACGGTGAGCGAGACGCCGGTGTCGTTGAGCTCGTGTCGCAGCGCCTCGCCGAAGGCGCGCTGGGCGGCCTTGGTCGCCCCGTAGACAGCGGCTTGCGGGAAGGAGCGCAGGGCGGCGCCGCTGGCGACGATCACGATGTGACCCTGTCGCATGTGGGGGAGGCCGAAGTGGACGGTGTGCAGGGTGCCGTGCCAGTTGACCTGGCTCATGCGCAGCTTGTCTTCGAGGGGTTGGTCTTTGAAGTTCGCGTAGTGCGCGATGCCGGCATTGGCAATGAGGAGGTCGAGGCCGCCGGTGGTCGCGACGAACCTCGCGATAGCCGCGGCCACGGACGCCGAATCTGCCACGTCGCACTCGATCGCGTGATGCTCGCCGGGGAGCTCGTGGGCGAGGGCCTCGAGCTCGTCGGCGCTGCGCGCCGCGAGGCCGAGGGTGGCGCCGCGTTGGGCGAGGGCGGTGGCGAGCGCTCGTCCGATGCCGCTCGACGCGCCGGTGATCAGCGCGCGCGTCCCGGCCCTCAGCTCCATGGCGCCGAGCCTATTACGATGGTTGCATGAGCACGGACCACGCCACCATCGCCGAGGAGGAGTACCTCCAGGTGCTCTTCTGGCTCGACGAGGCGGGCCTGCCGAAGACGGGGGCGAACGTCGCGAGGGCGATGCAGCTCTCGCCGCCGACGGTCCACGAGATGATCGGGCGCCTGGAGCGCGACGGCTACATCACGCGCGCGGGTGACAAGACGATCTCCTTCACCGACAGCGGGGCCGAGCATGCCGAGGGGATCGTGCGCCGCCACCGGCTGATCGAGCGCTTCCTCACCGACGTCCTCGGGATCCCGTGGGACGAGGTGCACGAGGAGGCCGAGCGGCTGGAGCACGCGATGTCGCCGGTGCTCGAGGAGCGGATGCTCGCCGCCATCGGCGATGCGAAGACCTGCCCGCACGGTCATCCGATCGTGGCGGGGATCCGGGTGCAGGGCGTGCCGCTGGCCGACGTCGCCGAGGGCGCTTCGGTCAGGGTGCTGCGGCTGGAGAACGAGGCCGAGGAGCTGCTGCACTACCTGAAGGACGCGGGGCTCGAGCCCGGGCTGGAGGCGGTCGTCGGTGGTGGTGACGACGACGAGGTGGTGCTGGACGCTTCTGGTCAGGAGATTCGTGTGTCGCGGACGGTGGCCGAGACGGTGTCGGTCGTGGCCGATCCTTCGCCGCCGCCGCGAGTGGCGCTGCCGGATCAGCTCGTGATCTCGCGCGATCGTTACGGTCGCTGACGGGCTGTGGAGCTCGGCGGGCGGGTCGCTGTCGTCACCGGCGGGGCCGGTGGGCTGGGCGAGTTCATCGTCTCGCGCCTGCTTGCCGAGGGCTGCCAGGTGGTTGCCGCCGACGTGGAGCCGGGCGCTTGGGCGGCGAGGGAGGATGGGTCGATTGCCTTCTGTCGCGCGGACGTCCGCGTGGCGGCCGACGTGGAGCGGATGGTGGGGTTCGCGGTCGACCGCTTTGGCGGACTGGACGTGCTGGTCAACAACGCGGGTGGGGTGAGCCGGGGGGCGCAGTGGCCTTCGGCGAGCGCGTCGGAGTGGCGCGCGACGCTCGAGTTGAACCTGCTCGGCCCGATGCTCGCGACGCAGCTCGCCTTGGAGCCGATGCGGGCGCGCGGGGGCGGCGCGGTCGTGAACATCGCGTCGTCGGC
>Ga0081539_10007025_pt1 | contig 10441 bp, 8 predicted proteins | sample TabmetS4T2R2_FD_71023 | JGI IMG/M metagenome (GOLD analysis project Ga0081539, IMG submission 71023) | Tabebuia heterophylla rhizosphere microbial communities from the University of Puerto Rico - S4T2R2 | ecosystem: Host-associated > Plants > Roots > Rhizosphere ... | reverse complement strand
ACGGTGTGGACGAGACGATACGGAAACGACGGGCTGAAGATCACGGCGAACCAATCGGCCGGCACGAACTGCCCGGTGGAATTGACGATATGGCCAGCCGGAGTCTGCATCCAGCTGTTGGCGGCGAGGATCCAGAAGGCTGAAAACAGCGTGCCAATCGCCACCATGAGCGTGGCAAAGTAGTGCAGGCCGCGTCCGACGCGGTTCATGCCGAACAGCATGACGCCGAGGAACCCCGCCTCGAGGAAGAACGCGGTCAGCACCTCGTAGGCCATGAGCGGGCCGACGATCGGACCTGCCCGGTCGGCGAACACCGCCCAGTTGGTGCCGAACTGATAGGACATCACGACGCCCGAGACGACGCCCATGCCGAAGGTCAGCGCGAAGATCTTGAGCCAGTACCTGTAGAGGTCGAGATAGACCTCGCGCTTCGTCCACAACCACAGACCTTCGAGCACCGCGAGATAGCTCGCCAACCCGATCGTGAACGATGGAAAAATGAAATGGAACGAGACGGTGAAGGCAAACTGAAGGCGAGCCAGCAGATTTGCATCGAACGCTTCAAGCATCGATCACCTCGCTGACCCAATGTAGTTCTAGCCGAAGGCGTCGAACACCTCGGCTATGATGTCGCGACCAAGAGCCGCGCGCAGGCATGTCTCCAGCAGAACTCGCGCCTTCAACGGGTTGAGCCGACCGCCCCAGATCAGACCGGCCTTGCGCAAGGCGATTTCCGCGCTGTCGCCGCCGTAGGTGTGCCGCAGCATGGGTCCACCACCGGCACGCGGTGTTACGACCGTCGGCATTGCCTCAGCAAGGCGCCGCGCGACCTCTACAGTGCGTTCCGGCAAATGGCCGCCACCCATGGCCGCGATCAATGCACCGCGATAGCCGAGATGGTCCCTGCTTTCGACGATCGCCTGCATCAGCGCCCCCGAATCATCGATACCGACCCACAGCAGAGCCACGGGCTGCGCCGGCCCGCGGGCCTTGCCGATCAGATTTCGTGCGCTCTCGACAGCAGCGCGCACCGGCAGGCTCATCGGCACGACGCGGCCCTCGACGAGCGTCGCCAGCGGGCCGGTCTGGGGCGAGACGAAAGCGTTGATCCGCGTCGGATGTGCCTTGACGACGTCGGACGCGGCAAAGACCTCGTCCAGCATCACCACCAGCACGCCGATCTCGCGCGCATGTGAACGGACCCAGGGATCGCCGGCGACGCGAACGGCTGCCAGCAGGTTGCCCGGCCCGTCCGGCGAGGTGAGCGCGGGATTGCGCATGGCGCCGGTCACGATCACGGGCTTGCCGAGGTCGAGAAGAAGGTCGAGCAGGAAGCTCGTCTCCTCCAGCGTGTCGGTGCCCTGGGTCACGACGATACCGTCACCCGCGCTCGCCCTGATCTTGGCCGCCAGCGCATGGATGTCGTCGAACGACAGCGAGTGGCTGCCGACTTTCGACACGGTCTCGGCCGACACCTCGGCGATCTCGCCAAGCCGGGGCACCGCGGCGATCAGGTCAGTGGCGCCCAGGCCCATTTGCATGGCACCTGTGACGTCGGGCGTGGTAGCGATAGTACCGCCCAGCGCGAAGATGTGGATGGGCGGCTTGGTCATGTCGCGAACCTCAGGCCGGACCGTCTCGGCCACTGCGCTCGGGAGCCGAGCGACGCTCGAACGCGGCGAGCGGGGTGTCGACCAGCAGCTGCTGCAGATCGACGGTAGAGCGTTCGCCGAGCGAGCCGAGGTTGGTCTTGAGCCAGTTGTCAGCCGTGTTCCGGCCCAAGGTGAAAAGGTATTCCAGGAACGCCTTGTGATTGTTCAACTTGCTGGACGAGGCAAGGGCCTCCATCTCGGCACTCGCGCCGATTGCATGAAAGCGGTCTTGGCCGAAGCGGTCACGCGGCAGCAGTCCGTCGTCGACCAGCTTCAAGATGAGCGCGATGGCGGTGAGCTCCAGCCAGAAGCTGGAGTTGAAGCCGATCTCGCGCACGCGATCGAGGATGTCGCGCACGCTGCGCGGTGCGTCGGCACGTTTGACCGGGTCGACCCGGACGATCACGAAATCGCAGCCCGGCATCCGCTGGATCAGCGGCGCGAGCGCCGGGTTCCCGGTGTAGCCGCCGTCCCAATAGGCCTCGTCGTCGATCTCCACCGCCGGAAACAGTTGCGGCAGGCAGGCCGACGCAAGCACGGCGTCGACCGACATGTCGCCGTTGGTGAAAACCCGTCGCCGCGCCGTGCGCACGTTGGTGGCGCAGACCATCACCTGGAAGTCCGACTGGCGGCGCAGGCGTTCGAAGTCGATCATCTCCTCCAGCGGCGCCCGCAAGGGATTGTAGTTCCACGGATTGAGGTCATAGGGCGAAAGGTTGCGGCTGAGGGAATCCCAGAACGCATAGGCCGGCGTGTATTCAAGGGGCAGCCGGGCGGAGACCTCTCCACTGATCGGCCCGAGCAGGCTGCCAAAGCCCGGCATCGCGCCGACGCGCTCCCAGAATCGTCGCAGCTCGCGACGCGCCTGCTCGCGGCCGCCGCGCACCATTCCGTCCGCCAGGATGATGGCGTTCATGGCGCCGGCGCTGGTTCCCGAAGCGCCGACAAAATCGACGGATGGTTCCTCGAGAAGGCGATCTAGGATGCCCCAGCTCAGCGCTCCGTGCGCGCCACCGCCCTGAAGCGCGAACGCAATCCTGGGTTTCATGACGGAAACCTCAAGGACTGGAAGAAGCGCTCGGCGTCGGGCCCGCGCACGGCGTCGGCCTGGCCGAGACTGGCAAGCGACACGATGCGGCTGCCGCGCAGAACGACCAACTGGCGCAACACGCGGCCGCCCTGTACCGGTCCGGTGGACTCGACGGCCGGCATCCCTTGTACCTGGCGCCAGTCGACGCTGGTCCACTTGCCGCCTTCGAGGCGTGCGGCGCGCTCGTCGAGCACGGCCTGCAGCGCGCGCCGCGCATCGCTGGTGTCGATGCCGGCGGGACTAAGCGACGTCTGAGCCACGAATGACAGTCGTGCACTCTCGAGACTGTAGGAATGGTTGGCGTATCGCTGGCCGGTGGAGGAGGCCGCGTCGATCACCTTGTAGAGAGGCTCGCCCGGCATATCGACGATGAAGCTGTGGTCGACGCCGCGTACGGCGTACCAGACCGATTGCCCAAGCGCGGGCGCCGCCGACAATGGCAACGCCAGGATGGCTCGCCGCCCGAGCTTCATTCGGCCGCGCGCCGAATTCCGAACCTCGCGCGCGCCTCGGCCTCGCTGTAGTAGCCGCGGGCGATGTCGCGCGAGAGAGCGTCAGGCCTGCGCTTGGCCGGATCGCCGAAGCCGCCGCCGCCCGGCGTCGAGACGCGCACCACATCGCCGACGCCGATCAGGATGTCCTGGTCCTTGGAAAGATGCGGCGGCTTGTAGACCTTGCCGTCGTGGTCAATCGCGACGGTGTTGGGTGCGCCGTCCTTGCCGCCCAGCACGCCTTGCGGGCCCGAGCGACCGTGGTCCATCACCATGGAGACGCGCGCTTCGCCACGACGCAGGCGGATCGCGTAGTTGATGCCGAAGCCGCCGCGGAATTCACCGGCACCGCCCGAGCCTTCGCGCAGCGAGAACTCCTCGAACAGCACCGGATAGAACTGCTCCAGCACCTCGACCGGCTGCATCTTGGAGATGCCGATTGTCGAGCAGCCATTGCTGATCCCGTCACCACCCTGCCAGCCGCCATAGCCGCCGCCGGTGAAGAGATACATGATGTAGTTGCGCTTGCGCTCGGGATCGTAGCCGCCGACACCGAGATTGCCCGACGTGCCGGCCGGTGCGGCAAACAGCAGATCGGGGATCGCGTTGGCCAACGCCACGAACACGGCCTCGGCGATGCGCTGGCTCACCTCGGCGGCGCAACCAGACACCGGACGCGGATACCTGGCGTACAGGAATGTGCCGTCGGGCTCGATGATCTCGAGCGGCTCGAAGGTCCCCGCATTGATCGGTACGTCGGGGAAGATGTGCTTCATGGCGAGATAGATCGCCGACTTGGTCGTGGCGATGACGCTGTTCATGGGGCCGCGGCACGGCGGGCTGGAGCCCGACATGTCGAACGAGAGGTCCTCGCCCTTCTTGGTGATCTTCATGCGGATGGTGAGCGGCTCGTCGACCACGCCGTCGCTGTCGACCTGCGATTGGCCCTCATAGACGCCATCTGGAATGCCGGCGATCTTCGACCTCATCTGCCGCCTGGCGCGATGGCGCATCTCGGCGATCGCCTGGCGCACCACGCCGGCGCCATAACGGTCGATCAGCGCCGTGAGCCGCACCTCGCCGGTGGTGAGCGCCGCCGCCTGGGCCTTGATGTCGCCGATGCGCTGGTCGGGGATGCGGATGTTGGAGAGGATGATGGACAGGATCTCCTGGTCCATCTCGCCCTTCTTCCAGAATTTTACCGGCGGCAGACGCAGCCCCTCCTGCTCGACCTCGGTGGCGCTGGCCGAGAAGCCGCCCGGCACCATGCCGCCGACATCGGGCCAGTGGCCGGTGTTGGCGAGCCAGGCAAACAGCTCGCCCTTGTAGAAAAACGGCTTCACGAAGCGCACGTCCATCAGATGCGTGCCGCCAAGGTAGGGATCGTTGACGATGAACACGTCGCCCGGGTCGACCTTGCCGCCATAGTGCGATTTCACGCGCTCGATCACGGCCCGGGTCGAAAATTGCATGGTACCCACGAACACCGGCAGGCCGAGCTCGCCCTGGGCGATCAGCGACCCGTCGGTGACGTCGTAGATCCCGTCGGAACGGTCCATGCCCTCGGAAATCACCGGCGAAAAAGCCGAGCGAACGAACGCCAGGTCCATTTCGTTACAGACCTGTATCAGCCCGTTCTGGATGACGGTGAGCGTGACGGGATCGAGATTGGACGGATCGCGAGAAGACATGGCAGCAATGACTAGCACAGGCCCCTGCCCCCTGCGCTATGATCGGCGCCGAAATCCCACCCATTTTGCAGCAGGTTGCCCATGAACGCGCCAGTCGCCGCGAACGACCTCGGTTTGATGAAATTCGGCATCGGCCAACCGGTGCCGCGCCAGGAAGATCCCACCCTGCTGCGCGGCCAGGGCCGCTACAGCGACGATATCCAGCTGCCCAACACCGCCCACGCCGTGATGGTGCGCAGCCAGGTGGCGCATGGCCTGATCAAGGGCATCGATGCCGCCGCGGCCAGGAAGATGCCCGGCGTGCTCGGCATCTGGACCGGCGCCGATCTCAACGCCGCGGGCTACGGGCCGCTGAAGACCCTGATCCCGGTGCCCAACCGCGACGGCTCGCCGATGAAGACGCCGACGCGCTTTTCGCTGGCCACCGACAAGGTGCGCTATGTCGGCGACCCGGTGGCGATCGTCGTCGCCGAGACCCTGGCTGAGGCGCGCGACGCCGCCGAGTCCGTGGGCGTGGACATCGAGATGCTGCCCGCGGTGACGGATGCACGCACCGCGGCACAACCTGGCGCGCCGCTGGTGTTCGACGACATCACCGACAATCTCTGCGTCGACTTCCACTACGGCGACGCCGAGAAGACCGCCGAGGCTTTCGCCAAGGCCGCGCACGTCACGCGCCTGCGCCTGGTCAGCAACCGCATCGTCGTCTGCGCTATGGAGCCGCGCTCGGCGACGGCGCACTACGATACCGCGACCGACCGCTACACCTTCTACGCCGGCAACCAGGGCGTCTTCGGCCTGAAGCACCAGATGGCGGCGCTGCTCAACATCAAGTCCGAGCAAATGCGCGTGCTGACGGGCAATGTCGGCGGCTCGTTCGGCATGAAGGGCTCGCCCTATCCCGAATACGCCGGCATGTTTCACGCCGCCAAGCTCTTGGGCCGACCGGTCAAGTGGACCGACGAGCGCTCCGGCAGCTTCCTGAGCGACCAGCACGGCCGCGACCACGACTTCGACGCAGAGCTGGCGCTCGACAAGGACGGCACCATCCTTGCTGTTCGGCTGACCGGCTACGCCAATGTCGGCGCCTATCTCGCCAATGTCGGCCCGCTGATGGGCTCGGTCGGCGTCACCCGCAACCTGGCCGGTGTCTACCGCACGCCGCTGATCGAGGTGTCGAGCAAGGTCGCCTTCACTCACACCTCGCCGGTCGGCGCCTATCGCGGCGCCGGACGGCCGGAAGCCAACTACTTCATGGAGCGGCTGCTCGACACCGCGGCGCGCGAGATGGGGGTCGATCAGGTCGCGTTGCGCAAGCGCAACCACATCAAGCCCCAGGAGATGCCGTACAGGACCGCCTCCGGGACGACCTATGACAGCGGCGAGTTCACGACGCTCCTGGACAAGGCGCTGGTTGCCGCCGACATCGCTGGCTTCGCCAAGCGCAAGGCCGAGAGCGCGAAGCACGGCAAGCTGCGCGGGCTCGGCATCGGCGACTACCTGGAGGTCACCGCGCCGCCGATGAAGGAGATGGGCGGCATCCGATTCGAGCCCAACGGCGACGTCACCATCATCACCGGCACGCTCGACTACGGCCAGGGACACTGGACGCCGTTTGCCCAAGTGCTGAGCGAGAAGCTCGGCATCCCGTTCGAGCGCATCAAGCTGATCCAGGGCGACAGCGATCTGCTGATTGCCGCCGGCGGCACTGGCGGCTCCAAATCGATCATGGCGAGCGGTGCGGCGATCGTCGAAGCCTCCGACAAGGTCATCGACAAGGGCAAGCAGGTCGCCGGCGTCGCGCTGGAAGCGTCGGCGGCCGACATCGAGTTCCGCACCGGCCGCTTCACCATCGTCGGGACCGACCGCGGCATCGGCATCATGGAGCTGGCCGAACGCCTGCGCGACGGCATGAAGGTGCCGGAAGGCGTGCCGACCACGCTCGACGTCAGCCACGTGCACGAGGCGGCGCCATCCGCGTTCCCCAATGGCGCGCATGTTGCCGAGGTCGAAATCGATCCCGACACCGGCTGGGTCGAGGTGGTTAAGTACACCATGGTCAACGACTTCGGCACCGTCATCAATCCGCTGCTGGTCGAAGGCCAGAGCCATGGCGGCGTCGTGCAGGGGATCGGCCAGGCGCTGTTCGAGCACGTGGTCTACAGCGAGGACGGTCAGCTCTTGAGCGGCAGTTTCACCGACTACGCCATCCCACGCGCGGCCGACACACCCTCGTTCGCCATCGGCTACCACTCGGTGCCGGCCAGGACCAACGTGCTGGGCGCCAAGGGCTGCGGCGAGGCGGGCTGTGCGGGCTCGCTGCCCTCGGTGATGAATGCCATCTCGGATGCACTGGGCGGCAAGCACATCAACATGCCGGCCACACCCGAACGGGTGTGGGAGGCGCTGCATTCCCAGTCGTCATCCTGAGCGCAGCGAAGGAGCCTTCGCTTCGCTCAGGATGACAGGCTAAAACGTCCGAATGGACGTCGCCATCATCGGATGCGGGCCGGTCGGCGCGCTGCTGGGAAACCTCTTGGGAGCGGAAGGGCTTTCGGTCGAGATCTACGACCGCGAGCGCGACGTCTATCCGCTGCCGCGCGCCGTGGGTTTCGACGGCGAGATCATGCGCATCTTCCAGTCCGCAGGGTTAGCCAGCGCGATCAAGGCATTCGCTCGCCCGGCGACCGAGGGGACGCACTTCGTCAATGGCGAGGGCCGCACGCTGATGCGCCGTCGCCTTGCCGATGGACCAGGACACAATGGCTGGCGCGACAGCTGGTTCTTCCACCAACCCTTGCTCGAAGGAGCGCTGCGCCAGGGTTTGACGCGTTATCCCAACGTGCGTGTCCATCTCGGCCATGAGATCGCTTCGGTCGACGAGCTCGAGCATCGCTTCGTGATCGGCTGCGACGGCGCGCGCTCGCTCGTGCGCCACGCCATTGGCAGTCGGCGCATCGATCTCGGCCTGAACCAGCCGTGGCTGGTCGTCGATCTCCTGTGCGACCTCAACTCGCCGCGCTTCCAGGCCCTGCCGACGCACACCATTCAGCTGTGCGACCCGGCGCGCCCGATGACTGCCGTGAATGTCGGCGCGGCCGACGGCGCATGGCGTCGCCGCTGGGAGATCATGCTGATGCCGGGCGACGATCCCGAAAATCTCACCGATCCAGCCGTCTTCTGGCCGATGATGGCCCGCTGGCTAGGCCCGGAGGATGCCCGGATCGAGCGCGCGGCCGTCTACACCTTCCATTCGGTAATTCAGGAGGGTTGGCGCAAGGGCCGGCTGTTTCTGGCCGGCGATGCCTGCCACCAGACGCCGCCCTTCCTCGGCCAAGGCATGTGCGCCGGCATGCGCGATGCCGCCAACCTCGCGTGGAAGGTCGGTGCCGTCGTGCGCGGCCAAGCGCCCGACGCCCTGCTCGATACCTACGAGATCGAGCGCCTGCCGCATGTCAGTGCGTTCATCGAACTGGCGGTGGAGTTGGGGGGTGTATTGCAAGAGACAGATCCGGCGAAGGCAGCCGAACGCGACCATCGCTTCGCGGAGTCGATCAGGACCTACGCCCATCCCGAACAGCAGCTTGGGCTGGGCTGCCGACTCGACCAGCCGCCGCCGGTTGGCATGATCTTCCCGCAGCCTCAGCTCGACGATGGCCGGCTGATGGACGAAGTGATCGGGCAGCGCTTTGCCATCGTGGGCGACGCGGCGCTTCTCGAGGGGCTCGGCTCCAGTGCCGTGTTGCTGCCCGGCGTCGGCTTGGACTGGCTGGCCGAGCATGGCGCACGTGCGGCGATCCTGCGGCCCGACCGCTATATCTTCGCCCTGGCGCGCAATCGCGAGGAGCTGATCGCGGCAACCTATCCGACCGCAACGCCGTTCGCCTTTGCATGGTCCGGACCCTCCAGATCCTGAGCATTCTTCTCGTGTCGGTCGGCATGGCGCTGTCGGTCGCCCACGCGCTGGAATATCCGGGCAAGCGGCGGCTGGATCGCGACACCTATCTCAAGGTGCAGGCGATCTATTATCCAGGATTCACCATTGGCGGGGCGGGCGAGCCCTTGGCGCTCATTGCAGTCTTCGCCCTGTTGCTCCTCACGCCATATGGCACATCGGCCTTCTGGCTCACCGCGTCGGCAGGCGTTGGGCTGGTGCTGGCACATGCGATCTACTGGGCGATCACCCATCCGGCCAACAAGGTCTGGCTACAGGACCAGCGCCTCGGTTCGGCCGGCGCTGCCTTTTTCGCCACCGGCGGGGCTACGCCACAACGCGAATGGACGACCTTGCGAGACCGTTGGGAGTATTCGCACGTGGCGCGTGCAGTGCTCACGACGCTGAGCCTGATCGCGCTGGTTGCGGCGATCGTGATCCAGGCAGGTTAGTTCCAGCGCAACAGATAGCGCTCCAGGCGGCCGGCGATCACGAAGATCAGCATGACCACGACCAGGATCAGGAAGATCAGCGCGAACATCAGGGCCGAGTTGTAGGTGCTCTGCGCAAATGAGAGCAGGTAGCCCAGGCCGTGCGTCGCGGCGACGAACTCGCCGACGCAGGCGCCGGTGAAGGCAAAGCCCACAGCGACCTTCAGGTTGCTCAGCACCCAGGTCATGACCGACGGCATGTAGACGTGGCGCACCAGCGCCCATGGGTCGCCGCCCAACGTGACGACGCGCTCGACCAGCCGTCGGTCGACCTGGCGGATGCCGGTGAAGACCGTGAAGAAGATCAGCACAGCCACCAGGATGAAGGCGAGCGCCACCTTCGAGGCGATGCCGATCCCCAACCAGATCACGAACAAGGGCGCCAGGATCACGCGCGGGATGGCGTTCAGCACGCTCATCACCGGCTCCAGCAATTCGGCGATCAGCGGCACCAGCGCCGCGGCGATGCCAAGCATCACGCCGACGACGATGCCCAGCGCCAGCCCACCCAGCGCCGCCGAGAAGGTGGCCTCGAGATGCGGCCAGATGCGGCCGTCGGCGAACAGCTCGACCAGCGCCGACCAGATGCGGCTCGGGCTCGGCGCGTACATCGGGTTGAGCAGGCCGGCGCGGCCGACTGCCTCCCACGCCGCGATCACGAGCGCCAAGGCTGACAGTCGACGCAGCCATGCGTAGCGCGGATGGAGCAGCTTCACGCCGCCTCCACCCGGTAGTCCACTTCGCGCGAAAGATCCTCCCACAGCCGCTCATACAGCGCGGCAAACGCCGGATCGGTGCGCGAATGCACCGGGTCGCGCGGGCGCGGAATCGGCACGGGATAGTGCTGGGTGATGTGCGCGCGCGGCCCTTGCGACAGCAGGTAGACATCGTCGGAGAGGCTGAGCGCTTCCTCCAGATCATGGGTGACCAAGAGCACGCTGATGCCGCCCTGCTCGACCAGCGTCACGACGTCTCGCACGACGCGGGCGCGGACGATGGCATCGAGCGAAGCGAACGGCTCGGCCAACACGGAAAAAATCGGTCGCATCGCAAAAACCAGGGCCAGTGCCACGCCCGTGGGCTGTCCCCCGC
>Ga0081539_10007024_pt1 | contig 10442 bp, 8 predicted proteins | sample TabmetS4T2R2_FD_71023 | JGI IMG/M metagenome (GOLD analysis project Ga0081539, IMG submission 71023) | Tabebuia heterophylla rhizosphere microbial communities from the University of Puerto Rico - S4T2R2 | ecosystem: Host-associated > Plants > Roots > Rhizosphere ... | reverse complement strand
CGGCAGCCTGCCGCAGATGCGGCTCACCGGCATGCTCGTCGGCATGAAGGATGTCTGCGCGCCGCTCGAGCACTGCCGCGTGACGTACGTCGACGGCGACGGCAAGCTCGGGAACAGCTTCGAGGCGATGCGCAAGCATCTGCGCATGAGCCGCGCGCGCCGCTTTCTCGTCGGCGCGATCAACGATCCGAGCGCGCTCGGCGCGCTGCGCGCGTTTCAGGAAGCGGGCCGCAGCGATTCGTGCGCCATCATGGGCCAGAACGCTTCACCCGAGGGGCGCGCGGAGCTGCGCGAGCCCGCGACACGCCTGGTCGGCTCGGTCGCCTACTTCCCGGAGAAATACGGCGAGCAGATCCTCGCCGTCGCCTTGGACATCCTGCACCGCCGGCCGGTTCCGCCGGCCGTCTTCGTCAAGCACCAGCTCGTGACGCCGGAGACGGTCAACCACGTCTACCCGAACGACGAGCTGATGCAGGCCGTAGCGACGATCGCGTGAATTTCAGAATTCAGAGTTCAGAATTCAGAATCAGAATTCAGAATCTGAAATCAATCTGAACTCTGAAATCTGAACTCTGAAATCTCACCGCAGGAACGCGTCGGGCAATCCGCCGTCCACCGGAATGACGTGGCCGGTCGTCTTGGCGCTGCCCTCTCCCGCCAGCCAACAGATCGCGTTCGCGCAGTCCGCGGGCAGAATCGGCCGCCGCGTAATCGTTCGTCGCGCGTAGAACTCGGCGAGCTTCGCGCGCAGGTCGTCGGTCGAATCGCTGTCGCTGAAGGCGATGCTGTATTTCTGCAGCGCGACGATGACGCGATCGCGCGGGAACATCGACGATCCGGCGATCACCGTCGCCGGCGCGATGGCGTTGACCCGGACGAGCGGACCGAGACCGATCGCCAGCTCGCGCACGAGATGATTGACGGCCGCCTTGCTGACGTCGTACGCCTCGCTCCCGTGCTTCGGGACGATCGCGTTCGCCGAGCTGGTGAGCACCATCGTCGCCGGCAGATTCTGCGCCTTCAGAATTCGCGTGGCTTCCTCCGCCAGCACCATGTTCCCGGTGACGTTGACCTGCAGCGTCCGCTCCCACACCGCCTCCGGGCGCGCGCCTGTGGAAGATGTCGGGTCGGGTGTCGGATAGATGGCCGCGGTGTTGACGATGATGTCGGCGCCGCCGAAGGCGAGCACCGTCTCGCGCAACGCCGCGGCAATCGTCTCACGCGACGCGAGATCGACGGCAACGGCCATCCCGGCTTCCGCCGACGACGCAAGGGACCGCGCGTCGCCCCATGCGGCAGCCGCCGCCTCGTGGTCGCGATCCGCGACGACGACGTGCGCGCCGCGGCCGGCGAGCTGCAACGCGACCTCGCGCCCGATGCCGCTGCCGCCGCCGACAATCAGCGCAATCTTCCGACTGAGCTCTCGCTCCGCCGGCATCCGCTGGAGCTTGGCCTCCTCGAGCGCCCAGTACTCGATGCGAAACGCCTCGCTGCGCGGCAGCGCCACGTAGTTGTGGAAGTGCGTGAACTCGGCCGCTTGCTCGGGCCGCCGCGCCTGCGGCAGCACGGCGCTTTCCGCGCCGCCGTCCTCGAGCGCGTTCGCGCCGGCCATGACATGGACCGCGTTGCCGAAGAACTCGGTCGTGATGCGCGCTTCGCGCTTGTCCTTGCCGAAGCCGAACACGCCGACGGCGGGAATGACGACGACCGACGGGTTCGAGTCGCGCAGTTTCGGTGAGTCGGGCCGGGCGCACGCGTCGTAGTACGCGACGTACTCGTCCCGGTAGGCGGCGAGCCGCTCGCCGACGAGCGCCCGCAGCCGATCCAAATCCTCCGTCGCCGGATTCCAGGGCACGAACATCGGGCAGATTCGCGTCCGCAGGAAGTGATCCGGGCAGCTCGTGCCGAGACGAGACAGTTCCGCCGCCCACTTCGAGTTCGCAAACGCCAGCGCGTCGTCCGATCGGTCGTAGTGCGCGATGACGCGGCGCTTCGATGACACGGCGCCGCGCAGGAACGGCAGGATCGCGGCGGCCGTCGCCTCGCGATCGATCGTGGCGGTCACAACTGCTCCGCCGAACGGCGGCGCGCCGGAGCGGCGCGTGTGTGCCTCGACGAACTCGCCCATCTGATCGATGGTGCGGATGCTGTTGACGTAGCAGTCCTGCTGCGTCTCCCCCCACGTGAACAGGCCATGGCTCCCGAGCACGATCCCGTCGCACCCCGGATTGGCGTCGACCGCACGACGCAGCATCAGCGCCAGCTCGAATCCAGGCCGCTGCCACGGCACCCAGACGATGCGGCGTCCGAACGTCGCGTTGAACTCGGCGAGCTTGGCCTGGCCGTTGGCGCTGGCCGCCAGCGCGATCGCCCAGTCGGGATGCAGGTGGTCGACGTGCGGGAACGGCAGGAACGCGTGGAGCGGCGTGTCGATTGACGCGGCGACGCGGTTCTCGCCGAACGCGCACAGCGGATAGAACCCGACCATCTCGTCCTCGTGCGCTTCGCCGCGGTAGCGATCGATGAGCTGCTCGAGCTTGTCGAGATAGAGGATCGCAAAACCCGGCGCGCCGATCGAACGCAGATCGCCGCCGCTGCCCTTCACCGCCATCACGCGCGCCGGCGCGCCGGTGAGCGGGTCCGGCAGCGTGAACTTCGAGCTGGTGTTGCCGCCGCCGAAGTTGGTGATGCGCAGGTCGGCGCCCAACAGGTTGGAGCGATAACGCAGCAGCTCGAGCGGCGTCGACGACAGCGCGGCGGCGTCGGCCTCGTTCCAGAGATTCTGCAGAAGCTTCGTCGCGGCGGTCGGACCGGCCGGCGTGGTCGAGACCTCAGGCACAGGTGAACTCCATGTACTCCCGGAAACGCTTGTAGTGTGACTCCCAGCGCGCCGGCGCGCGCGGCTCGAAGCGCTGGATGGGAAACGATCGATCGACGATCGCGCGCGCCTCCTCGATCGAACTCGCATGGCCGGTGGCAATCAGCTGCATCGCCAGATTGCCGAGCGCGGTCGCTTCGACCGGCCCGGCGACGACGGTTCGCTGTGTCGCGTCGGCGGTCCACTGCGTGAGCAGCCGGTTGCGCGCGCCGCCGCCGATGATGCGGACCTCGGCGAAGCGGCGTCCCGTCAGCTCCTCCATCGACTCGAGCACCGCTCGATACTTGAAGACGAGGCTCTCGAGGATCGTCCGCGTGAACGCCGCCGGACTCGACGGCTCGGGCTGCCCGGTCTGCCGGCAGTAGCCGGCGATGCTGCCCGGCATGTCGTCCGGGTGCAGAAACGCGCGACAATCGGGATCGATGAGCGATCGAAACGCCAGCTGATCGTCGTCGGTCGCGGCGAGGAGCGTGTCGTAGTCGTAGCGCTGGCCCGCCTCCGACCAGTGCCGCAGACAGGCCTGGAGCAGCCACAGGCCGCCGATGTTCTTGAGGAGCCGCGTGGTCCCCGCCACGCCGCCTTCGTTCGTGAAGTTCGACGCCATCGCGGCCGACGAGATGATCGGCGCCGGCAGCTCGCAGCCGAGCAGCGACCAGGTCCCCGAGCTGAGAAACGCGGCGTGCTCGCCGAGCGCGACCGACGCGACCGCCGACGCGGTGTCGTGACACGCCGGCGCGACCACCGGCGTCCCGCGGAAGCGTCGCGACACGCTCTCGAGAAGCGGGCCGATGACGGCGCCGGGCTCGACGAGCGGCTGCAGCAGCCGCCGCGGCAGCCCGATCTCGTCGAGCATGCGCAGCGCCCACGAGCGCGAGCGCGCGTCGATGAACTGGGTCGTCGTCGCGACGGTGTACTCGGACTGCAGCGTCCCGGTCAGCCAGTAGTTCAACAGATCGGGAATCGTCACCAGCGCCCGCGAGGCGTCGATCAGATCGGGAGTCCTGACGCACGCGGCATAGAGCTGGAAGAGCGTGTTGATGGGCAGGAACTGGATGCCGGTGACGGCGTAGATGCGCTCGCGGCTGACGCGCTCGAAGACCGCGTCCATCATCCCGTCGGTGCGGGTATCGCGGTAGTGATAGGGGTTCTCGAGCAGGCTGCCGCGCTCGCCGAGCAGCGCGTAGTCGACGCCCCAGGTGTCGAGGCCGACGCTCTCGAGCGAGACATCGTCCACGAGATCGAACGCCCGCTTGACCTCGGCCCAGATCCGCAGGATGTCCCACTGGAGCGACCCGTTCATGCGAACGCCCTCGTTCGCGAAACGGTGAATCTCCCGCACGCTGATCACGCCGCCAGCGTAGCGTCCGAGCATCGCCCGGCCGCTCTCGGCGCCGAGGTCGAATGCGAGGAAGTACCTGCTCACGATCCCAGTGGCTTCAGCCAGACATTCCGGAATTCGACCTTCATCGGCGCGCCCACGTGCATCTGGAATCCCAGCAGCCCGCTCAACGCGCGGTTCGCGGCGTCATCGTCGATGACGATGCTCGTGACGCTGCCGTTGAGGATCTGGATGATCGTGTTGCCGCGGGCGATGAGATGCACCTGGTTCCAGTCGGTGGCCTTGATGATCCCCTTCAGCTCGTCGGCGGTCAGCTGCAAGCTGCCGATCGCGACCGGTTTGCCGCCATTCGGCACGTACGTCGTCTGACCGCGCAGCGCGAGAAAACCGCGGCCGCGCTCTTCGTAGATCTGCCCGGTGAATTGATTCGCGAAGTCGATGTCGGCCTGATAGCCCTTCATCACCCACTTGCCGACCTCGGGGCCCGCCGGCAGCTGCACGCTGCGGAACTGGATCCCGCTGTTGGTCGAGTTGAGGCGGTACTCGACCTTCAGCTCGAAGTCCTTCGGCTGGCCGCCGCGCCAGATCAGGAACGTATTCTGCTTGACTGGATTCTCGGCGGTGCTCTCGCCGGTGAGCGCGCCGTCGGCGACACGCCAGAACGCGGGATCGCCGTCCCAGTTCTTGAGCGACACGCCGTCGAAGATCTGCTCGAAGCCGGCGTGGTCCGAGAACGGCAGCGGCTCGGGGCGCGGTGGCAGGCCGCCCCGTCCTCCACCGCCACGCCCCTGCGCCAGCGGCAACGACGTGGCTGACATCGCCAGCACGGTCACGACTGCGACTGCGGCCAGAGATCTCATGTGCGTACCGCCTCCCATTGCCGCGTCCGCCCTGACTTCAGAACGGCATCGGTGACTTCATCGGTGGCGAGGCCGTCGTGAAACGTCGGCGACGCGGGCCGGCCCGACGCGACGCCGTCGAGGAAGTCGGCGAACTGATGGATGAACGTGTGCTCGTAACCGATCTGGAGACCCGGCACCCACCAGTGCTTCATGTAGGGATGGTCCGAGTCGGTGATGTGGATGCTGCGCCAGCCGCGGACGCGTCCTTCGTCGCGATGGTCGAACCACTGGAGCCGGTGCAGGTCGTGCAGGTCCCATCGCGCCGAGGCGTGCTCGCCGTTGATCTCGAGCGTGTAGAGCGCCTTGTGGCCTCGCGCGTAGCGGGTCGCCTCGAAGAGCGCGAGCGAGCCGTTGCCGAAGCGGCAGAGGAACGCGCTCGCGTCGTCGATGCCGACAGGTTCGACCTTGCCCGTCAAATTGTGCTTCCGCTCCTTGACGAACGTCTCGGTCATCGCCGTCACTTCGGCGATCGGTCCGTTCAGCCACATCGCCGTATCGATGCAGTGGGCGAGCAGATCGCCGGTGACGCCGCTGCCGGCGACGTTGACGTCGAGGCGCCAGAGTCCCTCGCCGCCCTGCGGCAGGTCCTGCGAGATCGTCCAATCCTGCAGGAACTGCGCGCGGTAGTGAAAGATCCTGCCGAGCTTCCCCTGCTCGATCAGCTCTTTCAGGAGCACCACCGCCGGGACGCGGCGATAGTTGTACCAGACCATGTTCGCGACGCCGGCGCTCTCGACGGCGTCGACCATCGCCGTCGCTTCCGCCGCGGTCCGCCCGAGCGGTTTCTCGCACATGACCATCTTGCCGGCGCGGGCGGCCGCGATCGCGATCTCCGCGTGCGTGTCGTTCGGGCTGGCGATGTCGACGAGATCGATGTCCTTGCGCTCGACGACCGCACGCCAGTCGGTCTCGACCGATTGATAGCCCCAGTTGCCGGCGAACGCCTTCACACGATCGGCATTTCGGGCGACGACGGCCTTGAGGACCGGCTCGAACGGCGTGTCGAAGTAGCGCGGCGTCTGCAGGAACGCGTTCGAATGCGTGCGGCCCATGAAGCCGTAGCCGACGAGCGCGATGTTCAGCTTCTTCAAGGTTCAAGGCTCAAGGTTCAAGGTTCAAGGTTCAAGGTTCAACGCTCACCACCCATGAGCATTGCGCACGGCGATCATCGTGCTGAGGACGTTCTGCCACGTCTGCGGCTGCATCATCGTCGCGTTGGGGAACATGCAGCCGTCCCAGCAGATGTGCCGGAACGCCCGCGTCGCGGCGCCCGACTCGTCGCGCATCCAGAAGCCGGCGTGATGGGCCACGTTCAGCTTGCCGTTCGGATCGTCCGGGAGGCAGTGACGTCCCGTCTTGTCGTGGGATCCCGAGCCCTTGACGGTGGCGTCGTTCTGCGCGACGTGGAAGTCGATCGTCCACGGGCGCAGCGCCTTCGTCATTTCTTTCAATGCCTGTTCGAGGGCGGCGGGACTCGACCAGTCGAAGTCAGGCGGCAGCAGCCGATCCTCTGGGGCGTTGTAGCCGAGCGTGAAGAGGAGCGTGTGCGCCATGTCGGCCTGGAAGCCCAGCGTGCTTGGACGGTTCACGAGCTCCAGGAGTTGAACGTTGCGCTTCCAGCTGTGCATGCCGCCCCAGCAGATCTCGCCCTCCGCCGCCAGGCGCTCGCCGAAATCCTCCGCGACCCGGCAGGCCTCGGTGAAGGTCTGCGCGATCTTCTTCGTGTTGCCCTCGGGGTCCTTCGCCCAGTCACTGGGGCTCGACGCGGAATCGATCCGCACGACGCCGTAACTCCTGATGCCAAGGTCGCGCAGCTTCTTCGCGATGACACAGGCCTTGCGGACCTGCGTGACGAACTGCTTCCGCTCGGACTCATCGCCCATCGCCGACCCGCCGCCCGTCGGCGGCCAGACCGGCGCAACCAGCGAGCCGACGACGAGACCGCGCGCGCGAATGCGATCGGCCAATCGCTTCAAGTCATCGTCGGTCGCGTCGATGCTGACGTGAGGGTCGAAGAGGAAGAGATCGACCCCGTCGAACTTCACCCCGTCGACCGAGGCCCGAGCGGTCAGGTCGAGCATCGTGTCGAGATCGATCGGCGGCTCGGAATCCGGTCCCTTGCCGACCAGACCCGGCCACATGGCGTTGTGCAGCGCGGGAAATGTGTTCGAGGGCATGGCGGCTACCTACGTGCGGCCGGGCGCGTCCGGATTCTTCGGCCCGAAGTGCTTCAGGATCACGAGCGGATCGGTCTCGCTCCGGTTCTCGACGCGGACGCCGGCCCGCGCCGCGTCGGCGGTGACGAAGAGCTCGTCTTCCGTCATCTGGCCGTAGCGGATGAGTGACGGCGTCGACACCGCGTGCACGCCGATCGCGCCGTGCCCTTGCGTCAGGATCAAGCCGTAGGCCGCGGCGTCGCGAATCGTCGCCGAGCGCTTCGGCAGCACGGTCAGTTCCTTCGCCGAGTAGTACGGCGTCCCGTAGCAGACCCACTGCTCGCGATAACCATCCGCTTCGGTCTCGGAGAATGGCCGCACCGGACGTGGGAACACGCGATTGCTCTTGGCGAACTGCGGGTTTACGTTGGCGTCCCAGTCGAGCATGCTGATGATGTAGTCGAGATCGCGATGGTGCTCGGGCGGCACGTCCTTCGTCAACAGGCTCCAGTCGATGATCCGGCCTTCCACTTCCGACTGGAACATCGCGAACACGTCGCTGTTGACCTGCGGCTCGTAGGTCACGAGCGAGCCGGGCGCGTGCAGGATGCCGGGATTCACCTGCCAGCCCGTACCGGGCTGCAGCTTGAACGCGCGCGACAGATACAGGATGCCGTTGTCGCCCTTGTTCCAGTTCTCGAGGCAGCGGCGCACATCTTCTTTCGTCGTACCCGGCTCGAGCCCCATGAACGTATAGGGGAAATTGTTTTCGATCTGGTTGTACTGCGGCGGAAAGTAGTACGCCTCGGGCTTGCCGCGGCGGCCGACGCGGCTGGCGAACTCGTCGCTCTGGTGCATGTGATGGGGAATCGGCCCCATGTTGTCGAAGAACTTGCAGAGGAGGTTCCAGCCGCCGTCCCGCGACATGACGTCGGACCCAATCAGCGCGTCGCCGGCGCGATCGACCGCCTCTTTCAGCAGGAAGCGCGCCGATCCGGATCGGACGTAGCTCAGACCTTCATCGGCGGGCGTGCCGGGCCCGTTGTCGGCGTTGGTCGTCGACGAAAACCACCGCTCGTTGATGCCGCCGCGATGCCCGCCGAGCGCGTAGAGGTCATCGGGGTGCAGCTTGAGACGGCGGCCCGGCAGCATGAACGTTCGGGGAACCCAGGCCGGCTCCAGGCGAAGGATGCCGGAACCAGCGTCGACTGCAGTCTGAATCGTGGCGCGATCACCCATGCGGAACGGTGACGATACTGTGGGGTCCGCACGGACATCAAGGGCGACCCGACAGGCCGCCGGCGTTTCGCTATGAAAGACGCCGGACGGGGTAATTACCGGCGAAAGACCACCAGGGCGTAGGGGCAGCGTTTGGCCATGTGAAACGTCTGATGATCTCGGTAGGGCGCCGCTTTAGCGGCGCCGTCACCCGCCCATCAGGCACCGCTAAAGCGGTGCCCTACCGCTGGCCCAGGGCCTACGGCGTGACGAACTGGATGCGGGCCTTTTGGCTCTCGATTTTCGGCCAGTCGAGTCCCGGCACGTGCTTCAAGCCGTCGAGATCCTTGAACGGGCCATTTGCCTCGCGATAGCTGACAATCGCGGCCGCCATTTCCGGCGTGAGACCGAGCCAGCTCTCCAGCTCCTTCGCTGTCGCGCGATTGACGCGAACCGGCGAGTAGAACCTCACGAGATACGCGGTGATCTGCTCGAACTCCTGGTCGCTGGCCTCGGCGCCGAAGCGCGCCATCTGATCGACGACGTCGGTCCACTCCTGACGCGTGCGCGTGCCGTGCACGATCGATTCGACGCCGTGGCAGTTGCTGCAGACCCTGAGGAACGGCGCCTTGCCTGGTCCTTCAGGAAGCTCCAGGGGCGCGGCCGGCGGCTGCGGCGCCTGCGGCACCTGCCCAATCGCAGGCAGCGTCGCGAAAGAAGCGATGATGATGGCGCATGTAATCCGTATCATTCCCTGGATGATAGTCCATCGGAACAGACGAGCCCTCGCGATCGAGAATCGCGATCTTCGAGTCACCGTGCTCGAAGAAGGCGGACACATCGCCGCGATTCTCGACAAGAAGACCGGCGTCAATCCGTTGTGGTCGCCGCTGTGGCCGTCGCTCGAGCCTTCGACATATGACGCCGCGCGACATCCGGAGTACGGCGGCGGCATCGACGGACGCCTGCTCGCCGGAATCATGGGGCACAACCTGTGCCTCGACATCTTCGGGCCGCCGTCGGATGAAGAAAGCGCGGCCGGACTCGATCCGCACGGCGAAGCGTCGATCGTCCGCTATGAGCTCGCCGGAACGGGCGGCAGCACGGACGGCCTGACGATGCGCGCGGAGTTCCCGCTGGCAGCGCTTCGATTCGAACGGCGCATCGAACTGCAGGAGCGCATCGTCGACATCCGCGAGACCGTCGACAATCTTTCCAGCGTCGATCGCGCGATCGGCTGGACGCAGCACGTCACGCTCGGACCGCCCTTCCTCAAGCACGGCGTCACTCAGTTCAACGCGTCGGCCACCAGGTCGAAGACGTTCGAGAGCGCCTTCGGCACGGACGACTATCTGAAAGCCGGCGCGGAATTCGACTGGCCGGTGGCTCCCCGAGCGGCCGGCGGCACGAGCGATCTGCGTGTCTTCACCGGCGTGTCGAAGTCGAGCGCGTACACGGCGCATCTGATGGATCAGACCCGCGGCGACGCGTTCTTCGTCGCGTTCGATCCGGACTCACGCCTCGCATTCGGCTACCGATGGAAGCCGTCTGACTTTCCATGGCTCGGCATCTGGGAGGAAAACCGCAGCCGCACCGCCCCGCCCTGGAATGGCCAGACGATCACGCGCGGCATGGAATTCGGCGTGTCGCCGTTTCCCGAAACCCGCCGCCAGATGATCGACCGAGGCACCCTCTTCGGCACGCGCACTTACCGATGGATGCCGGCGAAGAGCCGTGTGACCGTGGAGTACTCGGCGATCGTTCGCGAGACCGACACAATTCCGAGGAGCCTGGAAATTCGAGACATTTAGATCAGCCACGAAAACATTCATGAAACGGCTGGTGGAATCAACATGGCGTTGAAGACACACCCGCAGTGAGCGCGCGCGGCCGGCTTAAAAGCCATCCGGCCGTGCGCGCGACTGATTACCCACCGACGCCGAACGTGG
>Ga0081539_10007023_pt1 | contig 10443 bp, 13 predicted proteins | sample TabmetS4T2R2_FD_71023 | JGI IMG/M metagenome (GOLD analysis project Ga0081539, IMG submission 71023) | Tabebuia heterophylla rhizosphere microbial communities from the University of Puerto Rico - S4T2R2 | ecosystem: Host-associated > Plants > Roots > Rhizosphere ... | reverse complement strand
TCGTCGCCGTCGAGCCGGTCGACGCGATGCGTGAGCGGCTCGTCGAGACGCTGCCCGAGGTAACGGCCCTTGCCGGGACCGCGGAAGCGATCCCGCTCGACGACGAAGCCGTGGACGCCGTGACGGTCGGCCAAGCGTTTCACTGGTTCGACGGCGACGCCGCGCTCGCGGAGATCCACCGCGTCCTGCGACCTGGGGGCAGCCTCGGTCTCATCTGGAACGTGAAGGACGAGACCGTCGACTGGGTGCGGCAGCTCGCCGAGATCATCGAGGCCTATCGCGGCAGCGTTCCGAGGGTCGCCTCGGGGCTTTGGAAGGACGCCTTCGAGCGCACCGATCTCTTCGGGCCGCTCGAGCGTGCCCGTTTTTCGTTCGTGCACGAGACTGACGCGGGGACGGTCATCGCACGCGTGACGTCGATCAGCTTCATCGCAGCGATGGCGCCGCGCGTCCGCGAGCGCGTGGTCGAGCAGGTGCGTGAGCTCCTGCGCACGCATCCCGACACGCGGGGGCGGAGCGTCTACCCGCTCCGCTATCGCACCGGCGTCTACTGGTGCGAGCGGGTGAGCTAGCTCTCAGCGCGACGACGCACTGAGATCCCCCACGCCTTCCCGGAGTCGAAGAGCTCGTCCGGGTCTACCTCGTCCAACCAGCCGATGAAGTGCTTCTCCTGGTCGTCGGTGGTGGAGCCGTAGACGGCTTGGCGGTCTTCGTGCTCGGGCTCGAGCGCGATGCCGTCACCTCGCTCGAGCGCCTCGTAGCGCTCGTCGGCTGCGGGGCCCTCGGCATAGCCCTTGCCCATGGGCGAATGCTACCCCGGGGGGCGCTCGCGAATCCAGACGTTGAGGTCGTACCAGTGCGTGTCCTGCAGAGCCTCGACGACGCGCGGATCGGTGTGGGTCGCGTTGTAGACGTGGTGGTCGAGATCGGCGCAGATCGCCACCGCTTCGAGCGGGACGTCGGGGAGGTTCATCAGCGTCTCGGCGGGCAGGTGCGCCTCCGCGACCGTGTAGTGCTTGAAGTGGAGCTCCGGGGCGAGCTCGAGGAGCTCCGGCCAGTCCGAGCAGGTTCGAGTGCTCATGGCGCCGGGACGTAGGGCGGGTAGGCAGGCTGCTGCTGCACCACGCCGGCCAGCACGCGGATGAATGCAGGATCGTCGTTCAACGACTCGGTCCGGTCGAGCTCCAGGCCCAGCGCTTGCGCCTTCTCGCGCGCCTCGATGTCGATGTCCCAGTAGATCTCCAGGTGATCGGCAACGAAGCCGATCGGCTCGACCATGACCTTTCGGACACCTTCGCCGTGCAATCGCTCGAGCTCCGCGAGGATGTCGGGCCCGAGCCAGGGCTCCCCCGTCGGGCTCTCGCTCTGGAAGGCGAACGACCAGCTCTCGAGCTGGGCTTTGTCCGCCACCAGGCGCGAAGTCTCGAGCAGCTGATCCTGGTACGGGTCGCCGTCTGCGAGGATGCGCTCCGGGAGGCTGTGCGCGGTGAAGACGACGTGCGCGTCGGTGGCGCCGAGCCGCGCAGCCAGGAGCTCGATGAACGGCTCGTAGGCGTGGTAGCTCGCGATGAAGTTGAGCTCCGCCCGGTCGGCCAGCGCTTCTTCGAGCTGGCGGCGGTAGCCGCCGATCGACATGCGCGAGTAGTGCGGCGCGAGGACGAGGCCGATGATCCGCTCGGCGCCCTCGGAGAGGGCTAGCTCGGCCGCTTCGGAGATGCGCGGCGTCCAGTGCTTCATGCCGACGTAGACCGGCGCGCCGAGCTCCGACTCCAGAGCCGCCCGTTGGCGCTCGGTGATCTCGTTCAGCGGCGAGCCGCCGCCGATCCGGCGATATCGCTCTTCCAGCTCGGCCACCGCTTCGGCACTGACCGGCCGCCCACCCCGGATGTCCCGCAGGTACGCGCCGACGTCCTCCGGGCGCGAAGGGCTGCCGTAGGCCATGACGATGACGGCCGTCTTCATGCCCAGACCTCGACCGACGTCCTCTCGTGGACGAGCTCGACGAGCCGACCCAGTACGCCCGGGTCGGTGTCCGGGAGGACGCCGTGGCCGAGATTGAAGATGTGGCCGTGCCGGCCGGCAACGGCCTCCAGGATGTCGAGGGTCGTTTCCTCCACCCGCTCCCACGTGCCCAGCAGGAGCGCGGGGTCGAGGTTCCCCTGCACGCCGCGATCGGGACCGACGATCTCCCAGCCGCGCTCGATCGGGACGCGCCAATCGAGACCGATGACATCGCCGCCGACGCTGGCCATGTCGCCGAGCAGGTGCAGCGTGCCCGTCCCGAAGTGAATCGTCGGTACGTCCACCGCGGCGAGGACACGCCGGGAGTACGGAGCGACGAACTCGCGGTAGTCGTCGGCCGACAGTGTCCCGACCCAGGAGTCGAACAGCTGGACGACGTCGGCGCCGGCCTCGACCTTCGCCGCGAGATACGGGGCGAACGTGTCCGCCAGCTTCTGCATCAGCGCGTGCCAGACCTCCGGCGCGCCGTACATGCACGCTTTCGTCTTGGCGAACTCGCGTGTCGGCTTGCCCTCGATCAGGTAGCCGGCGACGGTGAAGGGCCCGCCGGCGAAGCCGACGACCGCGAGGTCGGGGCCCAGCTCCTCACGGACGAGGCGAACCGCTTCGAGGATGAAGGGGACGGACTCGTCTGGCTCCGGAACGCGGAGCCGCTCGACGTCGCCGAGCGATTCGATCGGCCGATCGATGACTGGGCCGACCCCTTCGACGAGCTCGACCTCGATTCCCATCCCGAGGACGGGAAGCATGATGTCGGCGAACATGACGGCCGCGTCGACCCCGTGCGCCCGCACGGGTTGCAGCGTCACCTCCGCGCAGAGCTCGGGCTCGCGGCACACCTCGAAGAGCGAATGGTGCTTGCGGAGCTCGCGGTATTCGGGCAGCGAGCGGCCCGCCTGGCGCATGAACCAGACGGGCGTACGCTCGACGGACTCGCGTCGGCACGCACGAGTCAGGAGGGGGCGGGCCACGGCCGAAGGTTAGCCGCGGGAGGTCGCTCTACCCGCCGATGATGAGCGCGAGGTGCGCGCCCTGGAGCTCGCGGAGCTGCATCCCGTCCAGGGGAGTGACGCGCTTGATGTGGAGATCGTGAGCGAGCCGGATCGCCTCGCCCTCGTAGCCCTTTCGGTACATGACGAGCGAGCGGGCGAAGTCGGTACGGCTGGCGTTCCCGGTCGCGGCCACGGTGTAGTGGAAGTGGCGCAGCTGCAGGGCGGTCGCGGCAGCGGCGCCCGGCGTGCCGTTGCCGTTCAGGACGATCACGGAGGTCCTCCTGCGCGAAAGGCTCGCCTTCGGGGCCGCGTCCGTCTTGGCTTTGGCCTTCTTCGTCTCGCTCGATTTCGCCGGCGGAGCGGTCGCTTCGACCTTCGCCGCGGTCGTGGCCTCGATGACCGCCTTCTCGGCGTGGTCGCTCGTCAGCTTCGCGCCGAAAGCGACTCCGAGGATCACCAGGATGAAGAGCTCGACCGCTGCAACGCCGGCCGCAACGATGGCGGCCGTGCGCCAGGGCGTCTGGGCGGTCTGCCTGCGGACGTAGACGTGATCCATGGGGCGCTCTAGTTCGCCCCGCGGCCGCCGTCTCCTCCCGTGGTCCTGACGAAATTCCAAGTTGCGGCGAGCCCGTCGTCGAGGGAGGTCTCCGCGCGGAAGCCGAGCTCGCGCTTCGCCCTCGTCGGATCCAGGACGCTCCGCTGCAGCTCGCCGGGCCGCGGGGGCGCATGCTCGAGCGGGACGGAGATCCCCGCGACGCGTGCGCAGGCGTCCGCGAGCTCCAGGACCGAGGTCTCGATGCCGGTGCCGACGTTGAAGACCCCGGCGTGCCCCTGGGCCGCGAGCGTTGCGGCGACCACGTCGCCGACGTAGACGTAGTCGCGAGTCTGGCGCCCGTCTCCGAAGACGCGCAGCGGCTCGTCGCCGGCGAGGCGGCCGAAGAAGATCGCGACGACGCCGGCCTCCCCGTGCGGGTCCTGCCTGGGCCCGTAGACGTTTCCGTAACGCAGCGCGACGTGGCCCGTCCCGTGGAGCCGGTTGTACGTCGCCAGGTACTCCTCGGCACTGAGCTTGGATGCGCCGTACGGAGCGAGGGGGCGCCGGGGCGAGTCCTCGTCTGCGGGCTCCTCACACTCCCCGTAGATCGCTCCGCCTGTGGAGGAGAAGACGACCTGAGCCCCATGCCGACGGGCGGCCTCGAGGACGCTGATCGTCCCGAGGAGGTTCACGCCCGCGTCGAAACCGGGGCGCTCGACGGAAACGCGCACGTCCGCCTGCGCTCCCAGGTGGAAGCAGATCTCCGGCTGGACCTCGTCGAAGACCGCCTCGGCGTCCGCGAGGTCGGATTCGACGAGGCGTGCCGCGTCGGCGACGTTCTCCCGCCGCCCGGTGGAGAGGTTGTCGAGGACGACCACGTCGTCTCCGCGTGCGACCAGCGCATCGACGACGTGCGAGCCGATAAAGCCCGCCCCCCCTGTCACGATCGCCCGCACCGCCGAATATCCTAGGTTCTCCCGGATGTTCATCACCTTCGAAGGGGTCGACGGGTCGGGCAAGTCGACGCAGGTACGGCTTCTGGCCGAGCAGCTGCGAGGCGAGGGTCGGGACGTGCTCGCGACGCGCGAGCCCGGGGGGACCTCGTTGGGAGAGAAGGCTCGTGAGCTCATCCTGGGCGACGAGGAGCTCGCCCCGTGGGCCGAGGCGGCGCTCTTCACGGCTGCCCGTGCCCAGCTCGTCGACCAGGTGATCAGGCCCGCCCTCGCACGAGGTCAGGACGTGCTGTGCGACCGCTACCTCGACTCGTCGCTCGCCTATCAGGGCCTGGCGCGCGGGCTGGGAGTCGAGCGGGTGCTCGAGATCAACTTGGCGGCCACGGGCCACTTGCTTCCCGACCGCACGTTCCTCATCCTCGTCCCGCTCGATCAGGCCGTCCTGCGCCGTGGGAACGCTCCCGATCGCATCGAGCGCGAGGGGGACGACTTCGTCGCGCGCGTCGAAAGCGCGTACCGCGAGCTCGCGGGTATCTTCGCTCAGCGCATCGTGACCGTGGACGGAAACAGGCCGCCCGAGGACGTCGCCAAGGAGATCCGTGAACAGCTTCGAGACCTTTCCTGAGCAGGACGAGGCCAAGGCTCTCCTGCGGGCGGCGCTCGCCGAGCGCCCCGCGCACGCCTACCTCTTTCACGGGCCCCGGGGGGTTGGAAAGCGCCGCGCTGCGCTCGCGTTCGCAGGCGAGCTGATCGGCGACCCGGGGCGCGTCGCCAGGCGGGCCCACCCGGACCTCTACGTCCTCGAGCCGCTCGGCGACCAGATCCGCATCGACCCGATCCGCGAGCTTCGCCGCGACCTTCATATGCGCCCCTTCGAGGCGGACCGGCGCGTCTATCTCATCTTCGGCGCTCACGTCATGAACGAGGATGCCGCCGATGCGCTCCTGAAGGACATCGAAGAGCCGCCGGACTACGCCGTCGTCGTCCTGGTCGCAGACGACCTCGGCCCGATCCCGCCGACCATTCGCTCTCGCTGCCAGCTCGTCGCGTTCAAGCGCCTTTCTCAGCGGGCGGTGAAGGCCTACCTCTCCTCCCGCGGGCTCGGCGGCGACGAGCTCGAGGCGCTCGCGCGTGTGGCCGGCGGCCGGCTCGACCGGGCCGATCGGCTACTCGACGCCGAGGCGGGCAAGCGCCGCGCGGCGCTCATCGAGCTCGCGCGCTCGGTCTACCTCGACTCGACCTTCGATCCCGGGACGGCCTCGAAACGGGTCCACGAACTTGCCCAGGAGCGCGGCGCGCAAGCGCGCGCGCAGGCCGAGGAGAGCGGCCCGGAGCACGAGACGGCGCGAGAGGCCGAGCAGCGCCTCCGCCGCGCTGCCCGCGGCGCCGAGCGCGAGGAGGTGCTCGCTTCCCTGGACATCCTGACGAGCTGGTACCGGGACCTCGTCGTCGTCGCGGCGGGCGCCGACGCCGCGGTCGTCAATTCGGACCGGCTGGCCGAGCTGACCGAAGACGGGAGCGCGGATCGCTCGCAAGCCGCCGAGCGCGCTGCCGAAGCCGTCCGAGAGACGTGGCGATCGTTCGAGTTCCAGGTGCAGGCCAACCTCGCTCTCGAGGCGCTCTTCTCGCGCCTGCGGCGGGAGCTCGCAACGCTCCCGCAGCCTACGCGGTAGCGTTTTCCCATGGCGATCGCGATCGGCGTCGTCTTCTCGCCGGGCGGCAAGGTCTATTCATTCGACCCCGGGGGCCTCGAGTTGGCCTGGAACACCCGCGTGATCTGCCAGACGTCCCGCGGGCTCGAGCTGGGTCGAGTGGTAAAGCCCAACCACGAGCTCGAGACCGAGCCGATGCCGCCGCTGAAGAAGGTCATCCGCCGCGCGACGCCGACGGACGAGGAGACGAACCTGACGAACAAGGCCGAAGCCGACCGGGCGATGCGGATCTTCCGCGAGGTGATGAAGCAAACCGGCGTCGACGTGAAGCCGGTTTCGGCCGAGCTCGTGTTCGACGGCTCCCGCCTCGTGTTCGCCTACGAGGCCGAAGGCCGCCCCGATCTCACCACCTTCCGGGAGGAGCTGAGACGCCGCCTGTCCCGGCGGATCGAGCTGCGCTCCGTGGGCCCGCGGGAGTGCGCCCGGCTCTGCGGCGACCACGGGCTTTGCGGGGGCCAGCATTGCTGTCGGCGCTTCCCGAGCCACGAGCAACCGATCACGTTGCGGATGGCGAAGGACCAGGATCTCCCGATGAGCTCTGGGCGGATCACCGGCCTCTGCGGCCGGTTGCGCTGTTGTCTCGCCTTCGAGCATCCGACCTACAAGAGCTTCCGTGACCGTGCGCCACGAGTCGGCCGGCGGGTGCAAACGCCGCTCGGAAGCGGCGTCGTGACCGAGTACCAGGTGCTCGAGGACACCTGCACGGTCGAGCTCGAGGGCGCCGATCCAGCCGAGATCCGGATCGACGACTGCCGCGAGGTCTCCGCAGAACGCTCGTCCTAACGGGGGATGATCAAGAGGCGGGTTGCGCTCAGACTTAAGTCATGAGCGCCGCGCCCGACCGCGCAGAGGAGCTCTTCCACGAGCACTCGAGGCGGATCTACGCGTATTGCCTGCGCCAGCTCGGCTCTCCGGAGGAGGCCGAGGACGCAGTCCAGGCCACCTACCTGAACGCGTGCCGCAGCCTGCTGAGCGGCTTCGAGCCCGAGATCGCGCAGGCGTGGCTCTTCAAGGTCGCCCACAACGTCTGTCTCACGAAGCAGCGCTCGACCTGGCGGCGCCGCCGGATCGAGCGGCCGGGGGACTTCCAGGAGATCGAGGAGCTCGTCGCTTCGCCGCACAACCACGAAGACGAGCTGCTCGGGATCGACGACGCCCTGGCTGCGTTGCCGGAGCAGCAGCGCCGCGCGATCCTCCTCCGTGAATGGCAGGGGCTCTCTTACCGCGAGGTCGCCGCAGAGATGGGTGTCACCCAGGGGGCCGTCGAGACGCTGATCTTCCGCGCCCGCCGCGGTCTTGCCGCCGCGCTCGAGGGGCCTGAGGCGCCTAAGTCCAAGCGGGCTCGCTTCGCGCATGCATTCGACGGCGGCGCCGCTCTACTCGCCTCGCTGAAGTCGTCACTGACCGGCAGCTTGAGCGGGAGCGTCGCGGCGGGGCTCGCAGTCGCCGCCTCCGCGACCGTGATCGCGACGGGCCCCGCGATCGGGGCCGACTTCATCAAGCGGTTTCCCGCCGCGCCGACACCCTCCGCCGAGACGAACCATCCGCGACCCCGGCCGTTCGATCGCACCGCCCCGCCAGACCGTGAGCCTAGCTCCGTCGTCCGGGAGAGCTCGGGCGCCGGCAACGCAGCGCCCATGGGCAAGCGCGAGGCCAGGGGTAAAGGCAAGGCACACCACGAGGTGCATCCGACCGCGCCGGGCAAGGCCAATGCTCGTCGCGGTCACGTCGGGTCAACGGTCGCGCCGGGCGGCGCGAAGACTCCGCCCGCGCAGTCCCATGCGGGCGGGAACGGCAAGAGCAACGCGGGCGGCAACGGCAAGGCGAAGGACCACTAGCCAGCCGATCCTGTAGCTTGCCGGGCGCGTGAGCGTTCACGACTGGCTTCTCTTCCTGCACGTGCTCGCGGCCTTCTTCCTGGTCGGCGCGGAGGTCCTCTTCACCTTCCTCATCCTCTGGCTGTGGAGGACCGATCTCCCCGCTGACATCGCCCGCGTCTCGGGCCTCTCGAAGATCGGGAGCGCGCTCGTCGGGATCGGCGCCGGGGGCACACTGCTCTTCGGCGTCATCCTCGCCTTCGAGGCCGACAGCTACGCGATCTGGGACCTCTGGATCATCTTCGCCCTCGTCCTGTGGGCCGCCTTTGCAGCCTTAGGCCAGAGGGTCGGCACGTCGTATGACGCCGCCGGCGCCAGGGCCCGCCAGCTGGTCGGCGAGGGTCGCACCGAGCCGAACCCGGAGCTGGGCGCGATGTTCCGCTCCTCGCGGGCGTTCACGCTGCATCTGGTGTCGTTGGGCATCGTTGCCCTCCTACTCCTCGACATGATGTTCAAGCCCTGGGCATGACGGTGCTCGCTGCCATCCGGCCGACCGGGTGGGACTTCCCGCTCTTCCTGCACGTGCTGGGCGCGATGGTGCTCGTCGGCGGGCTCGTTACCGCGGTGGGAATGCAGGCGTCCGCCTGGATGCGGCGTGAGCCCGGCGAGCTCCTCGCCTACAGCCGCGGCGGCTTCTGGGCTCTCCTCACGGTCGCGCTCCCCGGCTGGGTCCTGATGCGGGTGGGCGCCGAGTGGATCCGCTCGAAGGAGGGCTGGACCGGCGACAACGATCCGACGTGGCTCGGAATCGGCTACATCCTGGCGGACGCAGGCTTCGTCGTCCTCCTCGTGACGATCTTGCTCGCCGGGCTGGGTGTGAGACGCGTGCGGAAGCAGGGGGCGACTGCCAACCTGCTGGGTCGGATAGCGACGCCCCTCGCGACGATCCTCCTCATTGCGTACCTCGTCGCCGTCTGGGCGATGACCGCGAAGCCCGACTAGCGCAGACGATTCAGGTCCGCACGCGGTACTTGACGTGCGTGACGGCCGGCGAGTCGATCACGCGGATGGGCTCGAGCTGTTTGAGCTGGCCGTCCCCGAAAAGCGGTGTGCCACCGCCGAGGAGGAGCGGCGCGATGTGCACCTGGATCTCGTCGACGCACCCGGCTGCGAGCGCCTCCTGGACGGCCTCTGCGCCGCCCGCGACGCTGATGTCCTGACCTTCTGCGGCGGCTCTGGCTTCTTCGAGCGCGCTCTCGAACCCGTCTGTGACGAAGATGAACGACGTTCCGCCCCGCATCTCGACGGTCTCGCGCGCATGGTGGGTCAGGACGAAGACCGGCACTCTGAACGGCGGCTCTTCGCCCCACCAGCCGTCCGGGTTGGGGTCGTCCTCCCAGGGGCCAGGGCCGAAACCGCCGCTGAACATCCTGCGGCCCATGATCGTGGCCCCGATGTGCTCGGACGCCTCGGCGAGCACGTCGGAGTCGGTACCCCGCTCGCCTCCTTCCCGTCCGTGGCGCGTTCTGAAGCTCTCCAGGCCCAATGCCCACTCGTGGAGGCGCTCGCCCCCTCGTCCGAGCGGATCCTCCAAGCGCGGATCCGGGCCGGCTACGAACCCGTCCAGCGACATCGAGATGTCGACGACGACCTTTCCCATCGCGCTCAGGCTAGATCAAGCGACCGGGAGACCGTCGCTGCAATCGGCCGAATCCGGCCTCAACTGGAAACGAACTGGACCCAGGCTGCGCTACCCTTGCTGCTCCGGCCGGAGTAGCTCAGTTGGTAGAGCACGCCCCTCGTAAGGGCGGGGTCATCGGTTCGAGTCCGATCTCCGGCTCTCCTCCGTGTCCGCGTGTACGCGCGGGCAATCGAAGAGGTAGGGCTCGACGCCGGGCTCGGACCGGAACCGCTCTCGAGGCCGTGCCCTACGAGGCGAAGCCGCGTCTGTTACCCTCCTCGGGCTGGACGTTCTACTGCGGTGAGTTTGTTCCGAGGATTCTCAGCTGTCCGACGGTGGGGCCTATCTCTGACGGTGGCCCTCGTCGTCGTGGGCTCCGTGGGCGCGGCGTCCGCTTTCGGCGCGACGGTGGCCGACTGGGAGATGAATGAGCCGCCGGGAGCGTCGACGATGGGAGACAGCAGCGGAAACAACCTCTCCGGGAGCATCGGTTCCGCGGTCGTCACGGGCGTCGTCACGAGCGGCGCCACCGGTTACCGCTGGCTGGGCACGAACAAGGACGGCTACCACCCCGAGCGCCTCGTCAAAGTCACGAGCTCGGCTCTCAACCCCGGCACGAGCCACTTCGTCGTGACGCTCCGCGTCTTCACCGGCGCCGGCGATCAGAACATCATCCAGAAGGGGCAGTCGACCACTACCGGGGGCAACTGGAAGATCGACATGGTGCAAGG
>Ga0081539_10007022_pt1 | contig 10445 bp, 10 predicted proteins | sample TabmetS4T2R2_FD_71023 | JGI IMG/M metagenome (GOLD analysis project Ga0081539, IMG submission 71023) | Tabebuia heterophylla rhizosphere microbial communities from the University of Puerto Rico - S4T2R2 | ecosystem: Host-associated > Plants > Roots > Rhizosphere ... | reverse complement strand
GGCGCCGCTCTGAATCGACGGGTCCGCGCCGCGCTCCAGCAGCAGGCGGATGACGGCCGCGTTCTGGTGGTTGGTGGCGATGGCGAACATCAGCGGCGTCATGCCGCGGCCGTCCCTGGCGTCGACCTTCGCGCCGGCGTCGAGGAGCGTCTTGACCAGATCGTGCGAGCCGCTCGCGGCCACGGCCAGCGCGGTGATCTGGCTCAGCGCGATCGGACCGCTCTTGGGATCGCCGCCGGGAAACAGCGCCGGACTGAGCGCCACGGCATTCACGTCCGCGCCCTTGCCGATCAACAGCCTCGCGATCGCTGGATTGCGGTGGTACGACGCGATGATGAGCGGCGTCAGGCGCGTCACTCCTGCGGCGTTGACGTCGACGCCGGCGTCGAGCACAAGCCGTACTGTCTCGATGTCGTTGCCGAACGCCGCGGCGGCGAGCATCGTGTTCTTGAAGGCGTCGGTCGCCTTCAGATCGGCGCCCTTCGACGCGAGCAGGCGGACGATGGCGGCTGACGGCTCGCTCATCGCGGCGACGAACGCCGCCGTCCGGCCTGTCTTGGTGGCGATGCCGGTCCGGGCGCCATGGTCGAGCAGAAACCGGACCTTCTCGATCTCGGTCGCGGACCAGATGAGCGCGGTCGAGCCAAACACGTTCTGCGCGTTGACGTCAGCGCCCTTCTCGACGAGCAGCTTCATCGCGTCGAGGGACCCGACGGCGGCTGCCGCCATCAGCGGCGTCTCACCGTCGGCGCCGGCCGCGTTGGCCTCGGCACTCGACACGGTCAGCGCCTTGATCCGGGCGAGATCGTTGGTCCGAATCGCCTGATAGAGATCGTCGACGGCGGTCGCGCGCGCCGGCCCGCCGCCGCCGCACACCGCGAGAAGGGCCAGGGCCGCGGTCACTTGCCTCATGATGTCCCTCGTGTGAGGGTGTCAGTACATCAGAAAACGTTCGCGAATGGCCAGGAATTCGTCGACCGCCGGCTGCCACGATCGGGCGATCTCCGAGGCGGGGACGCCGCCGTCGATCTGTTCGCGCAAGGCCGACGAGCCGGCGAGGCAGTCGATCGGCATCTTGTCGTATTCGTACTCGTACGGCGGCTGCTTCCACCCGAACTGATCCGGACCAGCGGCGCGAAACGCCTCGATCAACGCGACGCCGGTCTCGACGGCGCGAAACGTCCGGCGATCGATGACGTGCACCTGGCAGCCGGCGCATCCCTTGCCGGCGTGCTTGTGGAACGTCGGCTCGAAGAGCGCCGGGCGGAAGAACACGCCGGGCAGGCCGCGCGCGTTCATCGCTTCCGCGAACCGCTCGGCAATCACCCACGGCGCGCCGAGCAGCTCGAACGGCCGCGTCGTGCCGCGTCCCTCCGAGACGTTCGTGCCCTCGAACAGCACGCCGCCGGGATAGACGGTGGTCGTATCGAAGGTCGGGATGTTCGGCGACGAGATGATCCAGGTGAGGCCGGTCGCGTCGAAGTACATGTCGCGCCGCCAGCCGCGCATGGCGGCGACCTGGAGGTCGGCGCCGATGCCGAAGTGCTCGTTGAACAGCCGCGCGATCTCGCCGATCGTCATGCCGTGCCGCATCGGGATCGGATACATGCCGACGAACGACTCGAAGCCGGGTACGAGCACCATGCCTTCGACCTGCGCGCCGCCGATCGGGTTCGGGCGATCGCAGACGATGACCTTGACGCCGGAGCGGCGGGCCGCCTTCAGGCAGTTGGCGAGCGTATAGATATAGGTATAGATGCGGACGCCGACGTCCTGGAGGTCGACGATCAGCACGTCGACGTCGCGGAGCATCTCCGCCGTGGGCTCGCGGGTCTCGCTGTAGAGCGAGTAGATCGGGACCCGCCGCACGTCGTCGTGCGCGTGGCGCGTCTCGATCATGTTGTCCTGAACGTCGGACCGGAAGCCGTGCTGGGGGCCGAAAATCGCGGTCAGGCGCGCCGTGGGATGTGCGGCCAGACGATCGGCGACGTGACGAAGATCGCCGTCGACCGACGCCGGGTTACATACTATTCCGACTCGTTGACCGGCCAGCTGTCCGGACTCGAGAAGACACTCGGATCCCAGTGCGACGCGCATGCACGGATTATAGAGTCGAGCACTTGCTCACCCGGCGGGGGTTGAGTATGCTACCCGCCGTCTGGTGGTCAGCCCCGCCTGCTTCGCCCGCGCCGAGAGCCGATCGAGGGTCAGTCCGACTCGCTCCCTCCCAGTGATTGCAAGCCGACGCGACAGCCACCCTGTATGAGGTGAGAAGTATGGGTCGCAGGCTTTACGTCGGAAACCTTCCCTATAGCACTGGTGAGGCCGAACTGCAGGAGCTCTTCAGCCGGGCCGGAACGGTCGAGTCGGTTCGCGTGATGCGTGATGCCGCCACGGGCCGGGCGCGTGGCTTCGCGTTCGTCGAGATGGCCACCGACGAGGAAGCGCAGAAGGCGGCGAGCGAATTCAACCAGTACCAGATGGGCGGCCGGGCGTTGACGGTCAACGAAGCCAGGCCCAAGCCCGAAGGCGGCTTCGGCGGCGGCGGCGGCTACGGCGGCAACCGCGGCGGCGGCGGTGGCGGCGGCCGGCGCGAGCCTCGCTGGTAACCGGCGCGCAGGCAGAAAGACATCATGAAAAGCTGGTCCAAGGGCGATCGCGTCACGCAGCCGACCTACGGCGCGGGCACGCTCGTCGAGGTCAACGAGCACCACACGGTGATCGATTTCGACGAGCACGGTCGCCGCACGTTCGCCACCCGCATGGTCGTCCTCCAGGCGACCAACGAGCCCGCGCCGCACAAGGCCGCCACCAAGAAGCGCGCGCCCAAGAAGAAAAAAGAAGAGAGCTAGCGCCAGCTGCTCGTCTCGCACATCGGTCCGGCTTTGCGACCGGACCGTCGATCGCATTCGTGGCGGCGCTTTCGTTACAGTGCCGTCACAGAACTCCTCTATAAGTGCGAGGCATCATGAGTCATCGCAGAATCGGTCCCGCGCTGCTCGCCGTGTGTTTGCTCGGCGTTCCGGCGCCATCCTTTGCCTTGCAATCTTCCCAATCGGCCGGCGTCATCGAGGGCCGCGTCGTCGATGCCGCCAGCGGCGATCCGCTGCCTGGCGCCAAAGTGTTCGTCACGGGCGGCAGCTCCGAGGCGGCGACCGACCGGGACGGCCAGTTCCGCCTCGCCGTTCCGGCGGGAGACCACAGCGTGGTCGTCACGTATCTGGGACGTAAGGACGAAATCATCGAAACGACGGTCGCGGCGGGCGGGACGCGGCGGCTGGACGTCAAGCTGGGGCTGGTCGCGTTCGAGCAGAGCGTGACGGTGACGGCGGACGCGCTGATCCTCGAGTCGCAGGAGCGCGCGCTGAACCAGCAGAAGAGCGCGCCCAATATCGCCAATATCGTCTCGGCCGATCAAATTGGATCGTTCCCGGACCGCAACGCTGCCGAGACGACGCAGCGCATTCCCGGCGTGTCGATCACCAAGGATCAAGGCGAGGGACGGTACGTGAACGTCCGCGGCACCGAGCCGCGCCTGAACTCGATGATGATCGACGGCCAGCGCATCCCGTCGCCCGATCCGTTGATCCGCCAGGTGGCGGTCGACGTCGTGCCGTCGGAGCTGTTGCAGTCCATCGAGGTGTCGAAGGCGCTGACGCCGGATCAGGACGGCGATTCGATCGGCGGCAGCGTCAACCTGGTGATGAAGCAGGCGCCCCAGAAATTCCGGCTGTTCGGCGCGGCCGGCGGCGGCTACAACTCGCTGCTGTCGAACTGGCGGCAGAACAACTTCAGTGGGACGACCGGCGGCCGCTTCGCCGACGGCAAGTCCGGCATCATCGTCTCGGCCAGCGGCTCGGAGACCAACCGCGGCAACCAGGACGTCGAAGTCGTCTATGCGCCGACGTTGACGCTGAATGAGCTGAACCCGCGCTGGTATCAGGTGCACCGCCGGCGCGCCGGTTTCACGGGCGCCTTCGACCGCAAGCAGAGCGCCGACGCCAGCTTCACCATCCGCGGCGTCTTCAACCGCTTCATCGACGACCACGAGAACCGGCAGCGCGTCCGCTATGCCGTCGCCAACCGCCGCATCGATCGCGAGCTCCGCGACCGCACGCACATCGAACGCATTGCCTCGCTCAGCCTGACCGGCAATCAGGTCGTCAACAGCAGGACGACCATCGACTACCAGCTGCTCGGCGCCTATTCGGATCAGACCGACCCGCTGACCACGACGACGGTCTTCCGGCAGACGAACGTGAACTTCGCGCCGAACGTCACCGCGACGTCAATCGATCCGAACAACGTCCAGGCCGGTCCGCAGAACGAGGCGATCGCGAACTACAACTTCAATTCACAGCTCCTCGCCATCAACTTCGCCAAGGACCGCGACATCGTCGGCATGGTGAACGTGCGGACGCCGCTCTCGACGTCGAGCGGCTCGACGTCGTTTCTGAAGGTCGGCGCCAAACTGCGCGACAAGCGGAAGGGCCGCGATCGCAACGAGAGCACCTTCACGACGCCCGCGACGCTGAAGCTTGCGAACTTCCTCGAGACCGGCTTCGATCTGCCGCCATATCTCGGCGGCCGCTACGACCTGTCGCCCTACACCAGCCAGGGCCTGGTGTCCGGCATCCCGAGCCAGAACACCGGCACGCTGACGCGCAACCACGCGCGCGATGCCGAGGAGTTCGACGGCACGGAGCGCGTCACTTCCGCCTACGCGATGGCCGAGATTTATGCCGGCTCGAAGCTCTACATCCTGCCCGGCGCCCGCTTCGAGTACACCGACGACGACTTCGTCGGACGCAACGTGCGATTCTCGCCGAACGGGACGTGGCTCGGCACCGATCCGCTGCCGGCGAAGACGAGCTACGGCACGCTGATGCCGTCGTTCCACGTGCGTTATGCCGTGACGCCGAGCTCGAACGTCCGCTTCGCGGTGACGCGGACGCTGGCGCGGCCCAACTACTACGACGCCGTGCCGTACCGGTCCCAGAACGACACCGATCTCACGGTGGCGGCGGGCAATGCCGACCTGAAGCCGACGCGATCGTGGAACGTGGACGTGCTCGGCGAGCACTATTTCAAGTCGGTGGGTGTGCTCTCGGCCGGCGTGTTCTACAAGCGGCTCGAGGACTACATCTATGCCTACACGCTGCAGCAGGCCATCAACGGCGTCCAGTATCAGGTGACGCAGCCGCTCAACGGCGACGCCGCCAGCGTGCGCGGCATCGAGATCGCGCTGCAGAACCAGCTGCGGTTCCTGCCGTCGCCCTTCAACGGCCTCGGCGTCTACGCCAACTACACGCTGACCGATTCGACCGCGCACTTTCCGAACCACCAGGGCGCGAGCACGCTGCCGGGACAGTCGCGGCACGTCGGCAACGTCGCCGCGTCGTACGAGAAGTCCGGTTTCGTCGGCCGGGTCTCCGTCAACTTCCACGGTTCGTACATCGACGTCGTCGGCGCGAACAACACGCAGGATCGGTTCTACGACACCAACAGCCAGCTCGATGTCTCGGCGACCCAGCGCGTCAGCCGCAACCTGCGCGTCTATTTCGACGCGCTGAATCTCAACGACGCGCTGCTGCGCTACTACCAGGGTGTGAGCGACCGTGTCCTGCAGGAAGAGCACTACCGGTGGACCCTCAACTTCGGCATCAGGGTGGAGTTCTGATCCGCGCCGCGGTCGGAATCGCGGCGATCGGCGTGATCGCCGCGCAAGCCGCGCCGCCGCCGCCGCCGACTATCGCGACCGTCAAAGCGTTCAGGGCGACCGAGCCGGTGCCGCACGATCCGGACGATCCAGCGATCTGGGTGAACCGCGGCAATCCCGCGAACAGCCTGATTGTCGGCACGGTGAAAGTGGCGGCGCCCGATGGCGCGCTCGCGGTCTTCGGCCTGGACGGCAAGCTTCGCCAGCTGTTGAAAGGCCCCGATCGGCCGAACAACGTCGACGTCGAGTACGGGCTCGATCTCGATGCGACGCCGACCGACATCGCCGTGCTGACCGAGCGGCTCGGCCGGCGGCTGCGTGCCTACGCGATCTCCCGCGACGGCAGTGCCCTGCGCGACATCTCGGCCGGAAAGATGCCGATTCTCGAGGGCGCGTCGGGCGATGAAGGGGCACCGATGGGCATCGGCCTCTATCGCCGTCCGCGCGACGGCGCAATCTTCGCCATCATCGCGCCCAAAGCCGGCCCGCGCGAGAACTACCTCTGGCAGTACCGCCTCCAGGACGATGGGACGGGACGCGTGAAGGCGGCGTTCGTCCGCCGCTTCGGCGCGTTCAGCGGCGCCGGCGAAATCGAGGCGGTCGCCGTGGACGACGAGCTCGGCTTCGTCTACTACGCCGACGAGGACGCCGGCATCCACAAATATCGGGCCGATCCGGATGCGCCGGACGCCAATCGGGAGCTGGCGCTGTTCGGGACGACAGGTTACGAGCAGGATCGCGAAGGCATCGGCATCTACGCCGGCAGAGACGGTACCGGCTACATCGTGTCGATCGATCAGTTGCCGCGAGACAGCGTCTTCCACGTCTACAAGCGCGAAGGCGAGCAGGGCCGCCCGCACGATCACAGCGCGGAGCTGGCCCGCTTCCGCGGCGGCGCCGATTCGACCGATGGTCTCGACGTCACGTCGGCGCCGCTCGGTCCGGACTTCCCGGACGGCCTCGTGGTCGCGATGAACAGCAGCAGCCGGAACTTTCTGCTCTACCGCTGGCGTGACATCGCGGCGAGATTTCAGAGTTCAGAGTTCAGATTTAAGATTGAATTGAGAAATTGACTCTGAATTCTGAACTCTGAATTCTGAAATTACTCCGCGCGCAGCGCGCCGATCGGGTCCACTCGCGTGGCTCGCGCGGCCGGCAGGTAGCAGGCGATGAGCGCGACGGCGGCGAGGATCGCGACCGCAGCCGCCGTCGCGCCATCGGCGGCCGTGACGCCGAAGAGCAGCGACGCGACGAGGCGCTGAAGCGCGAAGGCTCCGATCAGCCCCAGCGCAATGCCCGCGCCAATCAGTCTGGCGCCGTTCCCGACCACCAGCCGCAGGATGTCGCCGCCGGCGGCGCCGAGCGCCATCCGGATGCCGATCTCCCGCGTCCGCTGCGACACCAGATACGACATCACGCCGTAGATGCCGATTCGGGTATCGCTACACGCCACCATCAGGGAAGGGCTCGGACCAGGATTTCGGTGACTTCGTGGACGGAGTGGAGTACCGGCAGGTAGCCGGCGGCGACGGCGATGGCTGCCGCGGCGAGGAGACCGTAGCGCAGGGGGCGGCGCACGCGCAGCGGTGGTGCTTCGCGATCGGTCAGCAGCGCTTCCACGCGCGACGTGATGTCGCCTCCGGATATCAGCGTGCTGACGTGGTCGAGGACCGGCGGCACTGATGTCAGACGCGCGACCTTCACCAGCGCCGATGCCAGCGCGCAGCGGGTCTCGGCGCTGTCGCGGCCGGCCAGCCGGTCGGCCGAATGCTCGGCGGCGCTCATCCAGCGCTGCTCGAGGGTCGAAGCCGCGCCGAGCCAGCGCAGGACGTCTGGCGCCGCGCACGCGGCGAGCCGCTTCAGGTTGTCGAACGACCGCACGTGACCGATTTCGTGTGCGACCACGGCCGACAGCTCCGCCGGCGTGAGCGCGTCGATGAGCCCACGGGTGATGAGCAATGTCGGACGGAACAGGCCGACGAGCGCGATGAGCGGTCGGTCGACATCAATCGCGTACGCCGGGAGTGTGGTCTCGGCCAGCGCGAGCGGCTGCGCGAGACGCATCCAGCTGCGCGTGCGCTGTGCGACGCGCGACCATGCGGTCCACGCGCGGGCGATCGCCGCCACCACGATGGCGGCGCCCAGAGCCGCGATCGCCAGGCGCATGACGTCGAAGGCCTCCACGGATTCCCGTGGCTCGAATTCCAGGTAGGACGGCACGAACACGGCGAGCACGAACCCCACGGCGGCGAGCGCGGGCAGCAGCCGCAGTGTCAGCCAGAATCCCGGCGTGCCGGAACGCGGCCGCGGCATGAACCGCACGGCGATGGCGATCGCGGCGCTCAGCGCCACGTTCACGATCAGGAACCAGACGAACGAGAGTGTCGCGCCGTGCGCGACGTAGGCGGGATTCATTTTGATTTTGCCGCGGCCGTCGCCCCTGCGGCGGCCGCGCTCGTCGTGGTCCGGCGCTTCTCCTGAATAAGGCGCTCCAGATCGTCGAGGAGTTTCCGGTCGCGTTCCGAGACGGCATCGACGAGGGACGAGAGGATCGGCAGCGGCTCGTCACTCTGGCTGCGCAGCAGGCTCTGCACGATTTCGGCCGCGACGGCTCCCTCGATCTCCCGCCGGGTCGCGGCCGCCTGGTAGACGAACGCCCGTCCGACCTTCCGCCGCGACAACAGACCCTTCTTGAACAGCCGGTCCATCGTCGTCATGACGGTCGTGTAGGCAATCCCCGACCCGAGGCGCTCGCAGGCGTCGCGGACGCTGATCTCGCGCTGACTCCACGCGAACGACATGACCGACCGCTCGAGGGCGCCCAGGCCGCCTTCGACGATGTCTCGAGATGACTTGAAGCCCCAGAAGAGGAAACGACGGCTCATGACGGCACACAGCGTAGCACGAGGCCGCGCGCCGCAACGAACGCCGTCGACCACGCCCACTGGAAGTTGAAGCCGCCGATGCGGCCGTCGACGTCCAGCACTTCGCCGACGAGAAAGAGCCCCTGACAGACGCGGGACTCCATCGTCCTGGGGTCGATTTCGTCGAGCGCGACACCTCCAGCCGTCGCCTCGGCCTCGTTGTAGCCGCGGGTTCCGGCGACCGGCAGCGGCCACTCCACGAGCGCGCGCGCGAGGTGCCGGCGATCGTGACGCGAAAGGTGTGCGAGCGTCGTCGACGAGTCGACGCCGAGCGATCCCAGGATGGCGGCGGCGACCGACGCCGGCACCAGCGACGAGAGCGCGGTGCCGACGGACGCTCGCGGCGACTCGAGCGCGGCCCTGACCAGCCGCGAGTCGACGTCCGCGAACGACAGGCCGGGGCAGAAGCTCATGGTGGCGCGCGCGTCGGCCTGCTCGAGACTGGCGCGCAGCCAGTGCCGCGACGCGTTCATCGCCGCGGGGCCGCTGATCCCGAAGTGTGTCCACACGATCGAGCCGCGCAGCCGGGCGTCGATCCTGCCGGCGCGCCAGATCGCGATCTCGACCTGATCGGTGACGCCGGCCAGCGCGCGGTGGATCGACGACGCCTCGTCGAGGCGCAGCGGCGTCAGCGCCGGTGTCGCCGCGACGATCGTGTGGCCGAGACCACCCGCGAACCCGTAGCCGGCGCCGTCGCTGCCGCTCTTGGGCAGCGATTGCCCGCCGGTGGCGAGCACGACGCAGCGGGCGCGGCGGTCGCCGTTCGCGGTCAGCACGCGGAAGCCGCCACCATCACGCTCGTCACGCTCGACGCCGGTGACGCGCTGATTGGTCAGGAGCGAGACGCCGCGCGACGCCGCCTCGCGCAGCAGCGCGTCGAGCACGTCGCGCGAGCGGTTCGAATCCGGAAAGAGCTTGCCGTCCGCTTCTTCGTGGAGCGCCACGCCGAGCTCCGCGAAGAACGCCGCGGCGTCGGCGGCGCCGAAGGCGCGCAGCACCTGTCGGACGATGGTGGAGCGGCCGCCCCAGAAGTCGCGCTCCGTGACTTCGGTGTTGGTGACGTTGCAGCGCGAGCCGCCGCTCACGAGGATCTTGGCGCCCGGCCGCCTGGCGCCTTCGAGGACGGTGACAGCGAGCGACGGCGCGGCGCGCCGCGCGAAGATGGCGGTCGCGAGCCCGGCCGCGCCGCCGCCTACGATGATGATGTCGAGGATGTCGGCCCCGCGCACTCCCTCATTCAATCACTGGCGCGGCGCCGCGACTTCTTCCGGCACTTTGACGCTCGAGTGCACCCCGCAGACGTTGCAGCGGAGCGTGAGCGTCAGACCGTCCTGCGAGCGACCGACGATTTCCGTACGGTGACTGCCGCAGCGCGGGCAGATGGGGGGCGGTGCTTGAGTGACGGCGAGCTGGGGGTCATAGTGAACCATGATGTCCTATAGAGTCCAAGTGTCGCGCCAACCTGGCTTCTACCTGTAAGCGATTGATTTCGGTGTAGTTCCGTCGAAATACGAATGGATGGAGTGTGAAGGCGGTGTTCCGAGCCGGGACATGGCCGTACGGGATTTGTTTGACGAGCCAAAGTGCGCGGATTTGCACTGCGCCGGTTTCCGTCCGCTCCTCACAAGCTGGCAAAAGTCTTCGCCATCTGGTTGCTCGCGGCGGTACCGGCGTTCGCGCAGCAGGGAAGCGATCCTCAGGAGGAGGTGGCGGACCTTCGCCGCGAATCTCGGTCCGGGCGCGCCGGTGAACGTCCGCCTGAAGGACGGAACGCGGATCAAAGGTCAGCTGGTCGAGGTCGG
>Ga0081539_10007021_pt1 | contig 10445 bp, 3 predicted proteins | sample TabmetS4T2R2_FD_71023 | JGI IMG/M metagenome (GOLD analysis project Ga0081539, IMG submission 71023) | Tabebuia heterophylla rhizosphere microbial communities from the University of Puerto Rico - S4T2R2 | ecosystem: Host-associated > Plants > Roots > Rhizosphere ... | reverse complement strand
CTCCCTCTCCCTGTACACAGGGAGAGGGCGGGGGAGAGGGTACTTCCGAGATTCGAAACGGTTCGAGTAAGCCGAGTACCCTCTCCCCAACGCTCTCCCTGAGTACTGGGCAAGGGAGGCAGAGCGCGATTATCCTCGACACGCGTGCGCCGGAAGATTTCGCCCCCGGGCACGTGCCCGGGTCGATCAACATCCCGCTCGCCGAGCAGTTCGCGTCGTGGGCCGGCTGGGTGCTGCCGGCAGACCGACCGATCGTGCTGGTGATCTCGAAGCCCGAGCAACTGCGCGAGATCCAGGTTCAACTTACGCGCATCGGCTTCGACGACATCCAGGGCTACCTCGACGGCGGCGTCAGCGCCTGGCAATCGGCTGGTTACGAAATCGCGCGGCTGACCACGATCACCGCCGACACGCTGCGCGCCCGACTGAAGTCGGACGCCCCGCCGCTGGTGTTGGACGTGCGCACGCCGTCGGAATGGGAATCGGGCCACGTCGAAAGTGCGATGCACATTCCGTTCGGAGAAGTCGAGTCGCGCGCAAGCGAGCTGCCACGCGACCGCGAGATCGCGGTCATGTGCGGCGCGGGCAACCGCAGCTCGATCGCGGCGTCGATTCTCAAACGTACCGGCTTCCGCAGCGTCAGCAGCCTGACCGGCGGCATGAGCGCGTGGAACCAGCTCGGCGCGACAGCGTTCGTAAAGGAATGAGACGAACGATCGCCCTGCTGCTCTTGCCGCCCCTGCTCTGCGTACGCGCGAGCGCGCAAGCGCAACCTGCCTCCGCGCCATTCGGGCTTCGGGTTTGATTCGTCATTCTGGTTTCGCGACTCTGGTTTCGCGACGTTCGAGATTATCGGCCCAGATCGAGCGATCGTTATCCGCCGCGCGCTTCCGTCCGATCTATCCGATTGCCAGACATCGTGCGCGCCCCACCGGCAGCACTATAATCTGACAAAAGAGCGAGCGAGCGACGCGATCACATGACCGCCTTCGTCGAATCCTGCGTGCAGACGACCGCCGGCACGGCCGAGGCGGTGTCGCGCCAGTTCCGCGGGAAACCGCGGGCGAAGAAACTGCTCAAGCTGCTCGCCGACAAGAAGAAGATCCTCGTCACCACGCACGAACACCCTGACCCTGACGCGCTCGCCAGCGCGCTGGCGCTGTGCAAGCTGCTCACCGCTCGCCTGAAAGACGCACACGTTTACATGTCCGTCAAGGGCCAGATCGGCGGCGGGATCAACGACGCGTTCACGCGGCACACCGAGCTCTCGGTCATCCCTTGGACGCAGTCGGCGCTGGAAGACTACGACGCCGTGATCCTGCTCGACGCGCAGCCGGCGTTCGCGTACAGCCCGCTGCCGCCGGGCTTCGTGCCGACGGCCGTGATCGACCACCACGCCGCGCCGGGCAAGCGGATCAAGTGCCCGTTCTGCGACATCCGTCCGGACGTCGGCGCGACGTCGTCGATCATCTTCAGCTACTACATGGAGCTGGAAGAGAAGATCTCGCCGGAACTGGGCGCGACGCTCATCTTCGCGATCGAAACCGATCTGGCTGGCGCCGCGGGCGAGCCCGACGCGCTGGACACGATGGCGCTGTCGAGCCTGACGCTCATCGCCGACCGTCAAAAGCTCCACCTGATGCGGCACGTCGACCTGCCGCAGAGCCACTTCATCGCGTACTCGAACGCGCTGGCCAGCGCGACATACTTCGACCAGGCGATGATCGCGCACCTCGGCACGATCGATTCGCTGGAAAAGCCCGCGATCATCGCGGACTTCCTCCTGCGGTTCGACAAGGTCCAGTGGTCGCTGACGACCGCGCTGCACGACAACAAGCTCCTGCTCAGCCTGCGCACCGACCACCCCAAGCACTCGGCCGGCGACATCATGCGCCGTCTGGTGAAAGGAATCGGCGCCGGCGGCGGCCACCGCACCAAGGCCGGCGGGTTCGTCCCGCTCACTAACGGCTCGGCCGCCGAGATCGAGCGCATCCGCACGACGATCCGCCGGCGGCTGCTCCGCGCGCTGGGCATCCGCATGTCGCGAGGGCAGAAGCTAATCGCGCAAGGATAAGAGCGAGGATGGAAGATGGAGGATGGCAAAACGCCGCGCCATCCTCCATCTTCCATCGTCCATCCTCGCCAGCCTTGGACCCAGGACGTCTCGCGCGTATGATCCACGCTGACATGCACCTGCCCCACCTGCCCATTCCGGTCGTTGTACGATAGGGTCGAGGAATCGAGCCGCGCGCCGCTTGTCGCGCGCGTTGTTCCCTCGGCCCCGCCCTCTTACGATCGCGATTTCCAACTGAAACTGAAGACCTCTGACGAGAGCGAGACGCTGTCATGAGCGCCAATTCCGCCGCCGCCATTGCGGGTGAGCTTCCCAAGGCCTACGACCCCCACGCGATCGAGCGCGACATCGCGAAGCTGTGGGACGATCAGCGCGCGTTCCACGCCGAGCCGGGCGATCCGGGTGAGCCGTATTCGATCGTGATCCCGCCGCCGAACGTGACGTCGATCCTGCACCTCGGGCACGCGCTGAACAACACCGTGCAGGACATCCTCACGCGCGTTCACCGTATGCGCGGGCTCAACGCGGTCTGGGTGCCCGGCACCGACCACGCGGGCATCTCCACGCAAACGGTCGTCGAGAAGCGCGTGCTCCAGGAAGAGGGCAAGCGCCGCACCGACTTCTCGCGGGACGAGTTCGTCGCCAAGATCCAGGCGTGGAAGGACGAATACGAGCGGCGCATCACCGAGCAACTCGTCGCGATGGGCTGCTCGTGCGACTACGCACGACAGGCGTTCACGATGGACGAGTCTCGCGCCCGCGCCGTGCGCGAGGCGTTTTTTCAACTCTTCAAGGACGGGTTGATCTACCGCGGCAAACGTCTGGTGAATTGGGACCCGGCGACGCAGACGGCGCTGGCCGACGATGAAGTCGAGATGGAGGAGGTGGACGGGTTCTTCTATTACCTGCGATACCCGATCGTGAGCGATGACGGCGCGGCGGAAGCCCACGGCCAGGCCGTGGGCTTGGGCTTTGAGTACGTCACGGTTGCGACGACGCGCCCGGAAACGATGCTGGGCGACACCGCGGTCGCGATCAACCCGCGCGACCCGCGCGCCGCAAGTCTGCGCGGAAAGAAAGTGCGCCTCCCGATCGTGAACCGGGTCATCCCGATCATCGAGGACGATTACGTCGTCCTCCCCGACCCGAACAGCGACGACCCCAAGGCCAAGTTCGCCACCGGCTTCCTCAAAGTCACGCCCGCGCACGACCCGAACGACTACGAGATCGGCCAGCGGCACAAGCTGCCGATCATCAACGTGCTCGCGCCCGACGGCACGATCAGCGAGAAGTACGGCTGGACCGACGTCGGCGACGCCGAGTTTGCGGTCGGACTGGATCGGTACGAGGCACGCGAGGCCGTCGTCGAGTGGTTCCGTTCGCACAACCTGCTCGAGGAGACGAAGCCGTACCGTCACAGCGTCGGCCACAGCTACCGCAGCCACGTCGCGATCGAGCCGTACTTGAGCGACCAGTGGTATTGCCGGGTGACGGACGATCGCCTGCGCGGCGCGGCGCTGCGCGCGATGGCGCCAGACCAAGTCGAGGGACCAACGAGCCGCGACCGTAAGGGAGCGGGTGAGACCGCAACGAGCCGCGACCGTAAGGGAGCGGATCCCAGACCACTCGCTGACGCTCGCGGCTCGTTGACGGCATACTTCATCACCTTCACCTGTTACGGGACGTGGTTGCACGGGGACGACCGTGGATCCGCCGACCGTGCACACAACCTGCCGGGCACTCCGTACCTCGTGGGAGACGAGCAACGCGAGAGAAGCGAGTTTGACTCGCTGAAGCACCCGCCAATGACCCTCGACGAGGCACAGCGTCGAGTGGTTCAGGATACGGTTCGAGAGGTGTGTCAGCACAGGGATTGGGCATTGCTCGCAGCGCACGTGCGACCGAAACACGTTCACTCCGTCGTCCTCGCCGACGCGACGCCGGAGAAGGTGATGAACGACTTCAAGGCGTACGCGACGCGCCGACTCCGGGAAGCAAATCTGATCGGCGAGGAAACGCGAGTGTGGACGCGTCACGGCAGCACGCGGTACCTCAACGACGACGACAGCGTCATCAACGCGACGAAGTACGTGATTGAGGATCAGGGCGCGTCACTGGAACCGGCGCCGTTTGACGGTCGCGACCTCCGCACGAGCCGCGAGCGTGAGCGAGCGGAGGGGCAACCGCTCCCTGACGGTCGCGGCTCGTTGGCAGCAGCAGAGCGCGAGGGCCTCCGCTTCTTCCCCGCGCGGTACGCCAAGACCTTCCAAGCCTGGCTCGAAAACCTCCGCGACTGGTGCATCAGCCGCCAGTTGTGGTGGGGACATCGGATTCCGGTGTGGCGGCACGATGCGCCGTCGAAGGATGCCTTGGAGTGGCTCGCACTTAACGACAAGGACGACGTCCATCATCTCGTTCGCATGGGCGAGAGCGCGTTCGTGTGCCTTCGCGAGGCGACGGATCAAAACACGCTTTCCGGGATGATCGCCAAACGCCTTGAGATTTGGGGATTCAAACAAGACCCGGACGTCCTCGACACCTGGTTCTCCTCCGGCCTTTGGCCCATGAGCACGCTCGGGTGGCCCCCGGCCGCTGAAGCGGCCTCGCCAGGGTCGGCGCTGGAGGTGTGGAACCCCACCTCCGTCCTCTGCACCGCGCGCGAGATCATCACGCTTTGGGTCTCGCGCATGGTGATGTTCAACCTCTATTTCCTTGACCGCTTGCCGTTCGAGCACGTCTACATCCACGCGATGATTCAGGACGGACACGGGCAGAAGATGAGCAAGTCGCTGGGCAACGGGATCGACCCGCTGGACATCATCGCGACCCACGGCACCGACGCGATGCGGTTCACGCTCGCTTCGATGGCCACCAACACGCAGGACATGCGCATGCCCGTGACCGTGATCGACCCGTACACGAACGAACCGGCCGAGCCGAAGTGGACGACGATCGCCGGCGGCTACACGGTGATGGAGCCGAAGCTGTTCTCGAAGAACGATCAGGGCAAACCGTTCTGGACGAGCTACGGCGTGAGCATCGGCGCGAACAAGGGCAGCGACCTGCCCGTCGCGCGGAACACGTCGCCGAAGGTGGACCTCGGCCGCAACTTCGCCAACAAGCTGTGGAACGCGGCACGGTTCGTCCTGATGAGCATCGAAGGCGTCGCGCCCGAGCCGAGCGACGAGCTGAAGTGGAGCATGGCCGACCGGTGGATCGTCTCGCGGTTCAACCGCACGGTAGCCGAGTGCGACGAGGCCGTCGCGAGCTACCGGTTCGACCAGTACGCGCGGGCGTGCTACGACTTCTTCTGGCGCGACTTCTGCGACTGGTACGTCGAGGCGAGCAAGCCCGCGATGAAAGACCCCGCGCGCCACGGGCAGACCGCGAACATCCTCGCCGCCACGCTCGACGGCGCACTGCGGCTGCTGCACCCGATCATCCCGTTCATCACCGAGCAGGTGTGGCAGCGCCTCTGCGCGGTGCGCGAGGAGCGCGGCCTGGCCGGGCGCATCATGGGCTGCACGAGCAAGCTGCTCATCAAAGCGGCCTGGCCGAAAATGGGCGAATCGGGTTACTCCGAGGCGGCCGAGCACATCTGGCCGAAGCTCCAGGAGCTGGTGACGGTGATCCGCAACGTGCGGAACGAGCACAAGGTCGATCCGAAGCGCGTGATCAAGGTGTCGGTCAAAGCGCCGGGCGATTCGGCGCGGCAGATCGAGGCGCATCGGCCGGAGATCGAGACGCTGGCGGTGTGCGCGCTGGACGCGGTGTCGAGCGATGCGAAGCCCGGCACGGATTCGATCGTCGCGACGGCCGCGGGGTGCGAGGTGTACCTCGAAGGTCTTGTGGACAAGGCGGCAGAAGAGCAGCGCGTCGCCAAGCGCTGCGAGGAGCTGAAGAAGGCGATCGCCGCGATGAAGGGACGGCTGGCGAACCAAGGCTATCTTGCCAAGGCGCCGCCCCACCTCGTCCAGGAAACCAAGGACCAGCTCGCCAAGGCCGAGGAGGAACTGAAGAAGCTCGGTTGCGCGTGAGCAAAGCGGAGACACGAAGGCCACGAAGGAACGAAGCAAACACGAAGTCAATACTTGAAGATTCCCTTCGTGCTCACTTCGTTCCTTCGTGGCCTTCGTGTCTCTGATGAATCTACGAGCGCGCAAACGGCGCGAGCAATTGGTCCATCCGCTGGTTGAACTCCGCAGGCGGCTCGTACGGGATCTCGGTCGTCGGCGGGATCTGCTTGGGTGACGCGCGCATGCAGAACAACTGCGTGATCCCCGGCCAGCCGACGAGGACGTCGATCCACGGACAGCCCGCGGGGACGAGCGCGAGGATCGCTGTGCGCCGATCGACCTGCGTCAGCATGAAGCGGATCCAGAGCGACGCCGCTTCAGCTTGCGAATCAGCGCACGCGGGCGCGCGGAACTGCTGCGGGCGCGCGGTAATCGTCTTGGTGAACGCGGCCCCGTCCTGCCCGGGCTTGGACCGGTACAGGCCCATCTCGCGCTCGATCTGGTAGAGCACGAACCGCAGCCCGCGCAGCTCCGGTCCCATCGCCGGACACGCGGCGAGCGTCGCGAGCGGATCGGGCTCGGTAGGAGTTCCCGACTCGAACTCACCGGCCGCGCTTCGGAGACGAGCTTGTCCGTGACCGATGATGTTGCGTACTGCATCCGCGCTCGTTGTCGAAGTGCACTGCCCGCGGATGTCGCTCAGGACGCCCACGACGTTGCGCAGGCGCTCCGTGGACGGAAACTCTTCGACCTGCGCGCACGCGATCATCGGGTACTCGCTCCGCCCCACCTGGTCGGACGACGGCCAGATCATCCCGACGATCGTCTCGTGCGCGAACCGCCAGACGAATACGTGGTCGAAACCGGGCAACTTGCGATCGTCGCTCAGCCTCGTCCACGCGCCCGAGTCGATGTTGCCGCGGATGCCGTCGGTGTAGAGCGCCTTGTAGATCATGCTCAGGCGGTCTGTCGGCAGCGCGAAGTCTGCGATGTGATCCGCCCAACCGGGGTGCTTGCCGAAGGCGGTCAGGAAGGTTCGTTCGACTGGCGACGCCGTGCCAGCGCCGCGGCCCGGGGACGGGCTGATCATTGCGAGAAGCTTGTTCAGCAATGACCTCAATCGGCAGCCCCTCCACCCGCGCCTTTGCCGGCTTCCAACTTGAGGAGGCCAACCCCGCGCCGCACGACGTCGCGCCAGTAAGGCATGTTCTCGTGAGCCAAGTACCGCGCGCGCATCTGCTCCGCGGGTATCGCCAGCAACTGGGCGCGCGCCCTCGCTGGGTCCGCGTCGAGCCCGGCCCAGCCGCTGACCATGTCGGTCGTCCATCGACGGTACACGGAATCGTCGAGCACCTCTTTCAGGCGCGTGAGTTCGTTCAACTTATGCTCGAGATCCTCGGACCGCGATCCTTGCGGGACGACCGTCAGCGCATCGAGGACCATGCGGAACACGCGACGAAGTTCCGTGTTCGCGCTGTCGGCCGTCACGTTCCGCAGGTCATCTTGGTATTGCTTCCAGGTGTCGTACTGCTTCACGTCCAAGCGGCCGGGGACTGCCTCCGTCCAGTACTTCACGTAAGCGGCATAGTATTGCGGCAGCGCCTGCTCCTTCAGGGCGGCGAACTGTTTCGACAGCGCGGCTACGCCGCGCATTTCCGGCTTACGGATTTCCTCTTGTACTGCGGTAACAGCTGCCGCCAGCTTCTTCGCCACGTCCGGATTGAACCGATCGTCAAGCCGCTCGGCGCCGGCCGCGTTCGTCATCGGAAGCTTCGGCGCAACCATGCGCGTCAGCGTCACGTCGGGCATCTTGACGATGCTCTCGGCGACCGAGCCGATCGAATCGGCCCGCGCCACAAACGGTGCCAATACTGCTGACAGCTTCTGCTCACGAAGTGCCGGCGTCGCAAGCTGCGCGAGCGCGAACTGACAAGTGCGCTTCGTCGGATTGGCCGGCGGCGCGCCCCGGGAGAGCGCGTCCAAACGCTTCGATGCATCGTCAACCGGTTGAAGAGATTCCCGCATTGCCTTGGCGACGTCGAGCACCGAGATCGGGTCGGCCGGCTGCGGCGTTTCGCCAAGCTTCGGGATGCACCCGTCGGCATCGACGTACGCCGCTAGCCGGCGCTTGAATGCTGGCTCGCCGTCGATCCGCGCCAGATAGGTGGCGTCGAGGTCCGCGAGGATTTGTTTGTATCCCCCCGCCGTTTCAGCGCCCGACGCCGTCATCCACGGCCGAGATCCTTCCGTGAGTCGGTCGCGCAGCTTCCTGAGCGCGTCACGGCTCGCGTCCGACGACTGTGACACGCGATCGGCTGTCGCGCCGACCGGAGCGTTGTCCTTGCGGTCCACGCCGGACAGCAGCGTGATGAGTTGTCCAGTCTGACGGAGCGCGGCCGCGGTCATCTTTCGCTGCTCGGCCTCGAAAGCCTTGAGCATCGGCTGCTCGGGGTTCCACGCCTCGGAGCGCGCGCTGGCCTCGGTGATGGACTGATCCAGCTTCGTCGCCGCCGAGCGGACTCTGTCGAGCAGATCTCTCCACTCCCGAAGCGTCTGGTCGTACGTCGCGTCATCGAACTTGTCATGTGCGGCCGCGAACTTGTGGAGATTCTCCTCGGCACTTTTGAAGTCATTGACAGCTACTCGGAGATCGCCGATCGACGAGATTGTGGGGTTCTTGCCGTCGATTTGCGCGTGCCAGTAATCGAGGAATCTCTCGACGCCGCGCTGCACGGTTTCCAGGTCGCTCCCGCAATCCTCGTGGATCAGCGCGGCTCGCGCGCCCACGGAGGGGGCGACCGAACCGTAGAGGCGGTCGAAGATCGGCTGCAACTGCGCGTCCAGAGGCGCGAGGTCCGCGCCGGGGTCGTCCAGGGCAAAGTCGTAGAGCGCTCGCAGGCGAATCCCGAACTCCGAAGCGGGTCGCGCGCCCGCACCGTCACGATCGCCCGTCGCATGCGGTGCGACGCCTGCCAACTCCGCCTCGATCCAGACGAGCTGCGCCAGCGCATCCGTCGCGCGGTCCGACCACGGATTGACGGTCGGCTGCGATGTGCCCGTCGGCGCAGCAGCGGTCGTCGGACGTCGCGCGTCGGCAATCGATCGCATCCGCGCGCGGGCCTGTTCGACTCCCGGTCGGAGAACGCCGCTGGCGAACAGCTTTCGCAGCGCTGCTTCGCGTTTCGTCGGATCGAGGTCTCGGGTCACCACCCGCGCCGTCGCGAAGATCGCGGGTGTGTCGATCCCCGCAGTGTGTTGCGCCGCTTGCTCCAGCAACGCCGGCAGCTTGAGGGGGTCGCGGCCGAGCAAGTAGGTTTCCTCGGACCACCTGCCGTCGCGCACGAGTGACCACTGCGTCCCCGGTGTGCGGACCGCGCCCTCGAGCCGCGACCAGAACGCCGCTTCCTCGCCGATCGAATCGCCGAGTTGCCTGGCCCCCAGGGCGGTGAACCCGGCGAAGATCGCCAGCGCTGTGAACCCCGTCCCCAGGACCGCCAGGCGGCGGCGGCGCTGAAGGCGCCCCGTGTTCGCCGACCGCGTGACCAGGCCGCTCTCGCGGTAGACCTTCTTGAGGAACAGGTCGCGCAGGAAGAACGACCGCTCGCGCTGCCAGACGCGACCCTCCGGCAGCGACTCGACCGGCACGCGCAGTACCTGGGCGAGCTCCGCGTCGAGCGCCGAGCCCTCGCGCATCGCGCTGGTGAAGTAGATCCCGCGCAGGAACAGCGGCTTCGGCGACCACTCGCTGGTCGTGAAGATCATCTCCAGGTACCGGCGAAGCCGGGGCGCGAGCTGGATGAAGCTGTCCGGAAACGCGTACAGCGCATCGACCTGCTCGATACGCCGCCCGTTCGGGTCTTCGGTGTGGATCGGATCGATCAGCAGCCCGTAACGGCGGCGGAGCAAGCGCTCCCGCACGCTGCCGAGGTGCCGATCAACCTGCTCGGGTTCGAACGGCGTGTCCAGCGGCGCGGGGTTGGACCAGCCGAGCATCTGATGCTGGAGCTGCGGGTCGTTCAACGTATCAAAGAACTCGCGGAAGCCGTTCACGAGATCGCACTTCGTCACGAGCACGAACACCGGGAACCGCACGCCCAGCGCGCGCTGGATCGAGTCGAACTGCTGGGCGATGCGATTGGCGTTGCGCTCGATGAGGTCGCCCTTGTCACGGATCAGGCTCTCGGCGGGGATGACCAGCAGCATGCCGTTGATCGGGCAGTTGCCGCGGTGATTGCTCAACATCTCCAGGAACTCGGTCCACTCGTTGGTCGAGCCCGGCGGGACCTCCTCGAACATGAGCCGGCCGGCGGTGTCGAGGATGACGCCCTCGTTGGTGAACCACCAGTTCATGTTGA
>Ga0081539_10007020_pt1 | contig 10447 bp, 6 predicted proteins | sample TabmetS4T2R2_FD_71023 | JGI IMG/M metagenome (GOLD analysis project Ga0081539, IMG submission 71023) | Tabebuia heterophylla rhizosphere microbial communities from the University of Puerto Rico - S4T2R2 | ecosystem: Host-associated > Plants > Roots > Rhizosphere ... | reverse complement strand
CGTCCACTGCCGCGGGGACGAACACCACCTGAGCCGTGCTGCCGTCCGCGAGCACTCCCGAGCAGCGGAAGCTCGGCGCCAGGGTGTCCACCTTGATGGACAGCGCCGGCGCGTAGTAGGCGGGCTGAGCCGCGCGCACGTCGACGGCGGGGCCCATCGCGGTCGCACACCGCTGACGGGCGGACGGCTGGTCGAGCACCTCGGTCTCGCCGATCTGCGCGAGCGTACGGGTGCTGACAGCGAGGCTGGTGACGGCGCCCTCGGAGTTGTATGCGACCCGCACCTTGGCGCCCGGTCCCTGCAGCGGTAGCCCGCCGAGGCTGAACGAGTACGAGACCGTGGTGTCGAGCCTCGCGCCGATGGTCGTTCTGCCGCGTCGGTCCACTGTGGTGAGTGTGGTGTTGCCGGCGGTGGCACGGCCGTCGACCGCGATCCCGGCGGCGCTGAGCGCGCGGGCGGTCCGGTCCAGCGCCGGCTTGGCGGCGAGCGAACGCACCTTCTTCAACGCCCTCGTGTCGAGTACGGCGGTGGTGGTGACGTTGCCGTCGTCGTCCTTGCCGCGTCTGCCGCCCCTGGTGGGTACGGCGAGGAATCCCTTCTCATCTGCGTATCGCAGGCTGCCGTCCTCGACGCGGATCCGCTGATTGATGCCGAGTGTCGTGCTCAGGGCAGCGGCCTGGCGTTCGTCGAGTCCTGCGGAGCGGACCGCGTACACGGGCAGGGTGACCGCCTTCTCAACAGCAGAGGCGGGTGATGCCGTCAGGGCCAGAGGTGCGGCCACCACGGCCACGCCCAGGCCGGCGAGCCCGGCCCGGACACGTCTGCTGCTTCCTGCGTCTGATGGCATTGTTCGTCCCCCGTTCCAGGTGTGGATGGCGCCGACAGGCGCCAGGAAAAGTATGGGAACAACTGCCGTCGAAAGACGCGGATTGCGCAAAGGGGAAGGGCTTGTATCCGATTGCCGACACTCGTTCCGGTCCGACCTTTGGGCATGGCGCTTCGGCGCCTTCCGCCAGCACAGTCACGGGCGAGGACCGATCCGGTCCTCGCCCGTGCGCGACGCGTGTCGCCGGTTACCGCAGGAGATAGCTCATCGCGTTGTGCATGACGGCGTTGCGGGTGGCTGTTCCGCTGATTCCTTCGAAGCCGAAACCGAAGTACAACGTGTCGTCCGTGGCCACCACGGCCCCTTCAGGGAATCCCGCCGCGGTGGTGCGGATGAAGTTGTTGGGATTCGGTGCGCTGCCCGGAGGCGGTCCGGTCGCCGTCCACCCGTCGAGGCCGGCCTCGAACGACGTGGTGCCTTCGCCGGTCGACACCTCGATGTCGTCGACGAAGACGCCGAGGCCCTGGGTCGCCCAGTCGCTGGCGTAGGCGATGGAGATCTCGACGTCCTTGCCGGCGTATGCCGAGAGGTCGATGCTCCACTGCTGCCACCCACCCGAGTTGCCACTCGCCGCGTTCCACGCGCCGGTAGTGCCGGTGGGGTTACAAGTCGAGGGACCCGTCTGGGTCTGGTAGTGGTCGAGATGCGGGTGCAATGTACGCCAGCCACTCGAGTTCTCCAGCTTGCAGCTCTCGCCGGTGGCCTGCGTCGTGTGCCCGTTGACGTCTGGCAGCGTGGTCCAGTCGTCCTGTCCCACGGTGTGGGCCTCGACGAACAGGTGATCCCACTCCGGCTCGGTGTCGTACGACGTCCAGAACGAGAACGTGGCACCGCCGGCCGGGACGGTGATCGTCCGGGTCAGTCGCTTGTACGAAATGTCGCCGATCTGCGAGTAGACATAGTTGCTGCCGGTATGCGGTACGAACGGCCCACCGACCCGGTCATAACCGGCCACCGCGGCGCTGCGGAACTGCGGGAACATGGAGACGGGAAGCAGCCCGCTGGTGGTCAGGAACGACGCGCTGTGGTTCTGGTTGGCGGCGCTGTCGGCGCCGTTGAAGCTCCAGGTCATTCCGGTGAACGGGTCCGCGACGCCGGTGACGTCGTACAGGTTGCCGGTGTCCGGATTGGTCCCGGCGTCTTCGTTGATGGTTCCGGCGCCGAACCAGTACTCGATGACGTCGTTGAGGCCGTCACCGGAGCCACCGAGCGGGCGGCACCGCGGGCTGATGGTCGGGTCCGAGCACTGTTTGTTCTCGAACGGGTCGTACCGCTGGGTGCCGTGCCCTCCGGCGTACTCATGACCGGCGTACTTGCCGGTGTAGAGCACCCGACCGCCCTCGTTGAGGTAGTCGCGCACCTGCAGCAACTCCTGCATCGCGAGTCTGGAGGCGTTGCCCGGACCCCAGCCCGGTTCGCGGGTGATGATGTCGTCGCCGGTGTACCAGATGACGGCGTCGTAGTGGCTGAGCACGCCGAGCGCGTCGGGAGCAACGCGACTGTTCGCGTCGACGTCGTACACGTCGGACCCGACGCCATTCGCCGCCAGCGCGTCGGTGTAGTACGACAGATAGTGCGGGCCAGGCGTCTGGAGCGGGGAAGCACCGGTGTAGTCCTCCGCCGCCAGGACGAGCACGCGGTTCGTGGTCTCTTTGACCGCGCTGTACGTGAACGAGTCGCTCACCTGGCCACCCCCCTCGAACCACACCTTGACGGAGTCACCCGGTTTAGTGCCGGTGACCTGTCCGCGCATCACGTGGTAGTAGGTGGCGTTGCCCGCGCCGTAACGCTCCCCGCCGGTCCACTCCGAAGTGGCGGCAGTTTGCACCGCGCCACCGTTGATCTGGTATTTCGCGGTGACGGCACCGAGGCTGCGCTTGGCGAGGACGCGGACGTCCTGCGGGTCGCCATAGGATTCGGTGAACCTGAAGTCCATCATCGACAGCGCGCCGTTCTCGGCATCCACCTCGGTCTGGCTCAGGTAGAACGGTTTGAGGCTCATGCCCACCGGAGAGACCGGGTCGGTCGGCCGGGTCGCCGATTGGGCCAGCGCGAGGTCGAATTTGAGGGTCTTCGCGAATTCCGCCTGGATCAGCGCCTCGTCGTCCGGGAATACGAATCCGCAGCCGGCGCACCCCTCGTCGAGTTCGGGGGTGAAGGAGATGGTTCCGTCGTTGACGTCCGCGTAGTCGGTGGTCTCGCCGTTGGTGACATACAGCTCGTCGGAGCTGATGCCCGGGTCGAATCCGGCAATCGCGGGGTTCGCGTCGGTGCCGCCGAGAGCCGTGTAGATGGGGTTGTCCGCGTCCGGGGTGCCGACCTGCCAGCCCTGCGGGAAGAGGATGTACGGCCCGTAGGAGTGGTAGTTGGACTGGAATTTGGGCTTGATCCGGTCGAGCAGGCCCTGCATCGCCCGGGTTTCGGGCTCCGACGCGGCGCTCGGCCCGCGGTACGTGTCGGAGGAGGGGACTGACGACGAGCCCTCTTCGTCGTACTTGAAATGCTCGTCGAAGTTGCGGTTCGGGTCCACACCATCACCGACGGTGATCTGACCGTCGCCATTGTTGTCCCGCAGGTTCTTCCGCCACAGGCGTTCGTGGTCGAACGTGTACTGGTAGCCGTCCGGGTTCGCGGAGATGACGAACCAGAGTTCCGTCTCCTTGAGCAGATCCTTGATGGCCTTGTCGTTGGCGCGCCAGCGGGCGACGTACCAGTTGAGCAGGCGCCGGTTGACTTCCAGGCTGATCCACTCCCGGGCGTGTTGGTTCGAGCTGTAGAGCACGGCCGGCCGAGCGGCGTCGGGCACCTCGTCAGCGGCTTGGGTGACCCTCAGTGCGATCAGCTCCCGTCCCTGGTGGGTGTGCCCGAGCACCTCGAGCTTGACCAGCTGCGGGTTGCGGCGGGCAAGCGCGTACAACTCGTCGCGGATCCCGCCCGGCTGGTCCCAGGACCGATACACCTTGTACCCGGCAGCCGCCTGTTCGGCGGCGAGCTGGCGCTGGGTCTTGCCGTCCTTGTTGCGCTTGGGAGCGACACTGAGCCCGCGCGACGCCAATCTCGCCCGCTCCCCGTCGCTGAGCACCACGTCGAGCTCGATCTTGTCGCCCGCGGCCCGGGTCTGGACCACGTCGAGCCCCTCCCGGACCAGCTGGCCGGCCTGCGCGGGCTCGGCCCGCACCGTGTACACGTCGAGGGCGCCCGGCGAGGGCTTGGCCGCTGCCGGCGCCGCCAGACCGAGCAATGCGAGAAGTAACGTGGACAGAAGAACGATGGAACGCCTCATTGCGGTCCCTCCAAACCTCACGGGCCCTCCAAACTCACCGGCGTAGCCAGGAAGCAAACGGTGGCGAGGATTGACATTCATCATCCCCGCTGGACTTGGACCGGGGCATCGTCCATCCGGGCGCATGGATGGATCCCCGGGCGCAGCTGTGGTCTCTGACCTCGGTGGATGGGGTCGACTACCATGTCGTTGTCAGCGTTTGGTGGTGGTAGCGCGGTATGGCCGATGTCCTGCTCGACGACGTCTCGCGGGTGTATCCGGATGGCACATCGGCGGTCTCGCACCTGACCCTGTACGTCCGGCATGGCGAACTGATGGTGATCGTCGGCCCGAGCGGATGCGGGAAGAGCACCGTTCTGCGGTTGATCGCCGGCCTGGAACCGCTCAGCGGCGGCAAGGTCAGCATCGGTGGGCGGCCGGTCGACAACCTCCAACCGTCCGAACGTGACATCGCCATGGTGTTCGAGAGCGGTGCCCTCTATCCACATCTGACCGCGTCGGACAATCTTGGTTTCGCGTTGACCGTTCGCAAGCTGCCCAAGAAGGAGATCGAGCAGCGGGTCGGCGCCGAGTCTCGCGTGCTGAGGCTCGAGCGGTTGCTGAACCGCAAGCCGCGCACCCTGTCGGCCGGCCAGCGGCAACGGGTCGCCGTCGGCCGGGCCACGGTGCGGGTGCCGGCGGTGTTCCTGCTCGATGAGCCCCTGACCCACCTGGACGCCGCCGAGCGGATCAGGCTCCGTACCGAGTTGGCCTCGCTCCAGCGCGGCCTTGGCGTGACCGCGGTCTACGTCACCCACGACCAGTCCCAGGCCATGGCCATCGGGGATCGGGTCGCGGTCATGCGGGCCGGTCGGATCGAGCAGGTGGGCGAGCCGTTGAAGCTGTACCGGCAGCCGGCCAACGTGTTCGTGGCCAGCTTCATGGGCGAGCCGGGGATGACCCTCTTGGCCGGGCGGCTGGAGGCCGACGCCGGACGAACCTGGGTGGTTCTCGGCAACCAGCGCCTGCCGTACCCGGGTAGTCCGTTCGGGTTGCTCCGGAGCCGGATCGGCGGCCCTGTCACCGTCGGCATCCGGCCGGAGCACGTGACCGACGCGGACAGCGTTCCCGACTCGCCGGCGGTCCTGTTCTCGACCGTGGACAGGGTCGAGAATCTGGGCTCCCATCTGCTGATCGGCTGCCCGCTCGACACTACCGAGGTCAGGGTGCCCGACGTCCCCGGCGCCCAGGTGCAGCGCCCGAGCCGAGCCGTGCTGGTCGCCCGGTTCCCGGGATTCAGCCGGATCCGCCGAGGCGATCGGGTAGAGCTGGCCGTCGCCGTGGCCCAGCTGTCGTTCTTCGATCCCATCACCGGCGAAGCCCTGTGGAATCCGGAGTAGACACCCGGCACGGGGGCGATCGGCGGTTGCGCCTGTTGTTCTGCAGCGCTATCTTCGTGATATCACTCTGATATTGGAGCAGGTCATGGAGACGCCCGCGTTCCGGTTGTCCGGATTTCTTATGTTCTTCGTCGCCCTCCTCGAGGCGGTGATCGTCGGCACGCTCGGCAAGAACGGTATCGGCGGGTCGTGGACGATCCTCCTCGGGACTCTGTTGTTCGTGATCATCGCCAGCGGATTCACCGTGGTGGCGCCGAACGAGGCCCGGGTCGTGCTGTTCTTCGGCCGGTATGTCGGCACGCTCCGCACGGCCGGCTTCCATTGGACCGTGCCGCTGACGCTCAAGCGGCGGATCTCGCTGCGGGTGCGCAACTTCGAATCAAGCCGGCTCAAGGTCTCCGACGCCGACGGGAACCCGGTGGAGATCGCCGCGGTCGTCGTCTGGCGGGTGGTCGACTCGGCCAAGGCCGCGTTCGCGGTCGACGACCACATCACGTACGTGGCCGTGCAGAGCGAGGCGGCCGTGCGGCACATGGCGTCCTCCCATCCGTATGACGCACACGAACAGGGCCAGACCAGCCTCCGCGACGCCACCGTGGTCAGCGATGAGCTCACTGCCGAGCTGCGCGAACGGGTCGCTCTGGCCGGCGTGGAGGTGCTCGAATCCCGCATTACACACCTGGCGTACGCGCCGGAAATCGCCCAGGCGATGCTTGCCCGCCAGCAGGCCAGCGCGATCGTCGCGGCCCGGTTCAAGATCGTTGAGGGTGCCGTCGGCATGGTGCAGAACGCCCTGCAGCGACTCCGCGAAGAGGATGTGGTCGACCTGGACGAGGAACGCAAGGCGCAGATGGTCTCGAATCTGCTCGTCGTCCTCTGTGGCGATCGCGCCGCCCAGCCGGTGGTCAACACCGGGACCCTGTACAGCTGAGCCGGGTCGATGGCGGAGCGCAAGAAGCTACTCCTACGTCTCGATCCCGACGTTTACGACGCGGTGGCGCGGTGGGCCGGCGACGACTTGCGCAGCATCAACGCGCAGATCGAGTACGCGCTGCGGATGGCACTGGTCGCGGCGGGCCGGTCGCCGCGCCCGCGCCGCCGTGCTCCGGATCAGGACGAGTCCCCGAACCTTTGATGAACGGCGCCGCCGTCAGGGCACCATCCAGCCAAGCACGGCGGTGCCCTGCAGGGTCACCAGGATGCAGATGAACAGCAGCAGCGCCAGGCTCCAGCCGACGACCTTGCGGAAGATGTCGCCTTCCCGGCCGGCCATGCCGACCGCGGACGCGGCGATCGCGAGGTTCTGCGGGCTGATCATCTTGCCCATGACGCCGCCCGAGGAGTTGGCGGCGGCCAGCAGCAGCGGATCGAGGCCGGCGCGGGCGGCGGTCTGTACTTGCAGGGCGCCGAACAGCGCGTTGGCGGAAGTGTCCGAACCGGTCACCGCCACACCGATCCAGCCGAGGATCGAGGACAGGAACAGGAAGACGCTGCCGGCCGCGGCCAGGAAGGCGCCGAGGGTGTTCGTCTGGCCGGACTGGTTGAGCACGTAGGCGAGGGCCAGTACGGCCATCACCGTGACGATGGCGTACCGCAGTTGGACATAGGTGTCGGCGTACGCCTTGAGCGCCCGGCCGGGGCGGACCCGCAGGACGATCGCGGTGAGGATGCCGGCCAGGATCATCAACGTTCCGGCGGCCGGCAGCCAGCCGAACGCGAAGGTGATGGAGGCCAGCGGTTTGCCGTTGGCACCGAGGATATTCAAGCCCGGCCATGGGAACTTCACCGTCCAGGGCTCGCTCGCAAGGGCGTCTTTGATCGGTCCCAGGTTGGCGATGGAGAAGATGGCGATGATGATGAGGTACGGCGCGTAGGCCCGGGCGACCTCGGCGCCGGTGTCCCGAGGTCCGGCCGTATCGGCGTCGCCGGCGGCCCGCCGGGTGTCCCGCTGATCGCGGCTGTCCTGCTCGCCGGGCGGGTCACCCACGGTGGACTCGCCCCCGCCGCCCGAGCGCGAAGAGCGCCCGATCCGTCCGGTCGCCGGCCTGCCGTCCCGTCGACCACCCGTACCGGCGCCGGCCAGCATGGCACCGCCGGAGTCCCGGGCCTGTTCGGCGTGCAGGTCCGGCGTCTCGACCGGACGCCAGACGCGAACCAACAGGACGACAGCGGCGGCGGACAACAGCGAGGCGATGATGTCGGTCAGCGGCACCGAGATGTAGTTGGACGCGACGAACTGCCCGACACCGAACACCAGGCCCGCCACGACCGCGGCCGGCCAGGTCTGGCGTAGGCCGCGCCGGCCATCGACGACGGCGACCAGCACGAGCGGCACGATGATCGCCAGGATCGGGGTCTGCCGGCCCACCATGGCACCGAGCGTTTCGGTGGTGAGCCGCGGGTCGTTGCCGGCGCCGCTGGCGACGGTGCCGAGGGTGACGATCGGTGTCGCCAGCGCTCCGAACGCCACCGGAGCGGTATTGGCGATGAGCGCGACGGACGCGGCGTGAATGGGACGGAAGCCCAGTGCCATCAGCATCACCACGGTGATGGCCACCGGGGTGCCGAAGCCGGCGAGCGCCTCCAGCAGAGCCCCGAAGCAGAAGGCGACGATGATCGCCTGGATCCGCATGTCCGAACTAACTCGCTCCATGGAGCGGCGCAGCACGTCGAAATGGCCGCTGACGACGGTGAGGTTGTAGACCCAGATCGCGTTGAGCACGATCCACAGAATCGGGAAGAAGCCGAACGCGGCGCCCTCGGTGGCCGACAGCAACGCCTGCCCGGCCGGCATCGAGTAGATCGTTACAGCGACGACGAGGGCGACAGCCAGTGAGATGAGGCCGGCCAGCCAGGCCCGCATGCGCAGCACGCCGAGCAGGACGAAGAGGGTGAGCAGCGGCAAAGCCGCGAAGATCGCGGAGAGTGCGACGGATCCACTGACGGGATCAATTACGATCTTGAATTGATCGAACATGGGATGTCCTCAACGGTGAGAGGAGCGGGATCTTCCGCCCACCGTTACACCCTGACACCGGACACCGCGCGCGGCGAGTCGATCTCGACCGGCACCGTTCGCTCGTGTGTCTCACACCGTGTGCGACATCGCGCCCCGAAACCGCTTCGGTGTTGGATTTGGCGTGCCTCGGCCGTTGCGGATCGCCGCCGCGATCTCATTAAGCTCTCAGTGACCGATACCGATCGATTGCGTGAGGGGTCACCATGTCCGACAACACCGGCTATCAGTACCTCGACGACGTCGGGCCGGATGAAGAGGCCCGGCTGGAGGCGGTGCGCCGCTACCAGCTGGTCGATCAGCCGGTCGAACCGTACGCGCGGGTCGCGGCCGTGGCCGGCGCCCTGTTCGACACTCCGATCGCGACCATCTCGATGGTGGAGCGGAACCGGGTGTGGATCGCCGCGTGTCAGGGCCTGCATGGAGTGAGCGAGGTCGGCAAGGAACGCGGCCTGTGCGCATCCGTGATCCTTCGGGACGGCGTCTACGTGGTCAACAACGCGGCGGTCGATCCGCGTACGCGCGAACACCCGTTGGTCCTCGGTGAGCTGGGGCTCCGGTTTTACGCCGCGGCGCCGATCCGGACCTACGACGGGTATCGCCTGGGCACGGTGAACGTGATCGACACCCGGCCGCGGGAGACGACCGAGCGGCAACTCGAGGCGCTCGAACACCTGGCCGCCTTGGTCGCCGACGAATTGGAACTGCGTTTGATGGTGGTCCGCAGCGCGGCCGCCGAACAGCGCATGCGGGAGACCGTGGGCTGAAACAGCGGTGCTGCTAGCGTGATCGACTATGAGCGATCAGCCGGCGGCCGACGGCGAGTGGATGGTCACGACCCAGCGGGCCGGCTGGCAGCGGCAGGGTGGGTTCCCGCTCGCTGACGCACGCACCGGTGCCGACGTGGTCGTCCGCACTGACGCGCCGCTGCAGCCCATCGAGGGCATCGGCTGCTGTTTCAACGAGCTGGGGTGGACGGCGCTCGGCCTGCTTCCGCCGGAGGAGCGCGACGGGATCCTCCGCGAGCTGTTCGCCCCGGGTGTCGGCGCCAACTTCACATTCTGCCGCATGCCGATCGGCGCCAACGACTTCTCGCGGGACTGGTACTCCTATGACGAGACCGACGGTGACTTCGACCTCCGCGATTTCAGCATCGGGAACGACCGCGAGACCATCGTCCCGTTCATCCAGGCGGCCCAGCGCCACCAGCCGAAGCTACGGCTGTGGGCGTCGCCGTGGAGCCCGCCGACCTGGATGAAGACCAATCGACACTACGCCGCGGCGCTGCCCCGGCCGGGCAGCGGCGTCGACAACGGTCTGCGTCCTGATCAGGTCGGGCAGGAGGGAACGGACATGTTCCTCCTCGAGGACCGCTACCTGCGGGCGTACGCCCGGTACATCGCCCGCTTCGTCGAGGCGTACCGGAACGAAGGCATCCGCGTCGAGATGGTGATGCCGCAGAACGAGTTCAACTCGGCACAGATCTTCCCGAGCTGCACGTGGACGCCGGCGGGGCTCGCAAGGTTCGTCGCCGTCCTCGGCCCGGAAATGGAGCGGCTCGGCGTCACGGTGTACTTCGGCACCCAGGAGCGTGCGGACGACCGGCTTTTCGAGGCGGTGCTGGGCGACCCCGCAGCCGGTCGATACATCGCGGGCGCCGGCTTCCAGTGGGCCGGCAAGGGCGCGATCGGCGCGGTACACCGCGCCCATCCGGAGCTGCCGCTGTTCCAGACCGAGCAGGAATGCGGCGACGGCAGGAACGACTGGCGATACTGCCGGTATACGTGGAGGCTGATGAAGCACTACCTGACCAACGGGGCGCGGGCGTACATGTACTGGAACCTCGCGCTGGCCGAGGGCGGGGTGAGCCGGTGGGGTTGGGC
>Ga0081539_10007019_pt1 | contig 10449 bp, 8 predicted proteins | sample TabmetS4T2R2_FD_71023 | JGI IMG/M metagenome (GOLD analysis project Ga0081539, IMG submission 71023) | Tabebuia heterophylla rhizosphere microbial communities from the University of Puerto Rico - S4T2R2 | ecosystem: Host-associated > Plants > Roots > Rhizosphere ... | reverse complement strand
CGAGCGCGAGCAGCGCGACCGCCACGCGGAGGATGTTGCGTCTCATCCCTCGGCGCCTCCTCAGTGCGAGTGCGCCGGTTCTCCGCCGTGCGCGTGCTCCTCGACGTGGTGGTGCGCTTCGCCGGAGGCGTTCGCCGGATCGACGTGGATGGTCACGTCCGAAAGAAACTGTAAGTTGTGCAGCAGTTCGTGACGCACGCGGTTCGCGATGTCGTGCCCCTCTTCCACCGACAACCCCTGACCGACAGCGACGTTCAGCTCCGCGTGCATGCGGTGGCCCAGCCAGCGCACGCGCACCTCGCTCACGTCCTCGACGCCTTCGGTCTTCTTCGCCTGCGCTCTAATCTTGTCCGGCACTTCGGGGTCAACCCCGTCGAGCAAACGCGTGAAGACCTCGCGCGCCGACTCCCAGACTATGCGCAGTATCAGGAGCGTGATGATGAAGCCGACCGCGGGGTCGGCCACGGGGTAGCCGAGCCAGACGCCGAGGGCGCCGACGAGGACGGCGAGGCTCGTCAGGCCGTCCACGCGCGCGTGGTAGCCGTCGGCGATGAGCGCCGCGCTGCCGATCTCCTTGCCGACCTTGATGCGGAAGAGGGCGACGCCCTCGTTGCCGAGAAAGCCGACGATGGAGGCGACGAAGACGGCCCACAGGTAGCCGACGGGCTGCGGGTGGAGGAACCGCTGGACTGATTCGTAGCCGGCCACGACCGCGCTCGCAAGGATGGTCAGGACGATGGCGACGCCCGCCAAATCTTCGACGCGCCCGTAGCCGTAGGTGAAGCGCTTCGTGGGTTTTTTGCGCCCGAGGAAGAAGGCGATGCCGAGCGGGAGGGCGGTGCCGGCGTCGCCGAGGTTGTGGATGGTGTCGGCCAGCAGCGCCACGCTGTGCGAGTAGTAGACGATTATCGCCTGAATGATCGTGGTGGCGAACAGTCCGACGAAAGACCACTTGATGGCCCACATGCCGCGGTCGGTGCTCATGATCGAGGGGTCAATCGTGCCGTGCGTGTGGCCGTGCGCCCCCCCGCCGCCGTGGTCGTGGCCGTGTCCGCCGTGCGAGTCGCCCTCGTGTGCGTGACCGCCTTCGTGTGCGTCCCCGTGCGCGTGACCTTCGTGGTCGTGTTCGTGCTTCGACATGCGCCTGCCCTCCTGTGAATCGCGGCTCAGACTGCCCGCTCGTCGGTCTCGCCCGTCTGGATGCGGACGGCGTGCTCGACCGGCCAGACGAAGACTTTGCCGTCGCCGCCGCGCCCCGTGTGCGCGGCGCGCGTGATGGTCTTGACTATCCGCTCGACCATCTCGTCGCGCGCGACGATCTCGATGCGAGCCTTCTTGACGTACTCGACGAAGTCTTCGATGACGCGGTGCGGCGCGCCGCCGTGGTGTTCGCTCTTCTCGCGGCCGAAGCCGCGCACGTCCGTCACCGTCATGCCGGGGAAGCCGTCGATCTCTTCGAGCGCGTGCGTGACCTTGGCGAGCATGAACGGCTGCACCATCGCTGTAATCATCTTCACGGCGCGTCCTCCCGTGTCTGTGCGCTGCGGAGCCGCAGCAACTCTTTGCGTGCCTCTTCGATCAGGCGGGGCACCTCCGCCGCCGCGACTTTCAGGTGCGCGGCGATGGCTTGGTCGCTCAGCCCCGCCCTCTCCCGCATCACCAGAGCGATTCTCAGGCTCTGGGGTAGCAGGGCGAGGAGAGGGTCGCCCGCCATGTCCGCCATCGGCGACAAATTGTCGCGCGTGTCTTTGCGCCCCATGTCAATCACTCCGCCCGCCGCCCGCGTCGCAAAGCCGTGCGGCGGCTGTTGTCAGTACTCCACGCGCTCACGCTCGAACCAGCCGTAGAGCGTGGGCAGGATGAGCAGCGTCAGGAGCGTGGAGGTAATCAGGCCGCCGATGACGACGGTGGCGAGCGGGCGCTGCACCTCCGCGCCGGCCGAGGTCGCCAGCGCCATCGGGATGAAGCCGAGGCTGGCGACGAGCGCCGTCATCAGCACGGGCCTCAGGCGCGTCATCGCGCCTTCGGTCACGGCGTCGGCGACCGACTTCCCTTCGTCCCGCAGCTTGTTGATGTAGCTGACCATCACGACGCCGTTCAGCACGGCGACGCCGAAGAGCGCGATGAAGCCGACGCCCGCCGAGATCGAGAACGGCATCCCGCGCAGGAAGAGCGCGAGGATGCCGCCGACGATTGCGAACGGGATGCCCGAATATATCAGAAGCGCCTGCCTCACCGAGCCGAAGGTCGTAAAGAGCAGGATGAAGATGAGGAAGAGCGCCAGCGGGACGACGACGAGCAGTCGCGCGGAGGCGCGCTGAAGGTTCTCGAACTGCCCGCCGTAGGTCAGGTAGTAGCCGGCGGGCACCTTCACCTGCTTGCCGATGACCTGCTGCGCCTCCTCGACGAAGCTGCCGATGTCGCGCCCGCGCACGTTCGCCTCGACGACGACGCGGCGGCGCGTCTCCTCGCGCGAAATCTGCCCCGGCCCCTCGACGAGCGCGATCTCGGCGAGTTCCGAGAGCGGGATGCGGGCGCCGTTAGGGGCCGAGACCTGCAAGCTCCTGATGGCCTGCACGTCGCGGCTCGCCTGCTCGCCGAGGCGGACGACGAGGTTGAAGCGCTTCTCGCCCTCGAAGACCTGCCCGGCGGGCTTGCCCGCGACGATGGACTCGACGAGGTCGTTCACGTCGCTGACGTTGATGCCGTAGCGGGCGATGCGCGCGCGGTCGGGCGTAATCTGAAGCTGCGGCAGCCCCGCCACCTGTTCGACCTTCACGTCGGCCGCGCCGGGGACGCGGCGGATGGCGCGCGCGATCTCGTCGGCCGTCGAGCTGAGCGTGTCGAGGTCGTCGCCGAAGACTTTAATCGCCACGTCGGCGCGCACGCCCGCGATCAGCTCCGACATGCGCATCTCGATGGGCTGCGAGAAGCCGAAGACGAGGTCGGGCGCGTCGCGCTCCATCGCCTCGGCCATCTTGTCCACCAGCTCGGTCTTGGTGTGCGCGGTCGTCCACTCCTCGGGCGGCTTGATGGCGACGTACATGTCCGCGAGGTCAACGCTCATCGGGTCAATCGTCACCTCGGCGCGGCCGACCTTCGAGACGACCTTCGTCACCTCGGGGAACCTGAGCAGAACCTTCTGCGCCTGCACGTGCGAGCGGATGGCCTGCTCCAAAGAGACGCTCGGCAGCGAGCGCGCCTCGATGACGATCATGCCCTCGTCGAGCCGCGGGATGAACTCGGAGCCTAAGAGCGGGAAGAGCGCGAAGCAGCCGACGACGAGCGCCGTAGCGACGGCGACGGCCTGCCCGCGCCAACGCGACATGAAGCCGAGCGACGGCCGGTACCAGCGCTTGACGAAGCGGATGAGGAAGCTCTCCTTCTCGGAGACGTGGCCGCGCAGCAGGAACGTCAGCGCCGCCGGGACGTAGGTCAGCGAGAGGAGCAGCGAGCCGAGCAGGGCGAAGATGACCGTCAGCGCCATCGGCTTGAACATCTTGCCCTCGATGCCCGTCAGGGACAGGATGGGCAGGTAGACGATCATGATGATGAAGACGGCGAAGACGACGGGGCGGCCGACCTCGGTGCAGGCTTCGAGGATGGTGCGCTCGGGCGGCTCGCGCGAGCCCTCGTGCTGCGCCTCGGCGCGGCGGCGCACGGCGTTCTCCACCATCACGACCGCGCCGTCCACGATGAGGCCGAAGTCGAGCGCGCCCAGCGACATCAGGTTTCCCGACACGCCGAAGATGCGCATCATGATCGCCGCGAAGAGCATCGAGAGCGGGATGATGGTCGCAACCAAGAGCGCCCCGCGCCAGTTGCCGAGCAGGAGGATGAGCACCACGATGACGAGGATGGCGCCTTCGATGAGGTTCTTGGCGACCGTCTTGATGGTGCGGTTGACGAGGTCGGTGCGGTCGTAGAAGGGCTCGACGGTCACGCCCTGCGGCAGAGTCTTCTTGATCTCCTCGACGCGCTCGGTCACGCGCTCGATGACGGCGCGCGAGTTCTCGTCCTTGAGCATGATGGCGATGCCGGTGACGATCTCGCCCTCGCCGTCGGCCACGCCCGCGCCCTGCCTGAGCGTCGCGCCCGTCACCACCTCGCCCACGTCGCGCACGTAGACGGGCACGCCGTCCTTGCCCGCCTTGACGATGATGCTCGCGATGTCTTCGGCGGTCTGCGCGAGCCCGATGCCGCGCAGGAGGTACTGCTCGGAGCCGTGCTCGATGTACGCGCCGCCGGCGTTGGCGTTGTTGTTCTCGACGGCTTCGAGCACGTCGCGGATGGTGAGCCCGTAGGACTGGAGCTTCGCCGGGTCGAGCCGCACCTGGTACTGCTTCTCAAGGCCGCCGAGGCTGCCGACCTCCGTGATGCCCTGCACGCCGAGGAGCTGCCGCCGCACGATCCAGTCCTGCGCCGTGCGGAGGCTCGTCGGGTCTTGTCCGCTGCCGGGCGCGCCCTTGATTTCGTACTGGTAGATTTCGCCGAGGCCCGTCGAGATCGGCCCCATCTGCGGGACGCCGATGGAGGCCGGTATCTGCTCGCGCGCCTGCGCCAGACGCTCGCCGACGAGCTGGCGCGCGAAGTAGATGTTGACCGAGTCGTCGAAGACCACGGTCACGAAGGAGAGGCCGACCTTCGAGACCGAGCGTATCTCCTCGACATTGGGGAGCCCCGACATTGCCACCTCGACGGGGAACGTTATCTGGCGCTCGATTTCGAGCGGCGCGAGGGAGGGCGCGGGCGTGAGGATGATGACCTGCACGTTGGTCACGTCCGGCACGGCGTCAATCGGCAGCCGCTGGAAGCTGTAGACGCCCGCCCCGATGAGAATCGCCACCATCAGCAGGATGAGGACGCGTTGCGAGACGGCGAAGCGGATGAGCCCGTTAATCATGAAATAGCTGCTCCGTGATACCCGACCGAATAAGACCTTGTTCTGAAGACGACAGCGCCGAACTTCGCCCCGCCGCTACTCCTCTTCGAGCTCGCCCCTGAGCAGGCGCGTCTTGAGGGTGAAGCTGCCGTTGGTCACCACGCGCTCGCCGGCCTGAAGCCCGCTGAGCACGCGGTAGTAACCGTCCGTCTCGCCGCCGAGCTGCACGTCGCGCGCCTCGTAGCGATTCTCCCCGCCCTCCTTCGGGACGAAGACGATGGTGCGGTCGCCGATGCGTTGCACGGCGGCGCTCGACACCATCAGCTCCTCGCCCGTCGCGGCGCCGGTGGCGGTCTGGAACCCGACCTCGGCGAACATGCCGACCTTCAGGCGCTCGCCCGGGTTGCTAACGTCAACGCGCACGCGCGCGGTGCGCGTCTCCTCGTTGAGCCGCGGGTCGATGTAGGTGACGCGGCCGGCGATGGCTTCGGAGCCGAGCACGGCCGAGCGCACCTCGGCGGGCGTGCCCGTGTGGAGAAGTGCGACCTGCGCTTCGGGGACGTTGGCGACGACCCAGACGGTCGAGAGGTTGGCGATGGTGAACAGGTGCTCGCCGGCTTCGATACCGGCACCGGGATTGACGAGGCGCTCGGAGACGGCGCCGGACGCGGGCGCGCGCAGCGTGATGAGCGAAGTGTCGCGATGTTGTCCGTCGTCCTCGAAACCGGCAGCGCCGAGGGCGCGCATCTCGTCCTTGATGTGGGAGATGTCCGCGCGAGTGGTCTCGACCTCGGCGCGCGCCTCCGCCACCTCTTTGTTGAGCGAGATGTTGCTCTGGAAATCGTACTCGGCCTTCGCGGTCTTGAAAGCGGTCTCGGCGGCTACAAGGTCTTTGCCCGCGCCCGCGCCGAGGTCTATGAGTCGGCGCGTGCGGTTGAGCGTGGCTTCGGCTTCGTCGAGCTTCGCTTTAGCCTGAAGGACGGCGACGCGATTCTCCGAGCGTTGGACGCGCTGGAGGTTACGTTCGGCGAGTTGCAGGTGCGTCTCCGCCTCGTGGAGCTTCGCGTGCAGTTGGGCGATCTGCGGGCTGGAGAGGGTGGCGAGCGGCGCGCCCGCCCTCACGCGGTCGCCGAGCGCGGCGTAGACGCGCTCGACGCGCCCCCCGACGAGCGGCGTCACCTCCTGCGTCTGCTGCTGGTTGGACTCCACCGTGCCGGTGACGCGCATGAGCGCGACCGCCGGACGCTGCGTCACGCCCTCGACCTCGATGCCTGCCGCCTTGACCGCCTCGGCCGAGAGTACGACCTCATTAGGTGCGGCCTTCTCCGCGGCGGGCGCAGTCTCCGCGGCCGCCTTCTCCTGGCTCGCGGTTTTGCCGCGCGACCAGAAGATGAGGAGTAAGACCACGAGTGCGAGTGCGGCGAAGGCGGCGACGACAACGATCAGGTTGCGGTTGCGGCGGGGAACGCGCCTCGTCTCGACGGTTTCGTATTCGGTCGCCGTGTCACCTTCGACGTGAGACACCCTGTGCTCGGTCACGACGGACGCCACGCCGTCCGCGGCCTCAACGGAAGCAGTGTCCATCTCTTCGTCCGATTCCCGGCGTGCGTAATTTTCTGGCATGTGACGATTCCCTGATTCAGAGTTTGGGGCTCTCAACGGCCGATTGCGCCGTGACGCCGATGGCGGTGTTGAGGTCGATGAGGGCGCGGTACTGCTCGGCCAGCGCCTCGGTCAACTCACGCTGCGAGTCCACGAGTCGGCGCTGCTCGGTCAAAAGGTCGGTGATTTTGAAAGCGCCCGCCTCGTATGCGCCGCGGATGGCGCGGATGTTGTTGTTCGAGCGCTGGATGACGCCCTGCTCGTAGGTGCTGAGCGCCGCGCGCGCAGCCTCGTAGCGCGCGTAGGCGCTCGCCACCTCGGCCCGCACCAACTGCTCCAGAAACTCGCGGCGCGTGCGCGCCTGCGAGATGGCCGCCGCGGCCTCCTCCTTCGCGCCCTCGTTCCTGTTGAAGACGGGCAGGCCGACGGAGATGCCGAAGGCGAGGCGGCGGCTGTAGTTGGGCACGGGGACGAGCGGCGCGGGCAGGTCTGTGATGGTTCGGTCGAAGATGTAGCGCGTGAAGACGGTCGCGTTCGGCACGCCCTGCGCGCGCGCGAGTCGCAAGCCCGCCTCCGCGGCCTCCTCCTGTAAGCGCGCGAAACGCAGATCGGGCCGTGTGCGCAGCGCGATCTCGACGGCCGCCTCCTTCGACCCCGGCGGCGTCCGCAGCGCGGGCGCGGTCAAATCCTCGCGGAGTTTCAGCGTCTCTTCCGGCGGGATGCCCGCGACCGACTTCAGTCTCACCAGCGCCGACTGTAGACGCCCTTCGACGAGCGCGCGGCGCGAACGCAGGCGGTCAACTTCGACTTGCAGGAGGCTGAGTTCGAGCGGCGCGCTCTCGCCCTCGTTGACGCGCGCCTGCACGAAGCGCGTCATGTCTACGTCAATGCGGTTGATGCCTTCCGTAATCTCCAATTCGCGCAGCGCCGCGAGGGCTTCGGAGTAAAGGGTCGCGACCTCGCCCGCCAGACGCCTCTCGCGGTCGGCCACTTCCGTCTCCACCGCCTCCAACTCGACGCGCGCCAGCTCGACGCGGCGTCCACGCTTGCCGCCGAGTTCCAGCGGCAGCGCGACGCCGACGCTCGTCGCGCGGTCTGTGCCCGCGCCCGTCAGCCGCTCGCTCGTCTGCTCGAAGTCGAGCGTCGGGTTGGGCCGCAGCCCCGCCTGGCGCAGACGCGCGCGTGCACGCGCGACATCAATTCTGGCGGCGGCGAGTTCCCCGTTGGAGGCGAGCGCGCGGCGGACGAGGTCGCTCGAAGAAGCGCCCTGCGCCGGGTCTCGATAGATGCCGGCACCGGCGCTCGTCGTACCCGCCGCCGCTGCACCTGACTCCACGCGCTTCGTGGTGCCCGAGTCGTCGGCCGCGACAGTCACGACCGGGGCCGTCACGTTCGCCGCGCCCGCGTCCTGCTGCGCGAGCGCAGCCACCCCGAGGGTCTGTAAAGACACAAGTATAGTGAGTGACGTGGCGGCCACACGGGCCGCTCGCCGGGAGAGTGTCGTCGTCATATATTTTTAAAACCTTATAGGTTGCCTACACTCACACAAATCGAAGAGGGTTTTAACCCACGAAACTGATGAGGGACTCGGCCGCACGGTGTACCGCGAACGGCGCGCTCAAAAGTAACCCGATGAGCGTCGCCATAAAGACAGATGCAGCGATTAAAACTGCGCCACGGGGCGCGCGCGACATAGAGACCACGTTTGCGGGGGTCGGCGGCTCGTCGCTGAATGAGAGCAGGCGCAGCACGCGCCGCTCGAAGCCCGAAGTGTCGTCGGCCATGAACTCGGAGGCGACCAACCCCGTCGAGGGGTAAACCGTCTGCCGCGCACTCTGCCGACGCAGCTTCACCAGCGCGTCCGCGATCTCAAGCGGCGACGAAGTGTTGGCGACGGCCACCTCGTCGCAGACCATCTCCACCTGCAACGCGCGCCACCTGAGTATGAGACGCGAGAACGGGAAGGCCACAGAGGTGTAGCTGCAAACGGACAGGGCGAGCTTGACGAGGTTGTCGCGCCGCTCGTGGTGTGCCGCTTCGTGTTCGAGAACCCCGGCCAGTTCATCGGCCGTCATGGCGCAGAGCAGACCCGAAGAGAGGACCAGCTTCGAGCGAAGGAAGCCCCAGACGAAGGCGAACTGGTAGTCGCTCATCACGAGGCCCACGTCGAGGCCGTGCCTCGCCGCGATTCGTTCGACCAGCGCGACCATCTCCGGCGGTGGAACGCTCGCGCTCATCGCCAGCCGTCCGATGAAGCCGCCGACGCGCCGCGAGCCGCGCACGCTCGACCACGCGGCGAACAGCGCGGCCGCGACGGCGAACGAGAGCGTCAGATAGGCGAGCCTCGGTTCGAGCCTCGCGGTCAACTCGCTGAGAAGATGAAAGCGGTGCGGCGCGTCGTGCGCGGCGTCGAAGGCACTCTGGCCGAGCCACGACTCCGGCAGGAACGCCGCGCCGACCAGCCACGCGGCGGCGAGCGGCGGGAGCGCGAGCGCCGCCGTGTAGAGCTTGGAGAGCGTGTGGGGGTGCGCCTTCCAAAGCCCGCGCGAGGCGAGGCTTTTCGCCGCACCCGCGACGCAGAAGGCCGCGAGCGCGAACAGCGTGCTAAGCAGTACGAAGTTTTCTACGGCGATGATGAGCACTGACCCGCCCCTCGCTTACTTCTCTTCTTTCCCTTTTCGGGCGCGCCGCTTCTCACGAATCATGGCCTCGACGCGGTCGAGCGCCTCGGCGTCCTCGCCGACCAGATCAACGAAGGCGGAAATGGCCGGCTCGGTGAACTGGCCGAGCAGCGCGCCGAGGACTTCCTGCGCCACCCCGCGCTCGAACTCCTCGCGCGTGTAGCTCGGCGCGTAGACGAACGCCTTGCCGCGCTTCTCGCGTGTGAGGTGCCCCTTGCGGTAGAGCCGGTCGAGAGTGGTGAGGACGGTCGTGTGCGCGCGCGCGCCGCGCTGCTGCAACCCCTCCTCGACCTCGTTGACAGTCTGCCCGGGCCTGCGCCAGAGCAGTTCCATGACGGCGGTCTCCAACTCGCCGAGCACGTGACCCGCGCCGCGCTTTCCGGGCTTGAATCCGCGCGCAGTGATTTTCGGATTGATGCGCTTCATATAAATGTTTCTCCCCGAAGGGGTGTCCTGGGAGAGCGCGGAGTATAAAGAATGAAACCGACTACTGTCAATAGTCGGAGAGCTGTGGACACTAAAAGTGCCCGCCGTGCCGTCGAACCGGCACGGCGGGCACTTCCATTAAACGCCACCTACTTAAAGCGTAGCGCGAGGCGACCGCTGAAGAGGCGCGGGAAGCCGACGTGCGTGCCGCTGAAGACCGACTCGAAGTTGTAGAGGAACAGTTCGTCGGTCAGGTTCTGCACGTCGAACTGGACGTTGAGCGACGTTCTCTCCTTCTGAAAAAGGTCGGCGCCGACCGTGAAGTTGAGAATCGTGCGCGGGCGCACGCGTCCGCGTTGGAAGTCGATCTCGTTGTAGAGGCGCGGGTCGAAACCTTCGGCGGTGAACTGCGCCAGAGTCGTGCCCGGCTCAACGTCCGTCGGGACGCCGGAGTCGTAGCGCCCGTTGAAGATGGCGTAGACGCCCTTCGGGTGGTTGTAGCTGAGCTGGAACTGTAGGGAGTTGCGCTGGTCGTGGTCGGCGGAGAACTTCTCGCCCGCCGCCCCGAGGCCCGTCACGTCTTCGCCGAGGAAGAGGCCGCCGATGATGGGCGTGACGCCGTAGGCGTGCGCGTTGGCGTAGGAGACGAAGCCGCGGAAGCCGCGCACCTCGGTCGATTCGAGGCGCAGCTCCTCGCCCGTCACGCGCCCGCGCGAGATGGCGATGGGGAAGATGACGCCCGTCTCGAAGAACTGATCCTTGTCGGCGAAGTTCTCGATGCGCTTCTGGTAGACGCTCAGGTTGAGCCGGAAGAAGCGCGTGAGGAGTTGCTGCGCGCCGGCCTCGAAGGCGTGCTCC
>Ga0081539_10007018_pt1 | contig 10449 bp, 9 predicted proteins | sample TabmetS4T2R2_FD_71023 | JGI IMG/M metagenome (GOLD analysis project Ga0081539, IMG submission 71023) | Tabebuia heterophylla rhizosphere microbial communities from the University of Puerto Rico - S4T2R2 | ecosystem: Host-associated > Plants > Roots > Rhizosphere ... | reverse complement strand
TATGAGTCGCCCTCCAAGCTCGCACGCCTCGCGCCCCCCGACGTGCCGGTCGTGCAGTCCTCCGCGGCGTGGGATGAGTTCGAGGTTCGCATGTCGCCGTACTTCTGCTTCGTCGACGGCTCGACGGGCGAGGTGCGATCCGAAGGCGCGGCGATGACGTGGGACCAGGTGTCGTCGCTGTTGACCGACGCGCTGTTCGATGAGCGGGCCGCTCGGGCGGACGACGGCGCGTGAACGCCGTCGTCGCGCTCGGCCTCGCGATGGCGATCGCCGCCGGCCTGCGTTCGACGTGGTCGCCGTGAGGGACGTCGATGCTGGGGAGCATCACCCCGCTCGGGGAGCGGGGACGCGGATCGCGATGGTGGCTGACGGTGTCGGCGTACTTCGTCGGCTCGATCGTCGGCGGGGCGCTGTTCGGTGGTGTGCTGGGTGCGGCCGGTCGGTGGATCGAACCGTCGACGGGTCAGCGCCTCCCACTGCTCGGCGCCGCGGCGGTCGTCGGGCTCGCGCTCGACGCCGGCATCGCGGGACTGGCGTTGCCGACGATCCACCGGCAGGTCGATGAGCGGTGGCGCTCGCGCTACCGCGGGTGGGTCTGGGGCGTCGCGTTCGGCTTCCAGCTGGCGCTCGGCGTCGTGACCGTCGTGACGACGGGCACCGTGTACGTCACATGGATCACCGCCGTGCTCTCAGGCTCGGTCGGCGCCGGTGTCGCCATCGGCGTCGCGTTCGGGTTGGCCCGGGCGACCCCGGTCCTCACCGTCGCGAGGGTACGGCGGCCCTCGCAGCTGCTCGGCGTCGAGCAGGCTCTTCGACGGATGGCCGCGCCCGCGCAGCGGTTGACGCTCGCGGCGGGCGGCCTGATCGCCGCCGCCGCGGTGGCGGGCGCGGTGCGATGAGCGAGCTCCGCGCGCACGGCCTCGGTCTCCGCGTGCGACGCGGGTGGGAGGCGCGTGTGTGGATGCCCGATCTACCTCCGCCCGCCGAGAACCATCCGGTCGTGCGGCTGGCGAACTTCGCGTTACCCAACTCGCGGAACACCTACGCGGAGGATGTCGCCGACGCGCTTCGTCCGGGCCAGGTCGTCGCGTCGCTCGCGGAGTTCTCGCCGCACCTCGCCGATCGCGGCCTCTACGCGCCCCAAGGTGTGCCGCGCGTGGGCGTCGAGGACCTGGATCGTCGCGCGGTGCAGCGCCAGGCGCGGGGCCGCGCCGGTGTGCAGCGATTCTTCTCCGTGCACGGCCGCGCGTTCAGCTTGTACGTCGTCGCGAGCGGGGGCCACCGCCTCGCCGAGGCGCTGCGCGACCTCGACGCGCAGCTGCACGAGCTGGCGGTGGAGCGACGATGACGGCGGCCGGCTGGATCGTCGTGGCCGTGATCGTCGCGACGCTCGTGTGGCTCGGGCTTGCGCTGGCCGGTCTGCTGCGAGAGCACGCCGCGTTGCGAGCTCGGGTGGACGAGCTGGAGTCCCGTCTGTCGCCGCTCGCACTCGAGGATCCGCTGCCCGTCGGCCGGACGTCACCTGACTGGTCGATCACTACGCCCGAGGGCGACGTCGTGACCGCTGCCTCGCTGGCCGGGCGTCGCCATCTGCTCGTGTTCGCCGACCCCGACTGCCGCGCGTGTGACGAGCTCGTCCCCGGCGTCGCGCAAGCCTCGGCGGCCGGCGCGTTGCCGCCCGCGGTGATCGTCGGCCGCGGCGATGCGGGCGCGATCCCAGCGCCGTGGCGACCGGCGACCGTCGGGGTCGAGCGCGCGACGGAGGTGAGCGACGCGTTCCGGGTCGACGTGAGCCCGTACGTGTTCGTCATCGACGACGGTGGCGCGATCGTCGCCTCGGGCGCGGCCGCCGAGCTCCGCGACGTCGAGCACCTCGTCGCGGCCGGGCGCGACATCACGATCGTCCGCGGAGCCGATGGCTGAGCCGCTCACCCGCCGCGGGTTCATCACGCGCGCGAGCGGGGTCGCCCTGACCGGCCTCGGACTTGTCGCGGGCCTCGGGGCGGAGCGCGCGTCGGCGCACGTCCAGCCGCCACCGTGCCGCGTGCGCTGCGAGCCGATCAGCAAGACCGGCTGCCTGTGCGGCGGCAACCTCTATCGGTGCTCGGGATGCGGCCACACGTTCCACGCCTGTGTCAAACGTGACCGGTTCGGATGGTTCTGCCTCCGCCGGCGGTGTTGACGCGCTACTTCGAGGACCGCAGCCACACGTCGTAGCGCGCGAACGTCCGCTCGTACCGATCGAACGACACACGGTGCGTCGGGCCGGTCAGCGCGATCGACGGCTCATCGTTGATCCGGTACGGCTTCCGCGACGCGTCGGTCAGGCGCCTCGGGGTCTCCCACGTCGCGCCGTCATCCAGGCTGACTCGGTAGAGGACATCGATGCGTGCGCCGGGTGCGAGCGGTGCGCAGGGTGCGTTGCCGAGGGTGTTGCGACGGCAGCCCGCCACGGCGACCGCGATGTGCGACGTGCCGAACGGCACGACGGCGGGCCCGTAGCCGCCCAGGAACCGCACGCCGCCGGCCGTCGCCGGCCACGTGAACACGTTCGAGGGCGGCGACAACGTCGCGCCGTCGTAGGTCACCACCTTGAGCGCGTTCGGCGTCGTGTACGCGATCGCCACCCGTGGGTCGGCCGGATCGTCCGCGCCGCCGACGGCCGGGTATTGCGCTCCTCTGTTCGGGCTTCTCGTGGTCAGCAACGTTCTCGGCTGTCCGACGAAGTCGTCGCCGCCGGTGGCCGACACGAGGGCGACCTGGCGGCCTCGATCGTTCGCGAACCACGTGACGGCCACGTTGTCGCCGCTCGCACCGATGTCGGGCAGTCCCGCGAAGCCTTCCGCGGGGCCCAGCGGTTTCGACGAGGTCGTTCCGATCGTCGCCTTGGACCAATGCCGTCCGAGGTCATCGCTCCACGCGAGCCGGATGTCGCCGCTGCCGGCCGACGTCCACACCGCGAACAGCCGGCCGTTCCCGATCGCGACGCGCGGGTAGTCGACCCGGCCGCCACGCAGCGACAGGCGCACCGGCTTCCGCCAGGACTTGCCCTGGTCGGTGCTGACGCGCACGAACAGCATCCGCGGGTCGCGCGACCGGTAGTGCAGGTACGACCGCTGGGTCACGTAGCTCGCGATCACCGTCGATCCCTCCGAGGCGATCGAGGGCCGCTCCGCCTGACGCGTCGGCGGGCTGAGGCGTTTCGTCCGGCTCCAGTCGGGCCGCTGCTTCGAAGAGGGCGAGCGCCGAACGAACACGCCCATGCGCGGACCGTCATCGTCGGCGCAATGGCCGTGCGGGCAGTCGGAAGCCCAGATGGTCACGAGCCGGGTCGGCGTCGCGACGAGCGACTTGCCCGGGTTCCAGCCGTAGGGCGGCGACGCGCGACGTGGATGGCCGAAGGAGATGGCGGACGCGGAGGTGGCCGTGAGCACCACGAGACAGATCGCGCCCGCGAGCGACGCGCGCAGTGCCCGACCCCGCATGCGGCGCATCCTAGCCGGGTAGCATCCAACGCTGGCCCGGGTGGCGGAATGGGAGACGCAGCGCCCTTAAAAGGTGCGGTCCTTGCGGACGTGTGGGTTCGACTCCCACCCCGGGCACGCGTCCAGAGCGCAACGCGCCGCTCGTGCCAGCCTGATCGGGGGGTGCATGCCTCCGCCCTTGCCGTGGTCCGTCGTCGCGAGGGAGCATCGATCGCATATGCAGGTTTCGGATCCGGATCGGAAGCTCGCTCGCCTCGCGTGGCCGATCGCGGGCCTCTGTGTCGTCGCGTGGCTCACCACGATCGGACTGCTGATCGCGAACCGCTCGGCGATCGACAGGTTCGCGGACGTGGATCTCGTCGACCTCGTGCTGCCCGTCGGCTTCACGATCATCGGGACCCTCTTGGTGTCGCGGGTGCCGCGCAACCCGGTCGGGTGGATCTTCCTCGGTCTCGCCGTGAACGCGGCTATCAGCGGCGTCATCACCCACTACGTCTTCAGGAGCGTGCACTTCGCCGCTCTGCCGTTCGAGGTATGGGTCGCGTGGGTGCACGATCCGTGGAACTGGCTCGTGTTCCCGGCGGGACTGGCCACGTTCTTCTTCTTGCTGTTCCCGGACGGGCATCTGCCGTCGCCGCGATGGCGCTGGCTCGCGTGGTTCGCGGTCCTCGTGGCCGCCGTCGGCTTCGTGTTCCTGCTGTTGCAGCGTTCGATCCAGCTCGCGGACGTTGAGTTCGCCAATCCGCTCGGCGCGATCGCCGTCGTCAACATGGAAGGCGGAGCGCCGGGGCTGATCTGGTTGGTCGGCATCGTCGTGATCTTGAGCGCGATGACGGGGACGGTCCTTCGCACCCGCCGCTCGACCGGCGAGCTCCGCCAGCAGCTGCGATGGCTCGCGTTCGCCGCCGCGATCACGGCGATCGCTCTGGTGATCGTGATCTCGGCGTACGCGGTGGGGTTCCAACCCCCTGACGCGGCGTTCGAAGGGGTCGTCGCGCTGGGCTACGGCGTCGCCGTGCCGGCCGCGTGTGGCATCGCGATCCTCAAGCACGGGCTGTACGACCTGGACGTCGTGATCAGCAAGACCGTCGTGTACGCGCTCCTCGCCGCGTTCTTCACCGCCGTGTACCTCGCGATCGTGGTCGGGATCGGCACCGTCGTGGGCTCGTCGAACAACACGTTCCTCACGGTGCTCGCGGCCGCGACGATCGCGGTCGCGTTCAACCCGGTGCGCGACCGTGCGAAGCGGTTGGCCAACCGGCTCGTGTACGGCGAGCGCGCCTCTCCGTACGAGGTGCTCTCCACCTTCTCCGAGCGTGTCGGGGAGACCTACGACGTCGAGGATGTCTTGCCGCGGATGGCGTCGTTGCTGGGCGAGAGCACGGGTGCGAACGAGGCGACGGTGTGGCTGCGTGTCGGCGCGGAGCTCAGGCCCGCCGCGTCGTGGGGGAACGGCGGCGGTGGCACCGTCGCGATGGATGACGGCGAGCTGCCCTCGTTCCCGGGGAGATCCAAGGTCGCAGCCGTGCGTCACCGTGATGAGCTGCTCGGCGCGCTGACGGTGACGAAGCCCGCGAACGAGCCGCTCACGGGCGCCGAGGCCAAGCTCGTCGACGACCTCGCCGCGCAGGCGGGTCTCGTGTTGCGCAACGTCCGGTTGACCGAGGAACTCCGCGCCTACGTCGAGGAGCTCCGGGCGTCGCGCCAACGGTTGGTCACCGCCCAGGACGTCGAGCGGCGTCGCATCGAACGCAACATCCATGACGGCGCGCAGCAGCAACTGGTCGCGCTCGCCGTGCAGGCGAAGCTCGCCGAGAACCTCGCCGGCACCGACGCCGACAAGCAGCGGGAGATGCTCCGAGGCATGCAGCAGGGGCTGCAGGATGCGCTCGACGACCTGCGGGATCTCGCGCGCGGGATCTACCCGCCGTTGCTTGCCGATCAAGGGTTGGCGGCGGCGCTGCAGGCACAGGCACGGCGTTCCCCGCTGCCCGTCGACGTCGAGGTCGACGGGGTCGAGCGATACCCACAGGAGATCGAGGCGGCGATCTACTTCTGCATCCTCGAGGCGATGCAGAACGTCGCCAAGTACGCACGAGCCTCGAGCGTCAACGTGCGCGTCAGCGGTTCCGCCTCTGATGTCGCGTTCGTCGTGCGCGACGACGGGCAGGGCTTCGATCCCGACCAGACCGGCTACGGCACGGGTCTGCAGGGGATGGCCGATCGGTTGGCGGCGCTCGGCGGCTCGCTCGCCGTGCGCTCGGCACCGGGGCAGGGCACGACGATCGAGGGCACGCTTCCGTCCGGCACCTGATTCACCAACCGATCTCGTACGCCCAGGTGCCCGTGCCGGCCGCGGGGTTCACCGGGATCGTGAGGACGACGCCGGCCACCGGCGCCCGGATCTCTTCCACCGTCTCGCCGTAGGCGTCGACGATGCGCGCCAGCATCTGGCCCGCGGATACTTCGTCGCCCAACGCGGCGCCATCCTCGAAGAACCCGCCCCTGCCGGCCGTGACGATGCGGAAGCCGCGGAGCACGCGAGGCGTCGGCCGCGACTCGACCTCCTCGGCCAACGAGCCGAGCGCGCGCAGCGCGTTGGTGACGCCCGCGTGTGCACGCGCCACGGTGTCGCCGGAGGGCGGCAGGCCGCCGCCGGCCTCGATCAGGATCGAGGACACGCCGGCGTTCGCGGCGCGGACGAACAAGGCGCCGTCGAGCAACCCCGGGTCCGTCCCTTCGCCGGCGCCCATCCGATGCTCGTAGACGAAGGGCGAACCGTACGCGCGCGCCAGCGACTCGCCCGCGTCGTCGCCGGCGACGTAGAGGGTCCAGTCGACCGTCTCCGACGGCACACCCGCACTGTGCAGATCGATGAACGAACCGCCGCGAGCGGAGATCAGCTCGAAGTACGCATCGTCCATCTGCTCCTCGAGGTATGTCGGTGCGAGCGGGTGCTCGCGGCTCAGCACGCCGAACCCCGGGACGTTGCCGATCGGCATCACGACGAGCGTCCCCGCCAGGGCTTCCGGCGTGATCGAGCGCAGCAGCGCCATCGCGACGAGCGAGGCGTGGACCTCGTCGCCATCGCGCGCGGCCATCACCCAGACGGTTGGCCCATCGTCCCTGCCTCGGAACACCGTGCATGGGACCTCGATCGCCGAACCGCCCGGCATCTCGCCGAGCCGCATCGCGGTCGTGGACCGCGCCGGCCCGGCGGATGCCAACAGCGCGTCGAGCTGATCGGCCTGCACGGCGGCACCCTATCTCGGTGCGACCGCCGGCGTATCAGCGACAGGGCGTCCAGGGCGTATCGAACAGGTCGTACGTCTTGGTGATCGCGTTGCGGTTCGCGGCGTTGGCCTGCGGACAGAACTTCGAGAATCCGAGCTTGTACTCGACCTGGAACACGGCCTTGCCCTGGTTGATGAAGTTCGGCGTGTAGCCATCGCACTCGCTGTACTGCTGGCACTGCTCGTTCACCGCGTAGTCGAAGTACGGCGCGAGATCGGTGACCTGCTCGACGTCGTTCTTCAGCGCGACCGTGAGGCCGTACTTGTGGGCGAGGTTCGCGAGCGAGGCGTTGTAGGTCAGCTGGTCGGCGGCCGTCAGCGGGAACCCCGTCCGGTTGGTGTAGCCGTCGACGTTGTCCCACTCGACGCCGTCGAAGCCGGCCTGCCGGCACTTCTGGACCCGCGCCTCCATGATCGGCAGCAACACGGACGTCTGGCGGATGTCGAGCCACTTCTCACCGGCCCAGCCGTTCTTGTTGCCCAGAACGGACGCCGGGAACTGGTTCGCGTCGACACGCCAGTTCTCCCACGAGCCGGCGCTGACGTAGCAGATCGCCTTGGCGCCGTTCGCGTGGATCGCGTTGACGGCCGCCATGTTGAACGTGGTGTTGTTGCCGGAGATCGCCTGGTCGACGTAGAGGTCGATGTCAAACACCGCCGGCTTCACGGCGGCGCCACCGTTGTACGGGGGCGAGCTGATGTTGACGTTGATCCCGCCGGTCGAGGCGTACGTCGAGACTCCCTGGAGCTGGTACTGCCACCGGGCGTTGACGGCCGGATGCCAGCAGGCACCCTGGGTGGTGTCGCAGGCCAGCGGCGCGGGTGCGGCGGCCTGCGCCGAGAGCGGCACGGCGAGCCCGACGAGGATCAGCCCGACCACGGCGATGCCGTGGGTGATGCGTGGACGCATGGAACCCTCCTCTCGTGGATCGGTCGGCCCGGTGATGCGCCAACCTCGGATCCGCCGCCCGCGGAGTCCCTGCCGAGACGCGCACCGGCGTGTGCCGGACCCTGGATCTCTCCGGGTCGCGATGATGAAGATGCCTGCGCCGCACGCCCCTGCATGAACACGGGCACGGTCGCTTCGGGGCTTTCTCATATCCTTGCCGCGTGGGTGAGCGGAGGAAGGCGTGACCGTCGTCCTCACCGGTCGTGCGCTCGCGCTCGCGAACGTCGTCAGCGTTGCGCGGAGCAACGAGCCCGTGTCGCTCGACGAAAGTGCCGACGAGCGCATGGCGGCTGCCCGAGTCGTCGTCGACCGAGCGCTCCAACGGGGCGCAGAGATCTACGGCGCGACGACCGGAGTCGGCGCCGGCAAGACGCGACGGTTCGAGCCGGACGAGCGTCTGACCCGACAGTGGGCGCTCGTGCGGTCGCATGTGGTCGGCCAGGGTCCGAGCTTCGCTCCGGAGATCGTTCGGGCTGCGGCGCTCGTCCTCGCGAACGCCTTCGCGGCGGGCTGGTCCGGTGTTCGTCCGGAGCTCGCCGAACGTCTCGTCGACGCGCTGAACGGCGATGCGCTGCCCCCGATCCACCGCCTCGGCTCCGTCGGTCAGGCCGACCTCGGCGCGCTCGCCGAGCTCGCGCTCGGCGTGTTCGGCGGTGCCGACCTCGCTCCGGGTGAGGGCCTGGCGCTCCTGAGCTCCAACGCCTTCGCGACCGGGTACGCAGCGCTCGCCGTCCACGACGTGGACACGCTTCTGGATGCGCTCGACAGCGCCGGCGCGATGTCGCTCCAAGCGTTCGGTGCCAACCTCGGCATGCTGCATGCGGCGCTCGCCGACGCCCGTCCGTTCCCCGGCCTGCGGGTGTCGCTCCAACATCTGCGGGCCTCGCTCGAAGGGAGCGAGCTGTGGAACGCGGGAGCATCGCGCAACCTCCAAGATCCACTCACGTTCCGGAGTCTGCCGCAGGTGAACGGGAGTGCGCGCGATGCACACGCGTTCGCAGCGACGCAGGTGGCGATCGAGTTGAACGCGTCGCAGAACAATCCGCTCGTGCTCGTCGACGAGGATCGTGTGATCTCGGTCGCGAACGTCGATGCGCAACCGCTCGCGACAGCGCTCGACGTGATCAGGATCGGGCTCGCGCCGGCGCTGCTCGCGTCCAGCGAACGCGCGGTGAAGCTGCTCGACGCGTCTTGGTCGGGTCTCGCGCGCGGTCTCGTCGATGGCGTGGCCGACGGCTTGTCGTTCCTCGGGATCACGGCCCAGTCCCTCGCCGCCGAGGCGACGGTTCTCGCCTCACCCGTGTCATTCGCGCTCGCAAGCACCGCGCACGCCGAAGGCATCGAAGACCGCACCGCCCTGGCATCGCTGGCGGCACGGCGCACGGACGAGATCGCGGATCTCGGCCGTCGCCTCGCCGCGATCGAACTCGTCGTCGCGGCTCAGGCGCTCGAGGTAGGTGAGCCGCGGGCCGTCGGTCACGGCGTGGCCCGTACGCTCGAGCTCGTTCGCCGTTGCGCACCCTCCGCAACCGTCGACCGGCCCGACCCACCGGATCTCGAGCCTGTGGTCGAACTCGTCCGTTCGGGTTCGCTTTCAGCGCTATGGGACACGTCGGCGCGGGCTACCTGAGCCTTCCGGAAGGCTCTCTCGGTTCGGCAGTATCCTTCTGAGAAGCATGTAATCAGACTTACGCGGAATACAGTGGTGCGCACCCGTGTTGAACGCGACGAGCCCAAGGTTGAAAGAAGGCCTCACGATGACCGAACTGCACACGGAAACGCTTCCGTTGCTTCCCTTGACGACCGGAGTCGTGCTCCCGGGGATGGTCGTCACGCTCACGATCGAATCGCCCGACGCCTCAGCGGCGGTCGAGGCCGCGGCGAACGGCGAGCTGATCCTCGTCCCGAGGATCGGCGGCCGCTACGCGCGGGTCGGGACCGTCGCCAAGATCGAGGAGGTCGGCCGGGTGCGCGGCGGCGCCGAGGCGATCGTGATCCGCGGGTTGCACCGCGGGGTCGTGGGCCTCGGCGTGCCGGGCACGGGTTCGGCCACCTGGGTCGAGATCGAGCCGGTCACCGCCGCGACGCCGAGCGCTCGGGCCGTCGAGCTCGCGCGCGACTACCGCGCAGTGGTCGAGAACATCGTCGAGGCGCGCGGCCTGCCGCAGGTCGCCGACTTCCTCCGCGGCATCTCGGACCCCGGTGAGATCGCCGACACCGCCGGCTACTCGCCCGACCTCAGCTTCGAGCGCAAGGTCGAGATCCTCGAGACGATCGACGTCGAGCAGCGCCTGGAGAAGGCGCTCGAGTGGGCGAAGGACACGCTCGCCGAGGTGGAGGTCAAGGAGCGCATCCGCGACGAGGTCGCGGACAACCTCGAGAAGCGCCAGCGCGAGGTGATCTTGCGCGAGCAGATGGCCGCGATCCGCAAGGAGCTCGGCGACGACAACGGCGACGACGTCGTCGGAGAGCTCCGCACGAAGATCGAAGAGGCCGGCATGCCCGACGCGGTGCGCGAGCAGGCGGAGCGTGAGCTCGGCCGGCTGGAGCGCACGTCGGACCAGTCGCCTGAGTACGGCTGGATCCGGACCTACCTCGACTGGCTCACCGAGGTGCCGTGGAACGTCCGCACCGAGGACAACCTCGAGATCGTGGACGCCCGAGCGGTCCTCGACGCCGACCACGAGGGGCTCGAGGACGTGAAGGATCGGATCCTCGAGTA
>Ga0081539_10007017_pt1 | contig 10449 bp, 10 predicted proteins | sample TabmetS4T2R2_FD_71023 | JGI IMG/M metagenome (GOLD analysis project Ga0081539, IMG submission 71023) | Tabebuia heterophylla rhizosphere microbial communities from the University of Puerto Rico - S4T2R2 | ecosystem: Host-associated > Plants > Roots > Rhizosphere ... | reverse complement strand
GCATCCGAAACCCCGGACTGACCGTAGCCGAGTGGGTGCAGTACGCGTCGGGTTTCCGCGCAGCCTCGGAATCAGGGAAGCCATTCGAGCAGCGCTCCGGAGGTGGCGGAGATCTGCCGCGGTTCGCTCTCGTGAAGAAGGGAGGTGACGTAGACGCCTCCGCCGCTGTCCTGCAGGGTGAAGGCGGCCTGGGTGCGGTCGGGTGAGACGACGACGTCGCCGATGGTTTTGTTCGAATCCGGCAGCAGGGACATGGCGGTGAGCTCTTTGGCTCCGATCGTCACCTTGTACAACCGGGTAGGCGAGTTCGAGAATTCGCCGCGGTCGAAGATGAGGAAGCTGCTGTCGTCGATCGCGGCGACCGGCCAGCCGTGCACGCCGTCTGGCAGCGCCACGATCAGACCGATGATCGCGACCGCGCCGGCTGCGAGTACGGCGATGGGCTGCAATCTGCTCACGGCGCTCCCTCCCCGGCCACCAGCTGCGGGTGACGGTGACGCGGGGCAAGCTTTCCGGGGCCGAGAGTTGCCTGGGGGTTTCGCCTCAGCGTGACCCCTGATCAGGGGTCACGCGGCCTCGCTGATGCACGGGACGGTTCACGCCGGGCGGTGTGGTGCGCCATCCTCGGCGGTGTTGGGTCAGTCGAGAACGTCGATCACCACGGAGGGGCGGTGGCCGAACCCGGGTCGGACCCGGACGGGGCCGGCATCGGCGCGGGCGTTGCTCGGGCCGACCGGTTCGTCGTTTACGCGCTGGCGCTGTTCCGCGGGCTGCAACTGGTGGTCGGCCTGGTCGTGCTCGTGCTGCGGGTGGACCAGTACCAGCGTGTGCTGCTGGTAGTGGCGATGTACGCGGCCACCGCCGGGTGGAGTGTGTGGCTGTTCGGCAGAGCCTATCGGCGCGGTCGTGTCAGGGCCCCGGATGCTGTCGGTGACGTTGCGGTGATCGGTGTGGCGCTGCTCGTGGTCGGGGTGTCCGCGCGCGGCGGGGAAGCGGAGACCTGGAGCAACTGGGCGTACTCGGCCGGCACCACGACGACGATGCTGGCTGGGGCTGTCCTGCCGTTGACCGTGTGGCTGGCCTGCGCGGGCCTGCTGGCGGCTGCTCTGACGGGCGGGGCGTGGCCGGGGCTGAGCGCGGGCGCGGCCTCGACGTCGAACGCGATCGGCAACGCGGTCAGCTACTTCACCCTGGGTCTGATCGCGTACGCGTTGGCCCGCTACCTGAACTCGACCGGCCGGCGCATCGACGAGGCCAACCGGCGCATGCTGGCGGCGGAGGTCGCCCGCGCGGCGGAGCGGGCCCGGTTCGAGGACCGCATCACCCGCTACCGGGAACTGCACGACACCGTGCTGCAGACCCTGACCGCGCTCGCCCGGGGAGGCCTGGACCCTGCTAGCGAGGAGGTCCGGGCCCGGTGCGCTCGGGACAGCGATTACGTGCGGCGTCTGATCGAGGGTGACGTCGACTCCGATGGCGCGGGGGGTGATCTGGCCCGTGCCATGGAACAGGTGATTGCCGAATCGACAGCGTTCGGTCTGCGGGTGCACTACCGTGCTGTTGACCTTCCGTCCCAGTTGCCCGACTCGGCCGTGGCCGCGCTCGCCGGCGGGGTGCGGGAGGCGCTGTCCAACGTGCACCGGCACGCGGGGGTGGAGCAGGCGTGGGTGACCGTGACGGGGGAACTCGGTGGCGTGGTGCTGCGAGTGGTGGATCGCGGCGTTGGGTTCGATCCCCAGACCAGACCCGAGGGCTTCGGGCTGACCCAGTCGATCCGGGCGCGAGCGGTGGAGGCTGGCGGCATGGCCGGGGTGAGCAGTTCACCCGGCGACGGCACGATCGTCGAGTTGATCTGGCCGGCGTCCTTGCCGACACTCAGCCTGACCGGACGGACAGATGTCCACCACGGTGATCCGGGTGGTGGTGATCGACGACGACCGGATGCTGCTGGAGGGCATGACGGCCTGGCTGGCGCCCGTTCCGGACATCCGCATGATCGGTCGATCGGCCAGCGTCGATCCCGTCCTGGATCGACGCCCGGCGGCTGACGTGATTCTTTTGGACCTGAGGTTGGCAGACGGATCGGACCCCGCCGCCAACGTGTCACGCCTGACTGCTGCCGGTTACCGGGTGCTGGTGATCAGCACCCACCACGACGACACCGGCATCGTGGCGACCTTCCGCGCCGGCTCCCACGGGTACCTGACCAAGGACCACGACCTGGCTGCGCTGGTCGAGGCGATACGGCAGGTCGCGGCTGGGGAGACAGCGTTCTCACCCGAACTGGCGTTCGCCTTGTCCCGGGACACCGAGCAGCAGCGCCCGACGCTCAGCGACCAGGAACGGGCCGTGCTAGTGGCTTACGCCAGCGGCATGACGCTACCCGCCGCCGCACGTTCGGTCGGGGTCCGGCCCGGCACCGCCAAGGAGTACCTCGACCGCGTCAAGGCCAAGTACCGGGCTGTGGGACGACCGGCGGCGACCAAGCTCGACCTCGCCCAGCGCATTCGCGAGGACGGCCTCGAAGCGTCCGTTTGACAGGCGAACACAGGTGACTTCCGTTGCGACACCGCGTTGCGAAAGCTGCTGGCCTCGGTGCCAGACGAGAGACTGGCCGAGCACCGACCGGGAACGCGGGGAGCAGCAGGACGGATGACACACGGCCGACATCTGCCCCCGCCGTCGCACGGGCATGACCGTCCTCCCGGCACTGGCGACACCCACGACCCGCTGGGCCGCTGCCTGGCCGACAGCGCAGGACGAAGCCTCACCACGCTCCTGAGGAGCGCCCACGGCGGCGCGCGGCGCCGAACAGCCACACGCTCCACGACACGACCATCACGTACGTCCCAGCGACCGGCGCCGGATGCTCATATCGGTCCAAACCCGAACGATCACGAGCCGAGCTCCGGCCACGTGACCTCATCGATTGGTCGACGTCCCGGTACCCCCAACCAGCCGAGAATGACGCAACCCGAACCGCCAACGTTGACCGTCCTGCCCACGTGATGGCCTGCGTGACCCCTGATCAGGGGTCAGCCTCCACGGAACCACCGCTCCATGACATGCCGATCCGACATGCTTCCCTGCGCAGAGGTCGCCGCAACGCACCGCGGTCAGGCTTGGTCTCGGATGATCCGCAACACAGACCCTCGGGTGCAACAGGCGCCCAATCGAGCGTAAAGGAGCAGACGTGATGGCCAAGCCACACAAGCATGCGGGGCTGAGGCTTCTGGTGACCACCAGCCTCGCGGATGCGGATATCGCGCGACTCGCGAAGCAGGCCGCCGCCGGGGTAACGGTGAAGGTTCCGCAATGGAGCAGCGTCCGCCTGGAGAAGGCCGAGCCCGGCTTCCTCGTGTTCTCCGTCCGTGGCCCGGGCGGCCTGGCCGAGCTGATGGAATTCGCACTCGAAGCCGTGACCGATTCGGGCGCGACGAAGATGCGGTCTACGATCACCCGGTATAAGCAGTCCCAGTCCACCTTCGCCGGCGTCATCCCCACCGGGCCGAAGAAGCTGTCGGGGCTGGCCACCTACCGCAAGTGGATCCAGAACTTCACCGCGGCGCTGCGGGAGGCCGACCCCAGCGCGGCGATTGATGTGAACGGGCCCCTGACGGCAAGTGTCGGGGAGTATTTGTGAACGCCGCGGTCGAGGTGCTGATCGGCGCCGCGCTGCTGGCCGGGCCGCTGTACAAGCTGTACTGGCTCGTCAATACGCGTGCGCATCCCCGGGTCCAGCAGACTCCGCCAGACGTGTCAGCGTTCGACCGAGGCCAGGAGGACACGCCTTGATCCGCGGCGGCACGCACGGATGTCTGCAGTGAGGATGAGCGCGGTCCGGCATAATCGCGCGGTCACGAGCGTCGGCTTCGGGTGGCATCGGCGGGTCCTCGAGATCCGGCGATCGCGCCGCCGACATGGACTTACGACCCGAACTCCGCTGGTAGCGGCTGCCGCAGTCCTTTCGGTGGCCGTGCTGGTCGGTTGCACCTCACCCGCCGGTGAGCCGGCTCACCCTCATGAGGTCTCGGTATCGATCGGCCAGGACGGCGGGCGGGTCGCCCTGCCCGGTGGGCCGAGCGTGTCCGTCCCGCACGGGTCGGTCGAAGGCAGCGGAACGCTCGTCATCGCGGGTGTGACGCCGGGCCACAGCGCGCCCGCAGGCCCCGCCGGGACCCTCGGCGTCACGGGCGCATACGAGATCAGCATCAAGGGCGGCCGCCTGATCGGTCCGATCACTGTGACGTTTCCGCTCCCCGCGACCACCCCGCCGGCCAGCTCAGGCTCGAGCGCGCCCGGAGGAGCTGCGGTGTCCCTGGGCTTCTACGACGCCGCCGCCGGCGGCTGGCAGCTGGTTTCATCGCGATACGACGCGGCGGCGGGCACCGTGACGGCCACCGTCACACACCTGTCCTGGTGGAACCCGTTCAGCTGGGACTTCGACGCGCTCGGCGGCAGCGTCACGGCCGCCTACCGCCGCCTCATGAGCGTCGCCGCGCCGACCCCGGCGTGCCAGCGCGAGAAGGACGCTAGATCGGCCGGCATCGCGGTCACCTCAGACTCCGGGGACCGGATCCGCTGGTGCTACGGGCTCGAGCGCGGTCGTGCCGTGCTCAAGGTCGCCAATACCCATGGGTACCCGGTCCAGGTGACCCTTCCGCGGGCCTGGAGCGTCGAGAACCCCGTCGACAGCATCAGTATCGAGTCCGGGCTCATGTCCGTCCTGGAGAAGTCGCTGGCGGTCGGTCATGGCCAGCGTGCGATCCTGCTGGCGGGCGGGAGCACGGCGTCCTTCTTCCCCACCAGCGCGACGCCGGGCGGCGACGTTCGGGCCACTGCCAGTGGCGGCGGCTACCTCGCCAGCGCCCTCGACTTCGGCATCCAGACGTTCGGGATGACTATGGGCCAGGTGCCCGGTGCCCCGAAGCCCAAACTCTCGACGTCCGAGCGCGTGCTGAAGGAGGTGCTGGACGGCACGTGCCTGCTTGGCTATACCAAGGTCGCCGGCCACGAGATCGACAGTCTCGACGCCGCAAGCAGGGCGATCCTGGCCGCGCTCGACGTGAGCTTCGGGTGCCTGCAGGAGTCCTGGAGGAAGTACTACGGGCTCGATGGCTTCGTCGGATCGTTCGTGATGGCTGGGCTGTCCTGGCTGGCCACCGGGATCACCACGCTGATCAGTGGGATCCAGGGGCTGTGGGACAGCGTTGCCTACTTCGACGGCTACCTGATCTCGCTGCGCACGGCCTGCCCCGGTGAGGCATCGATCCTGACAGCCGTGCGCGCCTACAACGCCGCGGTGGGCTATCCGCTCGGGGCCGTGCGAGTCGCAGCCGGCGGCATCCGCTGCGTCGGTCCGTACGTGCGGGTCGACCTGATGGGGGACCGCATGCCCGACGGCCTCACGGTCCTGATCGAGCAACACAACGGGAGCCTCCGCGTACTCAAGCAGGGCACCGGTCCGCTCTGCAGCGACGACCCGGCAGACGGTGTGGCTGTCGTCCCGACGCGATACCTGACGGCGCTGAACTGCATCCCGCACCACACGTGAACACTCGTCGCCCGGCCGGCGCGGCGAGCCGGAAGCCCGCAGCGCCGGGCACTACCGCCCATGTCCGACCCACGTCCTGGAGTACTCATGAAGGCTGTCCCGCTGATCATGTGCGCTGTTCTGCTCGCGGCCGGATGTTCCGGCGGCGGCTCCGGCCAAGCGGCCAACCTGAAGCTGTCACCCCTGTGCGTACTGTCCGACGACGAGGCATCGACGGTTGCCGGTGTCGCAGTTGCCGCCGAGGGACACACGCACGACGGCACCATGTGCATCTACGGCGACCCGAAGGCATTCGCGGGCGACACGCAGGTCCGCATCGACCGCCAGCCATTCACCGGCGGGCAATACGGCCCGGAGACGGGTTTCCTGGCGATCACCCCGAAAGGCACATTTCGGGCGGCGTTCTACGAGACGAGCCGAGACACGGCGTTCGGGGTCTCCGCGGACGGCCAGAGGGTGGGCCTGCACGTAGAGGGCAGTGAACTGGACCGCGCCGCCCGCCAGGACGCCATCACCAAGGCTATGGGCATCATCATGGAGCGCTACCAGGCTTCTTAGCAGCGGTCGTTGGGGCCAACCCCCGTATTGTGGGCCGCCTACGTTCAGCGAGCGACCGCGAGGGCTTGCCCGGGTCTGGCCAGGTCCGTCCCCTGCCGCAGAGATTGCCGGAAAGCTGCCGAAAGACGATCACGGGGGAGTGGCGCCGGTGGGCTGGCTGGTCGAACGCAAGGGCCCGGACGGGGGCACGCAGTACTACGCCATCTACCTGGACCGCAGGGTCGGCAACGCTCGGCGGGGGTGTTCACCGGTAAGCGTGAGGCGACCAAGGCCTGGCGGGACGCCGAGTCCGATCAGGACGCCAGCCGGAGGATCGGGGACCCGAAGCGGGACGCCAACGGTTCCGCCGGTAGGTGGAGCAGGAGTGCTTCCCCAACCACGTCATCGAGGCCACCACCCGCGAGGGGTATACCTACCTGCTCAACCGCTACATCGTGCCCGAGTTCGGTCACATGCGGATGCGGGAGATTCTCCCCGCGCACGTGCGGGCCTGGGTGCTCACATTGCAGCGGCAGGATGTCCGCCCGTCGACGATCCGGCAGTGCAAGGTCATCCTGGATGCGAACTTCACCACCGCCGTGAACGACCAGATCACCGTTCTGCACCCCGGCAAGGGCGTCAAGACCCCACCCGTTGCGCGCAAGGTCAAGCAGATCATCACCGCCGGGCAGTACGACAAGATCTACGCCGCCCTCCCGGACGACACGATGCGGCTGCTCGTCGAGACCGATATCGAGTCCGGGCTGTGCTGGGGAGAACTCACCGAACTGCGGCCCAAGGACCTCGACCTGGCCACGGGGGTCCTGACCGTGTCTAGGGGTCGTCGTTCACGTCAAGGCGAAGAACCGACCGGACGGGGTCCGGTTTCTGATCAAGGAGTACCCGAAGGACAATGAATGGCGGCAACTCAAGCTCCCCGCCCCCGCCCACCTGGTTCAGGAGCTGAACGACCACATCCAGGCCCACCGCCTGGGCGCCGATGACCTCCTGTTCAGCATGCCAGCCGCGACCGGCCCGGCACGACGCCGACGCCCGGAACACCGCCCCGCCCCCGAATCCCTCGGCCTGACCGAGCCGAACGACCGGGGCAGGCGCTACTGGCACGGCACCCTGACCGCCTACCAGGCCGGGGGTGGCCGCTGCCAACAGTGCAAGAACGCCGTCGCCGCCTACCCGGCCTCACGACGCGCGCGCGGCCGTGACCAGCCGCGGGCTCCCCGCACGGTCGCCGGCGACGGGCACATCAGCAGCCACTTCGTCGCGTTGTTCACCGCGGTCGGCAGGTCGGCCACCTCGAGCGTTGGCCCTGCGACGGCGCGGATATGGGGCACCCTGGCGGACGCGGACGCCGAGGCCGTGGTAGCGCTTCCGACGACCAGCGCCGCTGCGATCGCCAGAACGATGACCACGCCGGCCGACCTGGTGACCGTCGCGCCGGGCCACGGTGGGACGTCCTGCCGTTCATCGATCTCGGTCCTTCCCTACGCGCGCCTGGTCACCGGCACGCGCAGGTGATCGGCAACGGCTTGCGGACCGAGGTCGTCCAGACGGGTCGCGGAGATCAGCAGGCACTCCTCCGGGCCGATCACCGCCGCCCTCACCGCGCGGGCTAGCACATAGTCGGGGTGGTCCCACGCCGCGCCGGTGGCAGCGACCAGTCGCCGACGACCCGGGAGATGGCCGTCAAGCTGATGCTGGTCGAGGGAAAAGGGCGCTGGGGCTGGCGTCGAGGTCCTGCGCGTGTCGGCGGGACCGGTGCACCGCCCGGGCGCCCGCGTCGATCAGCCGCTGGCAGACGTTCGGCCCGCGAACTTGGAGCGCTCTGGGTGGCGGCGCCCGGCCGATGATCCGCTGCCCCCGGTGTGCGGCAACCGACCGTGAGGCCGTGCGTCCGGCGAACAGTCCGGCCGGGAACAAGATGGCGATGCCGTCAAGGAGCGCTCTGGTCCGGAGTGGGTACACGCGGCGGGACTATGGAGGGCGGCCGCCCGGCGACAACCCGCCCGTTTCTGCTCGCTACGAAGCCGGTGGAACGTCGTGCTGGACCCGTGCCGATGGGGAGCTCGGCGCGTTGCGTCACGTGGCATGGGTGGATTCGATTCTCCACATGCCGTCGACCCACACGTAGCGGTGGGCGACCGTCTTGTCATGCCCGACGACCACGAGGGTCACCGCGATCGTCTTGGCGTCCACCACCTCGGCCTTCTGCAAGTCGTACAGGTTGCCGACCGGCCGTTCCCCGCTGGGACTTGCGAAGTCGGGGTTGTAGGTTCCGCCTCGCCCGACCACGTCGACGTCTTCGGCGTAGTCCGCGTTGACGTAGGCGTAGGCCTGGTTGAGCCAGCCGATGTCTCCGGTGGTGAAGTAGTTGTTCCGCAGCTCCTCCACCAGTTGGGCGATCTTGTACGCAGTCTGGGGGTCGGGATCGGTCGGCATGCTCTGGTCCAGGGAGTACGTCGGGTCCCGCTTGGGCTTGACCTTGTCGCCTGAGCTGGTCTGGTCGGACCGGCTGGCGTCCGTGGTCGGGCCGCCGCTGGTCGCGGAGAAGTCCGTCGGCGTTCCCACCATCCACACGTTCCGCGCCAGGCCCGGAATCGCGTAGAGCACGAACCTGAGATCCGTAGTGATGGTGCCCTGCGTGCAGGTCTCGACCCGTGCACCGTGCAGCACGCGCTCGGTGTCGCCCGGCTCGCCTGTCCAGTCCACGTACCCGTCGGCGCCCTCCTCGTGGAGGTACACGTCGCAGGTGGCCCGGCCCGTGCTGTCGGACTGCACGCCCAGGATCCCCTTCGCGTTCCATAGCGTGCCGAGCGTCACCCACGCCTCACCCTTGTGCGCGGCCAGCCACCGCGACGAGTCGGGGTTGAGAGCGTCGTTAAGCAACCGGTTGGACCAGTCCAACACGTAGGTGTTCTCCATCTGAGCCTCCGGCTCCAGGACCGATGTGCGGTCCACGGGCAGCAGCGCCGCCCAGCGAGCCAGGCGTTCCTCCAGCGGCTGGTCGGCCGTCGGCAGCGGCAACGCCGAGACGGCAGCATCTGCCGCGGCATTCCCGACTCCCGTGCCGTCCTCCGCCAGCCCGGTCGAAGGCTGGTAGCCAGAGGAACTAGCCGAGGAAGGCGACGCATCGCTGGTCGCCCAGTGGAACAGGAACAACCCCCAGACCAGCGAAGCAACCGTACAGAGGACGAGCAGCCGCCGCATTACCGGTGCGCGGAACCGGACCAGGCCACCGATCCCGAGACCAGTGCCCAGGATGATGATCCCGAGGATTACCCTCTTGCTCACGACGTTCATCTGCCGCATGGCCAGACCGGCCAGCATCAGCATGACCTGAACACCGGCGGTGCCGAGCGGGCTGGTCAGCATCCTGTCGATAACGGTCTCCAGGAGGCCATGTTGCCGTTCACCGGTATGGTGCCCGGCTGAGTTCGTGGGATCAGCACCGGTGCGGCCAGGCTGGTTCTCGCCGGGCCGGTTGTCGCTGTGTGGGTCGCTGATCTGCGTCACTGGGTCCTCCGCGGGTCGTGGAGACGATGCGCCCCATCGCAAGAGTCCTGCCGGCTACCTCGTCGGCGGTCTTGCCTCGCGAGCAGCACAGAACCGCCGGTTTCCTGCCGCAGTCTTATCCCCTGCTCATGGCCTGGAAGCGGCTCGCCGCCCATACTCCGGCTGCGTCCGCCCAACCTCGCTCGACGTAAAGCAGGTGTGGGCACAGTCCGTCGGGAATGAGGATGTTCGACGCGCAGGAGGCGATGTTGGGCGGTGAGCTGTTGCACACCGGATCCCCCCCTGTGCAGAACGAACGCACCCGATCCACGTCCGTCCCCGTGATGTTCCTCGGCTTTTGGACAATGCTGAAGACACCGTTCAGCGAGTTGAAATCGCCGACATTGACCCCGTGACTCTGCTTCTTGTTGAAGCGCGGGTCACCCAGAAGTACTGCAGCCGCAATTTGCTTGCGTTCGGCGGGGGGAAGGACCTGGAAGGCGTCACCGACGACATGGGCCCCCTGGCTGTACCCGGCCAGTACAACGAACTTGCCTGGGCAGTCACGTATGAAGTTCTTGATCCGCGCAAGCAACAGAGTGGTGCCCGTGTCGACGCTACTGACGTACTCCGTCCCGTAATCTGCTGCTCCGTAGCCAACCGCGATCGCTTGATAGTTGATGTGACTGATCTCGGCCAAGGGGACCTGGCTGGCGAACGTGTTCGCGACAGTCTGGATGGTGTAGCCGAGGCCGCCGTAGGCGGTCTCCTGCTCGCCCGAACCCCTGACGCCGATGAACTTGACGGCCGCACACGCCTGTGTCGGCGGCGTGGGCGTCGCTGACGGG
>Ga0081539_10007016_pt1 | contig 10450 bp, 11 predicted proteins | sample TabmetS4T2R2_FD_71023 | JGI IMG/M metagenome (GOLD analysis project Ga0081539, IMG submission 71023) | Tabebuia heterophylla rhizosphere microbial communities from the University of Puerto Rico - S4T2R2 | ecosystem: Host-associated > Plants > Roots > Rhizosphere ... | reverse complement strand
GCTCGACAAGCCGGTGGAACGTGCAGTGATCACTGTGCCAGCCTATTTCGACGATGCCGCGCGCACGGCCACGCGCGATGCCGCGCGTGTCGCCGGCCTCGAGGTCCTGCGCCTGGTAAACGAGCCGACGGCGGCGGCGCTGGCCTACGGCCTGGACAAGGGCTCGGAGGGACTCTACGCGGTCTACGACCTCGGCGGCGGCACCTTCGACTTCTCCTTGCTGCGGCTCGAGAAGGGCGTATTCCAGGTGTTGGCTACGGGCGGCGACACCGCCTTGGGCGGTGACGACTTCGATCGGTCGATCGCGGAGCGCATGTTGGCCGAGCGCGCCGCGGACGGGCTCGGCGATCAGGTCGACGACGTCGGCGTGAAGAGCGCGCTCGCACTGGCGCGCCACATGAAGGAACAGCTTTCCGATCGCGAGCAGACATCCGGCCGACTCGAAATCGGCGGCGTGCCGTCCTTCCACGCCCTCGGCCGCGCCGACTTCGAAACGATGGTCGCAACCTACGTCAAGCGCACCGTCGACATTGCGCGCAGCGTGCTGGCCGATGCGGACATGACGGCGGCGGACGTTCAGGGTGTCGTGCTGGTTGGTGGTTCGACGCGAGTGCCGCTGGTGCGTAGAGAAGTCGCGCGTCTGATCGGCAAGCCGCCGCTTACCGATATCGATCCCGACGAGGTCGTGGCACTGGGCGCCGCACTGCAGGCCGAGGCGCTGACCGGCGGGTCCGAGACGTTGCTCCTCGACGTCACGCCGCTGTCGCTCGGCCTCGAGACCATGGGCGGAATCGTCGAGAAGATCGTGCCGCGCAATACGCCGATCCCCGTGCAGCTCGCGCAGGATTTCACCACCTATCAGGACGGGCAGACGGCGATGGCCATCCATGTCGTGCAGGGCGAGCGCGAGATGGTCGCCGACTGCCGCAGCCTGGCGCGCTTCGAGCTCCTGGGCATCCCGCCGATGACCGCAGGCGCGGCGCGCATTCGTGTCACTTTTGCCGTCGATGCCGACGGATTGCTTGCCGTGAGCGCCCAGGAACGCACCACGGGCGTGGCACAGCGTGTCGAGGTCAAGCCATCGTACGGGCTGAGTCACGAGGACATGGCCGACATGCTCTACGACAGTCTGGAGCATGCCGAAGAGGACATGACTGCCCGCGTCCTGACCGAGGCGCGCGTCGAGGCAAGGCGCAGCCTGTTGGCCCTCGACGCAGCGCTCCTCAAGGATGGCGCGCTGTTGTCGGCCGAGGAACGAGCCGCGATCGATGCAGGCCGCACGCGCCTCGAGACAGCGATCGCTGGCGACGATCGCGACGAGATCAATGGCGCAGCGGAGGCGTTGGAGACGGTCAGCAAGCCGTTCGCGGAGAAACGCATGGACCGTGGCATTCGCGAGGCGCTCTCGGGACTCTCGGTCGAGCAACTGGAAAGCCGGGTGGGCGAGTGATGCCGAAGATGACGTTCATCCTGAAGGATGGGTCGCGGAAGGAGGTCGATGCTCCGCTCGGTCTTTCCGTGCTGGAGATCGCGCACCGCAATCACGTCGACATCGAAGGCGCATGCGAAGGATCGCTCGCCTGCTCGACCTGTCACGTCATCGTTGACAAGCAGTGGTTTGAAAAGCTCGCTCCGGCGAGCGAGGACGAGGAGGACATGCTCGACCTGGCGTTCGGGCTCACCCACACTTCGCGCCTGGGTTGCCAGATCCGCATGAGCGAGGCCCTCGACGGCCTGGTCGTGAAGCTGCCGGCCGCCACGCGCAACATGATGGTCGACAAGTAGGAGGGGGGCCGATGGCGCGCAAGCTGTGTTGGACCGACGTGCAGGACATCGCGATCGAGCTCGAAGAGCGCCATCCCGACGTAGACAACGTCAATCTGCGCTTTACGGATCTGCATCGCTGGGTGATGGAATTGCCCGATTTCGAGGACGATCCCAACCGCTCCAACGAGAAAATCCTGGAGGCCATCCAAGCCGCCTGGATTGCCGAGCGCGATTGATTGGGGGCTGCAACGGTCTGTTACTGGCCCGGCGCCCTAAATTGGACGAAAATGCAGCCATACATGTGATGCTCGGGAGGGTGTCATGAGGGGCAGGTGGTCTCGCGTCCTGGTGTTACCGGTCTTGTTGCTAATCAGTTTGGGCGCCTGCGCGTCGAACGCAGTTCAGCCTGGCGTTGTCTATACCTCCGGCGTGCCTTCGGGCAGTGGCCCCGGTCCTGGGCCGACGCCCTCGGGCAACGGTCCGTACTATGGGAACGGTCCTTACTATGGGAACAGCCCGAGCAGTGGCCCCTACAACGGCGGCCCCTACTACGGGAACGGGCCTTATGCCAATACGACCCAGGTGGCGACTGCTCCGGCCCAGGGCAGCAATTCGGTGGGCGCACCAGGCGACTCGGGCCGGGTCGTGTCGATCCGTGAGGTCGCGCTACAGGGCGGCAGTGGCAACTACGGTCCCAGCAATGGCACTTTCATGGGCGGCTTGATCGGTGCCATGGGCGGCGCGACCATCGGTGCGATCACCAGCCAGACCCTGGGTGGTGGCATTATCGGCGCAGCACTGGGGCTGGTCGGCGGTGCCATCGCCGGGACCATTGCCAGCGGCAATCACGGCTACGCGGCACGCGGTATCGAAGTCACGGTGCAGCGCGACGATGGCCAGCAGGTAACGGTTGCGCAACGCGACGACGGGGATATCCAGCTGGGCGACCGCGTACAGATCGTGCAGAATCGCCAAGGCGTTGCACAGGTCGTGCGGGATGCGACCCGCAGTCCGGACTGAGGCGTCCATTCGCTACTCACAAAGAAGGAAGATCGATGGTCGTCAGCAAGTCAGGCAGGTGGTCGCTCGCTCTTTTGCTACCGCTGATCCTGGCGGGAGGCCTTACGGCCTGTGAGCAGAACGCCGTCCAACCCGGCGTGGTGAACAGCGCCTATGGCGGCTACCGCGGTGAAGGTGGCCGCGTCATTAGTATCCGCGAAGTGCCCGTTCGCGCGCGCAGCTCCGGCGTGAGCGATGGCACCCTCGTCGGCGGTGGCCTGGGCGCGGCCGGCGGTGCGGCGATTGGTGCTGCGACCACCAACTCCGTGGGTGGTGCCGTGGTCGGCGGTGTGCTGGGCGCGGTTGGCGGCGCGATCGCTGGGACCGCCATCGACCAAAACACCAGCCGTCGCGGCATCGAGGTCACGGTGCAGAAGGATGACGGGCAACGCGTCACCATCGCCCAAGCTGATGACGGCGACGTGCAGATGGGCGATCGGGTCATCATCGTTTATGACCGCAATGGCGTTGCCAAGGTCGTGCGCGACACGGGCTACCGACGCGACTAGATTGAGGCTGCGGGCGTCCCGCCCGCTCACGGCACAGGCGGGCGAGACGTCCGTGGTCCGAAACACAGTGCCATGCCCATGAACAGCCTCGACATCGACAAGCCGCCTTCCGACACGCGCGTCGTGGTCGCCATGTCGGGCGGCGTCGATTCCTCGGTTACGGCGGCGCTGCTCAAGGAGCAGGGCTACGATGTCGTCGGCATTACCCTGCAGCTCTACGACGATGGCGTCGCGCACGGCCGTGTCGGCGCGTGCTGCGCGGGGCAGGATATCCTCGACGCCCGACGCGTCGCCGAGCGGCTGGCGATCCCGCACTACGTGCTCGACTACGAAAGCCGCTTCCGTGCCGACGTGATCGACAGCTTCGCCGACTCCTACGTGCGCGGCGAGACGCCGGTCCCCTGCATTGCTTGCAACCGCACGGTAAAGTTCCGCGACCTCATGCGGACGGCCCGCGAGCTTGGGGCGGAGGCGCTGGCCACCGGCCACTATGTGCAGCGGCTGCTGGGCGAGGCTGGCCCCGAGTTGCATCGCGGCGCCGATCCGTCGCGCGACCAGAGCTATTTCCTGTTCGGCACGACGGCTGACCAGCTCGACTTCCTGCGCTTCCCGCTGGGTGGCCTTTCCAAGCCGGAAACACGCCGGCTGGCCGATCGTTTCGACCTGCCTGTCGCCGCCAAGCCGGATAGCCAGGACATCTGCTTCGTGCCCAATGGCGACTACGCCAGCGTGGTGCTGAAGCTGCGTCCCGAGGCGGCCGAACCCGGCGACATCGTCGACCTCACCGGCCGCGTCGTCGGGCATCATGACGGCATTGTGCGCTTCACGGTCGGCCAGCGGCGAGGCTTGGCACTCGGCTGCCGCGATGGCACCGACAACGAACCGCTTTACGTCGTCCGCCTGGAGCCCGAGAGGCATCGCGTCGTCGTCGGTCCACGTTCGGCGCTCGGCCGCAGCGAAATCATCCTGCAGGAAGTGAACTGGCTCGCTTCGCCGGTCGAGGGCCTAACGCCCGTGCAGGTGAGAGTGCGGTCGAGCCAGCCGCTGCGCCGCGCCACGATCGAACTGGGACAGGACGGGGCCCGCGTGCGCTTCATTGAGCCGGAATTTGGCGTTTCCCCCGGGCAGGCGTGCGTCGTCTACGATGCCGACATCGGCAGCCGAGTGCTGGGAGGTGGCATCATCGGAGGCGGGCCATGATGAAGTTCGATCATCTCAACCTTCCGGTGCGCAATCTCGAGAAGTCGCGTGACTGGTACGTCTCCACGCTCGGGCTGAAGGTCCAGTTCGAGGTCCCCGAGCGTCGCACCGTTGCGCTGCAGGACGGAGCAGGTTTCGCCATCTTCCTGCAGGAGCGCTGCGATGCCACGGCCAACGGCGTGGCGCTCTGGTTTCAGGTCAGCGATGTCGACGCGACCTTCACCGAATGGAGCGCGCGGGGCATCGCCTTCGCGCACGCTCCGCAGAAGAACTTGTGGGGCTGGGGCGCCGAGCTCGCCGATCCCGACGGCTATCTTGTCCGCCTGTGGGACGAGCGCTCCATGCAGGAGAAGTAGCGGTCCTCCAGACGCCAACGGCCGGCTTTCGCCGGCAGTTGGATCGGTGCTCGGGAAGCGCGCCTTAGCGCCGTGCCATGGCCGACAGCGGCGGCCGGTGACCGTTTGTGATCGGCCGCATCGGTGCCGGGGCCGGCGTGGCGGACGGGGCGGCCATGCCGGTCCGGATGTCGCGCGCCACCTTTACCAACCGCGGACCCCAGTCGGCCTCGAGGCGATCGCGACTGATCTGATAGATCGGTGCCGAGGCATTGATGGCGTAGGCGGCCGTACCATCCGAATTGCGCAGCGGCGCGCCAACCCCGCAAAGCTCGGGCAGCCACTCGCCCCAGGTTACGCAGAATCCGCGGTCGGCGAGCTCCTTGAAGGAGCGCTCGAGGCCTGTTTTCACCTTGGTCCAGTCGTCACGCCAGCGACGGCGGATGGCGTCGATCTGCTTGTTGCGGTCGACGTCGGGCAGCGAGAAGAGGTAGGCGCGGCCGATCGCGGTGGTGGCCATGGGCACGCGGGTGCCGACGTCATGCGTGATGGCGACGACAGACGGGCCGCGGCAGGCTTCGAGATAGATCATCGAATGGCGGTCGCGGCCACCGAGCGCCGTCGAGGCATTGAGTGAGTGGGCGAGCTGCTCCAGCGGCTGGCGCGAGGCGCGACGCACATCCATGCTGGAGATCGCCGCATAGCCCAGCGCCAGGACGGAGGCACCGAGCTCGTATTTGCGGAAGCGACGGATGTAGTTGAGGTAGCCGAGCTCAGTCAGCGTATGCGTAAGGCGCGCAACTGTCGGCTTTGGCAAGCCGGTGCGATGGGCGATCTCCTGGTTCCCCAGCACGCCTTCGCCGGCATGGAAGGCGCGCAGAATGTCCAGTCCGCGTGCGAGGGCCGTGACGAACTGCCGATCCTTGCTTGGCATGCCCTCGAGTCCTGCTTCGGCCGAGCTCTGCAAGGCGGCGGTTCGTGTCACGAGATGGCTGACGTTGCCCATGGGCGTTCTTCTCCTGTGGTAAATGGCCGTTTATTTCTTTGCGGAGCGGAACCTGCCATTGCGTGTGCATTGCCGCAATGCGCACGGAGGGGTTTTGGCATGCGAACGTGCAAAGCGGCCATGTCACAGAAGCGGGATTCGCTTATCAGCAGTTGTGAAAGCGCAAAAAGTCGCGCTGATTGGGAGTTTCCCAAAGGCAGGCGACTGGCTGCCGCCGCCCAACCCGGCTAGATTGCCGCTCCCCTTGAGAGGCATTCGTGGCCAAAGAATCTGTAGTTCCCAAAGACATAGGCGGCATGTCCTTCGAAGATGCGCTGAAAGAGCTGGAAGGCATCGTCAAGCAGTTGGAGCAAGGCCAGGTGAAGCTCGATGAAGCCATCACCGCCTACGAGCGCGGCGCGCAGCTCAAGAAACACTGCGAGCAGAAGCTGGCCGAGGCCAAGATGAAGGTCGACAGGATCGTCTTTTCGGCCGACGGCACGGTTGGTAGTCAGCCGGCCGACCTGAACTGAGCCGATCTCAGCCGATGCCTTTGTCGTCATATCGTCAGTTCGACGCCGCCTTGGAACATGCCGCCCAGTCCGTCGAGCGCACCATGGACCGCCTCCTGCCCAAGGGCGACACCGGGGAAGCGCGCGTCTTTGACGCCATGCGTTATTCCAGCCTGGGTGGAGGAAAGCGGTTGCGCGCCTTTTTCGTGCTCGCAGGCGCAACTCTGTTCAAAGTGTCGGCGTTATCGGCCCTACGTACCGCGAGCGCGGTAGAGTTCGTGCACGCCTATTCGTTGATCCACGACGACCTGCCGGCCATGGACGACGACGATTTGCGACGTGGCCGGCCGTCCTGCCACCGGCAGTTCGACGAGGCGACCGCCATCCTGGCCGGCGACGGCCTGCAGGCACTCGCTTTCGAGGTGCTGGCGCACGGGGATACGCACGGCGATGCACTGGTGCGATCGGTGCTGGTGGCTGAACTCGCCAAGGCGGTCGGCGCCCAAGGCATGGTCGGCGGCCAGATGCTCGACCTCCTGGCGGAGACGCAGCCCGATCTGTCGATTGGCGCCATTACCCGCCTGCAACGGTTGAAGACCGGCGCCCTGATCTCGTTCTCCTGTACTTCCGGTGCGGTTCTGGGTAAAGCCGCCGAACCGCTGCGTACGGCGTTGGCCGCCTATGCGCACGATCTCGGCCTTGCCTTTCAGATGGTCGACGATCTGCTGGACATCGAGGGCACGGCGGAAGAGCTTGGCAAGACGCCGGGCAAGGACGTGGCCTCAGGTAAGGCGACGTTCGTGTCGATCCTCGGCAAGGAACGCGCGCGCGCTCAGGCCGAGCTTTTGGCCGAGCAGGCCATGGCGCATCTCGACGCGTTCGGCGAGGCGGCCGACCTGTTGAAGCAGGCCGCACAGTTCGTCGTTTCTCGACGGTCTTGAGCGGCGATCAAAGGAGTATAGTTCGGCTATGACCGCGACGCCGCTTCTGGATACGATCAACGTGCCGGCCGACATCCGCCGGCTGCGCCCCGATCAGCTGCGCCAGCTCGCCGATGAGCTGCGCCAGGAGACGATTTCTGCCGTTTCGGTGACCGGCGGCCACCTCGGCGCCGGCCTTGGCGTGGTCGAACTGACGGTTGCCCTGCATCACGTGTTCGACACGCCAAAGGACCGCCTGATCTGGGACGTCGGCCACCAGGCTTATCCGCACAAGATCGTCACAGGACGTCGCAAGCGCATCCGCACTCTGCGCCAGGAAGGCGGCCTTTCGGGCTTCACCCGACGCAGCGAAAGCGAGTACGACCCCTTCGGCGCGGCACATTCCTCGACCTCGATCTCGTCCGGACTGGGCATGGCGGTGGCACGCGACCTCGCCGGCGGCAGCAACCACGTCGTCGCCGTGATTGGTGATGGCGCGATGAGCGCCGGCATGGCCTACGAGGCAATGAACAATGCGGGAGCGTTGCGCAGTCGGTTGATCGTCGTGCTGAACGACAACGACATGTCGATCGCGCCGCCGACCGGTGCCATGTCGGCGCACCTGTCGCGCCTGCTGTCGGGCCGGCCCTACGTCACGCTGCGCAACCTCGGCCGCACCTTTGCCGAGGCGCTGCCCAAGCCGCTCGAGCTGGCGGCCAAGCGAGCCGAGGAGTTTGCTCGCGGGTTCGTCGCCGGTGGAACGCTGTTCGACGAGCTCGGCTTCTACTACGTCGGTCCGGTCGACGGTCACAATCTCGACCATCTGTTGCCGGTACTGAAGAATGCCCGCGACAGCCGGCTCGACAAGCCCATCCTGGTCCATGCCGTCACCAAGAAAGGCAAGGGCTATCCTCCGGCCGAGGCGAGCGCTGACAAGTACCACGGCGTGGTAAAGTTCGACGTCATTACCGGCAAGCAGGCCAAGCCGGTCGCCAATGCGCCGGCTTATCAAGCCGTCTTCGCCAAGGCGTTGATTGCCGAAGCGGAGGTCGACAAGAAGATCGTCGCCATCACCGCTGCAATGCCCTCAGGCACCAGCCTCGACAAGTTTGCCGAACGTTTCCCGGAACGCTGCTTCGATGTCGGCATCGCCGAACAGCACGGAGTCACCTTTGCCGCCGGGCTGGCTTGCGAGGGCTTCAAGCCGTTCGCGGCCATCTACTCGACTTTCCTCCAGCGCGCTTACGATCAGGTGGTGCACGACGTCGCCATCCAGAGACTGCCCGTGCGCTTCGCCATCGACCGCGCCGGGCTGGTCGGCGCCGACGGCGCGACACATGCGGGTTCCTACGACGTTGCGTATCTCGGCTGCTTGCCGGACTTCGTGGTCATGGCGGCGGCAGATGAGCTCGAGCTGATGCACATGGTGGCGACCGCCGTCCAGATCGACGACCGCCCCTCGTCGGTGCGCTATCCGCGCGGCGAGGGCGTGGGTATCGATTTGCCGGCGCGCGGAACACCGCTGCCGATCGGCAAGGGCCGGATCCTGCGCGAGGGCACCAAGATCGCCATCCTGAATCTTGGTGCCCGGCTGACCGAATGCCTCGTCGCGGCGGAGGACCTCGCCGCCAAGGGCCTGAGCACGACCGTGGCTGACGCGCGCTTTGCCAAGCCGCTGGACACCGACTTGGTGCGGCGGCTGGCACGCGAGCACGAGGTGCTGATCACCATCGAGGAGGGAGCGATCGGCGGCTTCGCCAGCCATGTGTTGCAGTATCTCGCAACGGCCGGTCTGCTCGACCATGGACTGAAGATCCGGCCGATGATCCTGCCGGACCGATTCATCGACCATGCTTCGCCGGCCAAGCAGTACGAGCAGGCCGGCCTAAACGCGCCGTCGATCGTCAGGACAGCCGTAGCCGCGCTCGGCAAGCATGCCGAGCGTGCGAGAGGGTAATCTTTCGGACCGCGCGCGTCGCGCGCTCATGAAGCGCCGACGTGCGCGGTCTCGAAGACTTTCAGTCCTTCGGTTGGGGGACGATGCGGAGGTAGGGCTTGGGGGCCTTCCAGCCGCCCGGGAACTTCTGCTTGGCCTGCTCGTCGGAGACGGCGGGCACGATGATGACGTCTTCGCCGCTCTTCCAGTTCACCGGCGTTGCTACCTGATGCTTGGCGGTGAGCTGGCAGGATTCCAGCAGACGCAGCACCTCGTCGAAGTTGCGGCCGGAGCTCATCGGGTAGGTGAGCATCGCCTTGATCTTCTTGTCCGGGCCGATGATGAAGACCGAGCGCACGGTGGCGTTGTCGGCGGCGGTGCGGCCCTCGGAGGTCGTGCCGGCGCCCTCGGGCAGCATGTCGTAGAGCATCGCCACCTTCAGCTCCGGATCGCCGATCATCGGGTAGGTGACGGCATGGCCCTGCGTCTCCTCGATGTCCTTCGACCACTTCGAGTGATTGGACACCGGATCGACGGACAGGCCGAGGATCTTGGTATTGCGCTTGTCGAACTCGGGCTTTAGGCCCGCCATGTAGCCGAGCTCGGTGGTGCACACCGGCGTGAAGTCCTTGGGATGCGAGAACAGGATCGCCCAGCCGTCGCCGATCCACTTGTGGAACTCGATCGGCCCCTGGGTCGTCTCAGCCTTGAAATCAGGCGCGGTTGAGTTGATGCGAAGTGTCATGGTCGAACTCCCCGTTGAAACAATCCCTGCTTTCAACCCAGTAGATCGTCCTTCTGGGCGGCGCGGTCAAGCCTTGGCAGGGATCCAGCTGATAAGACCGATACCACCGTCAACTTCTACCGTGGTCCCCACCACATACCGACCAAATCTTTCTGACAATACTGCGACGGCGACCTGGGCGATGTCGTCCGGCGTGCCGGCGCGACCCAGCGGGATCTGGGCCACCAGTTCGCCGAGATTGCCGGCAACGAAGCCGCCGCCCGGGATGGCGCCTGGTGCAATGGCATTGACGCGGATGCCGTCGGGCGCCAGCACGCGCGCCAGCTCCTTCATCACCATGGTCATGCCGGCCTTCGAGGCGCTGTAGTGCGGCAGATTGCGGGGCATCTCGCGATGCTGCGAGGTGATCAGCAGGATGCGCCCCTTGATCTTGTGCTCCTTCATGTGCTGGCCGACCTCACGGGCCAAGAAGAATCCCGAGC
>Ga0081539_10007015_pt1 | contig 10451 bp, 8 predicted proteins | sample TabmetS4T2R2_FD_71023 | JGI IMG/M metagenome (GOLD analysis project Ga0081539, IMG submission 71023) | Tabebuia heterophylla rhizosphere microbial communities from the University of Puerto Rico - S4T2R2 | ecosystem: Host-associated > Plants > Roots > Rhizosphere ... | reverse complement strand
GGTCGCCGTCGGGCATGTCGTGGTCACGCGCGTGGGGCGGCGTCGGCTGGCCGGTTACCCCGAGTCGGCGCGTGCGCCGCTGATCACCCTGCCGGCCACCGCGGGGAGCCTCGACGGCGCGGAGCTGGTGTGGCGGGTCGACGACCCCGCTCCACCGCCCGCCTGGGTGCCCCACTACTACAGCGCCGCGGCCTGGGGAGCGGAGGACCGCGCGCAGGGCGTCCTCGCCGGCCGGTCGGCGCCGAGCGCGACCGTCGAGATCGCCGCACGGTCGGCCGTGCCGCCCGACCTCTCCGGCCTGCTCATCGCACCGGCTCCGACGCCTGGTGAGCACGTCGTCAGCTTCGCCACGAGCGCGCCGCTGCTCCGCACGACCAGCGGTGCCCACCGGTTCGCGCTCACCACGATCACCGGGCCGGCGGCGGCGCCCGAGATCGCAACGCGGAGGATCGGCGCCGACGCGATCACGACGATCACCGGGGCCCTGCCCGACGGCGCGACCGCGCCGCCGCTGTTCCTCCACCGGCCGGACGACGCGTCGCCGTCGCGGGTCACCGCCGTCGTGGCCGGCCCGATTCTCGCCGTCACCGCTGAGGTCGCCGACCCGGCCGGTCTCGTGTCGCGGGCCACGGAGAACGGGCCATGACCATCGACGACCTGACGGCCGATGACCTGACCAGCGACGGCCCGACCACCCTCGAACCGGGCGGCACGATGGAGTATCGATGATCAACAACACGATGACCACGATCGCCTTCGACGCCACGGGCCTCGATGCCCTCGGGCCGGCATCCGGCCAGCTCGCCTCACGGTGGGCCGCGGGCGACATCACGTTCGACGCACCGGCGATGACCGTGTCGGTCGGCGGCGGGTCGCGATGGCACGCCATGGCGGGCGGGGTCGTCGTGTGGACCAGGGGCGGCGCGCCCGGCTTCCTGGACGCGCAGGGCGTGCCGCTCGCGGGCGAGCTCGCGGTGCTGCGCCTGCACCCGCAGTCGGTGCTGCGCCTGCGCGAGCTCGCGCGTCAACGGTTCGACGGCGCCGCGGCGGCGAGGCCGACGCGGCCGTTGCCCGTCGTCGCCGTCATCCGGGGCGGTACCCCGCCGCCCGAGCTCGCCGACCTGCCACCCGACGGCTCCCTGCCACCGGACCTCGTCGTCGCCGGCGATCCGATCACCGGGGGCACGGTCAGCTTCCACGGGGTCGACGGGCAGATCATCGACCCGGTCGCCGTCGCCTGCCTGTACCGCGACCTGATGCGCGGCGTACCGGCGCTGCTGCGGCCGGGCGGCGGCACGACGGCCGACCTCAGCGCCACGACCGGTGGCGCGATCGGCCAGGCGGCGGCCCTCGCCACCGGCCGACGGCTCCACCTCGTCGACCTCTTCGGCCGGCCCTGGAGTGACGAGGCGGGCCGTGACGGCGTCCGGCTCGGGACCGGACCCCGCCTCGGCGCCGGCCCGCACGACTGGGGCACCGACAGCCTGACCTCGACGGGCCCCACGGTGCGCGTCGGCCTCGTGCCCGACGGCAGCCTCACGCCGGGACCGCTCGCGCCGCCCGCGTTGGCGACCGGCGGCACCCCGGCACCGTCACTGCCGCGTCAGTTCTTCCGGGCCGCTGTGCTCGACACCCGGCTGCATCTGACCGGGAACCGCGGCGCGGGCGCGATCCACGACGTGCCCGGAGCCGACGAGAAGACGCGTCTCGAGGTGCCGCCGCCAATCCGCGAGGGCGACGTCGCCGTGCTCGGCACCGGCCAGGCGGTCCTCGGCGCCGCCAACGAGGTGATGCGCCTGCCCGGGACGAGGCTGCTCGTCAGCCCGACGATCGCGGAGGACGTCGACCTGCCGGCGGACCGCAACGAGCGATGGCCACAGGCCCCGGCGACCGTCGGCGCGGCCCAGGACATCCTCGGCGCACACACCGATCTCGCACGCCGCAACGCGACCGCGGCCTACCTCGGTGACACGACCGACGTCGTGGTCACCTGGCCGGCCGGATCGCTGCCCGACGAGGCGTTCTTCCGGGTGTTCCCCCGGGTCGACCCCGGCCCGGCGATCGTTCCACTCGCGCTGAGCGAGTTCTCCCGGCGAGGCGACGGCGGATCGGGCATCGCGCGCGCGGGCGCCGCCTCCGCCGTGCAGCTGCCGGACCCGTTCCGCGCCGGCGCCGGCACCCGGCCGGCCGACCCGACGCTGGTCTTCGACCTGCTGATCGTGAGCCGGGGCCCGGGCGGCGTCCGACGGCGGCTGCTCGGCTCCCTCACCGCAGAGGTCGGCACGAACGGCGTACCACCGCCGCAGCCGCCGGTGACCAACGAGTTCACCCAGGTGCCTGACGACCGGCGGGGCATCTGCCCGGCGCCGGTGCTCGGCATCCCGCCGACGGCGCCCGCCTCGACCACCGACCCCGTGCTCGCCGCGTTCGGTGAGGCGGCGCCGCGCGAGTCGCCCCGGCTGTGGACCATGGCCCGCAACGACACGCTGGTCGCCGGCCACGACAACGGCACTCCGGGCATTTGGACGGCGGTCACGACCGTCGGCGTCCTCGACGGCCGCTCGCTGCGCGGGGACGCGCGCCTCGGCAGCCCCGGCACGGCGCCGGGCCCCGAGGAGCACGCGCCGGGCCTGAGCGTGACCGGCCCGCTCGCCCAGCTCGTCGCCCGAGCGGCGCTGCGCCGGACGCACCACCTCGTGCGCCGGCTGCCGGAGCTCGACGACGACCGGTGGAACGCGCCGGCGGCCGGTGCGGGTGCCGTCACCGGAGCCGTGCTGCAGTCGGTCGCCGACACCGTCGAGTCGCCAGAGCTGCGCCTGGCCGTTCCGGCCTCGACGGCTGAAACCCTGCCGGCGACGTGGAACCAGCTCATCGCCCTGATCGGCCCGATGTTGCCGGGGAACCTGGCACCGCTGATCGGAGCGGTGCCCGCGCCGGCGGCCGGCGACCGCTGGGCCGAGGAGGTGCGGCGCGAAACGCTCGCCGCGCACTACGGACGCCGCGACGCCCAGTGGAGCCTCCGCTGGGCGCTCGCGCACGCCCGCAGGCTCGTGTACCTGGAGACGGCCGTCCTGTCGGCGACCGGGACCGGCGCGAACGCGCACGAGGTCGACCTCGTCCGGGTGCTCGCCGACCGGCTCGAGCAACGCAGGGACCTGCGCGTCGCCGTGGTGCTGCCGAAACGGATGCCGTTCGGCCCGGGATACGAGTCCTTCGCCCAGCGGCTCCACCTCGGGCGCAACGAGGCGCTCGCGGCGTTGACCGCCAAAGGCGGCGCGCGGGTCGCCGTCTACCACCCGACGGGATTTCCCGGGCGCCCGGAGCAGCTCCGCGGCACGCTCGCCGTCGTCGACGACGTCTATGCGCTCCTCGGGACGTCGACGCTGTCGCGGCGCGGGCTCACCTTCGACGGCGGGCTGGACCTCGCACTCGTCGGGCACGACCTGGTCGACGGCGCCAGCCGGGCGATCCGCGACCTGCGCCGCGACGCCATGGCCCGCGTGCTCGGCGTCACCCCGCCGGCTCCCGGCAGCCCGGACACCCCCGATCCTCGCTGGGCCCGTCTCGCCGATCAGCGCAGCGCCTTCGAGCTCCTCCGCGAGACGCTGGGCAACGGCGGCGAGGGTCTCGTCGAACCCCTGTGGCCCGGTCTGCCGGAGACGGAGCTTCCCGCCGTCGTCCGAGATCTCGCCGACCCCGACGGGCGGGACGCTCCCGCCGCGCTCCTCGCCTTCGCCGCGATCCTCAGCTCGTTGGGCGGCGACCGCCTCTGACGTCCGACTCACCCGGCGGGCCGGCGCGTCGGACCTCGTCCATGGGGGCGCCGCCGTAAAGCGCGATGTGGATCTCGTGGATGAACTTGTCGAGAGCGCCGGACACTTCGCTTTCGAAATTCTTGGTGCCGGACTTGGACGAGGACACGAATTCCTTAAGGGTCAAGAATTCAAGAATTGGCTCACTCTCGCGGTCCCGCCGGCAAGCGCACTCCCCGCTTCCTCCCGACGCGTCACGGCGTAGTCGTTCATGAATTCCTCGGCTCCGTGCAGCAACGCGCGGGTACGAATCGTGGCCCGTTCGTCGAACAGGCCGGCGTACGGGAGTTCTCGCTTGATGGCCTCGAGTTGAAGCTGGACGCGGCTCACTTCGGGGAGGACCTTCGACAGCATCGCCGCCTGGTGGTCCGTCAAGGTCGCTTCCGGAGTACCGAACGGGAGGCACAGAGACTTCACCCGCCTCCGGCAGTGCTTGGCCGCGTTGTAGGTTTCGACGACCGAATGAAGTAAACCACGAAGCTCGGCGTCGCGAGCTCGAACCTCCTCTGCACGCTTGAGCGCGATCGTCACGAGCGCCCCGGCCACCGTCACGACCGCCACGGTGACGCCGGACTTGAACAGCTCGTTGGCGAGAGAGAGGTCTGTCGCGTAGGCGGCCGCGACGGAGGCGATCCCCATCCCAGCGACCAACAGCGCGCCAATCGTGGCGTAAACGCTCCACCATGACCGTGCCCGGCGCAGCCGGAAATTCCAGATCGGGCGCGTAGACATGGGCGCACCTCCTACCTCAGATTGCTCCATGCAAGCAATCAGTTACAACCAGCAAAGACGCCGCCGAGGTAAAGACGGCACACGACGCATGACCTGCACGGCGTGGCCACCGACGACGAACCTGGACCGCGCCGACACGCACGCCCCGCGGTGTCCGAAGCTCGAACTCAAAGGAGTTCTCGGGGATCGACACGCCCGCCTTTCCCTTCCCGTCGCGCTACGCGACCGGCTCGACACGCTGAACCAAGCCCTTGACCACCAGATCACCGCCGCCGCGGCCATCGAGCGCTGCCGCCACACCGTCCTCGGCCTGCCCTACGGCACCCCCGCCGCGCCCCTCACCGGACCCGCCACCCACGCCGCACTCGGACCACCACCCGACAACCCCGCCGACGCCCGCCAGCACGCCGAGCTCGCCCAGAGCCGGACGACACTGGAATACGGACCCTATGACCCGGGAGCTGATGAAGCATCCGACGTGTCCGGAGAGTCTCCGGAAGTAGATAGGCGGTTCACTCTCCCTACACGGCCGAGAGGGACGTCTGCCGACCTGGCCGAAGGTGGCCGTTACCCGGACCGGGCTGTTCGGTTGTGAGGTTTGAACAGGTGTAGAGAGCGGGCCCAGTCGTGGGCGGGAAGCACCCAACATGGTTTCATTCTCAGCTTTGATACCACTGGCAACAGAACCCCTCCCGGCTGTTAACACCCCGAGCGAAGGACACTAATGAGGAGGCGACTCGATCGCGGACGCCAGTCGTCTGGCTGGAAGGTCGCGCTAATCGACTGCTGCGCGTCCATCAGATCCGAGTCGTCGATCTCGTCGTCAGTGATGCCATGCGATGACAACCACTCGCGAAAGGTTGGGACGAGAGCATCGAGTGAGTGATCCGAACCCTCATCCAGGTCGCCACGGACATCGATGACGAACTGCTCGGCGTCGTCCTCGGACGGACGCCAGATGTCGATACCGAGCTGCGCATGGTCCCTGCACAGCGGCACTCCGGTGGCGCGCTGAGCGTGACGGTGACCTCGTCCCCGGCCTGCTCGAGGTCTCGTTCAATCCCGGACAGCTGGTCGCGCAGTGCATTGACGCGCTCGGCGAGTATGCGGCTGTCAGGCACGGTCACCTTGGCGCCGGGCCGTCGCTGCCGGGCGGCCTCGACAAGGGCGCCGGAGTCGAAGCGGAACTCCGGTTCGGGCGCCACCACGAGGTACTCGAGCATGTGCGGCTCCCAGGGTTCGAGGCGGACGTAGCCGGGGATCTCGAGGACGCGCATCCGCTCCTCGACGAATGCGGCGACGCCAGGGTCGTTGGTGGTGATCTCCAGGACCTTCGCGGGGCTATTCGGGTCCGCGATCGCCATGGCGTACTTGCCGAGGCGCTGGTCCATGTCGAGGATCGCCACGTCGCGGATCCCGGGGGACGGTGACGTCGGGTCGTAGACGAGGATGCACCGGTGCGGTTGCTTGGCGTCACCCAGGGCGCCGTAGTCGGGTGTCACGTCGTCGGCCCAGATCTCCGGGTCGTGCAGGACGCGGCGCTCGGTGTCGCCGTCGATCCGCACCTGGTAGGCGCCCTCCGGGCGTGCTACGGCAGGACGCGTCGCCGTCACAGGCAAGGGCCGGCTCTGCTCCTGGCGATCGACGGCGCCTGAGGCCCCTGGCGCGGTCGCGTCAGCCGGTCGTCGGTAGGTGGTTGAGGAACTCGTTCGGCGCCAGCGGGCGGCCCACGATGCGGACGTCGCCGAGCCAGCCGTAGAAGCTGGTGTTGATGATCCGCGCGTAGTCGTAGGCCCCGAGCATCCAGAACTCGCCCGTGGTGGCCACGCCGACCGCCGGTGTGGCCGGGTTGCCCAGCACCGGGCAGCCTTCGACGTACATGATCGTGTGGGTGCCGTCGTTGACGACGGCGACGTGCCACCACGTGTCCAGGGGCAGCAGGTGGCTCCAGTTGGTCGAGATGCGGTTCTCCGCGACCGGCCACACCGCCCACTGCACCGCCCCGCCGCCGTCGAGGTTGAGGGTGCCGGTGGGCTCGTTCGGGTCGTCGCCGGTCTTGCCGACGTCGGCGCCGGCACCCATCCGGCTCAGCAGACCGCACCAGGCGTTCGCGCCGCTGAAGTCGTCGGGCAGCTTGATGAACGCTTCGACCGTGTACCCGCGGGTGAGGGTCTGCGCGTTGAGCGGCGCGCCGTCGGCGGTGCGCAGGTACGCGCCGGACTCCCGGCCGCCGCGGAAGAACAGGCTGGCGTGTGCCGGCTGCTGGGGGTGGTGGTCCGCGGAGTAGGTGAGCGCCTGCTCGCCGCCGCCGACGGTGACCCGCGTGAGGTCGTTGCCCTCGCCCGACAGGTCGCGCACGACGCGGCTCCCGGGCAGCGAGCTGCCGGGGCGCGAGCCGTCGTCGAAGCGCCAGTAGGCGAGGGTTCCCGGGATCAGCACGCTGCTCGCCGGACGCGGCGGCACGGGTGGCACCGGATCGAAGCCGTCGAAGCGGGCGCGGAAGTCGATGGGCACGCTGAAGTAGTCGGCCGAGCCGGTGCGCTCCACCTCCTGCGCGGCCAGGGCGTTCCGCTGCTCGGGGGACATGCCCAGGAAGTAGGGCGAGAAGGTCTCCACGTCGATGGTGTCGCGGGCCAGGTCGAAGTGGTACAGCCGGATCATCGCCGCGCCGCCGTAGTAGCGGTCCTGGTAGTTGGTGATGTGGACGTGGACGTCGTGCCCCGCCTGGTTGCTCAGCACCGTGCGGCCCGGCGGCCAGAAGTGCCCGTTGAGGGTCAGGAAGACCTGGTCGTTGCGGGCGATCAGGCTGTCCCACAGCCGCCGGCCGTACTCGGACAGGTGCGCCTCGCCGTCGTCGTCGGCGTACGCCAGCTCGTGCGTGGTAAGGATCACCGGCGTCTTCGGGTGTGCGTCGATCACCGACTGCGCCCAGGTCAGCCCGGCCGCCGACGTGCGCCAGTCCAGCGCCAGCAGCAGCCACTCGCGGCCGGCGGCGCGGAACCGGTGGTACGTGTTGTACCCGCCCGGGCTGGCACCGCCGAACGTGGGCGAGCCGGCGAACCGCTGCGGCCCGAAGGCGTCCAGGTACGCGGACGGCCCGCGCCGGTCGTCGGTGCCGGAGTTGATGTCGTGGTTGCCGGCCAGCACGCTGTACGGCGTCCGGGTGAGGTCGAGCACGCGGAAGGAGCGCCCGATCGAGGCGAACTCGCCGGCCTGGCCGTTCTGCGTCAGGTCGCCGAGGTGGGCGAGGAAGACGATGTTGGACGCCGCGCCGTTGTCCAGGATCCAGCGCAGCGAGGCGTCCAGCGGCGCCGGGTTGCCGCGGTCGGCGTCGAACATGTACTGCGTGTCCGGCATCACGACCAGGGTGAACCGGGGGCTGTCGGCGTCGGCGCGGAACCCGGTCGGCTGCGCGTCGGCCGTGGCCGCCGCGGCGGGCAACGTGGCCAGCGTGGGCAGCGTGGCGGCCCCGACGCCGGCGAGCCCGGCACCGATGAGCAGCCCTCGCCGTGACAGCCCGCCGTCGCCGTGGTGGGTGTGAAGGTCCGCGCAGTGCGGGCGGGCGGTCAGCGCCTGCGCGAGGCAGGCGTCGTGGTCGTGCTCCGACATGGTCGCGCTCCCTGGTCCGGGGATCTGCGCCGATCTCAGAGCAGGCGTACGAACACCTCGTGGCCCACGCACGAACGGCGCGCAAAACCCCGCTGGCCGTGACCGCACCCGGCCCGCCGGCGGGTGGCTCCGGGCCGCGTCTTATGAGCACGGTGTGGCACCGGTCTCCATAGGTGAGACCGGTGCCACACCGTGCTCATAACCGCGAGCGCGGGTGAGCCGTCAGGGCGGCGGCCACCGGGACCACGGCGGATGCGGGCCGTACGGGTAGTAGTGGTGGACCACGTGGTGGATCACATGGACGTGCCGCACGACGTGCACCTCGTGCCGGATCGAGCCGGTCACCGTCAGGTTGCGCGACGGCGCCGAGGCACCCAGGGCGCGTTGCGCCGCCTCGGCGGCCAGTCGCAGGGCGACGGTCGCCACCGCCGCGGACGCCCCGACCACCACGGGGTTGCGCGCGAGCTGCGGGACGGCGGCACGCACGGCGAGCGCTCGCCGCCGCCACTGCACCGGCGACGACGCGGGTACGGCGATCACGGCGACCTCGGTGGACTCGCCCGCGACGCGCTCCCCACCGAGCGGCGTCGCGTCGTCGACGTCGAACAGCGCCCCCGGGTCGTGCGGCGGCTCCGGGTCGAACAGCGCCCCCGGGTCGTGCGGCGGCTCCGGGTCGAACAGCGCCTCCGGGTCGGGCGGCGGCTCCGGGTCGTGCTGCGCGTCCGGGCCGCGGCGCGCCTCCGGGTCGTGCGGCGGCTCCGGGTCGCGGAGCGCGTCCGGGTCGGGCACGGCGTCCGGGTCGGGCGGCAGGGCCACGTCGTCGTCAGCCACACGACGATGATGCGCGCAGCCACGCGGTCGGTCCAGCCGGCGGCCGGGGTCGGCCCGGCCGCCGGTCAGCAGGGCTGGGTCGGTGGACCGACGCGCGTCCCGACCCGCCGGTCGGTCCAGTCCAGCGCCGCGGCGAACCACTCGGGGGCGTTGAGGTGCAGGTTGATGCTGTGTCCCGCCATCGGGAGCACGTAGGCGTCCAGGCATGCCGTGGCCGCGTAGTTCCCGCTCTCCCTCGCCAGCACCGCCTGGCTGTCGGCGCAGGACAGCGACGCGTTGCAGAACAGCGCATCGGTCTGCCCGACGGCGAGCAGCACCGGCGCGGCGATGTCCTGGGTCTCCAGGTTCCCGTTGGTGACCGTGGCCACCTCGCCGTCCGTCGCGGTCTGCTTGAGCTGCTCGTCGGTGGCCACGACGCTGGGGTCAGCGTCGGCGAGGTTGTAGAAGATCCCGCCGCGGGTGCCGGGGATCGTGGTGAGGTAGCCGGCGGGGATCAGCGGCCCGAACTTCGGGTCCAGCTGTGCGGGGTAGAACTGCGGCAGCACCTCGGTGAAGGTCTCGGTCGTGGTGTCGTGCATCGAGCCCGAGAGGACGACGCCGTCCACGTCGCCGTAGACGCCGGCCTCCTTCGCCACGGCCTGCGACCCGAACGAGTGGCCCACCGTGATCACCTTGCGGAACGCCGTCCCACCGATCTCACCCGTGCGCAGCGACTGGACGACCTGGTGCAGCACGTACGCGGCCGAGCCCGTGGTGAGGACCGAGGCGTTGGCCGGGCGTGAGCTGGCACCCACGCCGACCCGGTCGACGTCGAACGTGGCGTACCCGGCGGCGGTGGCGGCCGCGACGTAGGACTGGTCCCCCGTCGCGGCCGGGAAGTCCCAGTAGTGGTGGTCGTAGGTCAGGCCGTGCACCAGCACCTGCACCGTGGTCCTGGTGAGCGCGCCGCGCCAGCAGAGCCGGCCGGCCAGGAGCTGCGGCGCGGACTCGACGGCGGTCAACGTCACCGTGCGGGTCACGGGCTGACAGGTCACCCCCGCGGCCGCGGCCGCCGGTGCCGTGTGCGCACCGACGAGCCCGGCGAGCGCCAGCAGGGAAAGCGTCGAAGAACGTCGAAGAATTCTTCGTCCGCCGCGTTTCCCGTCGCGAGCGCGCCGACCAGAAACGTCCCTCGGAAACCGCGTCGTCCCCGGCATGCGGCGCATCGTACGAGCAGGTCAAGCGGCGGGTAAGCCGTAACGGGAGCTCCGGTTTGGCCGAGTCGCGCCGTTTCCGGTAATAGTGGGAACAATGCTCCCGGTGATACCGAAGTGACTGCGGAAATCGAGGAGCCGCGTCAGCCGCCGCTGTTCGCGACGCCCCCGTCGCGGCCCCCGAGGGCGTGGTTCACCGCTGCCCGCAGCCGCAACCAGGTGGGGTCGGACGGCGACGTCGACGTCACGTGGTCGAGCTCCCCGCCGGTCCAGG
>Ga0081539_10007014_pt1 | contig 10451 bp, 14 predicted proteins | sample TabmetS4T2R2_FD_71023 | JGI IMG/M metagenome (GOLD analysis project Ga0081539, IMG submission 71023) | Tabebuia heterophylla rhizosphere microbial communities from the University of Puerto Rico - S4T2R2 | ecosystem: Host-associated > Plants > Roots > Rhizosphere ... | reverse complement strand
TATCGGGTCGCACCCACCTGAAAACCGCTCTAAGCACCCTTAAATGAGGATTTCGCGCACCAGAACCAGTAAGTGTGACTAAGAAGGAAGGATAATCCCAAAGTATGGAATTCAGGCACAGATGGCGTATCCTCTCGGGTGACTTACCCCACCAGGCGAGATTATGAAATTATTGGTGTTGTCGATGGATGGGGTGAGACGTAATCATCACTATCAGTGCTCTGAGATCTGGCGACTCTCGCCCCAGCCTGGCTTTTGTGAAGTGGAGGTATGGAACTTCCCTTGCGGGAGGAAGTGACGGATGCAGTGCTCCCATAGCTAGTCAGTTCATATAAGGTCAACGTCCGGAGCGTACGGAGTTAGAGTATTGGCGGTTTCTTTGCCGGAGCTGTGGCCAGGAATTCAACGTACGGACGGGCACTTCCTTCAATCGCCTGCAGTACCCAGCGATGTAGTCTGCCTGGTCGTGCTCCGGCGGTTGCGCTACAAGCGGAGTTTCCGTGATCTCGCGGAGATGTTTCTCGAGCGGGTATTGTCAGATGCTATGGAGCGCATCGCCGAAGACGAGTAGGTCTTACTACAGTCCTCTGGAATCTACAGAAGGAAGACGGATACGATGGCGACCACCACACGGCAACGACAAAAGAGAGGCTCCGGCGCAAGAACTATTCCTTGCCCTTGATCTAAATAGAATCCCTTTAGAGTTAGTCAACTGCCATAAACAAGAAATATCAAACTGTGAGCCATATCGGAGTCATCCACTCGCCTTTTCGAGCTCTGTGCGGCTCCTAAGGGTGTACGGCCGCGGCTTCCAGCGACACTAAGGACTGGCGTAGCCGTCCCGAACTATTCCGAAGTCCGCTTGCGTTGACTTCCAATCTTGCCGTTCCTTTTCTTCCTGTTCCTCGTTGCTCAGAGCGCTAAACATCGCTCCAGTGAGAACTCTTCCCCACGAGCATGGCTGACATACAACCCGACTAACAATCGCTGCGCCAACGCCATCCGGACTTCGTTCTGATGCATGCGTCGTAGCCGGGGTCGCGCCCACCCTCGGGCCTGGGGGTCAAGGGCGAGCAGGCGCGCAGCCCATTCGCTCACAATCCAGCGGAGTTCCGGGTTGCCACGTTTAGTGAGCCGGCCATAGTGTTGGGTATCGCCTGAGTTAGCGACGCGTGGGACAAACCAACAAGACTGCGATTGTCATTCGCCACTCCAAATTTCTTAATAACGTCGTGGAACAGGATCATTGGGCCGTGAAACAAATCACACGGCCCATGCTCGGGTTCAAGTCGTTCTGGACGGCCCGGTGTACACTCGCCGGTATCGAAGTCATGCATGCGATCTGCAAAGGACAGCTGGTAGCCACCGGCACAGTGTCCCAAACCCCAGCGGAGCAGTTCTATGCGTTGGCTGCGTAGGTAACATAAAGTGACAATCTCGCTCGTCCTGATCTAAAGTTTGCGACAAAGCCGTCTTGTGAATCTTGTTGTAGTGCTTGATTGCGGCTGTGTTGCTGCCACTCTTATCGATCGTGATCTTCTCTGGCAGCCCTTGGGCGGAGTTTGTGAAGTTACGTGGTGCTTCGCACCCGACAGCATAAGATGAGAGGCCTCACTGTGAGTAATAGAATATCAACTCCTCATGCAGCTTTCTTAAGTTGGGTGCCTAGCACTTCTGTAGCCGTGACCATGGCGCGAGCCTTCTCGTGCTCTGACGCTCGAGTTGGTCGATACCCAGGCAACAAGGCGCACAGGGTCACCGTTCCTCGGCGTAACGCGTGAAACGCTTCGAAGCTCTCCAAAAACCGCTGCCCGGTGTAAACGGTTCTGAGTCCCCGTGCTCCTCGCAGCCGGTCGCGGGTGGGGACATGGCTACGCTCGACGGGTTGGGTGGTATAACCGTGACGGCGATGTAACCCCGTGCGCACGTGGCGGGCTAAAGGGATGACCATGGCCACAGCTTTCACATACGGTTGGTGATGGTCAGTGATAACCGTACTGGGAGTCACGTCTGTATGGGCCAGAGCCTGTCGAAAGAAGGCTTCCGCACCGGCCCGATCGCGTTTGTCACGCACAAGTACATCGATGACCTGTCCGTGCTCATCTACCGCGCGATATAGGTAAAGTTTTCGTTTGCCGCGACAGCAGAACACTTCATCCACTGTCCATCTTCGCCCAATCCGCCGTCGCGGTCATCCGAAATCCCAGCGCGAGCAAGTCATACCAGGTTTCGTAACCACTGCGATTGAATTGCAGGACCTCCACGAAGTGCATCAAATTGTGCGGCAGAACTACGGCCATCCTATCCTGTGGCGCAAGCAGGAAACTAGTGGGCGCGATCAGGTGGGCGTAGCCATTGATGGCTCCCTCCTTGACCGTTTGCTCCCACAGCAACCGATAAATCAGGTATTTCTCGGCGTCGAAATGCGCGGTTGCGGCGCCAAGCGTAATCGTATGCCCCAGGAAGTGAGTGTGCGGATTCTCCTGGCCCGCGGCGAGGATGTAATTGCCGTCCTGATACAAGCCGCCAGGGCCGTGCGCATACTGTGAGGCGATGGCGAAGTTCGTGACTTTACTCATCTGCAGGAGATTGCCCACATTGATGTCTTCCGCCTACAGCATCTTGGAGAGGCCGGGATTCGACTCGGGCGTCGGTCGAGGAATATGCAAATGATCATCGGCGCTGTACCAGCCTTTTTGCGGCATGTCGATCCAGCGTGTCAGACCGATCTGATGCTCGACCATGGCGCCGCCCGGGATCCCGATCTTCTCCACGCGCACCCTGTATTCGGGTCCTTTGAAGACCCTGATGGTCGCGGTGCCAGCCGGCAGCCGAATGGATGACTTTCCCGTGCTGTAGAACTGGGTAGTTCCCATATAGGGGTTGCTGACCCGAAGTCGGTCAAAGAATTTCTCCAGTGACGCGGCCTGGTCCACCGGCCCTGACCCGGGGTCGCCCGTTCCACAATCGCCGCTCGCCGGGAGCGCGTCCTCCGCCACGTGGTAGGCGCCGTCGGCGCCTTGGATTTCGACGCGGGCAGGAGCAGGCTGTCCAGTCCTGGCGTCGTTGATGGTCAGCCGCAGTGTGCTGGAGGGCTCTTGGGCGAACAGCAGATTTGGACATGACGCAGTTACCAGTAAGAACGAGAGCGCGCTTGCGGAGTTACAAATCGAAAAAACGCCGGGCTGTGATCATTTTTGCACCCCTTCCTCAGGCACTGAGTTTCTAGGATCGATAGTATTGGTATCTCACTGATGGTTATCAGTGCCCGACAAATCGTGCAAGGCGACGCTCGGCGACGGCGCGTAAGCCCTCTTTGTGATCCTCCGTCTGCCGCAGCCAGTGTTGTTGGCGATACTCGCGCGCCGTGGCTGCCTTGACCTCGGCCACGAGTCCTTCGCGCATGGTCGCTCGCACGGACTGGACAGCAAGCGGGGCATTCGCTGCAATCTCTCGGGCTAACTCCACTGCAGCGACCCGTACGTCGGACTGTTCAGTGAGCACGTCCCCCAAGCCCCCCGCGAAGGCGTCTTCGCCACCAATCTGGCGAGCCGTGGAGCACAACAGCGTGGCGCGCTGCCAACCAATCAGCCGTGGGAGAAGATAGGTTAGCCCAGAGCCTGGATGAAACCCCAATTTGACAAAATTGGCGGCGAAGCGTGTCTCTGGACAGAGCACCCGAAAATCTGGGATGAGCGCCAGTCCAAAGCCTCCGCCGATAGCAGCACCCTGAATCGCACCGACGACCGGTTTGCGGCAGGCGTGCAACCGTGCCATTTCGGCGTACAACGGATTCCCGGCTTCAGCAGCCCATGTCTGCTGCGCGGCCTCTCTCTGTAAATAGTGAAAATGCGCACCGGCACAGAAATGTTTACCGACCGAGGCAAGAACAAGGGCACGGCACTCCGCGTCGTGATCAAGGGTCTCGAACGCAGTGGCCAGGGCTTGGAGAACGTCAAGGTCAAGTACATTGTTGGGAGGCCGCTGGATCTCTACGGTTGCCACCCACTCCTCAAGTGAGACGGCAACATCGCCATACCGTGTCTGCATTATGCTCCTCTGAGGACAAGTCGCTCTTTGTGAGAGGGGGTGGTCATTGAACTCGCTCCTGTGCTTCTACAGCGAGAAACTTCTCTAGTAGTGACAGCATCTTTTCGGGACCGGCATCGAGCAGCAGGCTCACCTGTTTGGCCTGCGGGCGTTCTTTCACATTCCGCCATTGGGTAGTGTCCTAATTAAAAGTTGCTGCAGGGGTTTTGCATTTTGCCGCTGGCGCCGGGTCGGTGCGTCACTTTTTGTTCTTCTCTTAAGTGCTGTAATTATATCTGGGACGATGCACTCTCTGAAACTGTCCCATGTTATATTCATATCGAGTGAAAAAGGCAGTTTCGTGACGTTCCCCAAATTCGTCCAGGTAGACAAATCGACCATAGAAGAAGAGAAGTTGTATCTTATCCCTAATATTATTCCGCTCTGTGGTTCTGATGAAGTCCGCAGTAGCTTCCTGTCGAAACTCCCCCCTAGAGGATACCCACTCTTTCCCCGTGAAAGTTGGGGTGAGCGTCGTGTAGTCGGGAAGCGGCGGAACGTCATCTCTGAGACAACCATTTAGTGAAACTTTCAATAATCGTAGCCCTCGTCTGTCCAGCATTAGTACCAAAAACTATAGCGGTCGCCATTCCGTCTTCTTGGAAGCGTTCAAGTTTCCAACCTTGAACAGCCAAATCAGCGAGTTGAGTTACTCTCATAGTCATTTCGGCAACGGTAGCACTTTTTGTTGCGGCCTCAGCGGATTGTCTGGTGACTTCCAATCCCCGAGACATATAGCAAGCCTGAAATGCATAGATACAGGCTTGAACTAGCGCTACGAGCAGCAGTCCCCCGTAAGCCACACGAGCCTATCATCAGAAGGTTGGTTACCTGCCTGATTGCTGGAGCCTTGAACATCCTGCTTGCTACCTACTGCGCTATGTTGTGGGTCGTCAAGGGTAGAAAGGTTCTTGCTCTCTGTATCTGGGGGACGAGTTTCCTGGTCCTGGTTGGTACCGGAATCTTGTACTGGCTGACTTTCTTCCCTAACACTTGGGGATGGATTTGGTGATTCATTCTCAGCAACTGCCACGGACACGACGACCAACGTTGCAGCCACAATGAGTAGTTTCATAATTGCCCCATTCAGCTCTTCTCTTCCCTGACTTTATATATCAAGGTGGTATACCACTTAGATATAGTAGCTCATACTGACATAACACTTCCCGTATAGAACATGGGGATGAGGCAGCAAAAATAGCTGAAAACACAGCCTCTTTTCTTTATGCGTGTGCCCCATGAGTCGCCGCTGCGTCCTGGTATGGTTCCTGCCACTCTCGGAGTACGGGACAGCCAATACGAAGGAGGGACAGGCAATGGCTACTTGGGGAAAGAGAGCGATCATAGTCGGGTTAGGGGCAGCGTTCCTATTGTTTCTAGGGGGTATGAGCGCAGAAAGCCAACTGATTTCCCCCTGTAAACCGACTTACCCCGATGAGGTGAGCGACTTGTCGAATTGTGCCAGCCCCTTGGAGGTTCGCAACGCAGACGAGCTGGACTGGCCGACTGACGTCGACTGGTACACCGCCTATAGTCCGGTGGACGTGGGTTTGCTCGCTCGCTTTACTGTATCACCGTCGCTCGGCGCCATTCGGTGCACTGTGTTTTCCAAGTCGCCTGCTGGACTTGTGCAAGTGGCCGATTATAGTCCCGCACCAGGTACACCTTGCCAGATCAGCTTTGTTCCCTATGCCGAAGACACCTATTATCTCCGCATTTCGGTTGCAGGTCCCTATCTATCCGGAATGAAGTCTCAGCCGCTATCCGTCTCGATCGACTGGAACTCGTGCTACAACATTATCTCCCCCGATGAGGTGGGCGACCGACAGTCCTGTGCGAGCCCCCTAGTTGAGCGCAACCATGACACGCTAAGCGGGCCCACCGATCTAGACTGGTACAGCGTCGATAGTAGTTGTTCGACGTGTGCGGGTACGGGTTCTGTATTTAGCGTGTCACCATCGATGTTTAGCTATATTCGTTGCTCGGCATATTACGGACATACCTTTGTGGCGGGTAATGTAGCCAAACCGGGTGAACAATGCCTAATCCGTTTTGTTTCGCAGCCCTACCATACATACCATCTCCGTGTTTCGGCTTATAAATATGATGTCCGATCGAAGTATGAGGACTTACAAGTCGCAGTCACCTGGTGACTAAGATACGTGCGGAAGTCCGCTATCTCTTGGTGCCGCAGGGTGCTTCGCAGGCAGTATTCGTCCTCGTCACCCCGTTTGTCTCCTGCCCTAGTCATTGTATAGTAGACTCATGCCAAAGCGGTCAAGCAAAGAACCAAAAGACATCAACGAACTGGCCTTTCGTATCGTTGAAGACCTCACATCAGACGAACCGCCAGAAGAAGAGGAAGGGCAGAAGAATCCCCATGCGGTTGCTCTTGGCCGTCTTGGTGGTTTAAGGGGTGGCAAGGCGAGGGCAGAGAAGCTTTCTGCCAAGAAAAGGAAAGAGATAGCACGCAAAGCCGCTATTTCTCGGTGGCAAGGTCGGGTGCCGAGTCATTAAAAAGCTCTAATTGAAGAGTCTCGCCCCGTTTTGGGTAAGCTCGATTAAGCACCCGCTTAAAGTCTTCCCATGTATCAACAGTTCGCATAAGACCGACCACTCCATATAGATGTTCAGCTAGCCTAGGATGTCCCACGTCTTCGGTTAGCCATTGTTGATACTTTGCCTTACGGTTGCCTTTTTCGTCCTTTGGGTTCAGGGCAACAGCGATTCCACTGCAATCCCTGCAACACGACATTCATTGCAGAGAAGAAGGCTATGCGTCTTCAGCGAGACAAGGCCCTTCTCTGCTTAAAGCTCTTGGTAGAGGGCAACTCAGTACGCAGTACAGAGCGTATTTCTGGCGTGCATCGAGATACGGTTCTTCATCTACTAGAAGTGGTCGGGGAACGCTGTGAGCAAGTCATGGATGAGCAAATCCACAATATCTCTATTGAACGGATTGAAGCGGATGAGATTTGGGGATTCATCGGAAAGAAAGAGGACCACAAGACAGAAAGGGAGAAGGCTAATTCAAAGCTAGGAGATGCCTATACCTTTGTCGGCATTGAAGCGAAATCAAAACTGGTCGTCTGTTTCGTCTTAGGGCGACGGGACTTGCCGACAGCGACGAAGTTTATGGAGAAACTGAATCGGGCGGCTGAAAAGCGCTTTCAATTGACGACCGATGGGCTACAATCCTATCTTGGTGCCGTAGAGAAAGTATTCGGAGATAGCTTGGACTTCGCACAACTAGTGAAGTCGTATAAGTCGGATGAGACTGGAAACATAGCGCGACGCTACAGCCCTGGAGATTTCGTGGCTGCGGTCAAGGTGCCCGTCTCGGGTAACCCAGATATGGAGAAAGTCAGTACGAGTTATGTGGAACGGCAGAACCTGACCATGAGAATGTCCATGCGCCGCTTGACCCGTCTGACAAACGCGTTTTCAAAGAAATGGGTGAATATGGAAAAAACCCTAGCTCTGCACTTTGCCTATTACAATTTCTGCCACGTGCATCAGAGCCTCCGAGTAACTCCGGCGATGGAAGCAAAATTGACTGACCATGTATGGAGCTTAGAAGAATTGGCAAGCCGCAACTTTTAATTAGGACAGTACCGCCTTTCGCGCGTGCGCCGCAAACAGGGCCGGGCGTTGATTGATTTCGTCGTCCAGATGGGCGTCTACACCGACACGTTCGTCAAGACGGAGGCCGGCTGGCGCTTCGCGTCCATCAACGTCAACGTCACGCTCACGCATCGGCTCGATACGGAGCCGGAGACAACCGTCACGCAGGAGTCGTCCCCATGGAATACCAGACCATAATCTCTGAACGGCATGGCGCCGTCGCCCGTCTCATCACGAATCGCCCGCGCTACAAAAATGCGCAATCACGCCTGATGATCGAGGAGCTGGATCACGCGTTTGCCGCGGCCAACGCCGATGACGAAGTGCGCGTGATCATCCTGGCGGCGGCGGGAGATACCTTCTCCTCCGGCCATGATATCGGGACGCCGGAAGAGAAGGAGGATATGCGCCAGCGGCCGGTCCCAAAGCGGGTCAGTGGCCAGTACGCGCTCTCGCGCTCCCTGTTCCTCGATGCCACGCTGCGATGGCGCAACCTGGACAAGCCCACGATGGCGCAGGTGCAGGGCATGTGCATCTTTGGCGGCTGGATGTTCGCCGCGGCCATGGATCTCATTGTGGCCGCGGATGACGCCCAATTTCTGCCGGCGTTGATGCAATACTTCTCGGTGCCGTGGGATATCCCGATTCGCAAGGCCAAGGAGGCGATGTTCCGCAGCCGCTTTATCTCCGCCGACGAAGCCTGGCGCTTGGGATTCGTGAATCATGTCGTGCCGCGGGCGCGGTTGGAAACGGAAACGATGGCGCTCGCGTGCGAGATCGCTGACAATGATCCCTTTACCCTGCGGATGGTGAAGTGGGCGACCAACGCGGCTCAGGATGCGATGGGATTCAGCGAGGCCGTGCGTAACGCCCATTCGCACTATATGGTGCATGGCTTCGACAGTTATCTGAGAGAGAGTCTGGAAGGGCAAGGCTTTCCGAAAGTGATGCCCGGCGTGACGCGGGCGCTAAAGCAGAAGTAACCGCCCCTTCGTCAGACATTCATGTGAAGCGACTCCAGAGGGTAACTCTGCGGCAAGGAAGAGAAAATAAACATGCGGGGGAAAGCGGCAGAGGGAGTACAAGTGGAGTCACTTTGCGAAGGAGATCATCCTGTGGGGATTACGGTGGTACGTAGCATATCCGATCTCCTACCGGCAGCTGGAAGAGATGATGAAAGAGCGCGGGGTCTCGGTCGATCACTCGACGCTCAACCGCTGGGTCATCAAGTACGCGCCGGAATTTGAGTCGGTTGCATCGCTTGCAAGTACCTCGCCGATTCAATGGTACAACGGGCTCAAAGGTGGCGATCATTGGCGCATGGCCTGAAGCTCCCGGCTCCTTATGCATCTCGCGATCGATCCACGCGTCCGAGGACCGGACCGCGAGGGACGGGGTGACCAAGATATGGTCGATCCGTAGGCCGTGATTGCGGGGAAAAGACGGCTGGCGCTAATCCCACCAGCTGAATAGGCCTCCTTCGCTGTGGTGCAGGCGGAGCGCATCTACCAACCCCCAAGGCGGACAGCTCACGCAGCGCGGCCCGCGCCCAGTACTGCGCACTGCATTGAGTCATTTCTGCAGAAAAAGGTGACTTGGAAACTTTCAAAATCGAACGTGGCGTTGTCAAGTTATATATAGCGGTCATGATGTGGTTGAATGCCCTATATTGTGTTATTTCACATTTAGTTATCCTTGAGTTGCAATGCCGTCAAGAGCGATGCCAGGACTTCGTCGAGCGCGGCGGCCGTCGCGATGTTATAGCACGGCAGGTTCTTGTCACAGGTCATCGCCGCGAGGAACCAGACCTGGTCGTACACGGACGCCCACTCCCGCGGGGTCGGGCCAGCGTGCCGCGCACGCGCGTAGGCCTGTTTAATGTCGTCGAGCGCGCCGGGGACGGCAAGGGTGCCGTCCACCAGGTGTTTGAACAGCAGGGCGTCTGGGTAGCCGACGATACTCCAGAAGTCGCGGGAAGCCGAGGAGCTCTGTGCGTTTTGAAGGTGCACGGCTGCCTGCGCCTGTAGCTCAGTTGCATCCTTTGTCGCGAGCACGAAGTCCATGGCTAGCGCGTTTAGCCCGGTGTACGGCTTGGTGCCCCCGGCAGTGTACGCCTCCTGACTCTTGCGTAGCAGCTCACGCCGCCGCTCTGGCTCACACACCGCCCAGCGCTTGTAGAGCGACCCGCGGAGCGCCGAGCGTTCGGTCGTGCTACCAGGTCTGGCCTCCAGCCAGTCGAGCCAGCCGAGGGCATCCTTCAGGTCATTCCTGACGGCGACTGAAGCAGCAGGATCTTTAATGACGCGGTTCGCGGCGGTACGCGCGATTAGATTCACCAGTTGCTCGGCTGCAACCATCGGCGGACCGTCGGGTGAGTGCAGCGCCCGACGATAGAACGTGATCGCAGTCTCAAAGTCCTCGAGCTCTGCGGCGACTACACCGTAGGCCGTCAGGATCTCCCCATCTTCCCATCGGTTGTCGATAACATCACGGAGTGTCTTGAAACGCTCCGCCAACGGCGCCAATAGTGTATTGCCGCGTGACAACACCCATCGCACGTCTGCGGCCAGCAATCGGAGCTCTTGCAGTGCTTCGACCCGTGCGCCAATGGTTGGTCGGCTTGACTTCTGTGACGCGGCTGACTGCAGCAAGTAGCAAAAGTCCGGGTTGCCGTAACACTGGTATGCGCCCCACGTGTTGACGTCAGGATGTTCGCTTCGTGTGGTATCCCGTGCGAA